>Ga0068859_100004123_pt1 | contig 14825 bp, 11 predicted proteins | sample KBSSwiS22_FD_66585 | JGI IMG/M metagenome (GOLD analysis project Ga0068859, IMG submission 66585) | Switchgrass rhizosphere microbial communities from Kellogg Biological Station, Michigan, USA - KBS Switchgrass S2-2 | ecosystem: Host-associated > Plants > Roots > Rhizosphere > Soil ...
CTGGGCGAGAAGGTCTGGATCGTGCGGATGAAGAACACGGCCGCCAGCGAGATGTCGCAGAAGCTGGCCGAGATCTTCAAGGTCGAGCAGCTGGGGGGGCGCCGCGGGGCCGCGGCGCCGGCGCCGGCCGCCCCCGGGGCGAAGCCCCGCTCGGTCGCCGACCTGGCGATGGAGATGACGATCTCCAAGATGATCCCGGACGAGCGGTCGAACCAGCTGATCGTGATCGCGACGGAGCGGGCCTACGCGCGCCTGCTGACGCTGATCCACAAGCTGGACGTACCGATCGAGGGGGGCGACGGGCGCATCCATGTCTACTACTGCGAGAACGCGAACTGCGACGAGCTCGGACAGACCCTGACCGCTATCACCGGCGTGGCGGTGGGCGGGGGCGGGGGCAGCACGCGCGCGCGACGTGGGGCGGCCGGCGCCGCGCCCGCGCCAGCGGCCGCGCCGGCCCCGGGCGCGAACGGCGGCCAGTTGCCGCTGCTGTTCGAGGGGGACATGCGGGTCAGCTTCGACCGGCCCACCAACTCGCTCATCATTCTGTCGTCGCTGAAGGACTACCAGTCGCTGCGGCGGGTGATCGAGAAGCTGGACTCGCCGCGCAAGCAGATCTTCGTCGAGGCCATGGTGATGGAGGTGTCGCTCGACAAGAGCCGGACCCTCGGCGCCGCGTTCCACGGCGGCGTGCCGGGCGTCAACATCGGCGGCAAGGATTCGCTGATCCTGGGTGGCCTCGACATCACGAAGACCTTGAACCCGGGCGGCCTGCTGACGGGCGGGGGGGACACCTTGCTGGGCCTGGCGGCGGGCGTGATCGGACCGCCCATCCCCAACGCGGGCCAGACCCTGAACGCGCCGGCGGCGGTGTCGTCGAACATCCCGAGCTTCGGCGTGCTCATCACGGCGCTCCAGCAGAACAACGACGTCAACGTCCTGTCGACGCCCCACCTGCTGATCATGAACAACGAGGACGGCGAGATCAGCGTCGGCCAGAACCTGCCGTTCCAGGGCGCCAGCTTCGGCGGCGGCGCCGCGGCCGGCACCTTCGGCGGCATCCCGCTGGCGACGCCCGTCCAGCGCACCGACGTGGCGCTGAAGATGAAGCTGACGCCGCACGTGAACGAGCACGACATGATCCGGCTGGAGGTGGACCAGGAGATCCAGGACATCCTCTCGCCGAACTTCAACGGGTTGGGCCCGGCCACCTCGAAGCGCAGCGCCAAGACCACGGTGGTGGCCCGCGATCAGCAGACCATCGTGATCGGCGGCCTGACCCAGGACCGCGAGGTCGAGAAGGTCGTGAAGATCCCGTTCTTGGGCGACATTCCGATCCTGGGGTTCTTCTTCCGCAACACCACGAAGTCGACGCAGAAGACGAACATCGTCATCGCGCTCACCCCGTACGTGATCACCGACCAGGCCGATCTGCGGCGCGTGCTGGAGAAGAAGCTGAAGGAGCGGCGCGAGTTCGTGGAGCGCTTCGGCAAGCAGGACGTGGTGAACCCGGAGGCCACCATCGACTACCGCCGCAAGCGCGGCATGCTGGAGGAGATCAACCGCGGCGTGAAGGAGATCGAGGAAGAGGAGGAGTCGCTGCGGCGCATTCGCGAGAAGGACTCGATCGAGGAGGCGGGCGCGCTCGATGTCTCGGCGCCGGCGCGCATCACCTTGCCGGGTAGCAACACGCCGGCTCCGGGGGGGACCACGCCGCCCGGCGGGCAGGGCGAGAGCGGCGCACCGGCCGCGCCGCAAAATGGCGGCGGGGCGCGTCCGCCGGCTCCGTCGTCCGGGCCGGGCGCGGTGATCCTGCCCGTACCGGGTCCCGGAACGGGGACCGCCCCGACGACGGGGGCTGGCTCTCCGTCGGGCGGCGCGCCCTCCTTGCCCGAGCTGCCTCCGAACGTGCGCTCGGCGCCGTCGTCGTCGACGTCGCTGCAGCCGCCCGCCGGCTCGTCTCCGGCCCCCACTCCGTGAAAGGCAGTCGCTCTTGGGTCACAAGCTCCTAGGTCAGATCCTGCTCGAGATGGGGGCCGGCGGTGTCACCGTCGACTCGCTGGAGCAGGCCTTGATCACACAGCAAAAGGAAGGCGGCCGCATCGGCGAGGTGCTGGTCAAGATGCGCGTCGCCACCGACGAGGAGGTGCTGTCCGCGCTCGGACGCCAGCTGGGCATCGCTGTCCAGGCCGACCTGAAGCCGGACGAGGTCGACGCCGAGCTGGCCACCCAGATCCCGATCGGCTTCGCCAAGCAGCACCGCCTGCTGGTCCTGCGCAAGGAGAGCGGCTCGGTCCTGGTGGCCACCGCCGATCCGCTCGACGTCGGCGCGTTCGATGATCTGCGCAGCCAGCTGGGCAGCGACGTGCAGCCCGTGCTTTATCCGCCCGGGAAGATCCTCGACCTCATCAACGACGTCTACGGCAAGAAGCACGACGCCGGCGGTAACCTGGGCGAGACCGACGAGGACGAGGTCGGCGGCGAGGGCGAGGAGCTGGTCGACATCCTCGACGTCACTGACGAGGCGCCCATCATCCGCTGGGTCAACTCGCTGCTGTTCAACGCGGTGAAGGAGCGGGCCAGCGACATCCACATCGAGCCGGGCGAGAAGGAGGTGGTCGTCCGCTACCGGATCGACGGCGAGCTCTACGAGGTGCGGCGGGCCAACAAGCAGTTCATGCCGTCGATCATCTCGCGCGTGAAGATCATGGCCGGCTTGAACATCGCCGAGAAGCGGCTGCCCCAGGACGGCCGCATCCGCCGCAAGATCGCCGGCAAGGACATCGACATGCGCGTCGCCACCATCCCGACGGTGAAGGCGTCGATGGCCGAGCGGATCACGATCCGTCTGCTCGATCGCGAGTCGGTGCTGCACGACCTGGCCGACATCGGCTTCGGGGACGATCACCTCCGGCAGATGGACGACCTGATCCACCGGCCGCACGGGATCTTGCTGGTCACCGGGCCGACGGGCTCGGGCAAGACGACGACGCTGTACGCCTGCCTGGCCAAGATCAACTCGCCCGACCTCAACATCCTGACCATCGAGGATCCGGTCGAGTACCAGCTGGACGGCATCTCGCAGACGGCCGTCAACGACAAGATCGACCTGACCTTCGCGGCCGGGCTGCGGTCCTTCTTGCGTCACGATCCCGACGTCATCATGGTCGGCGAGATCCGCGATCTGTCGACGGCCGAGATCGCGATCCAGGCGTCGCTGACCGGTCACCTGGTGCTGTCGACCATCCACACCAACGACGCGGCCGGGGCCATCACGCGCCTGGTCGACCTGGGGGTGCAGCCGTTCCTCGTGGCGTCGTCGCTGATGGCGCTCCTGGCCCAGCGCCTGGTGCGGCGGCTGTGCCGCGAGTGCCGCGAGCTCTACACGCCCACCAAGGAGGACCTGACCAGCATCGGCATCGACCCAGGCGCCTTCATCGAGGGGCGGGCGCGGCGCGTGCACTTCAAGGGCGACGAGCAAAGCGCGCCGCCGGCGGGCAAGCTCTACCGCGCGCACGACGGCGGGTGTCCGACCTGCCTGGGGGCTGGCTACAAGGGGCGCACGGCCATCTACGAGCTGCTCATCATCGACGAGCCCACCCGCCAGCTGACCATCAAGAACGCCGACGCCCAGAGCATCAAGCGCCACGCGGTGGGCGCCGGCGGCATGCGCTCCTTGCGCGACGACGGCGCTCAGAAGGTCCTGGCCGGCATGACCACCACCGCCGAGGTCCTGATGATCACGACTCAGGACGCGGAGTAGGGGGAGGCGGATGTCTCTCTACGCGTGGAAAGGGCTGGATTCGAACGGGAAGGCGGTTGGCGGGACCCGCGACGCCGACGGTGGGAAGGCTCTGCGCCAGGCGCTCCGCAAGGACGGCATCTTCATCACCGAGCTGTCGGAGGTGCTGGGCGGCGCCGCGGTCAAGAGGAAGGCCTCCGCCGGCGGGGCGCGGCCGCAGTCGGCCTTGCGGCGCGACGTCAACCTCCAGCAGCTTCTCGAGCGGGTGCGGCCCCAGGAGATCGCGGTCTTCACCCGGCAGCTGGGGACGCTGCTGACCGCCGGCATCCCGCTGGCCGAGGCGCTGGGCGCGCTGGCCGAGCAGGCGGAGAACAAGAAACTCGAGCAGATCCTGGCGGGCATTCGCCAGAAGGTGAACGAGGGGACCGCGCTGGCCGACGCCATGTCGGCGCATCCCCTGCTCTTCGCCGACCTCTACATCAACATGGTGCGCTCGGGCGAGGCGGCCGGCAACCTGGACTCGGTGCTGATGCGGCTGGCCGACTTTTTGGACGCGCAGCAGGCCCTGCGCGCCAAGGTGTCGGGCGCCCTCACCTACCCCCTCATCATGATGGTCCTGGGATCGATCGTGATGGGCGTGCTGTTGATCGTCGTCGTCCCGCAGATCACGGCGGTGTTCGAGGACATGGGCAAGACGCTCCCCTGGAACACGCGGCTGCTCATCGTGATCTCGACCATCGCCAGCGGCTACTGGTGGCTGGTCATTCCGCTCGGCGCCGGCGGGTATTACGCGTTCCGCCGCTGGTCGCGCACGTCGAAGGGGCGCGGCACGCTGGACCGGACGCGGCTGCGCCTGTGGCTGATCGGGCCGCTGGTCCGTTACGTCGGCGTGGCGCGGTTCGCCCGGACGCTGGCCACCATGCTGTCGGCGGGGGTGCCGGTGCTGGCGGCCATGGAGATCACCAAGAAGGTCCTCAACAACGTCGTGCTCGAGAAGGTGGTCGAACAGGCGCGCGACGCGATCCGCGAGGGCGAGTCGATCGCCGCCACCCTCAAGAAGTCGGGGCAGTTCCCCTCGATGATGGTGCACATGGTCGCGGTCGGCGAGCGTTCCGGCCAACTCGAGACCATGCTTCAGAACGTTGCCACCGCGTACGAGCGCGAGGTCGAGGGGAAGGTCGCGCGGCTGACCACGGTTTTGTCACCGGCCATCATCGTGACGATGGCGGTGGTGGTCGTCTTCATCGTGTTCTCGATCCTGACGCCCATCCTGGACATGCAGAATTTCGTGCAATGAGGTTTTCCGAAACATCACGGAGGAAACAGATGAACGGGACCATGAGAAGACTCTTCACTCGGTGGACCGCGCGGCGGGCGCCCGGCCGGAGCCGCGCGGCGCGCGCCGTCGAGCGCGGGTTCACGCTGCTCGAGATCATGATCGTGCTCGCCATCATGGGCCTCATCGTCACGGGCGTGTCGATCAAGGTGTTCAGCCAGCTGAAGAAGGCCAAGGTGTCGGCCGCGCGGATCGGCGTGAAGAAGATCGGGGATGCGGCGGCGCGCTTCATGTCGGGCCCCGGCGCCGGCTGCCCGAAGGGCATCGAGGAGCTGATCGCGCAGGGCGAGCTGTCGAAGAACGACGCCAAGGATCCGTGGGGCGCCGCCTACGTGTTCCGCTGCCCCGGCACGCAGGACACCGAGGGCGTCGACGTCGTGTCGTGGGGCCCGGACAAGACCGACGGCACCGCCGACGACATCCGGTCGTGGGAGATCCAGTGACGTCATGACCCGGACGAGGACGAGGACCGAGGCTCGAACGGCAGGGTTCACCCTGATCGAGATCCTCGTGGTCCTCGTCGTCGTCGGGCTGATCGGGGGGATGTCGATCCGCGGGCTGCGGTCGCTGGCCAAGAGCGACCTGCGCAACAGCGTCTCGCACCTCTCGGGCGCCATGCGCTACCTGTTCAACCGCGCCGCCACGACCGGCAAGTACCACCGGCTGGTCATCGACGTGGATCAGGGGCGCTACTGGGCGGAGGTGTCGGAGGATCACTTCTACATGCCGCGGGAGCCCGAGACCGAGGCCTCGCGCAAGAAGCTGTCCGAGCTCGAGGCCGACCTCGACCAGCGCGAGGCCCGCCGCAAGGAGATGGCGGCCGCCGCCGGCGACGACGTGGACGTGAGCAAGGTCGTGCCGATGGACTTCCGGCCCAAGCGCGCGCGGTTCGGCGCCTTCAAGGAGACGGCCCTGAAGGCGGTCCAGATGAAGAGCACGAAGGTGATGGACGTGTTCACGCCGCGGGTGGCCGATCCGGTCGAGCGAGGCCGGGCTTACATCTACTTCTTTCCGCTCGGCATGACGGAGCCGGCGATCATCCACCTGAGCGATCCGGCCGGCGGCACCATCTACTCGCTGGTCGTGCACCCGGTGACGGGGCGAATCCAGGTGGTGAACGAGTACGTGCGCCCGCCCATCGACGACCGTATCGACGACGAGGGCGAGGCCGTGCCGGGATGAAGGCGACCCGCGCAGGAGGCGGAGCCGGAGCCAGGGCCTCATCCGGCTTCACGTTGCTCGAGGTGATGGCGGCGACCGCCATCCTGTCGCTGACGTTGACGGTCATCATCGGCGTCATCTCGAACAACGTTCGCGCCACGGCCCACGCGCGCCTGCTCACGACGGCCACGTTCCTGGCGCGCGGCAAGATCGTGTCGCTGGAGGACAAGCTCATCGAGAAGGGCTTCCAGGACCTGGACGAGGTCGACGACGGGAACTTCGCCGATGACGGCTTCCGCGAGTTCGGGTGGACCACCGCCATCGAGAAGATCCAGCTGCCGACCGACATGGCCAAGACGGCGCAGCAGGCGGCCGGCGACCTGTCCCAGAAGAAGGATCCCATGCAGGCCCTGACCGGGATGATCGGCGGCATGATGGGGATGTTCATCGAGCCGGTCAGGGTGGGGCTGGAAGAGTCCGTCCGGCGCGTCACGGTTCGCGTGTTCTGGCAGGAGCGTGGCCGGCCCGAGCAATCGGTCGACGTGGTCATGTACGTGACCGATCCGGCCAAGCTGGACCTGGCCCTGTCGCTGGGCGGCGCCGCGGCGGCCGGCGCTGCCGGCACGGGCAGCGGAGCGTCGTCGAGCTCGGGCTCGTCGGGCTCGAAGTCGACGGGAGGCACGAAGTGACCTTCGCGCGCCGGCGCAGCAGCGGGTTCACCCTGATCGAGGTCCTGCTGGCGATGGCCATCCTGGCCATCATCACGACGCTCATGTGGAGCTCGTTCAGCCAGGCCTCGCGCAGCAAGAAACGCATCGAGGCGGCGCAGGAGCGCACCCATACCGTGCGGACGGCGCTCTTGCGTATGTCGCGCGAGATCGAGATGGCCTTCCTGTCGGAGAGCAACGAGCCCGACAGCACGCTGCCCCGCACCACCTTCCTGGCCACCAGCCACCCCGACGTCGACGAGCTGTGGCTGACCGCGTTCGCACACCAGCGCCTGCGCGGAGGGACGGCGGAGGGGGACTCCTCGATCATCGGCTACTTCGGCGAGCGCGATCCCGCCGACCGGCGGATCCTCAACCTGATGCGGCGGGAGTCGCGGCGCCTGGTCTCGCGCGATCCCCGCGAGGTCCCCGGCGAGACGTACATCGTCTGCCCCGACATCGTGCGCCTGAAGCTGACCTATTACGACTACCGCAAGAAGGAATGGCACGACGAGTGGGACTCGAAGGTCCCCGGGACCGGCTTCTTGCCGTCGCACGTCCACATCGCGCTGACCGTGCTGGACGAGCAGCAGCGTGAGGTCATCTACTCGACGGACGCGCGCATCCAGCTGACGGAGAGGGTGGGGTACCGATGAAGCGCCCCCGCCTGCAACCGATGCGCCCGCGCGATCGCGGCGTGGCCCTGCTCATCGTGATCACCTGGCTGGCGCTGATGATCGCGCTGGTGGGCGAGTTCACCTTCGGGACCACGGTCGACTCGGCCGAGGCGGCCAACGCGCGCGACGAGCTGCGCGCGCACTACATGGCGCGCTCGTCGGTGAACCTGGCGCGTCTCCTCATCAAGATCCAGTCGAAGTTCGTGGATCCGGTCATGGCCCAGGCGCAGAAGATGCTGTCGTCGGCCATGGGAGGCACGGACAAGGACGGCAAGAGCACGTCCACTTCGGGCGGCATGCCGGGCGGCCTCGGGATCAGCCTGCGCATCACCGACTACGCCGACATGCTGATGGGGTTCTTCAGCGGCTCCAAGGAAGAGGCCATGAGCCTCGGGTCGCTGATCGGCCTCGATCTGACGGAGGCCAAGGGCCTGGGGATGAAGTCGGGCCGCTTCGACGGCGAGATCACCCCCGAGGACGGCAAGATCGACCTCAACTGCGCCGCCGGCTATCACACCCCCGCCCAGCAGAAGATCGTGTTCCGCCTGCTGGTCGGTCTCTTCTTCTCACCGCGCTACGATCGCTTGTTCAGCGACGCCGACAGCGGTGGCCAGTTCAACTCGCGCCTGGACGTGGCCCGCGCCATCATCGACTTCTCCGACATCGATCCCACGCGGTTCTCCATCGACGGCAGCGGCGCCGGCAGCACCGAGGACGACCACTACGACGCCAACCCGCGCGACAAGTACCGCCCCCACAACAACTCCTTCGACTCGCTGGAGGAGCTCATGCTGGTGCGGGGCGTGACCGACGCGTTCTTCGAGGCGTTCGGTCCCTATCTGACGACGCATCCCAGCTCTGATCCGGACAAGAAATGCCGGATCAACCTCGGCACCATCAGCAACCGGGCTGGCGAGTGCGCGCCACTGGTCATGGGCGTCATCCGGGCGGCGGCCATGGGCGATCCGACCAAGATCGCCACCGCCGATCCCACCATCCTCGACGACACCAAGCTGTTCCCGCTGGCCACCGTGCTGTGCGATCGCGCGACCTCGGGCGGGTTCGACAGCCTGGACACGTTCATGTCGGTCCTGAAGAAGCCGGAGTCCGCCGTGCTGAACGACGATCCTCGCTACCGGGTTTTGCAGGGCATGCGGCCGGTCAACCTGGATCGCGCCGCGCTGGATGCGGTCGCCTTCGTGGCGTCGCCGCGCTGCTACCGGGTGGTGGCCACCGGCGAGTCAGGCAAGGTGAAGAAGAAGATCACGGCGGTCGTCGACACCGGCCGGACCGTGGAGAACCCGATGACCCTGAACCCGGCGTCCGAGCAAGCCGCCGGCGTCCTGCAGTACTGGCGAGAGGAGTGACCGCGATCCATGGCCCATCCCATCTGTGGCATCGACGTCGGGGCGTACTCGATCAAGTTCGTCGTCTATGACGTCGGCTTTCGAGCCAACGTCTTCCGCGGGGCCTTCGAGGAGCCGGTGGCCGAAGGGCCGGCGCCGCTCGCCGAGCGGCAGATCGAAGCGCTGCGCGAGGGCCTCGGTCGCGTGTCGTCGGACGCCATCCTGTACGTGGCCATGCCGGGCGAGCAGCTCTCGATCCGCGTGTTGGAGCTCCCCTTCGCCGATCCGCGCAAGATCGATCAGGTCATCGGCTACGAGCTGGAAGGGCAGATCGTCCACGGCCTGGAGGAGGTGGTCTTCGACTATGTGACCGTCCGATCGAACGAGGGTAGCTCCAGCGTGCTGGCGGTGGCGGCTCGCCAGAGCGACGTGGCGACCCATCTGGAGACGCTGAAGGCGGGCGGGGTCGACCCGCGCGCCCTGTACGCGGCGCCGGTCGCCTATCACGCGCTGCCGGTCGACGATCCGCGCGTCGACGGGGAGTCCGAGAAGGTCCCCGCCATCCTGGACCTGGGCCACGCGCGATCGAACTTGTTCATCGGGCGCGATCGCGTCGGCATCGCGACGCGCACGATCACCCGCGGAGGGCACCACCTGACGCTGGCGCTGGCGGAGGCGCTGGGCATCGATGCGGCGCGGGCCGAGCACATGAAACGCACCGAGGCCCGCCTGCTTCGCCCCGGGGTCGCGCCCGCCTCGCCGCGCGAGGCCCGGCAGAACGAGATCCTGCGGTTGGCGCTGGCGCCGCTGGTGCGCGAGGTCCGCCAGACGCTGGCCAGCTTCCGGGCCGCCGTCCACAAGGACGTCGGCGTCCTGCACCTGGCGGGCGGGGCAGCGCGCCAGCCGGGGTTGGCGGCCTTTTTCGAGGACGAGCTGGGCATCCCGGTGGCGTTTCTGCCGGTGCCGAACACGCCGCAGGCGGCCGGGCGCGCCGGCATGATGGCCGTGGCGCTGTCGCCCGTCGAGATGGGAGAGGACGGCGACGCGGTCGCCGAGGTGTCCGACACCGCCCAGACGACCCGCGTGCCCGCCGCGGCCACCGAGTCCAGCTCGTTCGCGCTGGCGACCGCCATCGCGCTCGGCGCCAGCCGCGGCGGCCGTGAGATCGATCTGCGGCGCGGGCCGTTCGTCTACAGCGCCAGCTTCTCGATCCTGCGCCAGAAGGCGCCGCACCTGGCGTTGCTGGCGGCGTCCCTCCTGGTGGCGGCCGGGTTCGACGTGTTCGCGGCGCTGTCCAACCTGAACGACGAGCACAAAGGCCTCGACGCGCGCCTCAAGACGGCGACCCAGGAGCTGCTCGGGCAGCCGCGCACCGACGCCAAGGAGGTGACGCAGCTCCTGCGCAAGGGCTTCAAGGAGGAGCTGGCCCCCGTGCCGCGCGCCACGGCCTACGACCTGCTCGACCAGATCTCGAAGAAGGTCCCCTCCGACGACGAGATCGTCCTCGACATCACGGAGCTCGACATTCGACCCAAGAAGACCTTCATCAAAGGCACGGTCGATTCGGCCACCGCCGTCGACGAGATCGCGGAGAAGCTGAAAGAGATCGACTGCTACGAAGACGTCACCAAGGGCACCGTCACCGAGGTGTCCGGGGACGCCAAACAATTCACCCTGAGCGTGGCCTCCAAATGTCCGTAGCATCTTCTTTGTCACCCATCGTCGACAAGGTCCGGGGACGGGTCCGCCAGATCGTCGGCCGCCCGTTCCGCTACTTCGAGGCCGAGTGGGATCGCATGGCGGCGCGCGAGCGGCGCTCGATCACCGTGCTCGCCATCGCCGTGGTGGTGGTGGCCCTGTCGCTGGTCATCTACCTGGTCCTCGGCCGCATCAGTGACCTCGAGGAGACCAACGCCGACGTGCGCGAGGCCCTGACGGCGATCGCCAAGAACCGTGACAGCTACCTGGAGGCCAAGGCGCGGGCCCAGGCCCAGGAGACGCGGCTCGGCACCGATCCGCCGCAGCTGGTGGCCGACATCGAGGCGGCCGCGCGCGAGGAGAACGTGCAGATCGCCGAGAGCAACGAGCGGCCGCCCGCGACCGTGTCCAAGCGCTGGATCGAGCACGACGTCGACCTGAAGATCCGCGGCGTGGATCTGCAGTCGCTGACCAAGTTCTTGAAGCGGGTGGAGACCGGGACCCGGCCCGTATTCTTCACGAGCTTGCTCCTCAAGAAGCGCTTCTCCGAGGCCGACAAGCTCGACGCCGAGCTGACCGCCATCGCGTTCGAACGGGTGAAGGAGAAGGCGGGCGGGAAGAAGAAAGGTGACGCCAGCGACGGCACCGCGGGCAGCGCGGGCGGCCGGTCCTCGAGCAAGGTGAGGCCATGATCAAGCTTTCGTCGGAGCGCTTGCGGACCATCCGCCGGATCGCCGGCTTCGCGGCGGTCGGCCTGGTGGCGTACGTCGTGGCGCTGATGTTCTGCCTGCCCTACGACCGCGCGCGCGAGACCGCCATCGCTCTCGGCGCCAAGGCTGGCTACGACATCGAGATCGGCTCGGCGGGCCCGTCGTTTCCCTTCGGCATCGCCTTCGAGGAGATCCGCGTTCGCTCGCGCACCCCGCCGTCCTCACCGGGCACCAAGCCGTTGCAGGTCCGGCTCGACTCCGTGCGCGTATCGCTGCTGCCCATCGTGCTGTCGGGGGGCGAGGCCATGGACGTGGTGGTCAAGGGTCTGGGCGGGCGCGTGGACTACCAGGGCCGCATGCCCAAGACGAAGAAGCCGGGACCGTTCAAGATCGACGTGACCATCGCCGACGTGGCCATGGCCCAGGTTCCGGGCGCGCGCGAGTCGCTGAACCTGCCGCTCGGGGGCACGTTCGGCGCGACCGTGCACCTCGAATCGGCCACCGGCAAGATGGCGGACGCGCACGGCGAGATCGCGTTCAAGTGCGCGGCGTGCACGGTGGGCGACGGAAAGACCGCGGCCAAGCTGGGCAGCAACCCGTTCCTGGCGGGCGGGCTGACCTTGCCCCGCGTGCGACTCGGGGACGTGGCGGGCCGGGTCGTGGTCGAGAAGGGGGTGGCGCGCGCACAGGGCATCGCCATCAAGTCCCCCGACGCGGAGGTCTCCCTCGACGGCGAGATCGTGCTGCGCGATCCCGTGGCCCAGTCGAGCATCACGGCCTACCTGCGGTTCAAGCTGGGCGAGCCGCTGCTGCGCGCGGCGCCGTCGATCGGCAGCATCCTGCAGATGGCGGGGACGCCGGGCTTGCGGTCGGACGGGTTCTACGGGCTGCGCGTGACGGGCACGTTCGCCTCACCGGTGGCCGCTCTGTCGACCACGTCCCCGGTGCCGGCCTCTCCGGGGGGCGCACCGGCTCGGTTCGGGACGCACACCAGCACGGCTCCCACCGGAGGGCAGCCTCCCGTCGTTCCTGGAGCGCGGCCCGGGTTCGGGGCGATCGCTCCGCCGGCCGCGGCCCCTCCTCCCCCGCCCCCACCACCGCCCCCGGCTGCCATCTCCGCCAATTCACCATCGCCGCCTCCGCCTCCAGCGCCCCCGCCTCCGCCCCCGCCCAATCCTCCGCCCCCGCCAACAGCTTCGGCGGACCCGGTCGCGGCGGCACCGGGTCGACCAGGAAGCCCGCCGTTCCCGTTCGAGGTGAATCGAGGTTCCTTCGTTGCTAGCAGTCATGGCGGTACGATGGGTTTCACGATGGGTCACGGCGGCGCGACGGCCGCCACGAGCCACGGCGGTATGACGGGCGCTACGGCGACCGGCGGCGCGGCCGCCGGGGGAGGTCCGGGTGAGCAGAGTCCGGGTGGACAGGCCGGCGCATCACCAGCGCCCGGCGAGAGTCAGGGCCCCGGGGCCCCGGCTGCGGGAGGCTCCCCGGCGAGCTCCGGCGAGGTCTCCGAGCCCGCGGTCCCCCAGTAGGTCGGCCGGTCGGAATGAGCGGACGACCCTGCCGAAGCCAGGGGACGTCCCGATCACCCACCGGTGCATTCCCGGGCATTTCCAGGTCACTCGGCGGCGAGGGCGCGGGCCGTGGCCAGCAGCTCCGGATTCGCGACGCGGATCTCGATCGAGCGCGGCAGCCGACGCAACCGCCAGGTGACCGACCAGTGAGTCGTCGTCCCGGGCGGCAGGGGTTCGAAGGCGCCCTGCTGCTCCACTTCGACGTAGGTGTGGTTCGGATCGGCGTAGATCTCGATGCCCGCTTCGCCAGGCGCCGTCCGCGAGGCCTCGACCGGGGCGAAGGTCTTCACCAGGATCAGGCGGCGCGCCCGATCGACGTGCGCGATCCAGCCCTCCGCGTGGTGCCCGCGCGCGAAGAGCTTCTGGTGATCGGTGATGGCGGGCGCGTGGTAGTCGAACCAGACGGCTTCGGCCGACTCCACGACCGCCAGATTCGAGCGTGGGTCGACGACGGGCCCCACGCCGGGGCCCGCGGCGCTGGACGGGCCGTCGGCCGGGAAGAACGTCAGGCCGTTCGTCGGGTGGCGTGAGATCTCCCAGGGCGCGACCCTGCGCGCTTCGGGTCCCTGGTTGACGAGCGCATAGTCGATCGTCACCAGATCCTTCCCCGCATCGGCCGCAAACGTCTTGGCCACGGCGATCCCCAGGCCCGCGTCGGCCTGGCCCATCATGCGAACTGCGGCACCAGTTGCGTCGGCCGGCACGGCCCCGTACGGCAGCGAGTCGATCGCCACGGGCGGCGGCCAGCCCCATTGGCTCTGGGGGCTGGTCCACAACGTCGACCCGAAGTTCAGCGGGTTGACGTCGGGCCCCGTCAGAATGTCGTCCCCATCGATGCTGAAGCGAGTGATGCGCGCGCCGCATGCGGCGTCGACGTCGAACCGGGTGTCTCCGAAGCGCCAGCAAAACCGCGTGCCTTCGACGGTCGGAACGACCCATCCGCGTTTCATCTTCGACCGGATTAGCACGAACGGCGGGGCCTTCGCGAGCCAGGGGCTGCGTTCTCTCCGAAGCTCACCCCAAGCCGAAGCGCTTCACCTTGTCGCAGAAGGTAGAGCGTGCGACGCCCAAGGCACGCGCGGCCCTGCGCCGGCTGCCGCCGCTGCGGCGCAAGGCCCAGTCGTAGACCGTGCGCTCGATCTGATCGAACGTCAGGTCGCCGAGGGCGAGCAGGTCCTCGCGCGGCTGCAACGGCTTGCCATCCTGCGACGCCGATGATCCGGCGACGAGGCTGCCCGGCGGCCCGTCGCCGTCTTCCAGACGCGAGGGCTGCGGTGGCAGACCCCCGGCGTCGTTGCCGCCATTCGACAAGGTGAGCGCCGACGAGCCCCCCGAGCGAAACGGCAGCTCCAGCGCCTCGGCGACGATGGTGTGGGGACAGAGGATGGCGGCACGCCGGACCACGTTGCGGAGCTGGCGGACGTTGCCGGGCCAGTCGTACTGGCCCAGCCGCGCGAGCGCGAGCGGATCCACCGTCCGCGGCCCCAGCTCGGGCTCGAGCTGCGCCAGGAACCGCGCCACCAGGGCAGGGATGTCGCCCCGGCGCTGGCGCAGCGGCGGCAGCGTCACCTCGAAGCCGGCCAGGCGATGGTAGAGGTCGCCCCGGAACGCCCCCCGCTCCACCTCGCGCGGCAGATCGCGCAGGGTCAGGGCGACCAGCCGCACCCGCACGGCGATCTCGCCGTTGCCCCCGACCCGCCGGAGCTTCCCCGTCTCCAGCACGCGGAGCAGCTTGGGCTGCAGCTCGAGGGGGAGCTCGCCGATCTCGTCGAGCACCAGCGTCCCGCCGTCGGCCTCCTCGAACCACCCGATCTTCCGGGCGCCGGCGCCCGGAAGATCGGGTGGTTCGAGGAGGCCGACGGCGGGACGCTGGT
>Ga0068859_100004132_pt1 | contig 14817 bp, 7 predicted proteins | sample KBSSwiS22_FD_66585 | JGI IMG/M metagenome (GOLD analysis project Ga0068859, IMG submission 66585) | Switchgrass rhizosphere microbial communities from Kellogg Biological Station, Michigan, USA - KBS Switchgrass S2-2 | ecosystem: Host-associated > Plants > Roots > Rhizosphere > Soil ...
GTGCGCGGGGGGTTGGGGAGCTCTTTGTGCGTCGTATTGGCCGGATCGCTGCGGAACTGCTCCTGCCACACGGGGTCGTTGAAGACGTCCTTGCGATAGAAGAAGAACATGTTGTCGTTGTCGACCAACAAGCTATAGGTCTTGCCGCCGAAGGAGTTCTTCTTTCGCACGCCGTCGGGGATGTCGGAATTGGCCAGCTCGGGGTTGGCGGCGTCCGCCGTGATATAGGCGTCGAGCGGTTCGGCATAGCCGAGGTTCACGAAGTCGGCGACCCACAGATTCCCGGACAGGTACACGTCGAAGTCCGCCGAGCCCGCCTTGGCCTTGCTCTCCAGGGTCGGTTGCAAGTTCTGGAACGCCGGCTCACCGATCACGTTCACCTTGACGCCGGTCATGGCTTGGAAGGCCGCGGCGGCGATGTCGATCCCGCCCTGGATCTGCGGCTGACCGAACGTATAGACGTTGAGCTCGCTGGTGTTGGTGGGAGGCGGCTTGTTGTCGGAGGAGCTGCCGCAAGCAGCGAGGCCGACCGTCGTCGCGAGAAGCAGAGAGCCACGGCGTTTCATTTGCCCCTCAATCGGCGGCCGGCGGGCGGACCTAAAGAGTCACTTCTGCAAGGCCCGCCGGGCGGCGCCGTCACTCGAGCGGCCGGTCGACGCGATTGAGCGCATCGGGCCGCAGCCCGAACCGCGCGCGCGCCTGCGCCACGTCGAGCACCGAGATGGTCGAGAGCGGCAGCTCGACCGGATGTCGATCGATGCGCCAATCGTCCTCCGCCAGGTCCAGGATCAGGTTGGCCGTCTGGGTCCCGAGGGCCGCGTGGTCGGGCAACACGGCGAAGGTGCCGAAGGGCGCGTCGGGGTTCACGAGAGGTGCCGCCCCGACGATCACGGGGATCCCGAGAGAATCGAGGACCGGAGTCCAGGCATCCCGCAGGAACGGACCGTCCCGCAGGAGCCGATTGTCGTTCAGGACCCAAAGGACGTCGATGTGATGGACGGCGCGCAGCGATCGCAGCGCCAGCTGTACGTCCGCGATGGTGGGCTGCTCCGCCGCGATCTCGACGGGCACGAGGTCGATTTGCTCCTTGGCGGCGAGCACCCGCTGGCGTTCGATGAACGGGCGAGAATAGCGGCTGTGCAGCACGCCCACCCGCGTGATGGGCGCCACCAGGATGGCGCGCAGCCCGACGAAGGCAGTGACGCCGGGGACCTCATAGGCGATACCCGTCACCCCGGCGAGCTCGTGTCGGATGTCCTCGAGGAAGGAGGTCATCACGATGATGGCGGGCGGGAAGGTCGTCCCCGGGCGGGACCGCTGGTACTCGCGGTAAAGGCGGACCGTCGCGTTGTTCATGAGGACCAGGCAGGCCGGCGCCTGCTTGGTGATGGCGGCGGCCAGCTCGGCAACCGGCGTGCTCGGCTCGACGGTCAGCGTCGATACGTCGAACGTCTTTCCGATCTCGGCCACCAGCGCTTGCCGCGTCGCCTGGAACGAGACGGAGGCGGGCATGGCCACGAGGACCAGGGGCAAACCCGCGCGCCTCGGTGGATCGAGGATGGGCTGCGAGGCGGCCACCTCCGCCGCGCGGTCCGCCGGTCGCACGAGGGCGCAGCCGAGCGGGAGCGCCAGCGCGAACGCCGCGAGGACCGCCCACTGGCCGCGCGCTGACCCTGACCGCCTCATCGCTCCCTCCACGACTCGACGCCCATCAGCTGGTTCGTGGCGGCATCGAGCCGCTGGATCCCGCGCACCACCGCCGCGCGCGCCGACGGCGCCAGCACCGCCACGGCGGGCCGGCCCACGACGACGTCCGGCAGGGCGCGGACTTGCAAGGACAACCGGCTGCGCTCGGTGAACGATTTGACGATCCGGGCGGGGACCAGGATCGCGTCGGCGGCCGCGAACTGAAGCAGCGACAGCAGGTCCTCGAGCTTCGTCACCAGCTTGAGGTGGGTGTCGGGAGCTTTCAGCAACGCCAGCACGAACGTCTGCGTATCCGCGCGACCGAGCAGGTCGACCACTCCGATCGTGCGGCCCGCCAGCGACCCGGCGAGCGGGCTGCCGACCGACATGAGGACGTATGGCTCGACGTCCCGCCCCTGCTCGATCCCCCTCAGCGCCGCCGAGAGCTTGCGGGCTTCCAGCATCGGCTGGAGCGCCAGGACCGCGTCGGGTGGGCGAGCGGACAGCGCTTGCTCGAAGTCTCGGAACCTTCCGAAGACCGTGACGCTGAGGTCGGGGAGACCCGCCTGGAGCGCCTTCTCGAGGACGGTCGACTTCACATCGGTGTGGAGGAACACGTACAATGTCGGCCGCGCTTCGGCGCCGACCGAGCCCGGCCAAAGAATGACGAGCGCCAGGAGCAACGCCACCGCCAGCGTCCACCGCCGCCGCGTGAACGCCGGAATCCTGTCAGGAGGGCAAGCGTGGTTGGACGGCAACGGTGCGGTATCTCGGCGGGCCATGGCACGCGCTTGAAGGCGAGCTCGGTGATCGACGAGGACGGGGACGGAGACGGAGACCGAGACGGGTCTCGTTAAAGACATGCCTCCGAATTGCCGAGCCAGGGGCCTGACGGCGATGCGAAGGGACCGGGTGAGCTCCTCGAATGAACGGCCTGGCCGCGCGAGGAGCATGGCGGGGATGATGAGGGGAGCCTGGAGACAGCTGGCCATCACGTCGGTCTGTTCCCTGGTTGTCACGCTCTCCGGAATCTCGGCGACCGAAGCCGCCGATGACGCCGGCGCCGCTTTGGGCGCGACCGATGCAGCGACGGCGGAGGTCGCCCCCGCGGCGGCTCCGGAGGCCCAGCGCACGGATGGAGGCACGGCCGTTGCGCCAACCCGGCCCGCCTCCTCCCCCGCTTCTGACCCGGATGCCGAGCCGAAGCCTTCCGCGCCCCCGCCGGCCGCGGCCTCCTCCCCATCCGAAGCCGCTACCACCGCGGAAGTGTTGCAGCGTCCGACGGAGGCGAACCAGCTCGATGAGCTCGACCTGGCCGGCCTGCTCGAGAACGTCGTCGTGACGGCGACCAAGTCCGAGCTGCGCGAGGACGAGGCCCCCGCGATCACCACCGTGATCCGTCGCGAAGAGATCCGTCGCTGGGGATATCAGTCGGTGGAGGACGTCCTCGAGCACGTGGCTGGGATCTACGTCATCGACGATCACATCCTCCCCAACGTCGGGATCCGCGGCGTCTCGGGCGGTCTGCGATCGGAGAGCGGACTCGTCAAGGTCATGATCGACGGGCGCTCGGTGGCCTTCCGGTCGACCTCGGGCAATTGGCTCGGCGTCGAGCTGATTCCTCTCTCGGCCATCCAGCAGATCGAGATCATCCGCGGCCCCGCCTCGGCCCTTTACGGAGCCGACGCCTTCCTGGGCGTCATCAACATCGTCACGCGACGCCCTGATCAGATGGAAGGTGGCGACGCGACGATCACGGCCAACCGACAGAGACAATCTCTCGGCTGGGACGTGGATGTCGGCGCCGCGGCCAGCGCCGCCGCGGGCCGACTGCAGTTCCTCGGATCATTCCGCAGCGCCGACGAGGATCGTTCCGGCCTGCGCCTGCCAGCCGGCTCGCCCAGCGCCGTGCTGCCCTCCTATGCCAGCGCCGACCACGAAGCCCGCGACCTGACGCTGCGCTCGCGCGTCGGGTTCGGCAAGCTCTCGTACCGCCTGGGGCCGCGGGCCTACGCCGCCGTCACTGGCTACTACTCGGGCATCGATCGCGGCGCCGAGTTCGCGGACTGGGAACAGCTCAGCCACGGGCTGGACGCCGCGGGCCATCTGAACGGCACCACCATCTCGCTGCGGCATGGCTTTGGCGCGCTGGAACTGGGAGCGCAGCCGACCCGCACCCTGGATCTTCGCCTGAGCGGAATGTACTTCCAGGGCGGCCCCACGGCGCGCGATCGGATCGACGTCAACAGCGACATCTACTACGCCCGACGCGAGTTCGGGTACCGCGGATTCGACGCCGCGGCCGAGGCCAACTGGCGCCCCCGCCCTTCGATCACGGCCCTGGCGGGCGCGGAGATGATCTCGGACTACGAAACACTGCCGGTCATCTACCGCGTGACCAAGTCGGCCTTCGGCGACACGCCCGCCGGTGACGCCCGGCCCGACAGCGACGCGGCTGGACGGGTCAAGCTGTCGAACCTCGGCGCGCACGGTCTGGTGGTATGGATGCCCCGGCGCTGGCTGAACGTGACGGCCGGGGCGCGGTACGACTATCACAACATCTATGGCGGGCGGCCCAGCGCGCGCCTGGGCGGCGTGGTCAGCCTGACGCCGTGGCTTCACTTCAAGCTGCTCTACGGCAGCGCGTTCAAGGCGCCGTCGCCCCAGCTCCTTTACGGCTCGCCCATCACGATCGGCGACATCAGCGGAAACCCCAACCTGAAGCCCAGCTACGTCCACACCGTCGAGGGGCAGCTGATCTATCGCCCCAACGCCTACCTCGTCGCCACCACCGGACTGACGGTCAGCGAGGTGCTGGACCAGGCGGCGTTCGCGCAAGTCGGCGTGAACCAGGTGGCGCATAACGTCTCGCAGGTGCAGTCGCTGTCCTGGGAATCCGAGCTGCGCTTCGATTACCGGCGCCAGCTCACCGGTTACGCCAACCTTTCTGTCAATCACACGCGTCGCAAGCTGGAGGACGCGGGCTATGTCGCTCGCCTCACCGACTACCCGAACATCGCGTACCCGACCGTGGTCGGTCACCTGGGGGGAGGGGTCCCGCTGCCTCGCCTGCCGCTCCGGCTGACGGTCGAGGGCTCCTTCGTATCGGCCCGGCCCTCCAGCGAGACCAACACCCTGGCGGCCGGGGGCCGCTACGACCTGCCGGCCTACGTCCTCCTGGGCGCCAGCTTGCGAACCACGAGCCTGGAGATCCTGCCCAGCCGGGACACCTCGCTGGCGCTCATCGTACGCAACGTACTCGGAACGACGATCGTCGATCCCGGCTTCGCGGGCGTCGACTACCCGCGGCTGGGACGAACGATTCTGGTGACCCTCAACCAGCAGTTCTGACACGCCTTTTGCCGCCGTCCCGACGGCGGCAGAAGGGCGCTGGGCGGGCCGGAGGAAAGGCTCGGACCGCGTCAAAACGTCTCAAGTTCCGGAGCGCTCCTTCCGTGTGTCATGAGGTGGTGGGGACCGTCCCAAAGAGCCTGAGGCGCAAGCTGCTCCGCACGATGGTGGGGCTGCTCGCTGTCATCTGCAGCGTCACGCTGGTCGTGGTGGCGGCCCTGAACTTCCTCACCTCGCGCGCCACGCTGGCGACGATGGAGGCGCGCCTGCGCGAGAACATCTCCCGCCAAGGGGGCCAGCTGGTCGGCGTGCAGGCCCTCGCCCTGCGCGACCTGGTCGCCGACAACGCCTTCGGCGACGTCGCCCGGCTGGTGGAGCGCACCACCCAGCAGAACGACGACCTGGTCTATGGTCTCTTCCTCGACAGCGAGCTCACCCCCTGGGCCTACTCGTGGCGCGACATCGATCCAAAGAGCGCGCCCAAGTGGGATCAGCTCGGGATCGACACCACCCGGCTGGACAGGCCCGGTGTCAGCTCGACCAGCAAGACCATCAACGGACAGATGGTGTTCGAGTTCGCCACCCCGGTCGTCGATGACAAGGGCGTCTTCCTGGGCTCGCTGCGTTATGGAGTATCGGATCGCGCGCTCAAGGCGGCGCTCGCGGGCACCCAGGCGGCCTCGCGCCGGGCGCTGGCGACCGAGCTGGCGCTGCTCCTGACCCTGGGGGTCCTGACCATCGCGATCGGCGTGGTGCTGAGCCGGCGGGCGGCCGCGCGCATCACCAGCCCGGTCACCGCGTTGACCGAGGCCGCCAACGCGTTCGGCGCCGGCCGCCGGGACGTCCGGGTCGACATCACCAGCCAGGACGAGCTCCAGGTTCTGGGCGCCGCCTTCAACAAGATGGTCTCCGAGCTGCAGGTGCACACCGATCGCCTGCAGGAGATGAACCGCGATCTCGAGAACAAGGTCGCGGCCCGGACCGGCCAGCTGGCCGGTCGCAACCGGGACATGCGGCTCGTCCTGGACAACGTCGAGCAGGGATTGATCACCTTGTCGGCGGCCGGCCAGATGGCCGACGAGCGATCGCGAATGGTGGCGCATTGGTTCGGCGAATGCCCCCCGAGCGCCCGGTTCACCGACTACATCGGCGCCTCCGATCCAGCCTTCGCCGAGATGTTCCAGCTCGGCTTCGATGCGCTCCTCGAAGGGACGCTGCCGCGCGAGCTCTGCCTGGACCAGCTTCCGCGTCGCATCCGGACCGGCGGGCGAGAGTTCGCCTGCACCTATCGCCCGCTCGGCGAGGGCGAGGCCCTGGACGGACTGCTCATCGTGATCGACGACGTGACCTCCGAGCTTTCGCAAGCGAAACGAGAAGCGGAGCGGGCCGAGGTGATGGCCCTCTTCGAAGCGTTGATGAAGGACCGAACCGGGTTCCTGGCCTTCGTCGCCGAGTCCAGTCGCCAGCTCGCCGAGATCCGGGAAGGGGACCTGATCGGCCAAAAGCGCCTCATCCATACCCTGAAGGGCAATTGCCACGTGATGGGGTTGAGCGTCATGGGCGAGCTGTGCGAGGCCATCGAAAGCCAGATGGCCGAGAGCCAGGGCCCGCCGTCGGCGGCGGTGCTGGCGACCCTCGAGCAGCGCTGGAGCGAGCTGATGCAGACCCTCCAGCGCTTCCTCGGAGAGCGCGACCAAGACGTCGTGGAGGTGGACCGCGCGGAGCTCGAGCGACTCGATGACGAGGTCCGCCGAGGGGTCCCCTCGCCGCGCATCCGCGAGCGCCTGGCCTCGTGGAAGCTGGAGCCTGCCGAGCGCGCGCTCGGTCGACTGGCGAGCCAGGCGCGCGCCCTCACGCGGCGGTTCGGGAAAGGCGAGGTGTCGGTGGTGGCCGATGGCGGCGGCGTGCGCCTGTCGCCCGAGGCCTGGGGCGGCTTCTGGTCGGTCATGGTGCACGTGGTCCGAAACGCCGTCGACCACGGGTTCGAGCTCCCCGCCGAACGGGCACGCCTGGGCAAGCCCGCTCAACCCCACCTTCGCTTGGCGGTCTCGGCCAGCGACCGGAGCCTGTTCGTCGACGTGGAAGACGACGGCGCCGGCATCGACTGGAGCTGCGTCAAGCAGAAAGCGGCGACGTGCGGCCTCCCCCACGAGACCGAGGACGATCTGATGAGGGCCATCTTCGCGCCGAGCTTCACGACGCGCGGCGAGGCGACGGCCATCTCCGGACGGGGCATCGGGCTCGCGGCGGTGCTCGACGAGGTCGAACGTCGCGGCGGCTCCGTCGTCGTCCGCAGCCGACCGGGAGCGGGAACATCCTTTCGCTTCAGCCTCCCGGTCCGCGACCCGGGCGCGCGCGCCAGCGTCGGAATGACCGACGCGAAGATCCCGATGCCTGCCTCCGCCTGACGCGGCCCTTCCCAAACGGCCGGGCCTCGCGCGCGATTCGTGCGGGCTGGTGTTATCGTTTTCGGCTTGCAGGAGGGGGTCGGCCTTGTGTGACCGTTCGCGCCCAAATCTCAGGCAGGGCCCTCCGGAGCCGGGTCGTCGCTCTTGAACGGCGCCCGCCCTGCCACTGCCAGGTCCCCGGGTGGGTGGCTCCTGGCCCTGGCGACCGGCGCGATGGTCGTCGATCTCCCGGTGCGCGCGCTGGCCGCCGGCGCCAACTCCGAGGACCTCACCTCGCGGGTCGATCAGCTCACGCTGGAAGAGCTGATGAACGTTCGAATCTCTCCCTTCGAGCTGTCGACGGACCGGGACCGAGGGTATCAGGCCTTCAGCTCGGTGACCGGATCGCGCCTGGACACGCCGATCAAGGAGGCGCCCTTTGCCATCCAGGCGTTCACGCAGCCGTTCATCGAAGACCAGAGGCCGGCCACGATCTACGACGTGGCCAAGTATTCGCCGAGCGTCACGTATCGGAGCAACGACTTCAACGAGGGTAACGCCAACCTCGCAATACGCGGCTTCGCGGTCGGCAGCACCCAGAGCAGCGTCCAGGTCATGCGAGACGGGTTTCATGGCCCGCCCATCTTCGAGTTCACGAACGTGGCGCGCCTGGAGATCGTGAAGGGACCGTCATCGTTTCTTTACGGACAGGTGGCGCCCGGAGGGATCGCCAACCTGATCACGAAGGCGCCGCAGCCCATCTTGGCCGCCACGGCCGGGCTGCGATTCGGAACCTACGGCGCCTACCGGTTCGAGGGCGACGCGACTGGTCCACTGTGGAAGACGCTGCTCTTCCGGATGAACGCGTCGTTTGATCAGGACATCCAGTACTGGCGCCCGTACGACGCGCACTCCTTCGATCTCGCGCCCGCCCTGGCCTGGCAGCCCACCCGTTGGCTGACCCTGACGGTGAGGCACGAATCCTACGGCAAGCGAGAGACGCCCCAGGTGATGCAGAAGCCAGGCTACGGCCGCCAGCAAGGGGTGGTCCCGACCGCGGATGATCCCAATCTGGACGGCGTACTGGTCGCGGGGTTGCCCTCCGACTGGAACAGCATGTCGAACGCCGACTTTCGCAACAGCGACACCGCTATCTCGAGCGCGACCTTGGACATCAAGGGGGACGAACACTGGAGCGTGCGCGCGAGCTACCTGCACGCCAAGTACGACATCGACGCCGCGTTCTCCGGAAATCTGGGGCTCTCCCACGCCTTTCCGTTCATGCAGGGCAGGCGGTTTCGCAGCCAGAGGTACACCACCTGGCACGACACGTTCGACGTCAACGTGACCGGCCGCTACGCCTTCCGCTGGATGACGGCCCGTGTGCTTCTCGGCGCCCAGCACTTCGGCAAGAGGTTCGACTTCGTGGCCGGCCAGACGCCCAACGATCCCGCCTTCGGCCCCATTGCCTCGCCGCTTCCCAACTGGGACCTGCGCGATCCGTCCACCTGGGACAGAAGCGCTCCCCCGCTCTCGAGCATCAACCCCACCAACTCGATGACGACCGAGCTCCGGGACCGGGCCGTGCACGGGGGGATCACGCTCGGCTTCTTGGGGGGGCGGCTGCTGGCGCTCGCAGGGGTCCGGCTGACCCAGGCCGAGAGTCAGGCCACCAACCGTTTGACGTCGGTGAAGGAGGCCCGCTTCAGCACCCTCACGCCGACCCCGCAGTACGGCCTTCTCTACGCGCTCTCGCCTGCCATCTCTCTCTTCGCGACGTACGCCGAATCTTTCGTGCCGGTCACCCGCTTTCTCACGGTGCGGGACATGGCGACGGTTGCCGCCAAGCCTACCCGCGGGCGCGGCCTGGACGTCGGGGTCAAGGTCGCCCTCTTCCAGGCCCGGCTGCTCGGCACGGCCACGGTCTTCCAGGTCCGCAACTCCAACATCGTGAATGAATTCTCCGAGCTCGATCCAACGACGGGCACTCAGGTCTTCACCGCCGTCCAGAGCGGCGAGCAGCGCTGCTCCGGCATCGAGCTGGACGCGACGCTCAGCCCCCGCGACAACTGGCAGACGTACGTTTCGTACAGCTACAACCACGCTCGGATCGTCGACTTCAGCGGCAATGACGCCGCCATCCTGGCCGCCGGTCCTTCCGCGCCGGGATACAAAGAGGTTCTCCTGTTCCACAACGCTCCCTTGCAGATGAGCGCACCCCATCTGGCCAACGTCTGGACGCGCTACGAGATCGCGTCGGGGCCCTATCGTGGGCTCCACGCGGCCGGGGGGATCAACCTGGTCGTCGATCAGACGCTCCTGCCCGACACGCCGGCCGCCTATCGACAGACCTACGCGCTCCTCAACGCGTCCGTCGGGTCGGCCTGGTCCCCGCGCCCGTCGGTGCGCGCCAACGTCGAGCTTTACGGCAAGAACCTGACCGATCGCGAGTATCGCCCCTCTCAGAGCTCGCGTTCACGACCGTTGGAGCTGGGCGCCGCGCTCACGGTGACGTATTGACGGCGGCGCTCCTGCACGGAGCGGCACGCGCGAACCCCCGGCGTCCCCGCGTCCGCCGGCGGCCCCGTTCGACGGGGCTCACCCTGGTGGTTCTGGGGGCGGTCGTCGGCGGGGCGATGGGGGTGCCCGGCGCTTTGCTGGCCGGCGGAGACGGCGTGGCGGCCCTCGACGCGCTCGAGGCCGCCTACACCTTCCACTTTCTGAACCTGGTCCGGTGGGAGCGGCCGTCGCCGGTGTTGAGCTTCTGCGTCCTCGGGGATTCGGACGCCGGCGAACGGATGCAGAGCGCTCTGCGCGACAAGACCGTTCACGGCCAGCGGATTCAAACTCGCCGCGTCGGGAGCGACGGCGCAGGAGACGAGCCGTGCGACGCCGTCTACATATCTGGCGCCGCCCGGGGCGGCTCGCTCCCGGCGCTCCTCAAACGCTACGAGGGCAGCGCGACGCTCACCATCAGCGACGCGCCCGAGTTTGCCCAGGGCGGCGGCGTCATCGGCTTCGTGGTCATCGAGGATCGCCTGAGGTTCGACATCAATGAAGGAATCGCGTCGCGCAAGGGCCTCAAGATAAGCGCGAAGCTGCTGGAGCTGGCGCGGAGGATCGTCCGGTGACGGGGCCGTCCCTGCCCTTCGGCGGTCGATCGATCCGGTCGAGGGTGCGGGCCGTCATCATGACCACGGTGACGGCAACCTTGCTGGTTGGGTACGTGGCCCTCGTCCTCTACGACGGCGCGCAAAGCCGGGCGGCGCTGGTCGCGCAGGGCGAGACCCTCTGCGGGATCATCGCGGATCGGACGGGGTACGCGCTCGCCTTTCGCGACTCGGACGCCGCCCGCGACAACTTGTCGGTGCTGGCCAGCCACCCTTCGGTAGCGGCCGCCGCCATCTTCGATGAACGCGGCGTGGTGTTCGCCAGCTACGCGCGCGGCCCGGCCGCGGTCGCCTTCCCCGCGCCCGCCGCTTGGTCGGGGCGCACGATGTTCCACGACGACGCGCTCTGGGTCCTGCGAGACGTCGTGGCCTCTGGTCAGCGGGTCGGGGCCGCGGCCCTGCGCATCGGCGAGGAGGGCCTTCACCAGCGCCGCCGCGCGCTGGCGACCATCGTGCTGACGGTACTGGGCGGCTCGTTGTTGATCGCGTTGCTGGTCGCGGCGTCGTTGCAGCGGATCATCCTGCGGCCGGTCCAGCACCTGGTGGAGGTGGCCCGGCGGATCTCGCGGCCCGACTCCGCTCCTGGTGTGCGCGCCAGCCGCAGCGGCGTGGTCGAGCTGGACGTGTTGGCCGACGCCTTCAACGGCATGTTGGACCAGGTCGAAGAGCGGGACGAGGTGCTGCGGAAGACCAACCTGCAGCTCGCCAACCAGATCGAGGCGCACCTTCGCCTGCACGATCGGTTGCGTGAATCGGAGGCGCGTCTGGCCCAGATCATCGATTTTCTGCCCGACGCCACGCTGGCCATCGATCTGACCGGGAAGGTCATCGCCTGGAACCGGGCCATGGAGCAGATGACCGGGATCAAGGCGGGGAACGGTCAGGACGGCATGCTCGGGAAGGGCGACCACGAATATGCGCTGCCCTTCTACGACACGAGGCGCCCCATTCTGGTGGACCTGGTGCTGACGCCGTCGTCCAAAGTGGAGCAGCTCTACGTGGCGTTCAGCCGGGTAGGAGACCAGATCGTCGGCGAAGGCTATGCCAGCTCGGAGAGATTGGCCGGGACCTACCTCCTCGGCACGGCCGCGCCCCTCTACGATGCAGCGGGCGCGCTGATCGGCGCCATCGAGTGCTTGCGAGACATCAGTGATCGCAAGCGGAACGAGGACGCGATCCGCCTGGTGAACGCCCGGTTCGCCTCGGTCCTGCGGGCAGCGACCGCCTATTCGATCATCGCCACCGGGCCGACCGGAACCATCGAGGTGATGAACGAAGGGGCCGAGCTGATGCTCGGCTATGGCGCCGCCGAGCTCCTGGGCCAGGCGACTCCCCTGGTGTTCCACGATCCGAAGGAGGTGGGCGCCCGTGCCCGCGAGCAGGGCGTCGAGCCGGGCGTCGCGGTCCTGCTGGACAAGGCGAGGCGCGGCGAGATCGACACGCGCGAGTGGACATACCGCCGCCGCGACGGCTCGGCCTTGACCGTCTCTTTGACGGTGACGGCGATGCGCAGCGAGGACGGCCAGCTGAGCGGCTTCATCTGCATCGCGCGAGACGTGACCGGGCAGAAGAAGCTGGAGCAACAGCTCCTGCAGTCTCAGAAGATGGAGTCGGTCGGCCTGCTCTCGGGCGGGGTGGCCCACGACTTCAACAACCTGCTCACCCCGATCCAGGGTTACGCCGACCTGTTGAAGGACGCCATCCCGGCCGACGAGACGCTGCAAGAGTACGTGGAACAGATCGCGCTGGCGGCGGAGAGCGCGCGCGAGCTCACGTACCAGCTGCTGGCTTTCAGTCGAAAGCAGCTCATCGAGCTCAAATCCGTCGACCTGGGGGAGATCGTGCGCCGCTCCGCCAAGATCTTGCGGCGCACCATCCGAGAGAACGTGACCCTCGACTTCAAGCTCTCGGGGTCGCTGGGGCCCATCCGAGCGGACGCCAGCCAGATCGAGGTCGTCCTGGTCAACCTGGCCATCAACGCGCAGGACGCCATGGCCGCCGGTGGGACCCTGACGATCGAGACCTCGGAGGTGACCCTCGACGAGGAGCTTCGCGCGCGCCACCCGCGCCTCGGCCCCGGGCGATACGTGAGGCTGGCGGTCAGCGACACCGGCAGCGGCATGGACGAGGAGACCATGACCCGGATCTTCGAGCCGTTCTTCACCACCAAGGAGCTGGGAAAAGGGACCGGGCTGGGACTGTCGACCTCCTACGGCATCGTCACCCAGCACGGCGGGTCGATCGGGGTCTCGTCGCAGGTGGGCCGGGGGAGCACGTTCGAGATCCTGCTGCCGCGGCTGGAGCACGACGCCGTCCCCGAGGCCAAACCGCGGCTGGACGCGGTGGCGCGCGGCAGCGAGACGATCCTGGTGGTCGAGGACAATCAGATGGTGCGGGATCTCCTGCGACGGATGCTCCCCGAGCTCGGTTACGAAGCGCTGATCGTGAGGTCGATCGACGAGTGTCAGGCGCTGCTGGAGAGCCGCCGGTCCAAGATTCACCTGCTGCTGACCGATGTGGTCATGCCCGGCCTCAACGGACGGGAGCTGTACGAACGGCTCCGCGCGCGCGTCCCCGGGCTGAAGGTCCTCTTCATGTCCGGCTACACCACCGACGTGATCGGGCATCACGGCGTGCTCGACGAGGGCGTCCACTTCCTGCGGAAACCCTTCACCCAGGCCGCCCTCTCCGCCAAGATTCGCGAGGCGCTGACGTGAAGGCGGAGCGAGAGCCTGAAAAAGGGGCCTCGGGCCTCGGACGAACCGTTATCCGAGAGGCTCTTGTGATTCCGAAGCCCGAGGTCCGAAGCCCGAGGCCCAAGGCCCCTTTTCAGGCACCGTCCTCCACCGCCGGCGGATGATCGACGTCGATCCCGTCGCGCTTCAGGTCCGCCGCCTCCGCGGCGAGCGCCAGCGTGCCCGGCGGGTTCTCGTACCAGCCCGGATCCTCGTAGCTGCGGATCCCGTCTCGCGTCTTCAGGATGGTGAACATCCCGCCCATCGTGATGGTGTCGTGCTTTCCTTTCGCGGCGGCCGTCGAGATGCTGTTGGCCGGCACTGGCATCTTCATCTCTCCCATCTCGGCCATGCCGGTCTGTCCCATGGTCATGTAGCCGGGCACGACGTTGCGCACGTGCTCGTCCAACTCGCCGGGCTCGACGCCGATCAAGTTGGGCAGGCCGTGGCCCATCTGGTTCATCAAGTGGTGGGTCATATGACAGTGCATGGCCCAGTCGCCCGGCTCGTCGGCGACGAACTCGACGGTGCGCGTGCTGCCGGTCGGCACGAGGACGGTGGTCTCGGGCCACTGCGCGCTTTCCTCGATGTCCCCGCCGTCGGTGCCGACGATCCGGAACTGGTGGCCGTGAAGGTGGATGGGGTGGTGATCCATCGCCGAGAGGTTCCCCAGCCGGATCCGCACCCGCTGCCCCGTCCGCGCGACGAGCGGCGCCGTCCCGGGGAACGCCTTGCCGTTCATGGTCAGCATGTTGAACTCGAGCATCTCGTTCGGGTTCGGGCGCTTGGCCCCCGGATCGATGCGCCACTCGTGCAGCATGATGGCGAAGTCGCGATCGACCTTCCGGCGCGGGTGGCGTGGATGGATCACGAAGAGCCCGGTCATCCCGAGCGCCATCTGGGTCATCTCGTCGTGGTGCGAGTGGTACATCAAGGTCCCCGACTGGTGGAGCGTGAGCTCGTACTTGTACGTCTCGCCGGGCGCGATGGCCTTCTGGGTCAGGCCGCCGACGCCGTCCATGCCGTTCGGCAGCAGCAGCCCGTGCCAGTGCACCGTGGTCGCCGCGGGCAAGCGGTTCGTCACGTAGATGCGCACCCGGTCGAGCTCCATCGCCTCGATGACCGGGCCGTGGACGCGTCCGTTGTAGCCCCAGCACTTCACTTTCAAGCCCGGCGCCAGCTCGTGGTCGACCTCCTCGGCGACCATGTGGAACACCTTCACGCCGTCGACGATCTTCCACGGCAACTTCGAGCCGTTCGGGACGGTGACCGGGAGGTAATCTCGGTGCGGCCGCCCGGGCGACAGCCTGCGTTGATCGGCGCTTCGGCCGCCGGTGGCCGCGGCCGAGGACGCCCGCGGGGCGGCCGCGCCCTTCACATCGGCCCCCGCGGCGGCGCGAGCCCCGGCGAGCAGTGAGCCGCCGGCGGCGCCGGCCAGCAGCAGGCGCCGGCGCGACAACGTGCTGGAGTCGGACGCGGGGCCCTCCC
>Ga0068859_100004137_pt1 | contig 14811 bp, 10 predicted proteins | sample KBSSwiS22_FD_66585 | JGI IMG/M metagenome (GOLD analysis project Ga0068859, IMG submission 66585) | Switchgrass rhizosphere microbial communities from Kellogg Biological Station, Michigan, USA - KBS Switchgrass S2-2 | ecosystem: Host-associated > Plants > Roots > Rhizosphere > Soil ...
TGCAACACCATCGTCGCCGTCATCAGGATCGGCAGCACGTAAAAGGGATCCAGTGCCGAGAGATCCTTGATCCACAGCACGAACGGCGCGTGGCGCAATTCGATTGCCGCCAGCAGTACCCAGTACAGCGCGATGAACACCGGAATCTGTACCAGGATCGGAAAACAACCCCCGAGCGGGTTGATCTTCTCGGTCTTGTACAGCTCCATCATCGCTTGATTCATCTTGTTGCGATCGTGCGCATACATCTCGCGCAGCTTGGTCAGGCGCGGCGTGATGAGTTTCATCTTCGCCATGGACTTGTAACTCGCCGCCGAGAGCGGAAAAAACACCAGCTTGATCAGCACGGTAAGCAGAATGATGGCGACGCCCCAGTTGCCGGAAAGCGCGTGAAACTGCTCGAGGATCCAGAAGAGCGGCCACGCGATGATCGAGAGCCAACCGTAGTCGACGGCGTAGTCGAGCCCGGGCGCAGCCGCGCTCAGCCGCCTCTGTTCCTGCGGGCCGGCGTAAATCGGAACGGCTACGCGCCCCGTTGCGCCGGGAGGAATGGCGGCCATTGGGACCACGACCCGACCGGCGTAGTAGCCCTTTTCAGGAGCGACGATCTCGTACTCCCGATCCTGCGGCGCGACGGGCAACCAGGCCGTGACGAAGTAGTGCTGTATGAAGCCGATCCAGCCGTCCTTCGCCTGGCGAACGAAGTCCGTCTTGCCCTTGTCGATGTCCGATATCGGGACTTTCTGGAACTTCTTGCCTTCGGTGAATACCGCGAAGCCGAAGAAACTCTGCGCACCGAACGTATCAGCGAGCGAACTGCCGTGCTTTTCGTGCTGCCCGTCGTGCGAGAGCTGGAAATAGGCACGCGGGGCGACGGGCACCGCGCCCTCGTTCTTTACTTCGAGCGCAACATCGATGACGTAGCTGTTGCGACGAAACGTATAGATCTTGCTGACTGTGAGGCCGTTTGCTGCTTTGGCACTGAGCCGTACTTCGAGCGCCTCCTGACCCGTATCGAGCGTGCGCTCCCCGGGCGATGCGGACCAGAGCACGCGGTGGTTGGCGCCTAAATCGCCGGCGAGGCCGCTTTGCGCTTCGTAGCGATGCGCCTCGGTGAGCAGCGAGAAGGTTTTGGTCTGATCGTCGCTGGCCTTGTGGCGCAGCAAGTCGAGCCGCTTGATGGTGCCGCCAAGCGTGTCAATCTCGACAGCGATCAGGTCGGTACGCACTTGAATCCGCTCGCCCTTTGCCGGAGCCGGCGCAGGCCCGGGCACTGCTTGGGCGCCGGGGGTGCTGACCGCCGGCGCGGGCACCGCTGCGGGCGTTCCGGCAGGCTGGCCGGGTGAGGGGACGGCGAGCGGCGCCTGCGAGGACGGCGCGGGAGGCTGCGGTCGATTTTCCTTCTGCCAGGCCTCCCACAGCATCAGCAGCGAGAAGCTGAAGACCAAAATCAGAATGAGTCGTTGCGTATCCATCATTGCCGGCTCAGTGCCCAGTGGCGCGTTCGGGCACCGGGTCGTAGCCGCCCCGATTCCAGGGGCCGCAGCGGCAGATCCGGCGGGTCGTCAGCCATCCGCCGCGCAGCAAGCCATGCGTCCCGAATGCCTCCTCCGCGTATTGCGAGCAACTGGGGTGGAAACGGCATGTCGGTCCGAGTAGCGGACTGATGAAATACCGGTATCCCCGCAGCACCATGCGCAGTATTGCGTTCATTTCCCCACCGTCGGGAACAATCGTCTCAGGCAAGCGATCATCTCGCGACCGGGCGCGGCCTCATACGGTGGCCGCACGAGCAGGTCGACCGATCCCAGATGCTCCTGCTCGAGCCTGAAGGCCTCGCGGACACTGCGCTTGATCGCATTGCGCTGCACCGCCTTGCGAGAATGCCTAAGCGAGATAAGAAGACCCAGGCGAGCGGGACCCGCTTCGCGCCGCCCTACGTAGAAGGTGTAGCCCGAAACGCTGCGCCGCACTCCCTGGCGCAGCAGCCGCTCGAAATCTCGCCGCCGCGTGATCCGCAACTGCACTCCCAGACCGTATCGCGCCCGACCCTGCCGTTCGAGCACGCGGCGCGCGCGTCGTTACACTGCTAGGCGCTTGCGGCCCTTGGCGCGACGCGCGCGCAGCACCGCCCGCCCGCCGCGAGTGCCGCTGCGGACCCGAAACCCGTGGCGCCGCGTACGCCGCGTCTTCGATGGCTGGTACGTTCGCTTCATCGTCGCCCGATCCGAAAAAGGGCGGTATTAGAGCGTGCCGTACTCCGCATTGTCAAATTGCATTTTTTCGGCTGAATGCCTGTGGATGACGGGGCGCGGAACGGGTAAAATTTAGCGCAAGCCGCGGCGCGTTTCTGCAAGCAAACGACAACGGCGCACCGGCAAGCAAACCGAACCCGCGACCACGATGCAAAGCCTCTGGGATGCCTGCCTGCGCCGGCTCGAGACCGAGTTGCCCGCGCAGCAGTTCAACACGTGGATCCGCCCGCTCTCGGCGGAAGCGGGCGCTGCGGAGTCCGGCACGCTCGTGCTGTCCGCGCCGAATCGCTTTATCCTCGATCTCGTTCGCGAACGCTTTGCGTCGAGGATCGGGCGGCTTGCTGCCGAAGCGACCGGGCGCGAGTTGGAAGTCAGGTTCGTCCTCGCGCCGGCGAGCAGTGCCACGTCCCGGGCTACCGCGAGTCCGGCCCGAATCACGAACGACCCGCCTTCGCATCACGAGCGTTCCAGGCTCAACCGCAATTTCACGTTCGACAGCTTCGTTACCGGAAAGGCAAACCAACTCGCCCGCGCGGCCGCAATCCAGGTCGCCGAGAACCCCGGGATTTCCTACAACCCGCTTTTCATCTATGGCGGCGTAGGATTGGGAAAGACTCACCTGTTGCAGGCCATCGGCAACCATTTGGCCACCCAACGCGAACAAGCGAAGGTGCGCTACACGCATGCCGAGCAGTACGTCACGGACGTTGTGCGCGCCTACCAGCAGAAGTCTTTTGATGAATTCAAGCGCTTCTACCACTCGCTCGACTTGCTGCTGATCGATGACATCCAGTTCTTTTCCAACAAGGACGGCACCCAGGAGCAGTTCTTCTACGCCTTCAACGCTCTCGTAGAGGCCCATCGGCAGATCGTCATCACCTGCGACACCTACCCGAAGGAAATCGTCGGGATGCAGGAAAGGCTGATTTCACGCTTCGGCTGGGGTCTCACGGTCGCGATCGAGCCTCCGGAGCTCGAAATGCGCGTCGCGATCCTGCTGAAGAAAGCCGAGTCGGAGTCGTTGTCCGTCAACGAGGACGTCGCGTTCTTCATCGCCAAGCACGTACGGTCGAACGTGCGCGAACTCGAGGGTGCGCTGAAGAAGGTGCTCGCGTACGCGCGCTTCTACGCCCGGGAGATTACGGTTGACCTGGCGCGCGAGGCGCTTCGCGACATCCTGAACGCCACCCGGCAGATCACGGTGGACGGCATCCAGAAGACGGTCGCCGAGTACTTCAAGATCAAGCTCTCCGACATGCACTCGAAGAAGCGCACGCGCAACATCGCACGCCCGCGCCAGGTCGCGATGGCACTCGCGAGGGACCTCACCCAGCTCAGCCTGCCGGAAATCGGCGAAGCTTTCGGCAACCGCGACCACACCACGGTACTGCACGCGAGCCGAACGATCGCTACTTTGCGCAAAAAGGACCAGGCCCTGAACCGAGACTATCACTTGCTTGAACAGGTACTGAAGGGATGAGCTTTGTGTGGAAAGCCTGTGCGTATCCCTGCCGCGATTTGTGGGTAACCGCGGCTTTGCGTGCTGCCGAGGAATTTCGATCACATGCATCCACACCGCAGCCCACACTCATTGCATCGCAGCACTCGGGGATAACCAGTCGTTCCGTATCGTTTTTTCGTCTTATCCCAGAAGATGCACTAGTTATTAGTTGTTCTTTAGTTGAAGGAAGAGAATGGTTCTAGTCAAAGCAAAGCGCGACGATCTGCTCGGGCCGCTCTCCGCCGTGAGCGGAATCATCGAACGACGCCATACGCTTCCCATCCTGTCCAATGTCTTGTTGGAGCGTGCGGGCGGAAAGGTTTCCTTTCTCGCCACGGACATCGAGGTGCAGATCCGCGCACTCGCTGACCTCGATCTCGGTCAGGAAGCTCACGCCATCACCGTGGGCGCTCGAAAGCTGGTTGATATCCTGCGAGCGCTTCCGGGCGACGCGGAAGTTACGTTGCAGATGCAGGACAAGCGCATGCTCGTCAAGGCGGGCAAGAGCCGGTTCATGCTGCAGACATTGCCCGCGGAGGATTTTCCGCGTCTGGCGAAGCCCGCCGGAGAGCAGGCGCGCTTTGCGCTGCCGCAGAAGGCGTTCAAACGGCTGCTTGGGCTGGTGCAGTATGCAATGGCGCAGCAGGACATCCGTTACTACCTGAACGGGCTGTTGGTGGTCGTCGATGGCGGGCAGCTGCGCCTCGTGGCAACCGACGGCCACCGGCTCGCCTACGCCGCCATGCCGCTCGAGGTGCCCGTTCCGCGACAGGAAGTGATCGTGCCGCGCAAGACCGTGCTCGAACTCACCAAGCTGCTGGGGGATGGCGAAGAGGAGGCCAGGATCGAGCTCTCGGCGACCCAGGCAGCATTCTCCTTCGGCTCGGTCGAGCTCGTATCCAAGCTGGTCGATGGAAAGTTTCCCGACTACACGCGCGTGATCCCGACCGGAAACCGGAACATGCTGGTCCTGGAACGCGACCCGCTGCGCCAGGCATTGCTGCGTGCCGCGATCCTGTCGAACGAGAAGTTTCGCGGGGTGCGCTGGGTTCTCGCAAAGGGCACTCTCAAGATCGTGTCGTCGAATGCCGAGCAGGAGGAGGCCGAGGAAGTGCTCGAGGTCCCCTATTCGGGAGATGCACTCGATATCGGGTTCAACGTGAACTACCTGCTCGACGTACTGAACAACGTCGAGGGCGCACAGCTCGAGTGCAGCTTCGGCGACGCGGCTTCGAGTGCGCTGCTGTGCATTCCGTCCCAGCCGGAATTCAAGTACGTCGTCATGCCGATGCGGATCTAGCCGGTGGCCGGTTCAGAGAACATGCACGAGGCAGAACCGCAGCCGCGCGAGTCGAACGACTACGACAGCGATTCGATCAAGGTCCTGAAGGGGCTCGAGGCGGTCCGCAAGCGCCCTGGAATGTACATCGGCGATACCGCCGACGGCACCGGGCTGCACCACCTCGTATTCGAGGTCGTCGATAATGCGGTGGATGAAGCGCTCGCGGGGTTCTGCGACGAGATCGTAGTCACGATCCACACGGACAATTCCGTGTCCGTCTTGGACAACGGTCGCGGCATTCCAACCGGCGTCAAGGACGACGACGAGATGAAGCGCTCGGCTGCCGAAATCGTGATGACCGAGTTGCACGCTGGAGGCAAGTTCGACTCCAATACATACAAAGTGTCGGGCGGGCTGCACGGTGTCGGTGTGTCGGTGGTGAACGCGCTTTCCAGTTGGCTGCGCCTGACGATCTGGCGCGACGGACGAGTCCACCAGATGGAATTCGCCGACGGCACGCCCACTGCGCCGATTCGGGTGACCGGTCTAACCGAAAAGCGCGGCACCGAGGTTCATTTTCTCGCTTCGCGCCAGGTATTCGGCACGGTCGACTACCACTACGACATTCTCGCGCGGCGCCTGCGCGAGCTATCGTTTCTCAATAACGGCGTTCGCATCGTGCTGGTCGACCAGCGCGCCGGCAAGGACGAGAATTTCGCGTTCTCGGGCGGGGTGAAGGGGTTCGTCGAGTACATGAATCGCTCTAAGACGGTGCTCCATCCGACGACGTTTCACGACACCGGCGAAAAGGACGGCATCTCGGTCGATGTAGCCATGCAGTGGAACGATTCCTACCAGGAAAGCGTGCTCTGCTTCGCCAACAACATCCCGCAAAAGGACGGCGGTACGCACCTGACCGGGCTTCGCGCCGCGATGACCCGGGTGCTCAACAAGTACATCGAGGAAAACGAGCAGGCGAAGAAGGCAAAGGTGGAGACCACCGGCGACGACATGCGCGAAGGCCTTGCCTGCGTCCTTTCGGTCAAGGTGCCGGAGCCGAAGTTTTCGTCCCAGACCAAGGAAAAACTCGTCTCGTCCGAAGTGCGGCCGGTGGTCGAAGAGATCGTCGCCGAGAAGCTTCGCCAGTACCTCGACGAGCGGCCGCAAGATGCACGCATCATCACTGCCAAGATCGTCGATGCTGCACGCGCGCGCGAAGCGGCGCGCAAGGCGCGCGAGATGACGCGCCGCAAGGGCGTCCTCGACGGGCTCGGGCTGCCGGGCAAGCTTGCCGACTGCCAGGAGCGCGATCCGGCAAAGTGTGAGCTCTACCTCGTAGAGGGGGATTCCGCCGGGGGCTCGGCAAAGCAGGGACGCGACCGCAAGTTCCAGGCTATCCTGCCCCTCAAGGGAAAAATCCTGAACGTCGAGAAAGCACGCTTCGACAAGCTGCTTGCCTCTGCGGAGATTGCCACGCTGATCACGGCGCTCGGTTGCGGCATCGGCAAGGAAGAATACAACCCGGATAAGCTGCGCTACCACCGCATCATCATCATGACCGACGCCGACGTGGACGGCTCGCACATCCGGACGCTGCTGTTGACTTTCTTCTATCGGCAAATGCCCGAGCTGGTGGAACGCGGCCACATCTACATAGCGCAGCCACCGCTTTACAAAGCGAAGCTCGGCAAGGAAGAGCGCTATCTGAAGGACGAGCACGAGTTGAACGAGCACATGCTGCGGCTCGCGCTGGTGGACGCCGCGCTTGTTCCCGGTCCCAATCGCGAGGCGATCCGGGGGGACGCGCTCGCGGCGCTGGCGAAGTCGTATCTCGTCACCGAGGCCGTGATGGAACGCGTTGCGCGCTGGATCGATCGCGATGTGCTGGAAGCGCTGCTACGCGGCGTGCAGATCGACCTCTCGCGCCGCGACCTGGCCGAAGCGTCCACCGCGGCGCTTGCGGCGGCCCTCTCGGATGGGACCGTTCGGGTGAGTGCGCGATTTGACCCGAAGACGGAGCGCTACCAGGTGCGCGTCGAGCATACGAGGCACGGCAACGTGCGAGTCACCGCAGTGGACCAGGAGTTCGTTCATTCGGGAGACTACGCGCAGATCCGTTCGGCCGCGGAAACCTTGCGTGGCCTCGTCGGTGCGGGAGCGGTCGTGCAGCGGGGCGACAAGCAGCACCCGGTGAAGGATTTCGGCGAAGCTATGAAGTGGCTGCTCGGCGAAGTGCAGAAATCGGTCAGCTTGCAGCGCTACAAGGGCCTGGGGGAGATGAACCCGGGGCAGCTTTGGGAGACCACGATGGATCCCGGCGCCCGGCGGCTGCTCCGCGTCCAGATCGAGGACGGAATCGCCGCGGACGAAATATTCACCAAGCTGATGGGCGACGAAGTCGAGCCTCGCCGGGCGTTCATCGAATCGAACGCCCTCGGCGCGCGCAACCTCGATATCTAGGCGGTACGGCGCTTGGCGGGCTTTGCGCGCTTCGCCGCCTTTCCGTCGGTGGCGGAGGGCGCGGCAGTGCTGGAATCCTGCGCGGGCGCTGCCTCCTTTTTGGGGCGCACAACAAACTCAAACCCCACTTTTCCGTCCGGAGTTTTTACGAGATAGGCCTTGAATGGCCGGCCCTTGCGCGAGATGAAGCGGGTGAAAAGATCCGTTCGTCCGGCCGCAAGCAGCTTCTCCATCTGGGCGCGCTCGACGGGCTGCTGCAGGATGATCTTGCCCGACCGGAAATCGCACTTTGGCGATGGCCCGGTGGCGTTCTCGCAAACGTACGCAACACCCAGTTCGAATACGCGCGCCTTGCATTTCGGGCAGGCGCCGAGGCTCTGCTGGCCGCTGAAATCAGGCGCAGCCGTCGCATCGGATTGCGGCTGGCCAAAGTCGAATTCCGTCCGTAGTTCGTCGTTCAGCCGAATGCCGGCTGAAAAGGGCTTCCCGATCCTGCTCCTGAATCCGGTCAGCGGGCCGACAAAACGCTTCGTGATGAGTTCGGCGACTTCCTCGGGGGTCCATTCGCGGCCCGAGATTACTTTCCACAGCGAAAAGTCACAGCGCTGGCACTGGAACTTGCGATAGTTCTCCTGGACGGTTCCCCCGCATTTCGGACAGGGTGCCGGCACGGTCGCGTACACGACATCGGGAATCTCGCCGTTCTTGATGACGCCGACGAAATTGCGCACCAGCTCCCAGATCTGGCCCATGAATTCGTCGCGCGTCATCTTGCCGCGCTCGATCAGCTTGAGCTTGTGCTCCCATTCTCCCGTGAGTTCGGGCGACGCGAGCTCGACGATGCCGAGCATGTGCAGCGCGAAGAGCAGCGAGAAGGCTTTCGGCGTGGGCACGAGCTCGCGCCCTTCGCGGTGGATGTATTCTTCCTGCAGCAGCCCCTCGATGATCGCGGCGCGCGTCGCAGGAGTGCCGAGGCCCTTCGTTTCCATGGCGGCGCGCAGCTCGTCGTCCTCGACCAGCTTGCCGGCACCCTCCATCGCGGACAGCAGCGTAGCTTCGGTATATCTCGCCGGCGGCCTGGTTCGATTCGCCTGAGCCGTCACTTCGCGCGCAAGCGCCCGTTCGCCGGCCGTGATCGCCGGGAGCGTCTCGCTGCCTTCGTCGGCGCCGCGCCCATAAAGCTCCAGCCAGCTCGGGTTGACGAGCACGCGACCGTCGGTCCGGAACTGGTGCTCGTCCACTTGCGTGATCCGGGTCGTCTGCAGGTACTCCGCCGGGGGGTAGAAGACGGCCAGAAAGCGCCGCACGACGAAGTCGTAAAGTTTTTGCTCGGCCTCGTTGAGATTCTTGGGCGCTTGCAGCGTCGGGATGATCGCGAAGTGATCCGAGATCTTCGTGTTATCGAAGATCCGCCGGTTGGGCTTTATCCAACCGCTTTTCAGCACGCGCTTGGCAAACGGAGCGTATGCGCCGCCCGAGGACAACGCCTCGACCGTCTTCTTCACCGTGCCGACATAGTCTTCGGGCAGCGCGCGCGAGTCGGTTCTCGGATAGGTGAGTACCTTGTGTCTTTCGTACAGCGCCTGGGCCAGCGAGAGGGTCATCTTCGCGGAGAATCCGAATCGCCCGTTCGCTTCGCGCTGCAGACTCGTCAGGTCGAATAGCAGCGGCGAAGCCTGCGTTGCCGGCCGTGTTTCCTCGCTGACCTGCGCTTTGCCGTTGCGGCAGGCTTCGGCGATGCGCTCGGCATCCGCAACGCTCCACAGCCGCTCGGCCTTGCGCTCGGCGTCGTCATCCTTGCGAAATGCCGGATCGAACCAGCGGCCGCTATATTCGCCCGCCTTCACCTCGAAGCGACCGTGCACCTCCCAATAATCGCGCGCTACGAACGCACGGATCCTTTCCTCGCGTTCCACCAGAATCGCGAGCGTCGGCGTCTGGACACGTCCGACGGTGGTCAGATAGAAGCCGCCTTCCTTCGAGTTGAAGGCCGTCATGGCGCGCGTGCCATTGATGCCGACCAACCAGTCGGCTTCGGAGCGGCATTTGGCGGCGTCCGCCAGGGGAAGCAACTCCTGGTCCGCGCGCAGATTCTGGAATCCTTCGCGGATCGACGCCGCCGTCATCGACTGCAGCCAGAGGCGCTCGATCGGTTTCTTCGTGCCCGAATGCTGCACGAGGTAGCGGAAGATGAGTTCTCCCTCGCGGCCCGCGTCGCATGCGTTGATCAGGCCGGAAATGTCCTTGCGCCGAATCAGCTTCAGCAGCACGCCAAGGCGCTTTTCGCTGCGCTCGATCGGAGAGAGATCGAAATGCGGCGGTATCACCGGCAGTTGCTTGAACGTCCACTTGCCCTTCTTTACGTCGTGCGACTCGGGCACGACCAGCTCCAGCAGGTGTCCCACCGCCGAAGAGACTGCATATTCGTCGTTTTCGAAGTAGTCGCCCTTGCGCGACATCCCGCCGAGCGCGCGCGCGATGTCAGACGCAACTGAGGGTTTTTCTGCGATGACGAGCTTTTTGCTCATAGCACCAAAAGGCCGCAGAGGATACCTGCAAAGCCAGCGGCGGGACAACCCGACTGGATTTCTGCGAGTGCTGGTGTCCTAGTGCACGCGCTGATAAAGGCCTCCCGGAAGAGAGGCCACACGTCCTTCGAGCTCGAGGCGTAGCAATTCGGCAGTGACCTGCTGTGCCGGGAGCCCGGTTCGCGCGCAAAGCGAATCGATATCGACCGGGTCGGCACCCATTTCGTCCAGCAGCGGCATGACATCACCCAGTGCGGCTGTCGGGGTCGGGATGCTCGATTGACGCCCAGGGGAGGCTTTCGCGTGAAAGCCGCCCAACTCGCTCAATACGTCATCGGCGGACTCGACCAGCTTCGCTCCTGATTTGATTAGATGATGACAACCCTTCGACAAGGGAGAATGGATCGAGCCGGGAATGGCGAATACCTCGCGACCCTGCTCCAACGCAGAGCGTGCGGTGATCAGCGATCCCGAGGAAAGTGCGGCTTCGACCACCAGTGTGCCGCGAGCCAGCCCGCTGATGATGCGGTTGCGCCGCGGGAAGTTCTGCTTGGCTGGCGGAGCACCGAGCGCAAACTCGGAAACCAGCAAGCCTTGCTCCGCGATCTCGCGAGCAAGTTCCTTGTTTCCCGGCGGATAGCTCAGGTCGACACCGGTGCCCAGAACCGCGATGGTAGAACCCTGTCCCTCAAGCCCGCCGCGGTGCGCGGCCGTATCGATTCCGAGGGCTAGCCCCGAGACGATCGCAAGCCCAGCGTCGCTCAATGAACGCGCAAATGCCTGCGCGTTGCGAGCGCCTTGTGTGGTCGCATTGCGGCTGCCGACTATGGCCAGGCCGGCCCGATTCAACAGCTCGATGCGCCCAACGCAATAGAGTAGAGGGGGAGGATCGGCTGTTTCGAGCAGTGCCTGAGGGTACCCGGGGTGATCCCAGGCAATGAGCGCCCGACCGGACGCGCGCGACCACTCAAGAGCTCTTGAGACCTCCGTTGCGACGCGTTCGGAATACAGGGCGTCGAGTGTTTCCGGCGGCAGAAAACCCGACAGCGCATGGCGCCCCGCGCCGATGACCGACTCGGGCAGGCTGAATTTACGCAGCAACTCCCGCAGTGACGTCGCTCGCAGACCCGGCGTCAGCGAGAGCTGAAGCCAGGCAGCGAGCGCGGAGGTCGGGGACTCTGGGATTCCGGGACTTGTGCTCAGGGAGTACGGACGACGTCTCGCGGATGCACCGGCCGGCTCGCGCTCATTACGAGCGCGTATGAGACGCGATCAAACACGCGGAAGACGAACACGAGCCCGTAGCGTTCTTCCGGCAATTGCACGACATCCGCCGAAAATTTCGGCATCGTCGGATCTACGATCGTGCCGCGGTCGCGGTACAGCGCGAGTACGTGGCCCAATTCGAGACCATCGGCCTTGCCGCGGTTAACGGCAATGATTGAAAACTTTCCTGCCTCCCCGACGGTGTTCAAGCCGCCATAGATCGACACGACACGTCCCTGCACATTCGACGCGGGGGCGTGGGGCGCATAGCTCACGATCTCAGGACGCCCTGCCGGAACAAGGCGATCGCCGATGCCGACTTCCTGCGTCACCGAGGCAAGCTCGATTGTGGCCGGCTCACCCGGTTGCACCAGTTTCGCCGTCCCGAGATATATCGCTTCGTAGCCGAGCGTCGTGTTCGTATCGGGGTCGACCAGCGGATTGCCCTGGCGGTACATGGCCCACGAACCGGTCTTCGAGTCACCCATGCCTCGCACGAACGCCTTGCCGCCATCGCCCGCAACGACGCGTCCCTGGTCCAGCGCGACAATCCTGGGCGCCGGATCCAGCCCACCAGGTTCGACAAGCAGTGGACGTGACAGGAACGGCTCGATTGCATTCGAAGGAATCGCGGGAATGCTCTCGGCCGCGGTCGATTCAGCGCGTACGCGAGGAGAAAGCTTGACGGTGCCGGCAAGCGCAAGCCGACCACCGGAACGATCGATCAGAATCACGTCGCCCGGATAGATCCGATGCGGATTCTTGATCTGATCCTTGTTCATGTTCCACAATTCCGGCCACCGCCACGGTGAATCGGTGAAACGCTCGGCAATGCCCCACAGAGTGTCGCCGGGAACGACTACATAGCGATCAGGGGCATTCGGCTTGATTGCAAGAGGGCTTCTCGGCGCTTGTCCCCAGGCGTGCAGAGCGACCAGTCCGAGGAAGGCAAAAACGAGCGTTGTGATAGACTTATGCGGTCGGTTGCGCATGCGGCCCCCGTTTGGATGTTGACGATCCCGACTGGGTCAGGTCAATTCCCGTTTTGCTGACTGTAGCATGAATTGCTGGTATCTTAGGCATTTCCTGAAATACTGCATCTAATCGATTCAATTAGCAAGTTATTTTAAGCCAATGGCTATTCTAAGCGTCCTTCGCTATCCCGATGCGCGGCTGCACAAACTTGCCGCTCCGGTGACCGTGTTCGATGCCGCGCTGAAGACACTGGTACGCGACATGGCGGAGACCATGTACGCTGCCCCCGGGATCGGCCTCTCCGCCACCCAGGTTGACGTACATCGGCAAGTGATCGTCGTTGACGTATCGGAGCGGCGTGACTCGCTGGTCGCCCTGGTCAATCCCGAAATCGTCGAGCGTTGGGGGGTATCCGACATCGAAGAGGGTTGCCTCTCGGTGCCGGGAATCTACGACACGGTCGAGCGCGCAGATCGCATCCGTGTCCGTGCCTTTGACCCCAGTGGCAACGCCTTGACGATGGAAGCGCAAGGCTTGCTGGCGGTCTGCATCCAGCACGAAATGGATCACCTCCGCGGCAAGGTCTTCGTCGAATACCTCTCGCCCCTCAAGCAGCAGCGTATCCGCGTCAAGCTAGCGAAGCAGTTGCGCAAGAGCGCCTGACGGGCGCAGAACGGCGCGCCGGCGCCACCGGTTCCCCAGATGCGCATCGTGTTCGCCGGCACGCCCGCTTTCGCGGCCACTATTCTCGCCAAGTTGCTGGAGGCCCGGCACGAGGTCGCCTTGGTCCTGACGCAACCCGATCGCCTCGGGGGACGCGGGTTGCGACCGTTGCCTAGCGCGGTGAAGCGATTTTCCGAAGAACACCGGCTTGACGTCTTTCAGCCGGCGTCGCTGAAAGAAGCGCAGACGCTAGCGCGCCTCGCGGAGGCGAGACCGGATGCCATCGTCACTGCTGCCTACGGTCTGGTCCTGCCCGCGCCGGTGCTGGATCTACCTCCTCGGGGGGCATTGAACGTTCATGCGTCGCTCCTGCCACGCTGGCGCGGCGCCGCACCCATCCAGCGCGCCCTGCTGGCTGGAGATCGCGAAACCGGAATCACGATCATCCGGATGGACACCGGTCTCGACACCGGTCCGATGCTTGACCGGCGGGCGATTGCAATCGGCGAGCGCGACGACTTCGGATCGCTTCACGATCGGCTCGCCGCGATCGGCGGCGATTTGATGGCAACGGTGCTCGAGCAGCTTGCAGCAGGCCATGCCCAGGAAACGCCGCAACCTTCCGAAGGCGCGAGCTATGCGCCGAAAATCCGCGACGCAGAAACTGCAATCGACTGGTCGAAATCGGCGCGGGAAATCGAGCGAGCGGTGCGCGCGTTCCGGCCAGCGCCAGGCGCGCAAACGGTCGTTCGCGGCATGCAATGCAAGCTCTGGGGTGCGCGATTGACCGAGGGCACCGCGCAAGCAGGGATCGTGCTGGCGGTCGGACCCGAGGGAATTCGGGTGGCGTGCGGCGAGGGTGCGCTCGAGATTACCGAGCTGCAGCGTGCCGGCGGGCGCAGACTGCCGGCTGCCGAATTCCTCCGGGGCTGTCCACTGGCCGTAGGCGAACGACTTGCAACCGCTGGCTGATTCGCTGCGCGCTGCGGCGATTCAGGTAGCGCACGTTGCTGCCGGGCGCAGCCTCTCCGCAGTCCTTGAGCAAAACACAGGAGAAAGCACGGGTGCCGCGCGCGGCGCCCTGATTGACCTGTGCTTCGGCACCCTGCGCCGGTACGGGCGTGTTCAGGCGACCGTGCGAATGCTCTCCGAGCGGAACGTGACCAGCCCTCGGGTCGAGGCGCTTCTATGGTGTGCGCTTTATGCGCTCGACTCTGGCCGATATGCCGAGTACACCGTGGTCGACCAGGCCGTGCGCGCTTGCACCGCCCTCGGCGAATCGCGCGCGGCCGGTTACGTCAACGCGGTGTTGCGAGCGCGGCTGCGATCGCGCGCACGCATCGAAGCGCAACTTGCTGCGAACCCGGTCGCACGGCATCAGCATCCCGAATGGTGGATTGCACGGGTCCGGGCCGCTTATCCGCATGAATGGGAGCAGGTACTTGCGGCCGGGAACGATCATCCGCCGATGTGCGTTCGAGTCAACGCTCGGCGTCTTGCGGCGCAAGCCTGGCTGGAGCGCGTCGCTGCATCAGGCGTGCGCGGCCGCATCATCGGCGATGAAGCGGTGCTGCTTGAGCAACCGATGCCGGTCGATCGATTGCCGGGCTATCCGCAGGGCGATGTCTCGGTGCAGGACGCAGCTGCGCAGCGTGCAGCGCCTGCGCTCGATCTGCGCGCCGGCCAGCGGGTACTGGACGCTTGCGCGGCGCCCGGCGGAAAGAGCGCGCACATTCTCGAACTGGCCGACGTATCGCTGACTGCGCTCGATCTCGACGCGTCGCGCTGCACGCTGGTGCGGAACAATCTCAATCGTCTCGGCCTTTCGGCGGACGTCCGGACCGCCGACTGCTGCGAGCCCGGCTCGTGGTGGGACGGCGT
>Ga0068859_100004148_pt1 | contig 14801 bp, 13 predicted proteins | sample KBSSwiS22_FD_66585 | JGI IMG/M metagenome (GOLD analysis project Ga0068859, IMG submission 66585) | Switchgrass rhizosphere microbial communities from Kellogg Biological Station, Michigan, USA - KBS Switchgrass S2-2 | ecosystem: Host-associated > Plants > Roots > Rhizosphere > Soil ...
CCGCGGACTGCGAACGACGACCAGCCCGGGCCGATGGGGCGGCGCCAAATTGCGGCTGGCGGCTTCTGCGCCCAGTCGGTGTCGATCCGTACGCCACGCACGACGCCGTCGCGCTGCGGTCCGCGAAATCCCGGCCAGTCTGCAGTAGTCGCCGCGCCTTTATCAGTGGCAGCCGCCGAAGCGTTGCTCCCTGAGGTTGAAGCTGACGGTTCGTCGCCGGCCTGGGCCAGTAGTCTTTCTTCCGGAGTTCTGGTCCAGCGCCAGTGAAGATCCGGATCGGCGTCGCCGGTGATCCCGCCGGTGCGCACCAGCGTGAACCCGCCGCAGGCGAGCAGGATGGCAACCGCGATCAACCCGCGCCGGGGCCACTTCGCCAGGTTTCGACCCACGGCTGCGGAAGCGACCAGCGCCAGGGACAGGAAGGGAATGGAAAGGACCGGAAGCATCATCCCCATCATCCCGCCGGCGATTGAAGGGTGGACGATGCGCTTCGTCGCAATGACCGCGACGACCATGAGCACGATGGCTGCGAAGCGTTCGAGCCACATCGCGCGGCTGAGGAACAACCACCATACGGCAATCAGCAGCGCGCAGATAACCCCGGCCAGCATCCCGTACATCATGGCCTCGGTGCCTAAGAAGGGAACGATGAACCAACCCAGCCACTGGATTGCCAGGAGAGTTACACCGGGCCAGAGTCGGATTGGTTTTCGAGGTGTGGGCTCGTCAGTCTGCGCGGTAGTCATATGATTAGCCATACGCAGTCGCGCAGTTCGTTTGTTTCCTCTATTTGAAGCTGGGAAGTTTACTGGGCTTCGGAAGATTAGCGAACAAACCCCTCTTTGTCCTGGACTTAATTTTTTTCACTTACTATCAAACCGAGGCGAAGTTCTCAGAGATAAAGAATTCTTACGACCGGGTGCTAATCGAGCAAGGTTGGGGACCGGCCCAACAGCCCGGCCCCTCTTTTAAACCAATTTCGTCGTCACGACGCGTCTTTCCACGCCTTTTTTATGGTTTCCATTGATTCCTTCATCGGCCCCCACATACCGCCGCGTACCTTGGTCTTGCCGCTTTCGTTGTCAAACACCTCGAGAGCGGGCGCAACCACCCACTGCCCGCCCTCTTCAGCCCCTGGCTCGCTGGCGCAGCACGGGTCGATTACCACCTCGATCCAGAGTGGCAGGCGTCCCGTGCCGCGTTCGCCCGCCTCGGTCAGTTCATCGCGGTTGATGTCAATTGTGTGGAGCCCCGGCGTTAGACTGGTAAGCTCGCGACTCCAGACGAGAGCGCCGGTTGAGCCGCCAAAGGCCCTCACGTGCGCGGCGGGCGCGCAAGGCTTGTTGAGAGAAGTAGTTGAGGCATCAGCGGCTTCTATTAGTATGCGCACTGTCTGTCCGGCCGCCGGCGAGCTGTGGCCGTAGAGTGCGCTTCTTAAACTCTTGCTGATTTCTAGTTGAAGTCCGCCGTCAGCGTTAGCTTGAGCCTGCGCGGGCCTGGCCGCCAGGGAGAGCAGCAGAACCGTTTTGCCATCCGCGTCGTCGATCAACTCGACGGTGGGTGACAACACAACCAGGTCTTCAGTCCGTTCCTGCGTTGTGGAGAACGAGATTGACTCAACCTCGATCCAGACCTCCTTGCGGCCGGTACGGGGTTCGCCCTGAACTGGGAGGTCACCGTAGCTGAGAGTGAATATGTGTCCTAACTCGTTTAGCCCGCCCGACTCACCTGAATAGACGAGACCAGATGTGCGCTCAGTGACGACATGAGCTTCGCGGTCGTAGACTTTTAGTACTGAGGACTTCAAAAACTTGACGCTGCCGTTCTCAAAGTAAAAGTTGGGAACGGTGATGCTCACCGTTTGCCCCGGCACCAATCCGATCGTGCCGCCATTGACCATGGTCGAGCCTCCGTAAGTGTTTTGAGCTTGCGCCGGCGCCGCCAGGGCCGAGAGAAAGAACAGCGCTGCCATTGCACACGCCGCCAGTTCACGCTTTCGCCGAACGCGTTTGAGTAGTGCTGCTATCGTTGCCAGTTTATACATGTCTTGATTCTCCTTTTTTCTTCTTTATGAGGTCAGGAAGCCGCCTCTCACTGAAGCCCTCTGCCTAACCTGCTCACTCCCACTAAGGCGTTTGAGCGAGCTGAAAACTATCACTTCGCAGAAATAATTTTTTGAAATCGAGAAGTGGCTTTGGCCAGGAACTCAATCCCGTGTTGAAACCGGGCGCCTTGATACTGGGAGCGCGGACGCCCTCGTCCGCAAACGCGTGCGCAGCACGCGCAAGCCCCTAAGAGAATTTGCACGCTGATTATGGTTCGCGCTGCGCGCTCAATGCGGGCGAGGGCGCGCGCGCTCCCAGTAATTGGCTCTACCCGCAAATGACCGAGCGCCCAGCCGATGACATTTCTAGCTGTCAATCGGCCGGGCGATTCTCGGCTTCAAGGGCCTCGCGTGCTGGATCAACGAGAACATATCCCGCGACTTTGCGCGCTGTGAATCTTGAAGAGATAACTGGCGTGCTTACTACGGAACCTTGATCACGCCATCAAACCAAACCTGTGACGGCGGAGTCTGCCCGTTGCACGGGGTCAGGTTGCTGGTGATGTGGAAGCGTCCGTGGCCCGTCGCTCCCGCGTGCCCTCCGGTGCCGCCGGCGACCCGGAAAGGAACACCATGAGCATTCGCCGCGAAGCATTTGGCCGGGTTAGGCGCCAGCACAAAGGGATCCCCTTCGATAAAAACCTGATCACCGCTTCCTACATAGGTGTCGGTTGCTTTCAGGTCGAAAACGAGGTTGGTTGTAGTGTTGGTGCAGGCAGAGAAGACGGCGGTATTGTAGCCGCCTTCGGTGTCAATTCCCCCGCCGGTGAAATTGAGCTCGAGGTTGTCTGGAAATGCCCCGCACCGAGCGACATTTGGTCCCGCACTTACGAAATTGAAGCTTGAGCCGCCTCTGTAATCGGGGTTGACGTAATTGTTTTCCGAGGCTGCTGAACTTCCTCGGCTAACCTGGCCGGCGATTATTACCAGCCCGGCGATTGTGAGAAGCATTACCGTGAGTTTGGTTTTCATCGTTTAGATCTCCTTAGGGTTGCATAAGTTATGACCTGGTGTGTTCTCACCCTCGCTCTGTGCGACTGAGAATGACATTCCGAAGTCGAGAATTCCTTTACAACCCCTAAGGCGGAAATCTCGCGCGAAAACTATCATCGGGGAAAATGGAATTTTTGGTAGCGTCCTGGTTTTGGTTTTCCTCAGCGTGACCTCTGCGACCTCGGCGTCTCTGCGGTGAAAAAAGCTCAAGAATTCACTCACCGCGGAGACGCTGAGAACGCAGAGTTTGCGCAGAGAACTTATTAGGGCACTACCGAATTTTTCATGTGCGACCTTGACCACCTCAGCTTGCTGATGACGCCGTTGCAGAGTGTCAGAAGCCCGACCGTAAGGGAGGGCACCCTGAGTGCAACGTTTGCCCTCCCTGACGGTCGGGCTTCTGACAGGAAAAAAAGTCGGCGTGACCTAATGACTGGGCCGCGCCGGGAAAGTTGGCATTTAGTTTTGGATTACTGCGCGAATCGCTGCCGATACTTGATCGAGGTGATGAGCGCCTTGATCATCTCGACATCGATGTAGTTATCGCCAAACTGATTCGGCTTGTTGAGCCAGAAGTTATAGCCGCTCAAGTCTGGGTCAGGAGCTGCCGCCGGATCCCGACGGAGATAGCCGAAACTCTACTGCTCTCGACCCGCGAGTGCGATCAGTCCATCTGCCACCGAGCCACGCCAGCTGAGAAACTCATGACCTCCGGCAAACTCCGAATAAACGACCGAGTACCCTTTGGCTTCCAACACATCGCGCATGCGACGATTTTGAGCCAGCAGCGTGTCCGGCCAATCGTTCTCGAACAATCCGGCTTCCAGATAGAATCTGATGGGCAATTTCCGCGTCGTCACGAACTGCCGAATCAACCACCCGTATGGAGAAAAGTCGGTCACTCCAGAATCCTCCCAGCCCGGAAAATAAGCGAACGCGCCCGACTGTGACAGGACGTTGCCGAAAACTTCCGGATAACGGAAAGCACAATATGTGGCGGTGAGTCCACCGAGACTCACGCCCCCCACAATGGTGCGCTCGGGTTCAGCATTAAAACGATAACGCTGGCGCGCCCACGGTATCAGTTCTTTGGCCAGGAAGTCAGCGAACGGTGGATAACATTCAAGGTCGCGATCGCGCGACTCTTCACTCGGGTTGTCTACCAGAATCGCCACCAATGGCCGAATCTTTTTCGCAGCCAACAGGTTGTCCAGAATCGTCGGTATGGGCATGGGTCCCCGATAATTCTGGCCGTCAAGAAGAACCAGTAAACCGTACGAGCCACTCTTCGGGTCATAGCCCGGAGGCGTGTAGATGGACACCGATCGTTCTTCCTTCAGGTTTTCACTCGTGAGCTTTTCGTTCGTGAGTGCGCCTTTCGGAACTTCCGGCTGGATCCCGATCCAGGACTGCGCAGGCGCGGCTGGGAGTTCAGCGAATGAGGATGATCTGAACCTCAGCGGATTTAGTGGATCGAAACTCTGTCTTTTTCCTGGACGCTTAAAGCCATACATGAAGCGCGCGGTTGCCGGCAACCGAACCGTTAGAAACCAGACGTCTGTGCCGGCCAAACGTATTAACGACGCGTCTTGTGAGTCCGGCAGGATCGGCGCCTCAAGTGTGACTTCGCTGGCTTCGGCTCCTCCGCGCCAGAGAAAAGTTACCCGGCGGAGCTGGTCAGCACCAGGAAGCGGTTCGACCAGCGGTGTTTTGCCCTGAACTTCTTCCCAGAATTGTTTGATTGCCGCGCGGTTTCCAGCTTTCACCTTACGGTCCAGCGCAATCAGACGCGGACTATCCAGTTGCCTCGCTGCTTTCGGCTTTGGTTGTAGGGGCGCACCGACTCCGGCAGTAAGAAAAGTAGAAACATCCTGGCCGTTGATGCGAACCGACCATGCCGCTATCCGTCTGGCGGACAGCGATCCCGGCGCCCAGAGTGCAATCAGGAGCAAGCAAACGGTTAACGCCGGCTTGCGAGCGATGAATAAGCGCTGCCTCATGTTTAGAGACTCCCCGTACGAACTAACGCCTAAGGTCCAGAGCGCGGTGTGGGCGCAGCTTACTTGATCTTCTTTGCTCTGCCTACTTCCCACCCTTCCGCAGAAGCAGCAAAGATGTGAACGTCAATTCCGAGTTCCCGACTTTGATTCGGCTACACATGCGGCGACTCGTCGCCGCACCCCAAAATCGTTTTTCGACCGACCGCTATGTTATCAACGCGCGGAACCACTCAATTGCCAGCGCGTCCGGCATTAGTGGAAAGTCAGTGTCGAACAGGACATGCAGGTTACACATCGTTACGACATAGCCCTGGTAGATCAATCGCGCACTCACTTCGGTCCCCAGCTTACTGAGCGTCGTGGCCACTGCGGAGTTTTCACGGGCGATCGCGGCCCACTCGTCACTGGTTGGTCCGTTCGCTAAAAACTCCAGCACTCGCTTGGCCCGTTCGGCGACCGGCGTCGTGCCATTTGCGAACGCACTCGCTACTGCAAATGGACTCTGAGAGATCTGTACCAGCGCACTGGGAAGAGCGGATGCCGTGACCGGGTTGGTCGGATCAAAGCTTGTCACGATCGCCTGCCGGCGCACGTTGGTGGTGTTGATGTAGAGAATATTATTAACCCGAAGGAGTGCCGCTACCTCTCCGATCAACGGGATGAGCTGCTGACGAAACGGGATCCATGGAATCCGTGCGGAGGCGTTGACAACGACGAGTTGATTTGGCTGGGTACGTCCCGGGCCGAGGTTCGGACAACGCTTGATCCGCGCAGCGAAGCCACGCGCCCACTGCTCTCCCATGTTGTCGTACACACCACCGTCGGTCAGCACCATCGCGGCCGGCGGGCTGGGCGGCCCACCGGCATCGGGCGGCGGTGTTCCAATGAAGTTGTGTTGTCTGGCCGGGAGAGTCGCCGGCGGGAAGCCTCCCGGAAACGCTGCCGAGGCCTGGACGGCGCGCGCCAGTAACAATTTAGCCGGCTCGCCGTACCCGAGCGCGTAGCTGTAGACAAAGTCGCCCGAGAAGTACACCTGTTCGGCCGAGCGAAGCTCAGTGGAACAAATAACGTGGTCCAGGTCTGGTTTTTTCACCTGGTCCAGAGTTGTTTGACGACCGTTGGGTGAGAACAATGTACTCCCGAATGCGCGGGCGCACACGCGTCCTCGCAATCCGAAAAACCATCCGCAACCTGCAAGACCAACGAAGAACAAAAGAAGTCGCACGTACCAGGGAATTGGGAGGAGCGCCGGAATTATCAAAACAAGTAAGCCGCCGGCGCCCAGAAGCAACAGATAAACTTTGGTGAAGAGCGGCGCGAATAATGTTCCCGACTTCGCGATCTGCGTGGCGAGCGGGCCAGCCACCCGCCGCCGGAATTCTGTGCCATCTGTTTCTCTGAAGTTAACCGTCTGGCCCACAAACCCATTGGTCAAAGAGCCGCCTGATACCGACGCAATCGAGGTGACGTGCGCGTTGGCCTTCGCGTCTACGAGATATATCAGGGCGCCGAGCACGAACAGTGTCGCTCGATGACCTCCGCCCGAAAGGCTGACGGCCAGACTCTTGACCTGCGAGTTTGCGGGATCGTTCATGAGCTGAGTTCCTCCACCTCGGTAATGATGCAGTTTGGAATAAATGTCCGACAAACTTCTTAGTTTGTCGCCAAGCTACGACAAGCTAAAGCTTGTCGGACATTATGCTTTAGGCCTCGTATAGTATATTCAGTCGACAAGCATGAAAAATACGGAACCCCTGAAGTTCAAGAAGCTCGACCCGAGGGCGACCTTGCCGACGCGCGGCAGCGCCGCTGCCGCGGGCTTGGATCTTTTCTCGATCGAAGTGGTGAATTTACAGTCCAGGGAACGCAAGCTGGTTCGCACCGGTCTGGCGGTAGCGATACCCGAAGGCTTTTACGGACGGGTCGCGCCGCGATCCGGATTAGCCACCAAAAATGGGATTGATGTGCTTGCCGGTGTCATAGACGCAGACTATCGGGGCGAGATTCAATGCTTGCTTCACAACACCGGTAATCAGGCCATAGAGCTGCCGGCGCAAGCCAAAATCTGCCAGTTGATAATTGAAAAGATAATCACTCCGGCTCCAGTGTGGGCGGAAGATCTCCCCGACACGGTCCGAGGTAGCGGCGGGTTTGGTTCGACCGGCTAAAGGTGGCATGGACACACCAAACTCCTGGTTCCATGATTTCACTTTTCAGTAGCCCAGGCGTTTACGCCTGGGTCGCGATATTGATTTGATTAAACGGAGCCTCCTTCAGGAGGCTTTTCTACATCTTTAGCCAATCATCTTCTTCAATCCCGCACCTCTCAAGTAACTCTGAAACGCTTCCAGGGCGGTGATGTTCTCCCTGACGATCAATGTGAAACACGTGGGACATATGCCCCTCCTGGAAATGGTAAGCCTCCTGAAGGAGCTAATTGATGTTTCTCAAATCGTTTACCCGGGCGTAAACGCCTGGGCTACATAAAAATCGAATTCTTCTCACCAAGTCAGAATCGGGAAGCCCGGCGATGAAATTCGGTCACCACCTGACGTATTTCGCGACTATGAAAGGCAGATGTTAAGATATCGCTCCCAAATAGAGTTGCAGTCCTGAAGAGCAGAAATCCCCCGATGAAACCGCAGCGTCGCGTCGACGAATTAGTCCAGTCAGTCCTTCAGCAGCCTCCGGAACGGCGTGACTCATATCTTGACGAAATCTGTGCAGGGGATGACGACCTGCGCACCGAAATTCAGACCATCCTCGAATCGCAAACTGAAGTCGGTTACACCACGACGCCTATGGGGTCTGCCGGGCTTGCAGGCCTCCAGGAAGGTGAATTCGTCGGTCCATTCCGAATCATCCGAATGCTGGGCCGGGGCGGAATGGGTGACGTTTATATGGCCGAGCACACCGGACAGAATCGTGAAGTCGCGCTGAAGATTCTGCCTGAGAGTTTTGCGTCAGACCCGCAACGCGTCCAGCGTTTCCGCCAGGAAGCCCGCGCGGTTATGGCGCTCAATCATCCGAATATCGTCACGGTTTACGACATGGGCGCTTCGGAGGTCGGTTACTTCCTCTCAACTGAATTCGTTGAGGGTGAGACGTTGCGTGCGCGCACGTCGCATTCCTCGGTCAGTATCAACGAGGCGGTTGAGATTGCCGAACAAATTGCCGCCGCACTCGCCTACGCTCACGGCAAGGGCGTCATTCATCGCGACATCAAACCTGAAAACATCATGTTGCGGCCCGACGGTTATGTGAAAGTTCTGGATTTCGGGCTGGCAAAACTCACCGAGCGCGTTGACTCCGACTTAGCGGAGCATCCTGAGGGCGCCTCGACCCTGGTGCAACTGGAAACTTCGCCCGGCATTGTGATGGGCACAGTTCAATACATGTCGCCTGAGCAGGCGCGCGGGTGGCAGGTTGATGAACGAACCGACGTCTGGAGTCTCGGGGTGGTCCTCTATGAAATGATCGCCGGGCGCGCAGCGTTCGAAGCCCACTCAAAAAACGAAATCATTGCGGCCATCCTTGAGCGGGAACCTTTGCCCATCAGCCGGTTCGTGCCTGACATTCCTCATGACCTGGAGCGCTTGATTGTTCGCGCCCTGCGTAAGGACCGCGAGGAACGTTACCAGGTAATCAAGGACTTGCTTTTGGATTTAAGGAGTGTCCGCCAGGAACTGTGCGGAATGACCAGTCAATCCGGACAACAGTCAGCGAGACGACTGAGCGCGAGCACCGCAGAGGTTTCGGCGGCTGTGACCGCCGCCCGAGCTCCCGCCTGGCAGCGCTCTGTGATGCCATTCCTCGTACTGCTGGCCCTGGTGGCCGTCGCTGCCGTCGCCTACAAACTGGTGCTGCAAAGATCGGTGTCAAAGCCTGCTGCCTTCAGTTCCATTTCGATCGCGCGATTGACCAGCACGGGAAAATCGCGTCTGGCAGCAATTGCTCCCGACGGCAAATACGTGGTCCATGTCGTCGATGACGCTGGCAAGCAAAGTCTCTGGATCAGGCAAGTGGCCACGGCGAACAACGTGCAAATCGTTCCGGCTTCACAATTGGTGTTTCAGGGACTCTCGTTCTCGCCGGACAGCACCTTCGTTTATTTCACCGCGCATGAGAGCGGCCAGACCATTCGCGATCTATTTCAGGTCTCGGCATTAGGCGGCGCGGCCCGCAAGATTCTGGCTAATGTGGATACTGCAGTCAGTTTTTCGCCCGACGGGAAACGGCTGGCGTTTGTGCGCCGTTCTTCCGAACGATCGGAAGATTCCCTTCTGGTTGCGAATGTTGATGGTTCAGGCGAGCGAACGTTGGTCACGCGAAAGCAGCCGGACTTCTACTCGATGAGCGGCCCTTCCTGGTCGCCTGATGGACGTACGATTGCCCTGGGCGGTGGCAGCTCGGACAAAGAAGGACGTTACATGACAGTTTTGAGCGTCGATGTCGCGAGCGGCGCGGAAAAGCCTTTGACGCAGCGGCGCTGGGTTGGTGTCGGGCGCGTAGCCTGGCGCGGTCAGGACGGGAGCGAGTTGCTGATTAATGCTTTGGAGCAAACGCTCGGACTCTACCAGATTTGGGCGATCAGTTCGTACCTGTCTGAGGCCCGTCGGGTGACCAATGATTTGAGCGATTATCGCGATCTCAGCGTCACGAACGACGCCGGTATCCTGGCAGTAACCCAATCGGACCAGGTGTCGAATTTGTGGAGCATCGATCCGTCGACGCCGAACGACTCGCGGCAGATTACCTCCGGCAAGTTTGACGGCTATTACGGGGTCGATTGGAAGCCGGACGGGCAAATCGTTTATGCCTCCAGTAACGGCGGCAATCAGGACATGTGGCAGGTGGAGATTTCCGGTAGCAATGCCCGGCAGCTAACAGGCGACGTCCGTTCGAATGTCTGGCCGGCAGTTTCTCCCGATGGACAGTATCTGGTTTTCTCTTCGGATCGCAGCGGCACACTGCATCTCTGGCGGACAGACAAAGACGGAGGCAACGCGAAACAGCTCACCAACGGCAGCGGCGAGGATTGGCCCACGTTTTCACCCGATGGTCGATCCGTGGTCTATACAGTGACGGGCGGCGCCGATCGTTTCACGCTTTGGAAAGTTTCGATTGATGGTGGACAGCCCGTTCGCTTGACGGAAAAGTTGTCGTTGCAGTCGTCGGTTTCTCCGGACGGCAAGCAGATTGCCTGCGGCTATCGTCCTGACACCAGGTCACCCTGGCGGCTCGTGCTATTCGCGATCGATGGTGGTCAGCCGCGGCAATCGTTTGAAATCGCCGCGACCGTAGAACTTCCGATGGTCTTGCGTTGGACTCCGGATGGCCGGGCGGTCACCTACATCGACACGCGCAACGGAGTTTCTAATCTCTGGCTGCAACCAATCAGCGGTGGACCGGCCAAACAACTCACGAACTGGACCGAACAGCAGATCTTTTCGTTTGCCTGGTCACGCGACGGCAAGCGAATCATTGCGGCGCGCGGATCACGGAAAGACGACATTGTTTTGATCAGGGACGCGCGTTGAGGACAGTTGCGAAGCGCGACTTACCGCACACCGGAGTGGCGGAGCCATTTTCATAAGGAACCTCTTCATGCTCCTTCGAACCGGCGAGAGAACGGTTCAGGTTCACTGCTCCATTGCGCGCTTCAGTGCTTCAGGCAGCTTGGATCGATCCGCTGGAAATGTTTTGCTGAACTTGCTGTTGATTTTCAGCGCGACATACGGCGTCTCGTTCTGGATTACGAGAATCGCCTCTTCGACTGTGCATTCATGCGCCGCGCAGCCGCGCGCGACAATTGCATCGCCATCCTTCTCGATAGGCACCTCAGTCTGCAGCCGATCAAGAAAGGCCTTGTAACTGGTTCCCAGAAGAGTCCGCAATTTCGTTTTCAACCCCGGTTCTTTTTTGAACATGTCGCTGGGGTATTTGCCGACGTATTGAGAATAGTCGGTGGCGGTATTGTGGGCTGAGACCTTGTCCGTTGCAGCAGCGCCTGACAGTGCACAGATGAGAGCAGTAAAAAGAAGTCGGATCAGACCGAGACGTAGTTTGTGATTCACGAGACACCTCCGAGGTCGTATCAGCAGACCGATTGTAACGCCGGGTCAAGAGTTACAGAAAATGAATCTGCGTAATCTGCGGATTACCGATTCGCCACCCAGCGCAGACCTTCCCGCATCACCTCAGCCGGTATTTCGTGATCTCCATCAAACTCGAGGAAAGTCACCCCATACCCATGCGTCTTCAAGTCGGCGGCGATGCGGCGGCCGCATCTGTCGATCGGCAGGATGTGGTCCCGGGTTCCATGCGAAATGAAGAAGTCCGGCTTTCCCCGGGTCGTGCCATCGATCACGAATCCGGGTGAGAAGGCAGCGACGCGCTTGAAGAGATCACCGTTTATCAATCCGAGCGAGATTGCGTAGGTAGCGCCGTCTGAGAATCCACCGATCGCCACTCGCCCGGGATCGATGACTACGGTTTCGAACGTTCGCTCGAGTGCGCGATTCAGAAAATCCACATCAGGGCCAAAGCTCCCGGTGATCGCATCCCAGGTGGTGTCGCGAGAATTCGGCGCGAGGATGGCGACACCGGTTTCATCAGGAGCGGAATCGAGATACCAGAACATGTCGTTAGCGTTTTGCGTCGCGCCATGCAGAAACAGCAGGAGCGGTAGTGGCGAGTTGGTTGCGAATTTGGGGACGTAAAGGAACGCGTCGCGCTCACGATCGAGTCCGAGGGCGATTGGCTTTCCAGGTAATGAATTACCGTTTGGCGTGGCACGCGCGCCCGTGCCACTCCGCGGTCGAGCCTTTAGTTTTCCATCGGTAGGGAGGTTGGACCAGCTACGACGACAAGCCGTACTTATTGCGAGCTCGACGACGGCGCCTCCGGCAATCGTGCAAAAGTTGCGTCTGTTGATGCGGGGCTGGGTGTCACTCATTGTTTGATCGTGATGAAACCGACCCGGTCGCTATCGCTCCCGGTACTGACTCCGGCTTTCACTCAAGCGCCTTCTTCAATGCAGCTCTGGCCAGCAAACGGGTGGAGTCAAGAGTCGGCAAAGGACAGTCGTCTGGTCTGACAATCAAGGGCAGTTCGGTGCAGCCGAGCACGACCGCGTCACATCCGCGCTCCTTTAACTTGCCGGCTACCTCATTCAGGTACAGCCGTGAGCCTTCGGCGAAGATGCCATTGACCAGCTCTTTGAAGATGATGTGGTTGATTTTTTCCCGATCCGTCTGATCAGGTATTTCGCGCTCGATGCTGAAATTTTCCAGAGGAGTACGATAGACAGGTCCTTCGGTCAAATACTTTGTCCCTAAAATGCCGAGTCGCGCGTAACCGAGGCGTTGGGCTTCCGCCGCGACTGCCTCGGCGATGTGTAGCCAGGGAATCGGAGAGCGCGGCAGTAAGTCCGGAAGCGCCTGGTGGTATGTGTTGTCCGGGCAGATCGCGAAGTCGGCGCCGGCGTGCGCAACCTTGTGCGCGGAAGCGAGCATTAACTCGGCCACCGCGACCCAGTCGTCCGCGACGATGTGGCGCATGTGCTCGGCCATCGGCAGGGAGTTCATGGTGACTTCGGGATGGTTGTGATCACCCATGATGGCCGGCGCCTCGAGACAGATTGTGCGGTAACAGAGCGCCGCGCCTTCGGAGCTGCCGGCCACGATGCCAATGTGTTTAGTCATCAGGTTGATTTACAGAATCCCAAGCCCGAATAGCAAGAAGCCCGACCGTATGGAAGGGCGGGCTTCGGTTCCAGGATTGCCCTCCCTCACGGTCGGGCTTCTGACAGGCTTACTTGTGGCTGATTACCACGCGTTGAGTCGTAGGCGGCAATTCGTGGAACTCGCTACGGCTAAATCCCGCGTTGCGACACATCTGGTCGAGTTCGGCGAACGTGTAAGCATCGCCCGCCGGCGTCATGCCGAGCATCATCATGCTGAAGGCCGCGGCTTGCGGTGGGGTAACTCGGTCATCGTTCGGCACAAACTCCAGCGTTACTGCGCGACCGCCTTCGGCGAGTGAACCATGGACCTTGCGTAACAAACTTTCGCAGGTAGCCACATCGAAGTGATGCAGAAAGTTTGTGAGCAGCACCAGGTCGTAACCAGTGCCGTAATCGACCTCAAAAGCGCTGCCTGGTTTCACGTGATACTGAGACAGGACGTCGGCAGCCTTCGCGTTTTCGATCGCCACTTCCAAAACATTCGGCCAATCAAGTGCGGTGACTTCGACCTGCGGATTTTGTTTCGCGAAAGCGAGGCCGTACAAACCGTGACCGGCAGCGATGTCGAGCACGCGTAACTTTTGGTCTTTGGCCGGATCGACCAGCTGGGCCATCAGGTGTGACGGCATGGCCATCATGGGCGCCATGGCCCGGGCAAATCTTACCCACATCGGATGATCCGGTTCGAGCGGTTTGGTGTCGCCGGCGGTGCCGCCTTTCTTAACCGCTTCGGTTAAGTGGTCAAAGTTCTCGACCATGTGAGGGGCCAGAATGAATTCAGTTACGGTCCCCATGTAAGCCGGCGAATTCTTGTCGAGGAACATCGCGGAGTCAGGAGTCAGGCCGTAGTCGTTGCCGTCTTTCGTCAGAAAACCGCCGATGACGAGGAAATCGCAGAGGATGCGCGTGCCGCGTTCAGAGGCCCCGCACTTTTCGGCGATCGCTTTTGCCGTGGTGTGACCTTCCGCGATGATCGTGAAGACGGCGAGCTCGATCCCGGTCTTAATTGCCTGGGTGCGTTGATATGCATTGAAGGTGTCGAATAAGAGCGCCGGCGATGGCTGTCGTCCGGTTTGTGCTTCTGCCATGATTAGGTTCCTTTCGAAAATGAATTAATTGAAAAGTGAAGGCTAGCGAAGAGCGGGTCAAAAGTCTATTGGTTGCGAGAGGACGCGCGTGTCAGAACCCCGAGCGATAGCGAGGGGATCAAGACGACTTTTGAGAACTCAAAAAAGCGGAAGTTGAAAACGTGTCGAGGCGCGTCTTGATCCGGTCGCTACCGCTCCCGGTTCTGACACCACCCTAATTCAGATTTAGACTAACCGGCTGGGCCAATCCTTCGATCGACAACACCAATCCCCGGGGCGAGACCACGGGCTCTTTTTGTGGTGACTGGAAAATGATCAAACCCTGGCGTTTTCGTTCGCTGTTAGCGAAGGGTGTCTTCAAATCGAATTCGTAAGCCCGAAACTCCTTTTCGAATGTCTTGCGAGAATTCGGGTTGTAGAGCCTGATACCGTTGGCCTTCAGAACGCGTGAGATGGCACTCTTCGCGGAAATCAATTTCCATTCGGTGCCGGCGCCATCACGCAGTTTAAGGCGCAGCTTCTTGATCTCAATTGCGTCGCCGCCGTTGTGAACGACCTCGAGCCGAACCGGCAGAAGGCCGGCCAGTTGCAGGTTTGTCTCAAACAATTCCTGCGTTTGTTCATCGTTCAAAAGAGGCGAGGCCCGAAAAGTGATGGTGCCGGCGTTCATGCTGGCGGCGTTCGCCGGCAAAGGCGGAAGCTCGCTGACCGGCTTCACTTTGAAGAGTGAATTGCTGCATGCCGCGGTGAGGATTGCGAAACAGCCCAGCGCCAGCGACACTGCGTTTCGACAATTCGGCAACATCGCGCGATTCATCAAAGTGTGAAAAGGATTAGGTGGCGATTTGAACGACATCACCGGCAGCCGC
>Ga0068859_100004149_pt1 | contig 14799 bp, 10 predicted proteins | sample KBSSwiS22_FD_66585 | JGI IMG/M metagenome (GOLD analysis project Ga0068859, IMG submission 66585) | Switchgrass rhizosphere microbial communities from Kellogg Biological Station, Michigan, USA - KBS Switchgrass S2-2 | ecosystem: Host-associated > Plants > Roots > Rhizosphere > Soil ...
ATCGACTACGAGAACCTTCCGGCGTCGGAGCGCGACGCGATGACCGCGTTCGCGCGCGCGCTGGGCTCGCGGCTGCGCGACGCGGGCCTGCGCCTGTCGATGACCGTTCAACCCAAGCGCGGCAACGTCTCGTCGCGCGGCCCCGGTGCCACGGACTGGCGCGAGCTCTGCCGGATCGCCGACCGCATGCAGGTCATGCTCTACAACGAGCACAACGCCTCGACCGGCCCCGGCCCGGTCGCGAGCCCGGGTTGGGTGGAGGACGTGGCGGAGTACGCGCTGTCCGTCTGCCCCGCGGAGAAGATCGTCCCCGTGCTCAAGGTCTCGGGGATGGACTGGGGGCCGGCGAAGGCCGATTGGCGCTCGTTCGCGGAGGTCTGGGACGTGCGCGAGAAGAACCGCCCCAAGATGCACCGCGAGCGCGGGAGCCGCGTGCCGTGGTTCGCCTATCGGGCAGGAGACGGCCGGCACGTCGTCTACTTCGAGGACGCGGCGAGCCTCGAGGCCAAGGCGAAGACCCTCCGGGCCCGGGGGCTCGACGAGATCGTGCTCTGGTCATTGGGGAGCGAGGACCCCGAGGCGGTCGAGCGCCTCGCGCCTCAGAAGCGGTAACCGAAGGAGAACGACAGGCCGGTGCGCCGGTAGTCCGGGGTCTGGCCGTACTCGGCGGCCACGCTGCTCCGCCACCTCGTCCCCCAGTCCTGCGTCCACGCGATCCGCGCCTGCCCCACGACGCGCGTGCTCGTGTTGTCGTCGCGCGACGGGCCGATCCCGGCCTCCGCGTCGATGGTCGCGCCGGAGGGGAACGAGCGCGCGACGCGCACGACGCCGAGCAGCGACACGAGCCCCGAAGGCGCGTAATAGAAGGGCGAGTCGGTGCGGCTGTCCCCGGCCTCGATCCGCCCCCCCGCGGCGATGCGGTAGCGCGGCCACACGTCCACCGTGCCGTCGCCCCACCCGTAGATCACGGCGTTGCCGTCGGTGAGGTCGCCGTAGTTCATGCGCACGCGCGACCGCCAGGTCCGGCCGAACACGTCGTAGGACGCCTGGCAGCCGCGGCGCTGGATCTCCTCGCGTAACGCGCCGACCGTCTCGACGTCGGTGACGCCGCACGCGCCCCCGAACCGCTGCCCGTCGAGGGCGACGCGGACGCTCCCCTCCCCCTCGAAGGTCGAGACCGTATCGAGCGAGCGCCCGCGGAGCCAGCCGCCGGCGACGACGCGGCGGCCTCCGACCCAGTCGGCGCCGACCGTCCCCTGGAAGCCGGAGAGCGTCGGGAACTCCGCATCCCCGAAGCGCGCGCTCCCGGCGCTCGCCCAGAGATCGAGCGGGGCCGAGAGGGGGTAACGGCCCGTGACGAGGGCCTCGAAGCTGTCCCGGTCGTCCGAGTCGGTGCTCACCTGGAGCGAGAGTCCCGCTTGCGGGTCGGTGTCCCACGCGAGGTCGCGTGCGAGCTTCCGCTGCGAGGGCTCCGGCGTGCCCCACGCGGGCCCCGACGGCACGAGCGCGTAAGCGCGCTCCGCCTCCCGGTCGCGCTGCTGCTCGCGGAGGTTCACGGCGAGGACGAGCCCCGTCTGCGCGTACGTCTCCGGATGCTCGTCGATCATCGCGCGCACGTCGGTCTCGGCCTTCCGGTACTCCGCGTTCGCGATCTCGGCACGGACGCCGTCGAGCCGCGCGCGCTGCGCCGGGGACTGCGATGCGAGGTGGGCCATGAGGCGCTTCGCGTCCCAGTCCCGCTTCACGTCGAGCCGGTTGAGCATTCGCGGGGTGCGGCCCTCCCCGGCGGTCACGGTGTTGTAGCCGGTGGACTCCTGCACGAAGCCGTACTTGTAACGGGTCCCGAACGCGTGCTCGTTGACGGCGAGGGCGTCGGGGTCGTTGCCGCCGTGGAGCTGGCCCATCTCGGAGAACGGGAACGCGTAGCCGACGACGGAGGAGCCGGGGAGGTTGTCCGTGAGGCGCGCCGCGCACATCGCGTAGTCGCCCTCGACGCGATCGACGAACTCCTCGTGCGTCTCGAGCCGATTCTCGTCGGCGAGCCACTGCCGGTTGACGAGGAACTCCGCGATGCCGCCCTCCGCGTCCACCGGGATCGGGTCGTGCGCCAGATGCCCGTGCGCCTGGAAGTCCCAGCGCCCGGTCGCGGCGAGGCGCTTCAAGGTGGACCAGTCGGTGCTGAACGAGCTCTCGTCGGCGATGCGCACGGTGGGGACGAACATCGTCGCCTTCATGTTCAGCCGCGTCAGCACCGGGTCCGCATAGCGGAAGGAGTCGGAGCGCGCGTCGTCGAAGGTGATCGCGATCGGCTTTCCGGGGAACGGCTTCTTCCCCGCGAGCATCGCGTCCATCTCCGCGATCGTGATCGTCGTGTAGCCGGCGTCCTTGATCGCGCGCATCTGCTCCTCGAAGCGCGAAAGCGGCAGGCTCATCGTGCGCGGGTGCTCCGCGATGCCGTGGTAGAGGAGGATCGGAAGCGCCACGGTCCCGGCGGGAGGAGCGATGACGCTCCGCCTCAGCGCGGCCGCCTCGTCCCGCCGCCCGAGGTCTTCGAGGATCGAGGCTTCCTGGAGCGCTCGCTCGTTCGGATCCAGGTAGCCGGGGCCTTCGGCGCGCAGGAGCGCCAGCGCGGACGAGCGCCGCCCCATCGCGCGCAGCGAGTCGACCTCCCCTTCGAAGACGGTCTGGTTCCGGCCGAGACGCTTGCCGAGGTCCTCGTAGAGCTCGTGCGCCTGCGAGGCATGCCCGCGGCTCAGCTCGTTGCTCGCCCGGAGCAGCCCGATCTCCGGCGAGCTCGGGTGCCGGAGGAAGGCCTGGTCGAGGACGTCGGCCTCGGCTCGCAGCTTCGGCACCACGCGATAGGTCTCCGCGAGCGCCGTCCAGTAGGCGACGCGCTGCGGGAACCGCTGGGTCAGCTCGCCGTACCACTGGGCCCGCCCGGCCCCGTCCCCGCGCACGATCGCATCCTCGGCCAAAAGGCGCAGCACCGGCTCGCTCGCGGCTCCGCCACGGACGGCGGCCTGCGCCTCGGAGACCGCTTCGTCGTAGTGGCCGGTCTCGTAGAGGGAGCGCAGCCAGTAATGCGTGGCGCGCGGCGTTCCCGCGCCCATGTCGATGACCTTCTTCCACTGGACGGCCGCGGTCGGATAGTCGAGGCTCCGCCAGAGCGCCTCGCCGTAGAGCGTCTGCGCCGCGGGGTCCGCCGGGAATTGCGCGGCCACCTGCTTCGCCAGCTCGCGTGCGCTTTGGTACCGGCCGTCGGCGAGGTACGCCCGCGTGAGCAGGCGCTGCGGCATGAGCGAGTCCGGGTCGATCGCAAGCGCCGCCTTCGCCTCCGCGATCGCGCGCGCGGGCGTGCCGTGGTGCAGCTCGAGGCGCGCCAGGAGCTCGTGGGGCTCGGAGAGTTTCGGGTACGCGATGACGTAGCGGCCCCACACGGCGCGGACCTCGTCCCAGTCGGCGAGGCGCCACAGGGCCCAGCCCGAGTCGCGCAGCGCCGCGCGGTTTCGGGGATCGGCTTCGAGCGCCTTCCGGTAGAACGCCACCGCCTCGGCGTCCTGCCCGGCGCGGTAGGCGCTTCCACCGCGCGCCGCGAGGACCCGCGCGAGCGCGACGCGCGAGGCGCCCCCCGGGATCGACTCGAACAGCGCCTGCCCCTCCGCGAGCGCCTCGTGCCGGATGAACAGGTCCGCGGCGCGCACCGCGTCCTCCTCTCCACCGGCGCCGCCGGCGAGCATCGTGCGGACCGCGGCGGCGGCGCCCTTCGTGTCGCCGTCCTCGAGCGCGACCGCGGCGAGCGAGGTGAGCGCGGAGCCGGTTCCCGGATCCGCCTTCGCGGCGCGCTCGTACGCCGCGCGCGCCTCACCGGGCCGCCCCGCGTCGCGCTCGGCGTCGCCGATCGCGCGCCAGAGGTCGGCGGGCTTGTCGGCGCCGCGCTCGATCGCGAGCTTCCACGCGGCGACCGCTTCGTCGATCCTCCCGTCGCGCCGGCGAGCCCAGCCGAGGTTCGAGAGGTAGACCGGGCGTCCCGGGTCGCGGGAGACCGCCTCGCCGTACGCGGCGATCGCCTCCGGCCAGCGCTCGGCGGCGAACGCCTCGTCCCCCTGCTTCGCGAGCACCCGCGCGAGCCGGGTCGCCGCGGTGGCCTTGGGGAGCGCGGCGCGCAGCACCGCCTCCGCCTGATCGAGCTGGCCTCGCGACTCCTCGAGATCGGCGAGCCTCAGCGTCGCCTTCTCGTCCCCGGGGCTCGCCGCGAGGATCGCGCGGTACTGCGCCGCCGCGGCGTCCGAGCGCTCGAGCTTCTCGTACGCCTCGCCGAGCCTCAGCCTCACGTCGGGCTGGCCGGCGTCGAGCGCCAGGCTCTTCTCCAGGGCCGACGCGGCATCGCGTGTCGCCCCGCGCGCGAGCTGGACCTCGCCGACCGCGTTCCAGCTCGACACGTTCGAAGGCTCGAGCTTGAGGACGGTGTTCCAGAGCCTCAAGGCCTCGGTGTCGTCCCCCAGACGATGCCGGGCCCAGCCCATGTTCTCCCACGCCTTGATCAGGGACGGGTCGAGATCGACCGCGCGCTGGAAGCTGCCGAGCGCGTCCTCGAACCTCCCCTGCTTGAACTGCGCGACCCCCTCGTCGAGCGCGTCCTGCCCCGGCGAGCGCGCCCACGCCGGAAGCGCCGCCGCCGCGAGCAGCAACGAGGCCGCGAGCCGCCTCACGACGTCACCACCACGAGCCTCAGGTGCCGCCGCGTCAGCGCGCCTTCGAGACCCCGGAGCGCTCCCGCCCAGTCGGCCGCGGCGGCGCCGCGCAGGTCGAGGCGAATCCCCGCCCAGCCCTCGCGCGCGACGCGGTCGGGGAGGCTCTCGATCCACGCCGACGCCGCCTTCGGCGTCGAGGACCTCACCTCGGCGGTCGGGAGAATGTCCCACGCGTACCGGCGCGAGAGGATCCGGAAGAGGTCGCGATCGAACGCCGCCTCCGCGGGCCGTCCCCCCTGGACGACCGCCCACGGCGGGCTCACGCCCGCGATCTCGTCCGCCGCACGCGCGAGCATCGACACCTCACCGGCCTCCGGCCGTGCCGAGACGACGCGAAGAGCGTAAGGGAGCGGCGTCAGCTGCAGGCTCTGGAGGGTGGCCGACGCCTCTCCCTCGCCGCCGTAAGCGACCAGCCCGACCCGTCCCCTCCACCGCGCCGGAAGCGCGACGGGCGTCGTGCCGAGCGGGGCTCCGTCCCAGCTCACGACGACGCCCGATCCCCGCTTCACGACCGTGAGCGTGTGCGATCGATCCGCCGCTCCGAACCTATCGGACCGAGCGAGGACGAACGGCGGCTCTCCCGCCGTACGGTCCTGCACGTACAGTCCCTCGCGCGTCCCGCCGGCGCGCCACTCGCGTCCCGGAACGCTTCCCGGCTGCGCGATCCACAGCTCGCCGCGCGTAACGCGCACGGTGGCCTCCAACCGCCAGTCGTCCACCCATCGCGTCGCGGGGATCCACACGTCGGCGCGCGGCCGTCCCTCGAGATGGATCGTCCCGGAGGCGTCCGCCGTCGCCCCCTCTCCCGGCACCCAGGCCGCCGGCCCCCCCAAGGGCGTCGCGACGGCGGCCTCGGCGCGGCGCAGCAGCTCGGCCGTGCTCCACGCCGGATCCACGCGCAGCCGCGCGATGCGCCACGGGCTCGACTCGGGATCGTTCGCGCCGACGGGGTCGTCCAGAAAGCCGAGCCACGCTCCCGGCGCCGGCTCCTCCAAGCGGCCGAGGGCGACGAGCGGCTCGGTCCCGCGCGGCGCCCAAGCCGGGCCGGGCGAAAGATCGAGCCGGCTCGCGATGAGCGAGAAGCCCGGCGGCTCACCAGGGATCTCACCGGCCGGCGTCGGACCCTTCGCCGGATCTCCGGACGCGATCTCCCAGAGCCCGCTCTGCGCCATCCGCTGCAGCCGGTCCCAGAACAGGAACGAGACGTCGCGCTCCTCCTGACGGTCGGTCCGGAGGAACATGACCGCGGGCCACCGCAGCTCGCGGAGCACCGGGTCGGCCGCCTCGTAGGTCGCGAGGTATCCCTCGTCGAAGGTCAGGAGCAGGGGCTTCCGCGGCAAGCGCCCCGTGCCCCGATACGCTTTCAGCAGCTCCGCGAGCGTGACCGGCTGCCAGCCCTCGCGCGCGAAGGCGAGGAGTTGATCGCGCAGCGCGACCCGATCGAGGTGGTGCCCGTCCGGCGCGGCGACGATGCGGTCGTAGGCGAGAGCGACGAACCGGCCGTCGCTCTCGTCCGCGGCGGGACGGCGGTCGGCGTACGCGACGCGACGGTTCAGCCACGCGCTCGTCCCCGCCCAGGCCACGGCCCCGATCGCGAAGGTGACAAGCCAGGTGCGGCGGTCCCGCGCGAAGGTGCGGGACTTCAACGCCCCGTTCAGCGCGTCCCCCAATGGTTCCGCCTCACGGTCGCCAGCGCGTAATACGTCTGCCACACCAGAACGAGCATGTAGAAGATGCTGAAGGCCAGCCCGTAGAACCACAGGCTCGTCTTGTGACGGACGAGGTAGACCAGGCCGTAGAGGAGCGCCATGAGCGTCGTGCCGTAGATGTACATGTACGAGAAATCGCCGAGGCCCACGAGCGGCAGCACGAGCGCGATGAAGACGACCGCCGGCGACACGAGCGGGAACACGACGCCGAGGTAGAAATAGAAGGCCGCGAGCGGGTGCCGCTTCCACATGAACAGGGACGCGAGCAGGCTCTCGCGGATCCACGACTTCTTCCAGCGAAGCTGCTGCCGGAAGAACTGATGCATCGTGGAGGGCACGATCGTCGCGCACACCGCGGTGCTGTCGTAGATGACGCGCCAGCGCCGCAGCATGAAGTTCGTCAGGCTCCGGTCGTCCCCGAACGTCGCGGACCGCCCGAGGAACGACTGGGCGAGCCACACGTCGAGCACCTCCATGAGCGGCTTGCGGCGGTACGCGGCGAGGCACCCCGAGCAGCAGGTCACGGTGGAGAAGAGCGACTCGGCCGCCTTCACGATCCGGAACGCGACGTAGTAGCGGACCTCCTGCATCTTCGTCAGGAAGTTGTCGTTCGCGTTCTCGACCTTGGCGTGCCCGCAGACGGCGCCGACCTCGGGATCGGCGAACCCCTGCACGATCCGCCGCAGCGCGTCTCGACGCACGAAGCTGTCCGAGTCGACGTAGACGACGACGTCGCCGGTCGCACGGCGCGCCGCGGCCCCCATCCCGTGCCGCTTGCCGCGGTTCTGCTCGAACCGGATCAGCTCGACACCGGGGTGCCTCGCCTGCGCCCGCGTCATCTCCTCCCACGTGGCGTCGGACGAGCCGTCGTCCACCGCGATGACCTGGAGCTTCTCGCGCGGGTAGTCGCTCGCGAAGATGCAGTCGATCGTCCGCCCGATCGACCCCTCCTCGTTCTTGCACGACAGCGCGACGGTCACGGGCGGGAGGAAGCCCACGTCCTTCGGCGGCCGGTAGAAGCACGCGAGCACGATGCGCGAGAGGATGTAGCTCGAGATGAGGATGCCGTAGAGGTTGACGATCGGGTGGTACCAGAAGTAGTAGAGGTTGTTCCCACGCAGCCAAACGACGTGGGCCGCCGCGGCGAGGATGAGCCCGATCCCTAACCAAGGGAGCGCCACGTCGAACAGCGCCATCGCGCGCGCCTTGGGCGTGACCGGAAGATCGACCGCATACCCGCCCTCGACCTCGCGGACGACGCGCGCGCGCAGAGCCCTGGCCGGCCGCAGCTCGGGCGCCATCGCGTTGAGGTCGCGCAGGGAGGGGCTCCAGGCGATCCGCACCCACTCTCCCGGCGTCAAGCGACGGTCGGTGAGAAGACGTGCGCCGGTGGTGCTCAGCTCGTCGATCATCCCCGCGCCCCGCTCGCCGCGCGGGAAACGGACGGTCGACTTCAGCTCGACCGGGATGGCGACGGCGACGCGGGAGGCACGGCGGCGCTCCTCGCCGGGTGGGGGCGCGAGTCGAGTCGAATCAGAATCTGCACGCGGTGCCCCCATCGTGCTTACGGGTCTCTCACTCAAGTCGCTCCGTGCGAAACTGCGATCAACTCTACTCTGCGCGTCGCAACCGCGCCGCTGCTATTTCAGTTACACGGACTCAGAAACTCCGGAAAGTGCCGATGACGTATGATCCCGCAAAGTGCGTGTCCTGTTCATACTGACGATCTTCGCGGCCGCGTTCCTCCTCTTCCTCGTTCAGCCTCTCATCGCGAAGTTCATCCTCCCCTGGTTCGGCGGGACGCCGGCGGTCTGGAACACGTGCCTGACGTTCTTCCAGTCGGCCCTGCTCGCCGGTTATGCCTACGCGCACTTCGTGTCGAGCCGGCTCGGCCGGCGCGGGCAGGTCGTGGCGTACGTCGGCGCGTGCGCGGCGGCGCTGTTGACGCTGCCCGTTACACCCGGGACCGGCTGGATCGAGACCGCGACGGCACGGCCCGTCACCGCGGTGCTCGGCGTGCTCGCGGCGACGGTCGGCCTCCCGTTCGTCGTCCTCGCGTCGACCGGGCCGCTGCTTCAATCGTGGATCGGGCGCGCGGATCGTGCGTTTCCCGTGTACCGGCTCTACGCGATCTCGAACCTCGCGTCGATGCTCGCGCTCGTCGCCTACCCCGTGCTCGTGGAGCCGAACCTGTCCCGCCTCGCCCAGACGCGCGCGTGGTCGTGGGGATTCGCGGGGTTCGCGCTGCTCGCCGCGGGCACGGCCTGGACCATCGGGAGAAGCGGGACCTGGCACTCCGGCACGGCGCTCGAAACCGGACCGGCGCCCACCTCCACCGACCGCGCGCTCTGGCTCGCGCTTCCCGCGGCCACCTCGGCACTTCTCATCGCGACCACCAACGTGCTGTGCCTGGACGTGGCGTCGGTGCCGTTTCTCTGGATCGTTCCGCTCGCCGCCTACCTCTTGACGTACGTGCTCGCGTTCGCCGGCGGCCGCGCGTACCCCCGCTGGATCGTGGCGGCACTGCTCGTCCCGAGCCTGGCGGCGGCGTGCTGGGCGCTCGGTGATTCCGAGCAGCTCGTGCCGCGCATCGGCGCGTTCGTGGCGGCCCTGCTCTTCACCTGCTGGTTGGCGCACGGCGAGCTGGCTCGATCGAAGCCGGGGGCGGCCCACCTCACCGCGTTCTACTTCTCGCTCGCGGGCGGAGGTGCGGCGGGAGGTGCCGCGGTCGCGCTCGCCGCACCGGTTCTGCTGCCCGACTTCATCGAGTATCACGCCTCGCTGCTTCTCTCCGTCGTTCTCGTGATCGGCGCGATCCAGGCGCGCCGCGGTTGGCGGCCGGTGCCGCTCGTCGCGGCGCTCGCCGGCGTTCTAATCCTCGCGTGGTCACTCCAGGCGAACGCCCGCGAGTCGCTCGAGGGGAACGTCGCCTCCGTCCGCAATTTCCACGGCGTGCTGCGCGTCGTGGAGGAAGAGCTGACCGCGGGCACGCAGGTCCGCAAGCTCCTCCACGGCAGCACCGTTCACGGCACGCAGATCCTCGATCCCGCGCGGAAGTCGGTCCCGACGACCTACTACGCTCCCTCGAGCGGGATCGGACGCACCATGCGGACGCTCCTGCTCGTATCGGGGCGCAAGATCGGGATCGTGGGCCTGGGCACGGGGACGATCGCCGCGTACGCGCGCGAGAGCGACGAGATCCGCTTCTACGAGATCAACCCCGCCGTGCGGCCGCTGTCGGAGCGGTACTTCACCTACCTCTCCGACTGCCGGGCGCCGGTGAGCTTCGTGCTCGGCGACGCGCGCTTGGCGCTCGCGTCGGAGCCGCCGCAGGGGTTTCACGTCCTGGTGCTGGACGCGTTCTCGAGCGATGCGGTCCCTGTGCACCTGCTCACCGTCGAGGCGTTCGAGATCTACCTGCGCCACCTCGACCCGATCGGCGTCCTGGCCGTGCACGTGTCGAATCAGGGGCTCGACCTGAGGCCGGTCGTGAAGAACCTGGCCGACCACTTCGGCCTCCCCGCGGTCTACATCCGCAACCGCGACGACGTGCGGACCGGGGCGCTCGCCTCCGACTGGATCCTGCTGACGCGGAACACGGAGTTCCTCGAGGCCGAGGCGATCCGCGGTGCTGCGCGCGAAAGCTTCGGCAACACCGCTCGCGCCGGGCTTTGGACCGACGAGCGGACCAACCTCTTCCGCGTGCTGAGGTGACCGCGTATCCTTCCGCGCCGTGCGCATGATCCTGGTCCCCGTCGCCCTGGTGTCGTTCCTGTTCCTCGCGATGTTCGGCCTGATCGCGATGGGCCGGCGCATGGGCGCGGGCCGGAAGGTCGAGAGCCTCGGGGCCGTCGAGGGCGCGGTCTTCGGCCTCATGGGCCTGCTCATCGCCTTCACGTTCGCCAGCGCCGCGGTGCGCTTCGAGACGCGGCGGAACCTCATCGTCGAGGAAGCCAACGACATCGGGACCGCCTATCTGCGGGTGGACCTCCTCCCGGCCGAGGTGCAGCCGGCGCTCCGGGAGGCGTTCCGCCGCTACGTGGACGTCCGGCTCGAGGTCTACCGCAAGATCCCGAACCTCACCGCCGCCCAGGCCGAGCTCGCCCGCATGTCCGAGCTGCAGCGGGAGATCTGGCGGGAGTCTTCGACCGCCTGCCGCCGGTCCGACACGACCGCGGCCTGCCTGATCCTGCTTCCCGCGCTGAACGACATGTTCGACATCACGACGACGCGGACGGTCGCCTTCCAGACCCATCAGCCCTCGGTCGTCTTCCTGATGCTCGCGCTGGTCATGCTGGCGTGCTCGCTCCTCGCGGGGTACGCGATGGGCACGGGGGAAGGGAGAGGAAGCCGCCTCCACGCCTTCTGCTTCGCGGCGGTGCTGGCGCTCTCGTTCTTCGTCATCCTCGATCTCGAATACCCGCGCATCGGTCTCATCCGCGTCGACTGGATGGATCGCGTTCTCGAGGACGTGCGCTCGGGCATGAAGTGAGCGTGACCGCGGACGAGGCGCTGCGCCGCCTCACGGAAGGGAACGAGCGCTTCCTCCGCGGCGAGGCCCGGTTCAGCACGGTGCAAAAGGACGTCCTCGCGAAGCTCGCGACGGCCCAGCGTCCCTTCGCGACCGTCTTCGGCTGCAGCGACTCGCGCGTCCCGCCGGAGCTCCTCTTCGACGCCGGTTTCGGCGAGCTGTTCGTCATCCGCGTCGCGGGGCACGTGCTCTCCACCGGCGTGCTCGGAACGCTCCAGTACGCGGCGCTGCATCTCCGCACGCCGTTGTTCGTCGTCTTGGGGCACGAGCGGTGCGGCGCGATCAAGGCGGCGCTGGCGACCCAGCTTCACGGGCACCGCGACCGCGAGCGCATCCAGGCCCTGGTGGACGAGATCGTGAAAGGGCTTCCCGACCCCGATCGCGGGGTCTCGCACGAGGCGCAGCTCGATCGAGCGGTCGAGGCGAACGTCCGCAGCACCGTGCGTCTCATCCTGGAGACTCCCGAGGCCCGGGCGCGCGTCGCCGAGGGGCGCGTCCGCCTCGTGGGAGCCGTCGTCGAGATCGCCACCGGACGCGTGCGCTTCCTGAGCCTATAATTTCGAGCTTCATGATTCCCGGCGTCATGGTGAAGTTCCTCGAGCGTGCGTCGGTCGCGGTGGCCGGAACCCGCGACGAGCGGCTCGTGCCCTACGTCCATTTCCTCTCGGGCTGGTCGGTGGACGGCGACGGGAACATCGTCTGCCTGTTCCCCGCCTCGTTCTCCGAAGGACTCGTCCTCCGCCTCGAGCGCACCGGGACGATCGCGGTGACGGCCGAGGTCATCGGTCCGCACGAGTGCTACCAGTTCAAGGGCCGCTACGCGGGCTCCCGGCCGGCCGAGGGGAGCGACCAACCGGTCTTCGAGGCGTGCCGGGAGCGCTTCGTGGATGGCGTGCGGCGCCACCTCGGCGAGCGGTTCGTGGAGCGCGCCCTGCGCGCGAGGTTCCATCCGCCCGAGATCGCCGTGCGCGTCGCGGTCGACGAGATCTTCGTGCAGACCCCGGGACCGGCGGCCGGAAAGCGCCTCTACCCGAAGGAGGCGCCGTGAGCGAGGCCGTCCTTCCCGACGAGATCCGCGCGGTGCTCGACAACGGCGTGCCGTGCGTGCTCGCGACCTGCTCGGCGGACGGAAGCCCCAACGCCACGATCATCTCGCAGGCGTACTGGGTCGATGCGGAGCACGTCGCCCTGTCGTTCCAGTTCTTCAGCAAGACGATCCGGAACGTGCGCGAGAATCCCCACGCGTCGCTCGCGCTGTCGGATTTCGAACGCGACCTGTTCTGGGTGCTCGACCTCGAGTACGTGCGCTCGGAGACCGAGGGGCCGGTTTTCGAGGCCATGGACATGCAGATCGAGGCGATCGCGTCCGCGACCGGGATGAGTGGGATCTTCAAGCTGAAGGCCGCCGACATCTACCGCGTGCGCGGCGTGAGGACCGTCTGAGCGACGACTCCAGAGTCGCGCGCCTCGCCGAGGAGCTGAGGCAGAAGACCGAGGAGGTCTGCATCCTCCGCGGTGTTTCGACCCGCCTGAACGCGACGCTCAACCTCGAGCGGATCTACGACATCGTGCTCCACACGATGCACGACCTCTTCGGGTTCGAGCACGCCCTCATCCTGCTCATGGACGACGCGCACGCCGCGCTCAAGGTCGTGGCGAGCCGCGGGTACGACGATCCCTCGATCGGTATGCGGGTCGATCTCGGGGTCGGGGTCATCGGCACCGTCGCGCGCCGGAAGAAGATGATGCGCCTCGGGAACCTGAGCCAGACGCGCGCTTACGTGGACGCGATCAAACGCGAGGTCCGCGAGGCCGGCCAGGAAGAGACGCTCGCCCCCGTCCCCACGCTCCCCGGTCTCCCCGACGCCGAGAGCCAGGTCGCGATTCCCCTCCTCATCGAGGAGAGGCTCGTCGGGGTCTTCTTCGTCGAGAGCGTCGAGCGGCGCACCTTCACCGAGCGGGACGAGACGCTCATCGCGATCGTCGCGAACCTGTGCGCCTCCGCGATCCACAACGCGCAGTCGTTCCGCCGGGAGGAGCTGCGGCGCGAGAGCCTCGAGCGCGCGGCCACGGCGCGCGCCTCGGCTCCCACCGGTTTCGACGAGATCGTGGGGGCCTCGAAGGCGATGGAGGACGTGCGTGCGCTCCTCCGGAAGATCGTGCGGAGCCCGGCCTCGACGATCCTGATCACGGGACCGAACGGGACCGGAAAGGACCTCGTCGCGAAGGTGCTCCACGTCCAGGGGCCGCGTGCGGCGGGCCCCTTCATGAACATCACGTGCTCGGCGCTCGCCGAGAGCCTCCTCGAGAGCGAGCTGTTCGGGCACGAAAAGGGCGCCTTCACCGACGCGCACAAGCAGAAGCGCGGTCTCCTCGAGCTGGCCGACGGCGGGAGCGTCTTCCTCGACGAGATCGGCGAGATGGGGCCGACGCTCCAGGCGAAGCTCCTCCGCTTCCTCGAAGAGAAGGCGTTCAAGCGGGTCGGCGGATCGGAAGACGTCCGTGTGGACGTGCGCGTGATCGCCGCGACCAACCGGGACCTTTCGCGCATGGTCCGCGAGGGCCGGTTCCGCGAGGACCTCTACTATCGCCTCCGCGTCGTGCCGGTCGAGCTCCCGGCGCTGAAGAACCGCGCGGGGGACGTCGCCGAGCTGACGCGCCTGTTCGTGGCGCGCTTCTCCGCCGAGTTCGGAAGGCCGGTCGAGGACGTCGCTCCCGAGGCGCTCGCCGCGCTCGCCGCCTACGAGTGGCCGGGGAACGTTCGCGAGCTGCGCAACGCGGTGGAGCGCGCCGTGCTCCTGGCCGAGAGTCCGGTTCTCCAGGCGGAGGACTTCCGGCTCCCCTGCTCGACCACGGACCGCGAGGCGTTGCGCCTGGCCCCGTCCGGTCTCGGGTTCGAAGAGCTGGAGAAGAGCTTGGTCCAGCAGGCGCTCGAGATGTCCGGCTGGAACAAGGCGCAGGCGGCGCGCCTGCTCGGCATGCCGCGCGACTGGCTGCGCTACCGGATCGAAAAGCACGGGCTGACTCCGCCCGACGAGGCCTGACCGGGACTATTCCCGCGCTCCCGGGAATAGTCCCCGCGCGACGGCTGCTCCCGCGCGCCGATCCGCGCGAATTCGTTGGCACGCTCCATGCCTTTCCGTCCCGCCCGGAGGGAGACGGACATGAGAACCCCGCGCGCTCAATCGATTCGCACCGCGACACTCGTCGCCATCATCTTCGGCTCGCTGGCGCCGATCGCGTGGGCCGCCGCGCGCGGCACGACGTCCCGCGGCGAGACCGCGAAGGAAGCTCAGATCGCCCGAGGCAAGTACCTCGTCACGATCGGCGGCTGCAACGACTGCCACACCCCGTGGAAGATGGGCGAGCACGGGCCGGAGCCCGACATGAGCCGGATGCTCTCGGGACACCCCGAGGGGCTCGCGATGCCCCCGGGGCCCAAGGCCGACATGCCGTGGGGCGCGACCGCCGCGGCGACGATGACCGCGTGGTCGGGACCCTGGGGCGTGAGCTTCACCGCGAACCTGACCCCCGATCCCGAGACCGGCCTTGGCAAGTGGACGGCGGACACCTTCATCGCCACGATCCGCAACGGCAAGCACGAGGGCGTCGGCCGCCCGCTGCTGCCGCCCATGCCGTGGCCGATGTACCGCAACGCGAGCGACGAGGACCTGCGCGCGCTGTTCGCGTACCTGCAGTCGATCCCCGCGATCAAGAACCGCGTGCCCCAGCCGCTCGAGCCCCTGGCCGCGGAATGACCCGGGTCGCGCGCACGCGATGGGCCGCGCTCGCGGTCGCAGCGATCCCG
>Ga0068859_100004155_pt1 | contig 14785 bp, 15 predicted proteins | sample KBSSwiS22_FD_66585 | JGI IMG/M metagenome (GOLD analysis project Ga0068859, IMG submission 66585) | Switchgrass rhizosphere microbial communities from Kellogg Biological Station, Michigan, USA - KBS Switchgrass S2-2 | ecosystem: Host-associated > Plants > Roots > Rhizosphere > Soil ...
ACCGTCGCCGCGGGCTTCGAGCCCTTCACCTGCACGTGGAGCTTCTTGAGCAGCAGGCCGACGGTGAGGAAGTCGCGGTACACGAGCCCGTTCGCGACCTCGCGCACCGCCGCGGGCGGCGGGGGCGTGGTCTGCTTCACGAGCTCCTTCACCGGCATCGTCGAGAAGAAGTAGTCGCAGGCCACGCGCGAGCGCGCACCTGTCGCCTCCTCCTCGACCTCCACCTCGGTCACGCGGTCGTCCTCGGTCGTGACGCCGACGACGGAGTAGCCGTGCCGGATCTCGCCACCGGCCTTCGTGATCTCGCCCGCGACGATCTCCCACATCTGGCCCGGCCCGAGCTTCGGATAGAAGAAACGGGTGATGAGGCTCGTCTCGCGCTCCTGCTGCGCCTTCTGGAAATCGCTCGACAGCAGGTCCTTCACGGCGTGGACGACGGCCTTTCTGAGCGAGAGGCCCTTCACGCGCTGGGCGCCCCAGTCGGCGCGGATCTCGTCACAGCGCACGCCCCAGACCTTCTCCGTGTAGTCGCGGAAGAAGGTCTCGTAGAGGCGCTGCCCGAAGCGGTTGACGAAGAACGCGTCGAGGAAGGTCTCGTCCTTCCGTGGGAACAGCTGCGCCTTCAGGTAGCTCACGCCGATCAGCGCGGTGTTCAGCAGCCCGAGACGGCGCGCGACGGTGAGCGTGATCCCGATCGGGTACGGGAAGAAGTGGCGCTTGTAGTAGATGCGTGAGAGGCGCGGACGGTGCAGCAGCACCTCGTCGTCGCGCTCCGGATCGGGAGCGACGCGGCGCTCCTCGCGCATCGCCACCCCACCGGCCACCGCCGTTCCCCCATCGCCATCGCCGTCGCGGTCGGCCATCAGCTCGGGCGCGAAGCGGCGCACGACCGACTCCGCGACGTAGTCGATGTCGTGGCCCTGCTCCTCCGTGTCGGCGGCGGGCTTGCCCTGGCGCGGCATCATCGAGAACCACCACGACATGACGCGCTGGTCCTTGGAGAAGAACCGGTGGCCGCCGATGTCGATGCGGTTGCCCTTGTAGTTGTAGGTCTGCGCGATGCCGCCGATCGCGTGCGTCCGCTCGAACACGACGGGATGGACGTCGGTTCGCGCGAGAAGCTCGAAGGCGGCCGTGAGACCGGCAGGGCCCGCGCCGGCGATCACCGCGATCTTTCGTTCGGGCATGGAGTTGCGGCTGAAGCAGTGCGGGAGGCGGCTCGTGCCTGCCTCGGCTCATTAGACGCGTCGCGCATCCGGCGAGCAACAACGCGGAGCCTCCGTCAACAGAGATGCACCGCCGTCGCCTTTATAGTCGCCACAGCGCGTGAGCCGGGCAACAGTCCTAGCTCCGAGACGGACCCGGCCGTAACCGTGGCCACGAGTGGGAGACCTCCCACGTCGAGCGTGACCCGTGCGAGCGCGCCGTGCGTCACCACTTCGGCGACGACACCCTCGACGACGTTGCGCGCCGAGCTGACGCCGACGTGCTCCCGCGCGAGCACGACGTCCTCGCCGCGGATCACGGCGTGAGCGATCGGGACGCTCGCCGCGGCGAGGCCGACGAGGCTGAGCGAGCCGGCGCGGAACAGCATCGTCCCAGGCTCGTCGCCGGCGCCGGATTCGAGTGGAGACGCGGTGCCGGCGTACACGTTCTCGGCGCCGAGAAACTCCGCGGCGGCCGCGGAGGCCGGCCGTCGGAACAGCTGCTCGGGAGGCGCCGCCTGCACCATGCGTCCGCCGTCGAGCAGGATCGCGAGGTTGCCCAGCGTGCCGGCCTCGCCGAAGTCGTGCGTCACGTGCAGCACGGTGAGCGCGTGCTCGCGCTGCAGGGCGCGCAGCTCGCGGCGGAGGCGCGTTCTCCCCCGTGGATCGACGGCGGCGAGCGGCTCGTCGAGCAGCAGGATGTCCGGCTGCGGGGCGAGCGCACGGGCGAGGGCGACGATCTGTCGCTCGCCGCCGCTCAGCTCGCGCACGCCGCGCGCCAGCAGCTCACCGGCGCCGAGCCGCCGGGCCAGCGCGACGGCGTAGCGTGGGTCGTGCGCGCCGTAGCACACGTTCTCCTCGACGGTGAGGTGCGGGAAGAGCAGCGCGTGCTGGTAGACGATGCCGACGCCGCGGCGCTCCGGCGGCACGAGGGTCACGTCGGAGTCGCGCAGGCGGACGCGCCCCGACGCGGCGCGGCGCACGCCGGCGATCGTCTCGAGGAGGGTCGTCTTCCCCGATCCGGCGGAGCCCAGCACGATCCCCCATGCGCCCGGCGGCAGCGAGAACGAGACGTCGCGCAGCTCGAACGCGCCGGCGCGCGCGTGGAGCGACTCGACCTCGATCATCGCGCGGGCTCGCCCAGCGCCGTGCCCGCGCGAAGCGAGCGCAGCACGAGCAGCGGGACGAGCGCGAGGATCACGAGCACCGCGGCCACGGGAAGCGCCGCGTCGAGCCCCTCGCCGGTGAACCGGTCGTAGCTCAACACGCTCGCGACCTTCGGGTTGTACGTGAGGATCACGATCGCGCCGAACTCGCTCACGGCGCGCGCCCACATGACGACGGCGGCGGCGACCAATCCTCGGCCGGCGAGCGGACGCGTCACGCGCCACACGGCGCGCACGGGGGAATCGCCGAGCGTGCGCGCCACCGACTCGTACCGCTCGTCGACGCGGGCGATCGCTTCGCGCGCCGCGCTCACGTAGAGCGGCGCGGCGACGAACAACATCGCGAGCACGATCCCGGTGCGCGATCCGACGACCGCGAGGCCAATCTGGGCGAGGGCCGCGCCGGCGGGGCTCGCGCGCCCGAAGGCGAGCAGCAGCGCCATCCCCGCCACGGGATGCGGGATGAGCAGCGGCAGGTCGAGCAGCGCGCCGACGAGCGCGCCCGCGGGCATACGACCGCGCGCGAGCAGGTAGGCGAGCGGCGTGCCGAGCAGCATGGCGAGGAGCGTGGCGACGGTGGCCGTCTGCGCCGTGAGCCAGAGCGCCGCGCGCAGCTCGCGGTCGGAGCCGAGCTGCCCGAGCCCGGAGACGCCGCCGCGGAGCAGCAGGGCGACGATGGGCAGACCGAGCAGGGCGAGCAGCAGCACGGCGCCGGCGACGACGCCGGCCGCGGCGACGCGATGTGTGCCGCGGCCGCGCACGGCGGCGTCGCTCACCGGCGCGTCGCGCGGAGCGCCGGCGGCACGGAGTCGCCCACCAGCTCGGGCATCCGCAGCGCGTCCACGGCGTGCGCGCGCAGCACCGCCTGCCCCTCCGGCGAGAGCAGGTAGCGCAGGAACCGATGTCCCGCCGCGGCGTGCGGCGCGGCGCGCGGCACGCTGGCGCCGTACACGATCGGCGCACCGGCGTACGTCGTGGTGTCCGTCCGGCGCGCGACGCGCACGGTCGCGCGCGCATACTGGCTCGCGCGAGCCGGATCGCCGAGATCGATCTGCGGCGGCAGCGTGACGAACCGCAGCCGGTTGGCGCGCGCGAGCGACTCGTAGTCGACGATGTAGTCCAGCTCACCCGCCTGCAGGAGCGCGACGAGCTCGGAGGCGTTGGCGCGGATCAGCGCAGGCGGCGTCTGCGCCTCGAGCCGCGAGGCGAGGCCGGGCAGGTGGTAGTACCCTTCGGCGAGCCGGTACAGCAGCAGCGTGCGGTAGCCCACGGGCGCGAGCCGCGGATCGCTGCGTCCGACGCACACGTCGGGGCGCGAGAGCACGCGATGCCAGTTGGCTGGGCCGATCTGCGCCGCACCCTTCGACCGGCCGGTGAAGGCGACGACCATCCGGTTCCGGGCGAAGCGCACGTACCACGATGCCACCCGCGGGACGAGCAGCTGCGCGAACACCTCCTGATCGGCGAGGGCGATCACGTCGGGCACGCGTCCGAGCTCCGTGATGCGCCGCGCCAGCTCGAGCGACGCGCCGTTCTCCTGCTGCACGACGGCGCCCGTCCGGCGCGCGAAGCTGTCGAGCGCCGCCCGGATCGGCACGGCCAGGCTCGCTGCCGTGAAGACGACGACGGTGTCGGCGCCGGATGCCGCCGCGGCGTCGCGTGGACGAGCGAACGCGAGCGACACGACGAGACACGCGATTCCAGGCAGCCGCATGTGGCGAATCTCGTTGCGCGGGGACAGTATGGGCAAGTGCCGCGCTGCGCCCGCAGATGCCTGCACGAGCGCTCCGACCGGTACATTTCCCACCTGATGTCCGACCTCGCAATCGACATTCGCAACGTCGTCAAACGCTACGACGAGCACGTCGCCGTGAGCGACCTGTCGCTCGCCGTTCCGCAGGGCAGCGTCTATGGGCTCCTGGGCCCGAACGGCGCCGGCAAGACGACGACGATCCGGATGATCCTCAACATCATCATCCCCGACAGCGGCTCGATCACGCTTCTCGGGTCACCGCATCGCGCGAATGGGATCACCGACCGCATCGGCTATCTCCCCGAGGAGCGCGGGCTGTACAAGAAGATGCAGGTCCGCCGCGTGCTCCGGTTCCTCGCCGAGCTGAAAGGGGTGAAGCGACGCGAAGCCGACCGGCGCATCGACGAATGGCTGCACCGGCTCGACCTCAAGAACGGCGAGAAGGACTGGGGGTTGGCGAAGGTCGACGAGCTCTCGCGCGGAATGCAGCAGAAGGTGCAGTTCATCGGCACGCTGGTGCACGATCCCGATCTCGTGATCCTCGACGAGCCGTTTTCCGGACTCGATCCGATCAACGCCCAGGCGCTGAAGGACGCGATCGTCGAGCTCAAGTCGCGCGGCAAGACAGTCATCTTCAGCACGCACCTGATGGACAACGCCGAGCGGCTGTGCGACTCGGTGTGCATCATCGCCCGCGGCCGGAAGGTGCTCGACGGCGGCGTGGCCGAGGTGCGGGGCGCGCACGGCGGTCGCATGATCGCGCTCGCCGTCGATGGCGACGGACGCCGCCTCGTGGCGCCCGTGCTCGGCGACCGCCGGCTGATCTCGCGCGTGGACGACAACAACCGCTACTACGAGATCGAGCTCGCACCGGGCGCGGACGCGCAGGAGGTGCTGCGGCGCGTCGTGGCGACGGGAGCGGCGATCCAGCGCTTCGAGCTCGTGCTGCCGTCGCTGCATCAGATCTTCCTCGAGCGCGTCGGCGCGCGAGGCATCGAACCGGGGATGACCGATGGCTAAGCTCTTGGTGGTGTTCCGGCGCGAGTACCTCGAGCGCGTCCGGTCGAAGTGGTTCGTGCTGGGCACCCTGCTCGGCCCCGTGTTCTTCATTCTCGTCGCCGGTGCGCCGCGGTTGATCGGCGGTCGAGGCGACGGCACGCGCGACGTCGCGCACATCGAGGTGATCGACGCGACGGGGGCGGGGCTCGGCGCGCGCGTCGTCGCCTCGCTCCGCGAGCGGTTCCCGCTCTCGCGCGCACCATACCTCACCGTCGTCGACGAGTCGGCGTCGGCGGCGGCGCAGGACCACGCCGTGCTGCGCGTCCAGCGCGACGAGATCCTCGGCTACCTGGCGCTCGGCCCCGCCACGCTGGCCGGCGACTCCGTGCGCTACGAGGGGCGGAACGCGAACGCACACAACGACGTGGACGCCATCCGGCTGGCGGTGCGCAGCCAGGTGCTCGCCCTGCGCATGGAGCGCGAGGGGATCGACGCGCGGAAGGTGGCCGAGTTCCAGCGATTCCCGCTCGAGCTGCACACGCAGCGCATCGGCGACAAGGGGCGCGAGAAGGCGAACCAGCTCAGCGCGATCTTCCTCGGCTACGCCGTGGCGCTGCTGCTGTACATGATGATCGTGATCTACGGCCAGGCGATCATGCGCAGCGTGCTGGAGGAGAAGACGACACGCGTGGCGGAGGTCGTGGTGTCGAGCGTGAACACCGACATCCTGCTCGCCGGCAAGATCCTCGGCGTGGGGCTCGTGGCGATCACGCAGGTGCTGTCGTGGGTCGTGCTGTCCGTCCTGGCGATGACGTACGCCTCCCCGTACCTCTTCGGCGATCAGGGTCGCGCCGCGGCGGTGGCGTCGGCCGCGGGGACCGTGGGGGCGGCCAACTCGCCCGGACTGGGGCTGCTCGCGCTCGGCATCCCGCCGATCCCGCTCTGGGCGGCGGTCGCGCTGTTCTGCTGCTTCGTGATGGGGTTCATCTTCTACGCCTCGCTGTTCGCGGCGGTGGGCGCGATGGTGAACAGCCAGGAGGACGTGCAGCAGGCGGCGACACCGGTGATGCTGCTGCTCGTGTCGTCCGTGATCTTCATGGGCCCGATCATGGCGAACCCGGGCAGCACGATGGCGCGCACGATGTCGATGCTGCCGACGTCGGCGCCGATCATCATGCCCCTGCGCATCACGCTGGTGCCGGTGCCATGGATCGAAGTGGTGGGCGCGCTGTCGGGCGTGGCTGCGGCCTGCGCCGCGGCGATCTGGATCTCCGGCCGCGTCTATCGCGTCGGGCTGCTGATGTACGGCAAGAAGCCCTCGCTGGCGGAGCTGGCGCGGTGGATCAAGTATGCGCGCTGAGCGCTCAGGCCTGTGAGTTGGTTGGTTGGGTGGTGAGATGGTGAGATGAACGTCTCACCACCCCACCACCCAACTCACCAACTCACCGCACGCCGGGAGAGGGCCAGCTCAATCGGCGCGTGGAGGTGTGGAGATGCCGTCGCCGGCGTTGCTCTGGAAGCCGAGCGAGCCGTTGGCGTTCGGCGTCATCGGGAGGCCCGCGTTGGTGCGGGGCGAGATCGGGGCACCGATCGCCTGCTTGACCTGGGTGGCGAGCCCCTCGATCCGCTGCTCGATCACGCCGTGGAAGCTCTGCACCACCTGCGCGACGAGCTCGTCGAGCACGGTGCCGATGCGGCCGCTCGCGCCCCTGGTCGCCGTGACGGTGGCCGCGGCGGCCTTCACGTCGGCGCGCGAGCCGCTGAGCACCACTCCCGCTCCGACCGCCAGCGCGAGCGCGGGCCATGGATTGTCACGGATCATCTGCGTGACGTTGAGCTTGTGCTCGAGCTGCTCGAGCGTGTCCGAGATGCGATTGCGTGTCAGCTCGATGTCGCGCCGGACGTCAGCCGTTGTTTCAGCCATTCCTTGTCCTCCTTGAGCGTCGCCACCGTTTCGTGTGGTGCGAGCGCGGACGGCGAGAGCGCACGTCGCCCTCGCTGAGCGAGCCAGACGGCGACGCCGCCGGCGATGAGTGCAACGAGCAGTGCGCCGAGCCAGTACAGATCACGCGGGAGCCACTGATCACCGATGAGCAGGATCAGGCCGGTGAACGCCGCAAGGGTGCCGAGGAGCAGGAGGACGCCACCGAGCGCGGTGTACGCCGTCCCCTTCGCGGCCGCCCCGGCGGCGCTCCCGAGCTCGATGCGGGCGAGCCGGACCTCCCCTCGCACCAGCTCGGCGCTCCCCTCCGCGAGGTCGCGAAGGAGAGCACCCAGACCGCGACGGCCGTCGTTCGAGTGATCGACCGCCATGTGGTCCCCTACTTCCTGATGGCCTTGCCGAGCAGATAGCCGAGGCCCACCGCGACGGCGAGCGTACGGCCCGGGTGCTCCTTGACCTGCCGCTCCAGTCCGGACTTCAGTCCGTCGAGATCGGCGTCGCGCAGCCAGTCGGCCGACGCCTGCAGCCCGCCGGCGACCTGGTTCGACACGTCGGTCATGCGGTTCGGCTGATCGGCCACCATGCCGACGCTGCCGCCCGTCGCCGCGGCGCCGGCCGTCTGGCCGCCACCGGCTGCCTGTTTGCGAAGTCGCTCGGCGCCCGACTCCAGCGCGTCGGCGAGCGAGTTCTTCAGCGAGCCTGCCCTGTCGCGCACCGTGGAGCCCGCGTCGGCGAGCTTGTCCTGCGCCGTGCCCATGGCATCGCGCGCACGGTCCTTGAGGCCAGCGGCGTCGGTGCTGGTGTCGCGCGAGAAGCTCGCGTCGGACGCGCTTCCAGCGAAGCCGCCGGTGCCTGACGCGTTCGTCCCCTGCGAGCCGGTCCCGCTCGTGCCGCCGAATCCGCCGCCGGTCGTCGCGTCGGGGTTCTGGTTACCGAAAGTGTCGTTGCGCTCCATGTCCCTTCTCCGCGGTGTGAGTCGACTGCATGGACCGTCGCGGAGTGCAGGGTGCGTGCCCGGGGCGGGTTCGTGGGACGAGCAGTCGCGCGATGCGCTGCTCTCTGCACGATGCACGACGGCCCCGGGACGCTGGAGCGTCCCGAGGCCGTTTGGTCTCAGCGCAATGCGCATCGCGCTGTGCGCTAATGCCGCATTTCGATCCGCATCACACGTCGCTCGAGTCGGCGGTCGCGCGCCGCGTCGAACTGCTCGGCGGCGAGAGTGCGCTCGATCGTCTGCACCGCTTCGCCGACGGCGCGCAGGTAGCCTTCGCGCCACGTCGCGGGATAGATGTTCTCGTCGCCCCGGAGCTCGAGTCGGTTCATGAGCCGGCGCAGCATGTCGACGGCATCGGTGAGCCGACGGTGCGACTGCAGAGCGACGCTCGCCGCCTCGAAGCCGGCCGCCTGACCGCGATGCGTGTCGCTGTCGGCGAGCGTGAAGCCAGGCGGAGGCGTGGTACCGTTCGCGAACGCCTCCTCCCGAACCGCGGCGAGCGCGTAGTGCTCGGACAGCTTGTGGCGGGGAACGACGGGCTCGGGCGAGCGGGGATCGGACACGGCGTCGGCCACGTGTGGGAGCACCCCTGAGGCGGGAACGGTGCCGGATCGCCGGCGAACGCCGGCTGAACCGCAGGAGAAAGTTTATGTGATTTAGATCACAACGCTAGACGGCCCCGGACGAGCGAAGTCCCGGGGCCGTCACGACGTTCGTCACTCGACCTACGCCAGGATCACGCGCGACCGGCGGCCTGTGGTGCGCAGAACTGGTCGAACGCACCCACGAGGTCCTTGGCGATCTCCTCGGCCGAGCGCCCTTCGATCTGCCAGCGCTCGAGCATGAACACGACCTGACCGTCCTTGAGCAGCCCGATCTGTGGCGAGCTGGGCGGATAGCCGGTGAAGTACGAGCGGGCTTTGGTGGTCGCCTCGATGTCCTGGCCGGCGAACACGGTCGTGAGGTGATCCGGCTTGACCGAGTGACGCAGTGCCGACGCGACGGCCGGCCGAGCGTTGCGCGCCGCGCAGCCACACACCGAGTTGACCACGACGAGTGTCGTACCGGGCGCGTCCTTCAGCCTCGCGTCGACCTCGCCCGCCGTGCGCATCTCCTCGACGCCGAGTCGGGTGAGCTCCTGGCGCATCGGGGTCACGAAGCGTTCATCGTACATCATCTGCCTTCCTCTCTGATGAAGTCGGTTCGCGGCTACTCGCGCACCAGCGCGAGGATGGCCGTTTGCGGAACCACGAGATAGCGGTCGCCTTCGAAGGTGATCTCGACGGCGGCCTTACGGAAAAAGAGTGCGTAGTCGCCGATCCGGGCCTGCATGGGCACGAAGCGCACTTCGCGCGCCGGCTCCTTCCACGGCTCCTCGCCCTGCGCGTCGAACGCGGGCATCGGCTGGCCGGGACCCGTGGCGACGATCGTTCCCCCCTGCACCGCCTGGCTGTCGAGCGCGGTCGACGGGAGGTAGAGACCCACTTTGGTTCGCTCCTCTCCATCCTCCGCTTTGACGAGCACGCGGTCGCCGACGACGATGAGCTCTTTGTCGTTGCGGAGCATGGCTTTGTGGGCTCTCGGCATGATGAGAATATAGCCTTTGAACGCGGAGAAGGTGCCCGAGGGTCGGGAAGGCGCTGCTGTACTACTCCGTACTTCGTACGACGCCGTACCTGGACTGGCATACGGGCCCCACGAATGCTTGGACGCCGCTCTACGACGGTTCGAGGGGTCAGAGTCAAGGACTCTGACCCCTCGAACCAGCAACGCTCTGATCAGCGTCCCGGCAGAGCGGCGTCCCCGCATTCGTCGGGGTGTTCGCGCGGGTCCAGGTACGTCGTGGTGCGGAGTACGGAGTAGTACAGCAGTGCCTGTCACTCCGGATCCACCACCGGCTCCTCCTCGACCCCCTCCGCAATCCCACTTCGCCGAACGAACAGGATCACTCCGGCGAGCAGTGCTGCCCACAGGCAGATCGACAGCTCGCTCTGAAGGAACGCTCGCAGCGCCATGCTGGGCCAGTCGTGGAACTCGGCGCGCACCGCACCTTCCGGCTCGCGTCGGAGCGCGATCAGGAGAAGGCTCGTGGCCATCTCGCCCACGACCTCGACGAGCGCGAACAGCGGCGCGCGCCAGACCCACGAACGGAGCGTCCAGTTCGCGAGGTGGGCCGTCGTCATGCCGAGCAGGACGAGCAGTCCCACGAGGAAGGCGGCGCCGTAGAACAGCCAGCTCGCGCGCCCGTGCGTGAAGGTGAGCGCGCGCAGCAGGCGCAGCACGATCCCCGTCAGCAGCGCCATCTCGACGAGCGATATCGACAGGCGACGGAACGCCGCCGGCTCCTCGAGCCGCCATTCGACGCTGTGCCGCGGGAAGAAGGTGCTCATGCCGCTCGCCTCGCTAGGAGTTCGACACCAGGAGAGTGACGATCGTTGCGCTCAGCGCGGCACGCCGGGCCGCTCGGCCGGGCGGAACGGCGCCCCGCCGCGCAGCAGGGCGATCACCGCCTCCTCGACCTGATCGAAGCTGAACGGCTTGGCCAGCACGGGTTGGCGCTGTACGGTGTCGCGCGTCTCGTTGGACAGGACGTCGCCGGTGATGAACACGGTGCGCGCGGCGAGCCCGGGCCGCTCGGCGCGCAGCTGGTCGTGAAAGGCGTGGCCATCCATCCCCGGCATGCGCAGGTCGCAGACGACGGCGTCGACGCCGGGAGTCCGCGACAATGCTTCCGCCCCGTCGCCCGCGGTGACGACGGTGAAGCCGCGAAGGCGCCCGAACGCTTCCATGCCGCTGCGCAGCGTGGGCTCGTCGTCGACGAACAGCAGGCGAAGTCCGGCGAGCGGCGAGCGCAGCACGGGCATCTGCGCGGCGGCCGGCGTCGCGTGCGTGCCCATGTTCGCCGAGACCGCGGGGAGCCACACGCGAAAGGTCGTACCGAGCGGGCTGGAGTCGGCGACTTCGATCGTGCCGCCGTGCGCGCTCACGATGCCGTAGCTGACGCTGAGGCCAAGGCCGGTGCCCTCGCCCTCGCCCTTCGTCGTGAAGAACGGCTCGAAGACGTGGGCGCGGGCGCCCGGGCTGATGCCCGGCCCCGTGTCGATCACCTCGAGCATCACGCGCTCGTCGGCATGCGAGCTTCGCACGGTGAGCGTGCCGCCGCCCTGCTCGGTCATCGCGTGCACGGCGTTGGTGACGAGGTTGAGGCACACCTGCTGGAGCTGGCGGGCATCGCCGAGCACCGCGGGCAGCTCCGGCGAGAGCTCCTGGCGCACGCGCACCGACGCTTCGGCGAACTGGTACTGCCGCAGGCGCAGCGTACGGGTGACGACGGAGTTGAGGTCGAGCGGCTCGCGCTGTGGATCGCTGCGGCGCGCGAAGGTGAGCAGGTCCTTCACGACCTGGCTCGCGCGGATCGTCTCGGCGCGGATCACCTCGATCGACTCGCGATGGGCCGGCGTGAGGTCGTCGTCGCGGAGGAGGAGCTGGGCGAACGCGCTGATGCTGCTGAGCGGATTGTTGACCTCGTGCGCCACGCCCGCGACGAGCTCCCCCACCGCGGCGAGCCGGTCGGACTCCATGAGCCGGAGGCGCATCTCGCGCTCGTGCGTCATGTCACGGCCGACGAGGAGCGCGCTCGGCGGATCGGCGCCGGGCACGCCGTTGGCCGCGAGCGCCACGACGCGGGCGCCGGCCGAGGTCTGCACCCGCACCTCGACGCGCGCCTGCGTGCCGGCGAAGGCGCGCGCGAGCGCCTCCTCGAGCGCGGGGCGATCGTCGGGCACCACCAGCTCGACCAGCGTGCGGCCGATGACCTGATACGTCTCCAGCCCGAAGACGGCGCGCACCGCGTCGTTCGCCTCGCGGATGCGACCCGTGGTCTGCAGCACGGTGAGCACCGCGTCGGGCGCGGCGCGGAAGAGGGTGCGAAAGCGCCACTCGGCCCGGCGCATCGACTCGAACAGCTCGGCGTTGGCGAGCGCGAACGACAGCAGATCGGCGATCGCCTCGACGCGCTCCAGCTCGAGCGCCGAGAAGTGGTGCACGCGCTCGGTGCCGATCGTCACGGCGCCGATGCGCTCTCCACGACGCTGGATGGGCACCACCGCCACGCCGTGCAGTGGCCGCGAGAGCCGCGGGAAGAGCGAGGCGTGCACCGCGTCGCGATGCATCTCGACGTCGGCGACGCACCAGCTTCCCCCCGTCTGGATGACCCGCCCCTGCACGGAGGAGACGACAGGCATGCGCTCGCCGGCGAGCGGCTCGAGGATGCCGTTCGCCGCCGTGACGGTGATCGTGCCGTCGCCGTCGATGAGGCCGAGCGCCGCGCCGTCGGCGTGGGCGACGTCGGCGACCGCCTCGAGGAAGCGATCGAGCACGCGACGCGGGTCGAGCTCGAGGGTGATCTGCTGGCCGAGCCACCACATGCGCCGCAGCACGCGCTGGGCGTCGTCCAGCTCGAGCGTGCGCTCGACGACGTCGTGCTCCAGCTTGGCCTTGAGCTCCTGCTCGGCCGTCACGCGGTGCTGCAGCGCCTCGCCGGCGCGCCGCTCGGTCGCGAGCGCGTAGGTGCCGTAGAGGACGAGCAGTCCGTTCAGCCCCGCGATGGCCACGGCGAGCTCCAGGCTCGTCGCCTCCCGCAGCCCACCCATCGCCATGGAGCCGGGGATGAAGATGATCCCGAGCTCGCCGATGGCGATGCTCAGCGCGAGGACGGCGAACGCGCCGAAGACGACGCGCAGCGAGCCGGCCGTGGTGCGCGCGACGGAGATCGCCGACGCGGCGAACGTCGCGCACGCGACGATGAACACGGTGCCGAGCACCGGGCTCGTGGCCTGCCACGGCTGGACCAGCAGCGCGCCGAACAGCGCGACGCAGGCGAGCTGCGACAGGGCGATCAGGCGCGAGTTGAAGCTGCGTGGCGCCGCGGATGAATCCATCGTCGACGCGGTGGGGTGAGTGCTGCTAGTGGATGCGCGCCCCGATGCGGCCCCACCGGATGTCCGTGAGGAAGGGGAGCGGCCGATCGCTGTCGTCGGCCCGGTACGAGTAGTAGACGAACGAAGGGCGACCGCGGATGTTCAGGCGGGGCACGACGCCCCAATAGCGGCTGTCCTTCGAGTCGTAGCGCGCGTCGCCCATCATGAAGAACGAGCGCGCGGGGATGACGAGCGGACCCCAGTTGTCGTGCGTCGGCACGGCGGGCGCGCTGCCGAACCGCGACTGCTTGAGCTCGATCGCGTGCTGCCACTCGAAGAGCGGATGCGTCTCCGTCGGCTGCGAGGTGCCGGCGCCGGGACGGCTCACGATGCCGAAGCCCTGACGCTGGGCGACGCCGTTCACGAACAGCATCCCGCCGCGCATGTACAGCGTGTCGCCCGGCATGCCGACGAGGCGCTTCACGAGCGTGGGGTTCGGATCCTCCGGCTGGTCGATCTGCGTCGGCGACTTGAACACGACGACCTCGCCGCGCTTCGGTTCCGCGAAGGCGGGGAGGTGCACGTCGGTGAACGGGATCGCGGCGCCGTAGACCGCCTTGTTGACGAACAGCCAGTCCCCGACGAGCAGGGTGGGGATCATGCTGCCGGACGGGATGCGGTACGCCTCGAACAGGAAGGTCTTGATGACGAGATAGATCAGGACCGCTCCGAGGATCGACTTGACGTTCTCCCAGACGGCGGTCCGCTTTCCTGCCACGGCCTTCTTCCCGCGGGCTTGCGATACGACGTTGGCGGCCATTGCGACGATGAGGAGGTGAGCGCGCTCCGTGAAATTCTCCCTACGGCGCGCGCACGGGCAAGGGCTTTTCGCGCATTGCGCTATGCGCTGTGCGCGATGCGCCTTACCTCAGGACGCTCCCACTCCCCCGCTGTTCCCGCCGTAGCGTAGGGCGCAATGCGCAACGCGCATCGCACAATCAACAAACGTCCGAGGGGGCAGACCGATATTCGGCCCGCCCCCTCGTTGCTGACCGGAGTCGACGAGCTACTTCAGGTGCTTGTTGACGAGCTTCGTCATCTCGAACATCGAGACGCTGGACTTGCCGCCGAAGATCGGCTTCAGGTTCTCGTCGGCGTTGATCTGCCGGCGGTTCTTGGCATCCTGCAGGCCCTTCCGCTTGATGTACGCCCAGAGCTTCTTGGTCACTTCGGTGCGGGGGAGCGGGGCGGTTCCGACCACGGTGCCGAGCTGGGCGCTCGGGGTCATCGCCTTCATGAACGCCGCATTCGGCGTACGCTTCGCCGCCTTCTTGGCGCTCTTCTTCGCGCCGGACTTCGCCGCCTTCTTGGCGCCACCCTTCTTCGCCGCGCCCTTCTTCGCCGAGGACTTCTTGGCGCTCTTCTTCGCGCCGCCCTTCTTCGCAGTCTTTTTCGCGGCCATGCTTTTCTCCTGGGATGGTGAACAGGTTCTCGCTCTGAGAGAAACGCTGTACGACGGGGCGCAAGATACAATCCACTCTGTGGCGCGCAATAGGGAATTGCTGCGTTTTCCCTCTGTATTCGCGCCGATTTCCCTCTGTGATTGCGACGTGCGCGCATGCGACGCACGCGCGACCGCGACGTCGGCTCGGTGCTAGTACGGGGCGGGAAGGCACTGCTTTAGTACTCCGTACTTCGTACGACGCCGTATCAGGATTGGCATACCGGCCCCACGAATGATTGGACGCCGCTCTTCAAGGGGGTCAGAGTCGTTGATCGGATCAACGACTCTGACCCCCTTGAAACT
>Ga0068859_100004156_pt1 | contig 14785 bp, 15 predicted proteins | sample KBSSwiS22_FD_66585 | JGI IMG/M metagenome (GOLD analysis project Ga0068859, IMG submission 66585) | Switchgrass rhizosphere microbial communities from Kellogg Biological Station, Michigan, USA - KBS Switchgrass S2-2 | ecosystem: Host-associated > Plants > Roots > Rhizosphere > Soil ...
GGGGTTGAGCGGACGCTGACCGGCGGGGGCGAAAGCGACGAGAATGACCCTAAGGAGACCTCGTTTGTGCTGCGCCGCTCTGCCGCGCTCCATACTGGCGCCGAAGCCCGCCAATAGAGGGAGGTCGCCCAATCGGGGAAAGACCTGATGGTTACCGCGGCGCCAGCGTGGCAAGCCCTCTCGAGACTTAGGAGCGCCCCGTCCTCGGTCTGCAGAGCCGATCGTGGTCATCGGAAACTGGGCTGCGGGCATCGTCGGCACCGCCGCTGTAGCAAAACGCGGAACGCCGTCGGGGCGTGCGTGGCGACGGAGCGTTTTTTGCTTTTCCGGTTCTGGCGGTTCCCTGCCTGACCTGGGAACCGCTTGGCCGTGGTGGTTCGATCTGCTAACCGGCTGTTCCGGGCACGCCTCCGCCATATGTCTCACACTGGAGGAAAATCACATGAACCGGACGAGTTCACTTTTTGGCCTCCTGGCCGCCGCATGCCTGGCCGCAGCATCCGTGCTGATGCCGGGCGTTGGGCACGCACAGGGCGACGCCAGAGTTGCAAAATCGATGGAATCCCTGAAGGCGATGACTGCGAAATTGGGATCATTCAAGATCGATGGCCGACAGGCCATTGGCGGCAGGCTAGCCATCGGCGGCAAGGATGCGCCGGGTCTCTATTTCGGGTCGACACTGGTGAACAACAACTTCGAGATCGTCGATGCGATTGGCGAAGAGGACGGAAAAGGGATGACAGCGACCCTCTTCGTCAAGGATGGCGACGAGTATATTCGCGTCTCGACGAGTGTGCCGAAACCCGATGGTAGCGGACGGGCGATTGGCACCGTCTTAGCCGGACCCGCGCTGGAATCCATCAAAGCGGGCACAGCGTACTACGGCGAGGTGCCTATTCTCGGCACACCCTACATAACTGGCTACGAGCCGATCACGGATGACTCGGGCGCCATCATCGGCGTCTACTATGTCGGCTACAAGAAGTAGCTGAGCCGTCGGGGAAGTGTCCCGTCACGACTGCCTGCCTTCGCGAGAAGCTTGGCGGTTGTCATTCTGGTCTCGCTCACTCAGTCGCGGAGTGCGTTGCGAGTTGGGGGCACAGGGCTGAAGCTCCGCGGCCCTCTGGCGGGCTGTCGTCCAGCCTTATTCGCCGATGTGTGAACCACGCGCGTGAGCCGGTCATCCGCGGTGAACAGCTACGCCACTTTCCGCTAGTGGCACACAGCGCAATTCCGCCGCGCTGCACCACTTCGTCTGCAAGCTGGGGGCGAGTACGACGAGAATGACCCAAATGTATGGTCCGGCCGCGCGTTGCAAGAGGGATGACAGCTCGGCTGGCGGTGCTGCGGTCTTGCATCAATGTATCAGGCCTCGAACGTGGAGCGTTTTTCACCCGCTCCGGGCCACCATGGATATGCGCGCGCATTCGATCTCATTAGCGGTCATGTCTGCATCGACAATTTGGGTCACCAGGTTTCGAATGCGCCGTGAAGACCGTTCCTCCATGCCTTGCTTCTTTCCTCTCGCAGACCTCGGCGGGAAAACATCGGCGACGGATCACCTGCTTTTGTCTTCCGTCCAGTTCCTTTGTTCGGTCAAGGTGGCCGTTCCTTCGCCCCGGCCTGCATGTGGCTGGGGGCGCCGCGCGCAGGGCGCGGTCGAGACTGGCCGGCAGGCAACCCGCGCCAACTTGCGCCGACGCGTCCAGGCCACGTCTCGACGGCGCCGAGCACGGCCGCCAGCATCAGGCAGGCTGGGGCACATGATCGCTCTCCGTGCGCGTTTCGAATTTGCGGCCAGAGTGCAGGACGCCCCAGGCGATGCGGGCGAGCTTGTTGGCGAGCGCGATCGCGAGCTTGTTGTAGTGCAGCCTCCGCGCCGCCGCCGCGATCCAGTGGTTGAGGCCGTAACGCTCCCAGCTTTGCGGCCTGAGCAAGACGACGCGGGCCGCCTGCACGAACAACTGCCGCAGATAGCGGTTGCCGCGTTTGGAGATGCGCCCCAGGATCGGCCGCCCGCCGGTGAAGGTCTGCTTGGGCACCAGGCCAAGCCAGGCACCGAAATCGCGGCCTTTGCGAAAGACATCGCCCTTGCCGATGCCCGCCACCGTGGCGCTGGAGATGATCGGGCCGATGCCGGGCACGCTCATCAGCCGCACGGCGCCGTCGTCGGCCTGCGCGAGCTCCTCGATCTCGGTGGATACAGCCGCGATGCGCTGATCGAGCCAACGCCAGTCGGTGGCGAGGTCCTCCACCAAATGCACCATGCGCGGCGTCAGCCTGTCGGTCAGGGTGAGCGCGCGCGGCAACTCGGCGCGCAATGCCCGCCAGCCCTGGCGGATGGCGATGCCGCGCTCGAGCAGGAAGGCGCGGATCTGGTTGATGACGCCGGTGCGCTGCGACATCAGCCGCTCGCGCACGCGGTGCAGCGCCTGCAGGTCGAGCTGCGCGGGCGTCTTCAGCGCCACGTATCTGACGGTTGGCCGTGTCACCGCCTCGGCGATCGCTTGCGCGTCGTTGAAGTCGTTCTTCTGCTTGCAGCAGAACGGGCGCACATACTTGGCGGCCATCAGGCGCACGTCGTGGCCAAGAGCCGCAACGCGCCGGCCCAGGTGATGGGCACCGACGCAGGCCGCCATGCCGACCAGGCAGGGCGCCGTGTTGGCCAAGCGAACCTCGACCTGGGCCCGCGACAAGCGCTCGCGCAGCACGATGGCGCCACGTTTGTCGAGGCCGACGAGATGGAAGGTGTTCTTGCCGATGTCGACGCCCAGCGTGGCGACGGCGGCGGGCTTGGGCTTGGCAATGCGCTTCATGGGCTTGGCTCCTTGCTCCTGTTCCCCTCAGCGGGGAGATGGGGAGCGCGGCCGGACCATCCCATTAGCGGTCCTTCGGGCTCCGACGAGGCCCTTGAATGTGTGCGCATTCCGGTTTGAGGCCCGGAGGCGCGGTTAGCTTTCTGGCAGTCCCGCTTTGCGCAGGCGGTCGAAATAGTGCTCCGCATCCTCGGGACGCTTGAACACTCTGAGACGCCGCAGTTGTGAACCATCAATCCAGACAGACTTGGCTCCCGTATTGCCGGCGGCCTCCACGATCGCTCACCAGCGATGCGCTGGACCTCATCGAGTGGCGGTCACGACTTGACCGGCGGTTTTGGCTGGCGCTGGTCGGCGCGCGGGTCGCGGGAGCCGACCCGTCGACGCTGAGCGACGACATCCTGCGCAGTCGCCCGGTACACGGCGCTGATGACGCCATGATTGCGACCGGTCGGTCATCCGGCGCTGCCGGTATCACCGTGCATGGGGCAGGCGCGAGCCGTGCGCGCGTCAATCAAGGCGACGCCGCTTTCCGTCCAGTCAGAAATTGATGCCGAGCCAGCTCTTGACCTGATCGTGCAGATCGCCGGCGAAGTCCTCGGGCTTTCCCTTCGCGGTAATCTCGCCGAGCGAGAGCACGTAGATATAGGACGACATCTTCACGACGCGGCGGACATTGTGGTCGACCAGGAGGATCGCCATCTTTTCGGCGGCGAACAGCCCAATCCACTGATAGACCTCCTCGGCGACCTTCGGCGCGAGCCCGATGCCCGGCTCGTCGATCAGGCAAAGCCGAGGCCGCTGCAGGTAGGCCTTGGCGAATTCCACCATCTTCTGCTGCCCGCCCGAAAGATCGCCGGCCTTGGCGCGGCGGCGCTCGCGCAGGAGCGGAAACTTCGCAAAGCAATCATCGAGCCGGCCGGCGAGGTTCGCCTTGGTCAGCCCTATGTTCCGGCGCGCGAGATGCTCGAGCGGCAGGGTGAGATTGTTCTCGACGCTCATGTAGTTGAACAGGCTGGATTCCTGCGGGATGTAGGAGATGCCGAGATCGATCACCTGGTGCGGCGCGATGGCGGTGATGTCCTTGCCGTCGAAGCGGATCGTTCCGGCGCTCGGGGCCAGGAATCCGCAGATCGTCTTCATGATCGTTGACTTGCCCGCGCCGTTGAGACCGATCAGCCCGGTGATCGCGCCCGGCGCGATCGAGACATCGATCCCGCGCAGGATGTCGATGTCGGCGACGTAGCCGGCGCTGACATTCTCCAGGCTCAGAAGCGCGGTCATATCGCCGCCTCGCCCAGGTAAGCCTCGATCACCACCGGATCGGCAAGAACGGCGCGCGTCGCCTCGTCGGCGATCACGCGCCCGGCGTTCATGCACACGGTGCGCGGGCAAAGCTCGACGATCACCGGCATGTCGTGGCTGACCAGCAGGAAGGTCTGGCCGGCGGCGTGGCGGCGGCGGATGAACCCGGCCATGATCTCCTTCAGTGTCGGATGGACGGCCGCGAACGGCTCGTCGAGAAGCGCGATCCGGGGCGGCACCATGAAGCAGGAGCCGAATTCGAGGAGCTTCAGCTGCCCGCCCGAGAGCTGCGCGGCGTCGAGGTGCATGATGCGGGTGAGGCGCAAATCCTCGATCAGGCCGAGGGCGCGCGCATGGGCCTCGTGCTGGGGCAGGCCGAGCGCGCAGCCGGCGACCAGCAGGTTGTCGAGCGCGCTCATCCGCGGGAACGCGCGGGTGAGCTGGAACATGCGGAGGACGCCGCGCCGGGCCAGTACCTCAGGGCGCAACCCCGAGATCGGCTCGTCATCGAGGGCAACCGAGCCGGAATCGGCGGCGAGGTGGCCCGAGAGGATGTTGATCAGCGTCGTCTTGCCCGACCCGTTAGGCCCGATTAGTCCGACGAGCTCCCCGGCGTCGAGGGAGAAACTCGCCGCATCGAGCGCCTTCACGCCGCCGAAGGACTTGCTCACACGATCGATGACGAGGCACGGCATCGGCTTCACTTCGCTGCGGGAGAAGGCGCCACCGGCCGCGCGCGCCAGAACCCGACCGCCGCCAGCAGGAGCCCCCACAGCCCCTGCCGGAAGAAACGCGCGAAGACGATGACGAGAAACGCGAACACGACAAGCTGGGCGTTGCCGACATCGCGCAGGAACTCCGACAGCACGTAGACGAGCAGGGCGCCGCCGACCGGCCCCACCAGGGTGCCGAGCCCGCCGATCACCACCATGCTGATGACGATGCCGGTCTGCGACAGCAGCCCGAGCTCGGGGCTCACGAACTGCGCGAAATGACCGTAGAGCGCACCGGCAAGTCCGCAGATCGCGGCACTGAGGGTGAAGGCGAAAGTTTTCCACCAGACGATCTTCACGCCGCGGCTTGCGGCCGCGATCTCGTCGTCGCGGATCGCGCGCAGGTAAAGCCCGGCACGCGCGCGCAGCAGATAGTAGAGTCCTGCCTGGACGGCAAAAAGCACGGCGAGGATCAGATAGTAGTAGGCAAGCCGCTCCTCGAAGATACCGAGCACGTTGAGGCCGAGATCGCCGCGCGTGAAGTCGATCGAATTGCTGATCACGAGCCGCATGATCTCGGCGAACGAAAGCGTCGTGAGTGCGAGATAAGGGCCTCGCAGTCGGAGCACGATGCGCCCGAGCGCCAGTCCGATGCCCCCGGAGACGATGATCGCGGCCGGGACACCGATGGCGGCACCCGTGCCGTAGTAGTAGGACAGGAGCCCTGTGGTATAGGCCCCGATCATGCCGAACGCCGCGGGCGCGAGCGAGAACTGTCCGGTGTAGCCGGCAAGGATGTTCCATGCCACGGCGAGGAGGGCGAAGTACATCGAAACGACGACGACGCCCTGCCAGTAGGCGTTGGTCACGAAGGCCGGCAGAACGGCGACCAACAGAAGAATGACGAGCGACGCCACAAATTCGGCCCGCAGCCGGTCGCCGGTACCGATGCCGCCCGCCATCACACCTCGCGCGCCTTCTCGCCGAACAGGCCCTGCGGCCGGAACAAGAGGAACAGGATCAGGATGAGAAGGCCGAACGTGTCGCGGTACTGATAGGAGATGTAGACGCCGCCAAAGCTCTCGAGCACGCCGAGCACGAGGCTCGCCACGATGCTGCCCGGCACCGAGCCCATGCCGCCGAGCACGACGATCACGTAGGACTTGATGGCGGGGAAAACGCCGACGTCGGGTGTCGGATTGAAGATGTTGGCGAGCAGCGCGCCGGATACGGCCGCCAGCCCGCCGGCCAGGGCGAACACGATCGCGCTCGCCTTCGCCGTATCGATGCCGGCGAGGGAGGCGCCGAGCCGGTTCTGCGACACGGCCTGGATCTGCCGCCCCCAGTATGAGTACCGGATCGCCAGCGCGACCACCACGATCACCGCGATCGCTACGACCGCGGCGATCAGAAGATGGCCGCTGATGAGGATGGGGCCGATGGCGATGCGCGAGACGTCCACCAGCGGCGGTCCCCTGTAGGCGAACGGGCCAACCACCTTGTCGACGACATTGATGAGAAAGATCGAAAGCGCAAAGGTGACGATGACGGCGTATTCGTCCCGGATGCTCCCCCAGGACGTGTAGCCGCTGTAGAGCGGCCGCATCAAGAGCCGCTCGACGACGACACCGACAACGAGCCCGACGACGAACGCGAGCGGCAGCGCGAGCCAGGGCGAGACCCCGAGCATCAGCGCCGACAGCGTATAGGCGTAGGCGCCGACCATGTAGAATTCGCCGTGCGCGAAATTCACCACCTTCAGGATGCCGAAGATGAGGGACAGGCCGATCGCCATCAGCGCGTAGAACACGCCGATGATGAGGCCGTTGATGAGGAGATCGAGCGTGAGCATACGACAACGAGCTTGGAGCGGAGGCGGGGAGCGGGACGCGCCCCGTCCTCCCGCTTATCCCCGGTGCAGCGTCACTTCGGCCGCTCGACCTGCGCCGCGTCGAGCGCCGCGTCGGGCTGCTGCACGAGCTTCATGTCGTCGACCGGCTGCTTTACCTCGGTGACCTGGAAGGTCACGTAGGGAATATCAAGCCACTGGTGGTGCTTGAAGCCCGACTTTTCCTTCGAGAACGTCACCTGGCCGCGCGTACCCGTCCACTTGACGTCTTCCAGTGCCTTGATCATGGCGTCGGACTTGGTCGACTGCGCCGCCTTGACCGCCTCGGCGACCAGGAACACGCTGTCGGCCGCCTGGAACAGCAGACGGTTGGGCGCGCTCTTCGTCCTCTCGACGTAGGCATCGGCGACCTTCTTGCCGAGCTCCGGCAGCGGCATCCTCGGATGGTAGAGGCCGAAGACCAGCATGTCCTTCGCGGCGTCGCCGACGTTCTGCCAGAAGTCCGGGTAGTCGGCGATGCCCGAGGCGTCGTAGATCGAGGTCTTCTTGGTCGGAGCGACGCCCTGCTCGTTCAACTGGTTGAGCAGGATGTAGGCGCCCGGCGGCAGCATTATTTCGATGATGACATCCGGCGGATTGGCCTTGAGTGGCAGGATCGCCGGGAGATAGTCCTTGGCGGCGCGATCGAGCGTCTCGTACTTGAAGCTGATGCCCTTGCCGCGCTCGCCCATCTGCACGCCGATCAGCTTCGCAAGGCCGACGCCGTAGTCGGTATTCTCGCAGAAGGCGACGACGTTCTTCGCGCCGAGCGCCTTCATGGTGTCGGCGACGGCGATCGCGACGCGGCTGTTGTAGTTGGCGGGACTAAAGACCTCGGCATAGCCCTTCTCGCGGATGGCGTCGGACCATCCGTTGGTATTCATGTAGGGAACCTTATAGCGGTGGGCGACCTCGATGCCGGCGAGCGCCGCCGAGCTCTGGTGCTCGCCGACGATGGCGACGACCTGATCGCGGGTGATCAGCTTTTCAACCGCCGCACGCGCCTTCTCGGGAATCCCCTGCGTGTCCTCATAGACCAGCTCGATCTTGCGGCCGAGAACGCCGCCGCCGTCATTGATGATCTTGGCCGCGACTTCGACGCCGTCCTTCACCTGCGTGCCTTGCGACACCGAGCCCGGTGGCGACTGGGCGATGGTCACGCCGATCTTGATCGGATCGGCGGCAAAGGCGGCGTTCATGAATGCGAGCAGACCCGCGGCACAAGCCAGCAGGTGCAGACGGCTAGCCATGGGACATTCCTCTCGATCGTCGGCTTTTTGTCGTTGCCATTGAGGCGAAGATTAAACGACCGGCCGGCGCGGGTCGAGACGAAAGTACCACGCCGGCCGGGTACACAATTGCGGGAAGCGGAACGGCAGCAAAGCTGAAGAGATGCGTTCTCATGGTCCCTCGCAACCACCCAAAGTTGAGCCACAAGCCGGAGCGTGCGCCGCATGAGGCAAGAACTGGCACAACCTTGTCCATCTGCTGGCGGGCAGAGCACGGCAGCTCTGCCCAGGTATTTCAGACCTCGATTTTCTCTGCGATCTCAAGCGCGTCGTCCACTTCGACCCCGAGATATCGCACGGTGCTTTCGATCTTCGTGTGGCGCAGCAGGCCGGGGCCGCAGAATCGCATAATGCTGCATGTTCGACTGGAACGACCTCAAGCACTTCCTCGCTGTTGCGCGGCACGGCAGCACCATCGCGGCTGGCAAAGCGCTGGGCGTCAGCCAGTCGCCGGTCCACGGCCGGCTGAGTGAGCTTGAGGCACGTATCGGGCGCGAGCTGGTGACGCGTCACACGGCTGGGTATCGCCTGACCGAGTTCGGCGAGGAGATGCTACCGGTTGCCGCCACTCGATGAAATAGTCGTGCACGGTGCTTTTCGGCGGGAGGTCCTTGGGCAGAGCGCGCCACTGGCAGCCTGTGCTCAACAGGACGGCATTCAAGATCTCGCGTCGGTTCTTTCGACGTTCCGGCGGCAGGTGGGGCTCCACCAGCGCCCACTCCTCGTCCGTCAGATCGCTCGGGTAGCGTTGCCCCTTGCGCTCGTATCGGCGTCGGTTCTCTGCCGTCCACATGTCCGCCCCCGCGAATCACCTCGTTGGGGCAAGAGAATCACAACAGATTCATAGGACTCAACATTCTTTCGGACGGGCTCTAACCTGGATCATGCATGACGGCGGGCGGTTTGGCACGGCTGATGGCGGACGCATATCGGCGACCCGCCCCGCCGGGGCGGTGTGGGCACCAACTCGCCGTGCAACGCGCTGGGGGTGGACCTGCCTCGCTGGGCGGCTCGACGGGGCGACCGCCCCGCCGCTCATGGGCCCGACGCCATCAGCCCGAGCGCGAGGGTGCGGAACAGCGCGCCTTCGGGGCAGCTCGTCGGCAGCTGGATGCGGATGCGTGCCGCATGCTCGATCACACGCGCGCCGATCTTGACGAGGCGCTCACGGATTGTTGCGAACTCGGCCGTCGCCAGCCGGCTCGTCGCCGGTATCGCGGCGCGTACGCGGTGCATCAGCCAGAACGCGGCCGTATGCAGCACGAGACGCACCTGGTTGGCGGTCGCGCTGTGGCAGGCCCAGGTTTGGCACAGTCGAGCACATGGCGGACCTTTGCGAAACCTCGCTGACGGCAACCGCAATCCGGTACGCGGAACTGAGCAGCGACGCAGTCGCGGTGATTGTCAGCATGGGGAAGGTGATCGACTATTGCATCATGTCGGATGCGATGAAAAGCTTGCCGCAGCTCACATGGCTGCGCAAAGGCTCGCCGGTTCCCGGCCACACCGAAACCGGGCGCCTCAACGCAAATCCACACAGCGTTCTGGAGGGGGAGCACGCCAGCGCTGAGATAGACGTCATGGACTGGCTGGGCGGCACGCGCTCCGCGATCGTAACGGAGGATGTCGTCGGGCTTGGGCGGTACGGCAAGACCCTTACCGTGCTTTCTTCGGTGGCGATCGGACAGGAGGACGATGAAGAGACGGAGGAAGATACGTTTGACCGGTGGGAACCGCCCCGCTTTCGGAGATAGCAGCTCTTTCGAAGTTGTCAGTCAAAGGGCTCATTCTTCGTCCGCTTCCGAAGGTCTATCGGAAATGCCTCCTTGAAGCTGTTTTGGGTTGAGCACAAAGCTGACAATGTCGCCTTTCTCTGCAAAGCAGACGCCGCTGGAATCTGGTTTGTCCAACGTGCGGCTGCTCGTCACTCAATGGATGCCCGAAGCGCCCCCCACAACAAAAGCCCCCTACGAAGGCGGGGGCTGAGGTTGTATCGCTCTGGTGGCAGCGCATCGGCCTTTGGCGGCCGCGGGCAGGGCCTGCAGGCGGTCCCCGCGCCGGCACTCCCTCCTGCAGGGAGCGTTTCGTCCGGCGCGCCATGGCGGGAGGCGGTGAACCCTTGCGGACTATTCGTTGAGGAGGTTGCACGCGGCGCCGGTGGCGCCGCGCGATGGCCGGCTACTCCGCCGCGACAGCGCGCGGCTCGCCGTCGGTGTCGCCGGCGAGGAAGGCGGGCAAGGCCTCGGGGTCACTCACGTCAGGCGACTCCGAGACGTCGGTGACCCGCAGCCGCAGCGGCTCGGGCAGCCAGCCGGTGCCGTCGAGCAGGCGCTCGGCCTCGCGCGCCATGTCGGCCTTCTTGAGGTCCTCGATCAGATGCGCCGCCTGCTCGCCCTTGGCCTCGCGCACGGCTTCGAGGATCCGGGCCTTGGTGACGCGGCCGAGGTAGGTGGCCACGGTCGGTCGCCAGCCGGCCTCCGCCATGTCGAGTTCAACGGCCTCGGCCAGGCGGTCGGCGTGGGCGATGGCTTTCGGCCTGCGGTCGTAGGGCTGGCAGGTCGCATTGATGGTGAGGCCCACGCAGTGGGCGAACAGCGCCTGGCGGCTGTCGCTGTCGAGGCCGCAGAGGACATCCCAGAGGCCGGCGGTGTCCTTCGGCAGCTGGGCCGACCAGGTGCCGTGCCGCGCGTCGATCGCCGCCGCGTACGCCATACCGCCGAGGCCCTCGACCTGCGAGCCGAACAGCACGCTCTTGGCGTCCACCTCCAGGCAGCTGTCGAGCCCGAGCCGGTAGAAAAGCTTGAGGCAGAGCGCGTGCAGGATCGCCAGGTAGGCGGTGTCGGGGTCGTTGGCGACGGCCTCGCGCAAGGCCAGCGTCCTGTGCGCCGTGAGCTCGGCCATCAGGCGGTCCGAGAGCGGCCGGAAGCCCTCGTCCTCCTCGTCGCCCTCCGTCGGAGGATGGCCAGGGGATGAGGACGGGGCACGGGATGTCGGTGAAGCACCGTTGCACGCGCCGTTGGGCCTTGCCGCTACGCTCGTGCTGTGCTCGCCTGCCTCCTCCTCTTCTTCCTCGCTTTCGCCTATCGTCACCGGCTCCTCATCCTCCGGCCGCACGTAGCCGCGCTCGATGTGCAAGGTGCCGTCCGTGCCGATGCTGATGAAGACGCCGGCGCGCGCGATCTCCGATGGATCGAAGACGATCGGTCGGTCTTCGAACTCCCCCAGCGCCGTCTCTATCTCACCCAGGCGCGCGTCCACCTCCTCCGGGATCTCCTCGGCGTCGGCGTACTTCTTCTCCAGTTTGTCCAGCTCCGCCTTCAGAGCGTCGCGCGCCTTGGTCTCCTTCTTCGTCAGCGGCACCTCCTTGCCGCTCAGCCGGCGCAGCCCGTACGTGTGGCCATACGGGAAGTCGGGCGCCACCTCGACCCACTTCCATCCCTCGGAACGGACGGCGCCGGCTTCCTTCTCCAGCTTCTCGGCGACGAGCCTGTCGAGCAGGGCCGGGTCCTGCAGCCAGCCGCCGTCGTCGGACTCGAAAAGGTCGCGCAGCACGATGCCGCGGGCGGTCTCGTAGTCGGCGATGCCGACGAACCGCGCCCGCCGGTCGGAGGCGCGCACCGTGTCCTCGGTGAGCATGCGGCGGATCTGGTAGGTCTGCCTGGCGGGCACGCGCTGCAGCGCCTCCCACACCTGCTCCTGCCGCGCGTGGTCGGGATTGACCGTGAACACCATCAGCTGGTCGAGCGACATGCCGTCCTCGGCGTAGACCTCCAGCAGCTTCGGCGAGACCGACGCCAGCCGCAGGCGCTGGCGCACGACGGCAACCGAGACGAAGAACGCCGCCGCGATGTCCTCCTCGGACTGGCCCTTCTCGCGCAGCGCCAGGAACGCGCGGAACTGGTCGAGCGGATGCAGTGGCGCCCGCTGTACGTTCTCGGCCAGGCTGTCCTCCTCGGCGATGCCGCCGGTGCGGACGATGCACGGCACCGGCGCGGTGCGGGCGAGGCGCTTCTGCTTCACCAGCAGCTCCAGCGCCCGGTAGCGCCGGCCACCGGCCGGCACCTCGTACATGCCGGTCTCGGCGCCGCTGTCGTCCAGCACCGGCCGGACGGTGAGGCTCTGCAAGAGGGTGCGCCGGGCGATGTCCTCGGCCAGCTCCTCGACCGACACGCCGGCCTTGATGCGGCGCACGTTGGACTGGCTGAGGACGAGCTTGTCGAAGGGGATGTCACGCGACACGCTCAGGGTGATCTTGGGGGGCGACTTGGCCATGGGAGGGTCTCCGGTTGATCCGCGGCGGGCCGGCCGGGAGATTCTCTCCGGCCTCCAACCCGTCGCTGGACTCCCCGCCTCCCTCTCACTCTCGGCGGGACCTCACACGCCACACATCCCCTCGCATTCGTTCAGCCAGAGATCGAGCTGGCCGCGATCGGCGGCAGTCGAGAGATCGGCCTGGTCGAGCGGCATTGCGGAGCGATGGAGGTAGACCTCGCCGCGAATGCCCCGGAAGCCGATCCGGATCGTACGATCGACTGAGACGGCGTCCGCCCATGCATCCGGATCGTGGTCGCGCATGTGCCGCCAATGATCGTCGGTATGGAACGGGCAGCCGATGCAGGCGCTCTTGGGCGGCCGCGGATAGCCATTCCGCTCCAGCCAATTCAGGCAGTCGAGTCGCGGCATGCCCCGCTCGATCAGCGGCCAGCGATTAATCTGCAAGTCCTCGAACGAGGGCTTCACGCGGACGGCCTCGTCGAGCGAAATGCCGATCCATTGCTCGGCGACCGGCGATATCGGCGAGCGCCGGCCGGCGATGCCGAGCAGCTCGCGCACCTTTCGGCGGATCGGCACGGATCTTGTAGTCGGCCGTGCATTGTCGGCGGATCATGCCGATCTCGACGCGCTCGGTCGCCAGAGTACGGGAGCCCACGACGATGCGCTCGCCATTCTCGTCCTCATCGCAGACCGGAACCGCGGTCCCTGCCGGCGTCACCTTCCGCGTGAAGGCCGGGATCGACGCCCAGCGCTCGCCCCGGGCGCCGGTGACGATACCGGCGCGCAGGTCGCCGGCCGACACTATGCGGACGGGAAACGGCAGGACGTTGGACGATCGCAGCCAGGCCAGATGCTCGTAGACGGCTTTCGGCTCCCAGCCCGTGTTGGCGAAGATGGCGCAATCCGGCATGGGGCCGATCTCGCCGTGTGCGGCCGTCAGCGCGAGCGTGGTCGACTGCACACCGGCACCGAGGCTCAGAACGCGTAGCCGAATGCCACCGGCCTGCTCGGGCGACGGGCCGAGTCCGGGGATGGCGGGCGGGTTCATTGGGCCGCCCGCTGGCCGCCTGTGGACAAGCGGTCTCGCAATGACGGGGCGCCGGTCGGCGTTTGGGCTGGGGCGGTGGATGCATTCCCGACGGGCTGCTGGGCATGCATCCAGTCCGCGGCCTGCTGTGCCTTGCCGGCGGCGGTGAAAATTGCGCGCGGGTCTGACTTGAGCGCGTTGAGCCACGACGAAATGTAGGCTGCATGCTCGGCCCGCGGTCGGTGGGCAATCCCGAGATCGGCCAGGACGAAGCTTGAAGTCAGCTCACAGAGGACCTCATCCATCGCGTAGTTCGCCGAACCGAAGCGGCCGGTGAGATTGCGGTCGAGCCGGGAGGGGTGGCCGACCGCGTGCGCAGATTCGTGGTAGAGGCAACTGTAGAAGCTTGCCGCGTCGAAGAAGTGCTCGAACGGCGGCATGAAGATGGTATCGATGTCGGGGCGATAGCAGGCGTCGTTTCCCCTGATGACCATGGGGATATTGAGCGCCGCAAAGAAGGCGTCGGCGCGGGCGATGCGCTCAGACTCGGGCAGGCACGGCAGCTCCTCCCGGAGGTATCCGTCGACCTGCGCCTCGTTGAAGCTGTAGCCGCGTGCGAGGAAGCGCGGTCGCCTGCCCCCCTCGTCATGATCGGATGGGTCGGCGTTTTCGGACGAGTCGTCATCTTGGGAACCGCCGAGTCGCTTCCAAAAGACCACGGTCGTGGCCGTCTCGCCGCGGCGCACCTGGCAGCCCCGCTCCGCCCATTGCCGGTAGGTGCCCCAGATGCCGCTCATGTAGCCTGCACGATGGGCGGCGACCCAGAGGGCCACGATATTGATGCCGCGGTAGGCTTTGTCGGAGGCGACATTGCGCGGGCGGGCGATGCTGCTTCCGTCGTGATGCCAGGGCATCTGCCACTCGCCGGCGCCCTGCTCGATGGCGGCGACGATGTCGTCGGTGATGCGCCTGTATACGTCGGAGCGCACCGATTGGAAGGACCTGTTGGCCATGGGGGAAACTCCGCGACGGGCGTCGCGAGCCTCTCCCGCGACTGTCAGCCCCGTCACGAGCCCCGGGCCGCACTCTCACTCTCTGCAAGAGCTCCGAAAGCAAACCAGAGGTCGTCAGCCGAAGTGGTGGCTCGCCTTGATGAAGGTGGAGTGCGGACGACACGGTGCGCGTCGATCCCATAGGTTGTGGTCCGCGCCACGGGACCGTCACCCGAATGGGCCGAGACCCGCCCCCTGGGCGGGGCTCGGGCGCGCGGGCCTCTTCCGGCCCGCGCGGTAGGGCCCGGCCGCGGCCCCAGGGCCGCGGGGCGCACAAGACAGACGCACGGCTGCCGTTCACCTAAGTAGACTTCGAACAATAGCTGAATCGCGCTCCGTGGACTGCGGCGGTGTGACTCAGGGCGTGGGGATTCCTGGTTGAGGTGAACCGGCGTAGGTCGATCCTATGATCGACGAAGA
>Ga0068859_100004157_pt1 | contig 14783 bp, 14 predicted proteins | sample KBSSwiS22_FD_66585 | JGI IMG/M metagenome (GOLD analysis project Ga0068859, IMG submission 66585) | Switchgrass rhizosphere microbial communities from Kellogg Biological Station, Michigan, USA - KBS Switchgrass S2-2 | ecosystem: Host-associated > Plants > Roots > Rhizosphere > Soil ...
GTCTTCACGCGCGCGTTCATCTTCCAGCAGTCGAAGATCCCGTCGGGCTCGATGCAGGACACGCTCGAGATCGGCGACTACATCATGGTGAACCGGTTCGTGTACTCGCCGGCGAACACCGCGCTCGAGCGCTCCCTGCTCCCCGTGCGCGACGTCAAGCGCGGCGACGTCATCGTCTTCAAGTTCCCGTCCGAGCCGGAGACCGACTACATCAAGCGCGTCATCGGCCTCCCCGGCGAGACCGTCGAGGTCCGCACCGGGTACGTGTTCGTGAACGGCCAGCGGCTCGAGGAGCCGTACGTCAACCCCTCGTACCGGAGCCGGAGCAACGACTTCCCGGCGGCGACGGTCCCCCCGGGGAGCTACTTCGTCATGGGGGACCATAGGGACCGGTCGTCGGACTCCCGGGTCTGGGGGTTCGTCCCGCGTGAGCTGATCAAGGGGCGCGCCCTCCTGATCTGGTGGTCCTACATGGAGGGGCCGAACGACATCAACCTGCGCGGGGTGGACCAGCTGAAGGCGATCGGGAGCAAGGTCGCCCACCTGTTCACCCGCTCGCGCTGGAGCCGGTGCTTCACGCTGATCCGGTAGCTATATTCGTCGCGACATGGCGACCGGGCAGAACGACACCGAGCGGGCGCTCCTACCGGGCGCGCTGCTCGTCGGCGCGGTCCTGCTCATCCTCGGGGCCGGATTCGTGCTGTCCACCCCGGCCCCGAAAGAGACGCGACATCCGCTCCCGCCACCTCCCGCCGCCGCACAGCTCCCCGAGCCGGTACCCGGCGTCGAGGTGCCGGCCGAGGAGCCGTCGGCCCCGATCGAGGAGCCGCCGCCTTCCGGCCTCGCGGACCGCGCGGCTCGAGACCTCCGGCGCATCGGGCAGTCCTCGGGCCGCTACACGGCGCAGCTCGTCGTCGCCTGCAAGCCCGAAACCGTCGAGCGGCTCATCGCCACGGCGCCGGATGCCGACGGGCTCTACGTTCTCCCGGCCCAGGTCAAGGGCCAGGGGTGCTATCGCGTGTGCTGGGGCGCCTACATGACGGCCGACGACGCCGCGAAAGCCGCGGATCTCCCGGCCGCGCTCCGCTCGGGGGAGCGCCCGCGCGCGGTCGAGATCACCTCGGTGATGCCGTGAGGCGCGCCGTCGTCGCCTTCGCGGTGCTCGTCGCGGGCATCGCGCGCGCGGACCGGCTCCATCTCGAAGGCGGGGGCGTCATCGACGCCGACCGCTGGTGGATCGAGGGCGATACGGTCCACGTCGAGTCCGCCGAGGGGACCGTCGGCCTCCCCCGTTCCCTCCTCCTCCGCGTCGAGAGGACCGAGGGGAAGGTCGCGACCCCGCCCGCCGCGAAGCCGGCCGCGCGCCCCGCCGCCACCGGCGACGACGCCGCCCGTCTCATGAGCGAGGGGAATGCGGCGATCGCGGCACGGGATTTCGAGACCGCCTCACGCCGCTTCCGCGAGGTCGTCCGCCTGCGTCCCGACGCTTCGGGACCGCGCGTCGGCTTCGCCGCGGCGGAGATGGCGCTCGGGCGCGACTACGGGGCGCTGCCGGTCGTTCTGGACGGCCTCGCGAGAACGCCCGACTCGGCGGCGCTCCTCGAGGTCTTGGGCGAGCTGCGCAACCGCGAGGAGCGCGTCGCCGACGCGCTGACCGCGTGGCGCGAGGCCTTCCGCCTCGAGCCCTCGGATCGCCTGCGCGAGCGGATCGAAAAAGGAGAGCGCGAGCTTTCGGCGTCGCGCGACTACGCGTTTTCCGCCGCGGCGCACTTCAACGTGCGCTACGACGGCGAGATCGACCAGGACTTGGTCGCGGGCGTGATGGACACGCTCGAGGCGCGCTTCGCCGACCTCAGCTCCGCCTACCGGCACGCGCCCGGTGCTCCGATCACGGTGCTCCTCTACCCCAAGCAGACGTTTCGCGACGTGACCCTCTCCGGCGAGAGCGTCGCCGGCCTGTTCGACGGCAAGATCCGCATCCCGCTGGGCGGCCTTTCGCGGATGGACCCGCAGGTCGAGCGCGTGCTCGCGCACGAGCTGACCCACGCGATCGTCCACTCGAAATCGCGCGGGAGCTGCCCCCGCTGGCTTCACGAGGGGCTCGCGCAGATCGCGGAGGACCGGACGCTCAGCCGCTCCGAGAAGATCAAGCTCGGCCGGACGGTGCGCTCCGGCGAGCCCGACACGTGGCCGGACGCGGCGTTCACCTACCCCGCGGCGCTGTCGCTGACGCGCTTCCTCGAGGCGGAGCGCGGGTTCGACGTGCTCGTCAGCGTGGTCGAGAAGATGGGCGAGGGCGCGGGTCTCGACGCCGCGTTGCACACCTACTACGGGCGCGACTACGCGGGCTGCGCCGCGGCGTGGGCCGCGACCCTGCGCGAGGACGGATCGTGAGCGCCTTCGCGCCCCTGCTCCTGGAGACCGCGAAGCGGTCGGGCATCGTCACCGCGACGCGGGGAAAGCTGCGGCGCCTGTTCTGCCTCGAGGACGGATGGCTCGTCTTCGCCACCTCGAACCTGGTCGAGGAGCAATTCGGCGAGTACCTGGTGCGGACGGGCGTGCTCGGCCCCGCGGCGCGCGCGCAGGCGGTGGAGGCGGCCGCGGCCACCGGCAAGAAGTTCCCGGAGATCCTCGTGGAGGGCGGCCTCCCCTCGGTCGAGCGGCTGCGGCGTGCCCAGGAGGGGCTCCTCCGGGAGCTCCTGTCCTCCACGCTCGAGTGGCCCGACGCGACGTTCAAGGCGGAGAGCGGCCTGCCCCGACTCGCCGGCGAGATCACCGTGCGGCTGGCGCCGCGCGACCTCCTGATCGCGCACTCCCAACGCCATCCCGCGGCCGTGGACGCGCTCCGCGTGCGCATCGGTCCGCCGAACCTGCGGCCGCTCGCCGGGACGGTGGACCCGGGCATCGAGCTCGATCCCCTGGGCGAGTACCTGCTGCTGCGCTGCGACGGCTCGATCGACCTCGGCGGCCTCGTCGAGGGCTCCCCCGCCGAGGAGGTGCCGACGCTCCGGCGCATCTACGGATACCTGCTCGCGGGCCTCCTCGAGCGCGAGGACCGCGCCGCCCGCGAGGCCCGCGGGAAGCGGCGCGAGGCGGAGCTCACCCGCGAGGAGTGCTTGGGACGTCTCACCCTGTCCTCGACGAGCGAGTACTACGCGGTGCTGGGCCTCGATCGCACGGCGCGGCGCGAGCAGATCCGCGAAGCCTATTACGCGCTCGCGCGCCGCTATCATCCCGACCGCTTCCGCTCCGGCCCCTTGACCGACCTGCTCCCGCGGTTCGAGGAGTTCTTCGGGCGCGTGACCGCCGCCTACAACACGCTCAGCGATCCCGAGATGCGCGCCGAGTACGACCGTCAGGCCGAGGCTCCGGAGACGGCCGCCGCCGCGGCCGCCGCCGCGAACGACACCGGGTACATCGCCCGCCAGAACTACCTGCGGGGGAAGGTCGCCGCCCAGCACCGGCGCTACGCCGAGGCGGTCACCTTCCTCGAGAACGCGATCCAGCAGGATCCGGGGCAGGCGGAGTACCACCTGGAGCTCGGTCTCGTGCAGGCGAGGAATCCGCGCTTCCGCGCCGAGGCCGAGCGCCATCTCCTCCAGGCGACCAACCTCGCTCCGACGCTCGTCGCGGGGTACGTCGCGCTCGGCCAGATGTACCTGAAGTCCGCCCGAGCCAGCCGCGCGGCGAAGATGGCGCGGGAGGCGCTCCGCTGGGAGCCCGGGCACGAAGGGGCGACGGAGCTGCTGCGCGACGCCGGGTCCGCCTCCGACGAGGGCGAGGCGCGGGGGGCCTGATGCCGCGCCTGGTGGACGGCGACAACCTGCTCGGCACGTGGCCGGGCCGGTCGCGCGCCGCCGCCGACAAGCGCGCGCTCGCCCGCGAGATCGACGCGTTCACGCGACGCGAGCGGCGTGGGTGCGTGGTCGTCTTCGACGGCGCGCGCCCCGAGGGGATCGCCTTCGCGGCGGACACCGTCTTTTCGGGGCCGGGGCGCTCGGCGGACGACGTCATCCTCGCCCGCGTGCGCGAGGCCTCCGATCCGCGCGGGATCGTCGTCGTGACGCAGGATCGCTCGCTCGCCGACCGCTGCAGGGCGCTCGGTGCGCGCATCGAGTCCCCGCGCGACTTCCGCGCGCGGTTGACCGGATCGGGCGGCGGCGAGAAGCCGGCGCGCGAGGACGACGTGGCGTCGTGGCTCGAGACGTTCGGAGGCGAGCCTAGCGAAGAGTGACGACGGTGGCGCCGTCGCCCCCCTCGCCCGCGCCGCCGGGCCGGAACGACGCGACCAGCGGATGTCCCCGCAGGTGGCGCCGCACCCCTTCCCGCAGCCGGCCCGTGCCGTGGCCGTGGACGACGCGCGCCTCGGTCCGCCCCTCGCGCGCGCTCGCGTCGAGGAACTTGTCGAGCTCGGGGAGCGCTTCGTCCACGCGCTTGCCGATGAGGTGCAGCTCGAGCGGCGGCGAGGACGAGACCGGGTCGTCGGCGCGCACCTTCGAGGGCGCGAACTTCCCGGGCTTCACCGGCGGGGGCGGCGCCTCCGAGGCCGCCGCCAGGTCGCCGCGGGCCACCGTGAAGGTCACGCCGCCCATGCGGACCTCGACGCGCTCCCCCTGGATCGCCGCCACCTCCCCCTCGCGGTCGAGCGACACGATCCGCACGCGCGCGCCCGGCTCGATCTCGGCGGGCTTTCCCGGCCTCGTGGGAGCCGGGACGACCTTCGCCTTCGCCCGCGCGAGCGACCCCGCGACGCGCGACGCCGCGCGCACCTGCGCTCGCTCGACGCGCGCGCGCTCCTTCGCGTCCTGGATCCCGGCCAGCTCCTTGCGCGCCTCGTCCTGGAACCCCTTCAACGCGGTGTCGAGGGCCCGCCGGGCCTCCTGCTGCCGTCGCTCCGTCTCCTCCCGGGCGCGCTCGGCGAGCCTCGCGCGTTCCGCCTCGAGGGACACCCGCTCGGCCTCGAGCGCCTCGGTCCGCCCGGAGAGCTCGGCGGTCAGCTCCCTCAGGCGGGACATCGCGTCTTCGGCCCGCGCCGCCTCGCCGCCGACGAGCTCGCGCGCGCGCCGCAGGATCGAGGGATCCAGGCCCAGCTTCTCGGCGACGTCGAGGCCGGCGGAGGCCCCGGCGACTCCCGGGAGCACCCGGTACGTGGGTTGAAGCGTCTCGGTGTCGAACTCGAGCGCCGCGCTTTCGACCTGCTCTTCCGCGAACGCCCAGGTCTTCAGGGGACCCAGGTGGGTGGTCGCGATCGTCGAGATCCCGAGCGTGCCGCACCGCTCGAGGATCGCCCGCGCGAGCGCGCTTCCCTCCGACGGCTCGGTGCCGGTCCCGATCTCGTCGAAGAGGTAGAGCGCCGGCAGCACGGGGCCGTCGAGGAAGCGGTCCACGGCACGCACGTGCGCGGAGAAGGTCGAGAGGTCGGCCTCGATCGACTGGTGGTCGCCGATGTCCGCCCGCACCGAGCGGAACACGGGCGATTCCATCGCTTCCGCGGCGACCGGAAGTCCCGACTGCGCCATGAGCACCGCGAGCCCCGCCGTCTTGAGCGCCACCGTCTTTCCGCCGGTGTTCGGACCCGACAGGACGAGGACGCGATCGTACGGATCGAGCGCGAGCGAGATCGGCACGCACCGCCCGCCGCGCTCCCTCAGGCGCTTGTCGAGGAGCGGGTGCCTGGCGCCGGTGAGGCGGAACGCACCCCCGCCGGACAGGCGCGGCGCGCATCCCCCGGTCGCCTCGCCGAACAGCGCCCGCGCCTGGAGCACGTCCGCGCGCGCGAGGCCGGAGAGGGCGCGCTCGACGTCCGGGGCGAGCTCCCTCATGCGCCCCGCCCACCCGGCAAGGATCCGCTCGCTCTCGAGGGCCTCCTCCTCGGCGAGGCGCACGAGCTCGTTGTTGAGCGGCACCGACTCGAGGGGCTCGACGAACAGCGTCTGGCCCGACGAGGACGCCGCGTGCACGATCCCCTCGACCGCGCGCGACGCGTCCGAGCGCACCGGGATGACGAACCGTCCGCCGCGCTGGGTGACGAAGTCGTCGCGCACGACCGACGCCGACGCGGGGTCGCTCACGAACGACTCGAGCTGGCGGCGGAGCCTGTCCCCGGTCGTCGCGATCGTCTGCCGGATCCGCCCGAGCGCCTTGGAGGCCCCGTCTTCCAGGCGCCCGTCCGCGCCGATCCCGCGGACGATCGGCCCGGCCGCCGCCGCCAGGTCGGGGATCGACCGGCCCAGCGCCGCCAGGTGCGTCAGGCCGGCCTCGTCGAGCCCGGCGAGGCGCCTCCCCAGGTCGGCCGCCGCGAGAAGGCAGGAGGCCAGGTCCTTGAGCGCCGCCGCCTCGACCGGGAGGCCTTCGACCGCGAGGGCGGCCGCCGCCGGCCCCGGATCCGGGAGACGGCCCGCCAGGAGCCGTCCGACGCGCCCCAAGTAGGCGCGGGCCTCCGTGACCGACTCGTGCTCGGCGCGCAGCCGGTCGAGGTCGGCGAGGGGCGAAGTCCCCAGGAGGCGCTCCCGGCCCGGTGCCGAGGAGGCGAAGGTGGCGGCGTAGGCGAGGACCGGGTCGAGCTCGAGGGCCCCGCGGCTCTCGGCGTCGAGGTTCACGACGGGTGCTCCGGCCCCTGCTCGTGGACGACCCGCACCGTCCGCCACAGATAGTGGAACCCGGACACGAGGACCATCGTGAGGGTCGCTGCGATCGCGACGTGGACGATCAGCGGCTCGCGCTGGAGGTGGTTGCACAGGAGCACGATCCCGATCGTGACGAGCTCGGTCCCCGTCGTGATCTTCCCCCAGACCGTCGGCTTGAAGCGCGTCTTCCCGTACGCGAGGTGGAGCATCCACGCGATGACCACGATGAGCACGTCCCGGCTGATGACGAGGATCGTCAGGAACATCGGGATCCTGTTCGTCATCGGGATCGTCTGGAGGAGGTTCGGGTATTTCGTCAGCAGCACGAACCCCGCGGTGAGCAGGAGCTTGTCGGCCGCGGGGTCGAGGTACGCCCCGAGAGCGGTGCGCTGCTGGAACACGCGCGCGATGAGGCCGTCCAGGAGATCGGTGACCCCCGCGGCGACGAAGATGGCGAGCGCCACCCCGAACCGCGCGTCGAGCACGGTGAGGATGAAGAACGGAACCGCCACCAGCCGCAGGAACGTCAGCTGGTTCGCGAGGGTCAGGTTCCCGACCTTGGTTTTGAGCTCTCCCGACGCCATGAATGCGGGCTTATAGCCCACGCCGGAAAGGGCCGTCAAACCGTTTGACTCATAGGGGGGCGGGACCTACGTTCCGTGCGGGCGGGGAAACGAGAATCCCGTGGAAGGTACGGATCCGATGACGATCGACGAGCTTCTCCGCTTCATGGTGAGCCAGGAGGCGTCCGATCTCCATCTGAAGCCGATGCGCCCTCCCCTCCTCCGGATGAAGGGGAAGCTCCTCCCGCTCAAGACCGACCCGCTGCACCCCGACCTCCTGCGCGAGATGCTCGGGAGCCTGCTCTCCGAGCGCATGAAGGCCCAGCTCGACGAGAACCTCGCCGTGGACTTCGGACATTCCGTCGCCGGGGTCTCCCGTTTCCGCGCGTCGGTGTTCCTCCAGCGCGGCACGATGTCGGCGGTGTTCCGCCGGGTACCCTTCGAGTTCCCCTCCCTCGACGACTGGGGGCTCCCGCCGATCCTCGCGGAGCTGACGAAGCTCCAGCAGGGGCTCGTGCTCATCACCGGGCCGACCGGGTCGGGGAAGTCCTCCACGCTCGCGTCGCTCATGCGCCTCATCGTCAACGCGCGCCTCATCCACCTCGTGACGATCGAGGACCCGATCGAGTTCCTCCTCAAGGACAACTTGGGCGCGGTCACCCAGCGCGAGGTCGGGACCGACACGCCGAGCTTCTCGGCCGCGCTCCGCAACGCGCTGCGCCAGGACCCGGACGTGATCATGGTCGGCGAGATGCGCGATCTCCCGACGATCCAGACCGTCCTCACCGCGGCCGAGACGGGACACCTCGTCTTCTCGACCGTCCACACGAACAGCGCCGCGCAGACGATCGACCGGATCGTCGATATCTTCCCCGAGGCGAATCACCGCCAGATCCGCCAGCAGCTCGCCAACGTCCTCCAGGCGATCGTGTCGCTCAAGCTCGTGGAGAAGGCCGACGGCTCGGGGCTCATCGCCGGCGTCGAGATCCTGCGTCACTCGCCGCGCGTCGGAAAGCTCATCCTCGAGGGAAACCTCGAGGCGCTCGACGAGGAGATCGAAAGCTCCGTCTCGTACTACAAGATGCAGTCGATGAACCAGTCGCTCGCGGCCCTGGTGCTCCAAGGCGCGGTCAAGCGCGAGACCGCCCTCGAGGTGTCGATCCGCCCCGGGGACCTCGACCTCATGCTGCGCAAGTTCCTCTACGCCCAGGACGCCCAGACGGCGGAGGAGGGAGAACCCATGGCCGAATGCCTGAGCGATTTCTCGAAGATCCTCGAGCTCCAGGAGATCAAGAAGCTCTACGACGAGCTCCAGGAGCGGCAGGGCGAAGGCGTGCGGGAGCGGGAGGAGGAGATCGCCCGCCTGCGCGCCGAGCTCGCCAGCCGCGACGCCTCGGCGTTCACCGCCGAGGTCGAGCAGCTCCGCGTGGAGAACGAGCGCCTGGGCAAGCAGCTCCAGCTGCTCCGTCAGGAATACGAGGCCAAGGTCGAGCGCTTGAACGCCCGCGTGCGTGAGCTATCGGGGAGCGCCGTACCCCAGGCGGCACCGCAAACGGCCGAGGGCGACCGCAAGGGCTTCTTCAGGCGATAGGCGTCTCGCGCGCCGATTCCTCCTCGACGGCGACGCGCGCCGGCCCCACCGTCGAGATCGCGTGTTTGAAGATGATCTGATCGCCGTGGTGCGTGTCCAGGAGCACGGTGAACTTGTCGAAGGCCCGGATACGGCCGATGAGGCGCTTGCCGTTCGCCAGGAAGACGGTCACGAGCGTCCGCTCCTTGCGAACCCGGTTGAAGAACTCGTTCTGAATGCCCCCGTTGTCGTGGTCCATCGGGACCTCCCGTTCTTGGGGAGCGTTTTCGCTCGACGGCGATCCTAACACGCCTGTTCCCACGCGGTGACGATGCGCGCCGCGAGCGCCTCCTCGCCCTCCGAGGCGTCGAGCCACGTGACGTCCGGCTCGCGCCGGAACCACGTGCGCTGGCGCTTCGCGTAACGGCGCGTCGCGGCGACGATCGCCTCGCGCGAGCCCTCCGGATCGCGGCCCGAGGACAGGTCCGCGACGACCTCCCGGTATCCGATCGCCTTGAGCGCGTTCGCGCTTGCGGGCACGCCCGACGCGAGCAGGGCCCGGACCTCGCTCACGAGCCCCTGCCCGAAGAACGCGTCCACGCGCGAGGCCAGACGCGCGGCCAGGGCCTCCCGGTCGATCGCGAGGCCGAACTTGAGCGTGCGGTAGCGGTCGCCGGCGTGCGACCAGGTCCCCGCCTCGGCGAGCCGCGCGCTCCAGACCGCCCCCTCCGTGAAGACGAGCTCGAGTGCGCGCACGACACGCTGCCGGTCCTGCGGCGGCACGCGGCGCGCGCTTCCGGGATCGCGAGAGTCGAGCAGCCGCCAGAGCCTCTCGGGCCCCCGGCGAGCGGCGAGCGCGCGGAGCCGCTCCCGCACCCCTTCGTCGCGCGGAGGGAGCGCCACGATCCCCTTGAGGAGGCCCCGCAGGTACATCCCGGTGCCCCCCACGACGACCGGCACGCGCCCGCGCGCGGCGATCGCGGCGATCGCGGCGTCCGCGTCCTTCACGTAGTCCGCCAGCGAGTAGTCGCGGCGCGGGTCGCAGACGTCCACGACCCAGTGCGGGACGGCGGCCCGATCCTCGGCGGAAGGCTTCGCCGTCCCCGCGTCCAGGCCCCGGTACACCTGCAGCGCGTCGCACCCGACGATCTCGCCGCCGATCCTCTCGGCGACGCGCCGCGCGACGCTCGATTTTCCGGAGCCGGTCGGTCCGATCAGGACGAGGAGGAGGGGCCCCGCCGCGTGCGCGGCATCTTGTCGTGGGACCGGTCCCGGTAGGCGTTCACCGTCTCCTGCAGGTGATCGCGGCAGTAGACGTGCCCGCGCTCGACGGCGCTCCCGCACACCGCGCAGTGCCCGCGCCCGATCTGGTTCCTCACCGGCGACAGGATCCGGAGCAGCAGGCCCGCCCCGAGGAGGGCGATGCCGCCCTTGAGGGTCCACGACGACCACGACGCGTCGCGTGCGGGCGAGAGGCTCCCCACCGCGTCCGCGATCCACAGCGCGAGCGTCGCGAGCAGCAGGAACGCCCCGGATGACATCAGACCTCGACCCATCGCACGCGCCTCCCGGCGACCGCGAGCGCCCCCGACGGGAATATAGGTCCGGCGTCACCTCGAGCCAGCCGCGGCGGAGGACTCCGACGGGGCCCGGGCGATCGAGATACCCGGGTAGTAATGCCCGAGGATCTCCTTGTAATCGGCGCCGCGCACCGCCATGCCGTACGCGCCGACTTGGCACAGTCCGACCCCGTGTCCCCAGCCCTTCCCCGCGAAGACCGCCGAAGCGATCCGTCCTCCCTGGTCGCGCTGGATCTCGATGACGGTCAGGCTCTCCCGGAGGTCGAGGAGGTTGCGGACGTCGAACCCCTTGACGACCGTGGAGCCGGACGAGCCGACGACCTCGAGCTCGACGATACGGCCCGACACCCCGCGCCGGACGACGCGCAGATCCTGAAGCGTCCCGACGGACACGCGCTTCGCCACCGCGTCGGAAAGCTCCGAGGCGGTCTTCTTGACCTCCCACGCGTACACGGCCGCCGACCGGTCGTCGGACAGTCCCTTCACCGGCGGACGCAGCTCGAGGAAGTCGATCCGGCCCGAGGCGTCCCGGTGGTAGCGGACCTTGTCGCCGGGCCAGAGCTGGAGCGCGCCGACGGCGAGCGAGCGGGTCCCCGCGAGCGTGAACAGCCGCGGCTCGGGGGCGAGCGGCATCGAGAGCGATCCCCGGCCGCGCACGAGGGTGAGCCCGCGCCCGTCCACGGCCGCCACCGACCCCTCGTCGAGGTCGAAGGCGTCGTACGCATCGCCGATCTTCACGAGAGCCGCCGCGAGCGTCGCTCCGGAGGGCGCGCGGTCGAGCGCCCACCGCCCCTGCGCGTCGGGGCGCATCGCTCCCTGCCAGGCGAGGTACGCGAGCGCGCGCCGCTCGGGATCGGCGAGGGACGCCGTCCGCGGGTCGCGCAAGAACGCCTCCTCGTCCGGCGAGGACACGAGGACCTGCGCGCGCGCCTCCCATCCCAGGTCGCGCGAGATCGACAGCGCCGCGCGCGGCAGCGTGGTCGGCGCGACCGGCTCGCCGGTCGGCTCCGGCCGGCCCGCGCGCCGCGCGAGCGCCGCCGTCCACGAGCGGAGCGTCGCGGCCGAGACGGGTCCCGAGAGCTCCTTCGAGAGCTTGTGCGCGGTCTTCGAGTCGAGCACCCCGGTCACCGCCAGGAGCCACGCCTCGCGCGTCACGTCCTCGCCGAGCTCCGTCGTCACCGCCTGCGGTGCCGCGCCCTCGACGACGCGCCGCGAGCGCGAGAGCGCCGCCGCTTCCGCCCGGCAGGGAACGCCCACGAGGTAGGGCGCCGCCTGCTCGGGGAAGATCTCCCGCGCGTCCTCGGTGTGGCCGCCGCAGGTCGCCGTGTAGAGCGCGTTGATCGCCTTCCCGTCGTACGCGGCGATCTGTCCGGCCGTCTCTTCGACCGCGCGGTCGGACAGCGGGTGCTCGGCCGCCACGCCGCCGTACGCCTGGCAGCGCGGCGTGGCACACAGGTCGAACCCCTCGTCCTCGAACTGTCCCGCGTTCGCGATCGCGTAGGTGCGCGCCGCCACGGCTTGAGCCTTCAGCGCCTCGAGCTGCGGCCACACCTCGGGCCCGAGCTCCGACGGCACGACGCCCCGCAGGTAGCTCTCCAGCTCCACCCAGTTGATCGCGCGGAGCTGGCCGGCCTCGTTCACGCGGATCTCGAACAGGCCGCGGTACGGCTTCCCGTCGAGCTTCAGCGGGCCTCCCGCCCCGGGCACGACGAGGAGGCGCGTGAGCGTCGTGAGCTGGCTTACGAACGACGGATCGACGAGGCGGATCGCGATGCCCGAGGCGGTCTGCGGCTCCTCCGCGATCCAGATCCCCGTGCGTCCCGCGGCGCGCAGGCGATCGACGAGCGGGCCGAGCGCCTCGCGCTCGGCGGCCTCCCCCACCCGCACGCGCCACGACCCGCGGTCGGGGACGAAACGGACGACCGCGGGCGCGCCGAGCTCGCGCTCGAGCTTGGCCCGCTCCTCCTCCGCGGCGGCCTGGGTCGAAAACGCCGCGACCTGGACGCGGTACACGCTCACGGGCTCCTGCTCCGGACCCCCCTCGGCGACGAAGGTGAGCGGGCCCTTGTAGGCGTCCTTCCACACCGGGCCCTTGCCGTCCACGTCCACGACCGAAAACGGCTTGTCCGCGGTCACGGTGAGCGTGTGCCCCTTCGTGAGGCCGACGCGGTACAGACGCCCGGGCGGGTTGGCGGAGGCCGCCACCGCCGCGACGGAGAGCCAGACGACGGCCGCGCTCACGAGGTGAGGCGGTCCAGGATCTCGCGACGGGCGAGGGCGTCGTCCTTCCACGCACCCGCGGCGGCCCACGTGACGAAGCGGCTCCCCTCCTTGCGCACGCCGCGGAGCGTCATGCACGTGTGCTCCGCCTCGAGCAGTACGAGCGCTCCGGTCGGGGCCAGGACGCGATCGAGGGAGTCCACGATGCGGCGCGTCAGGTGCTCTTGCACCGTGAGCCGCCGCGCGTGGGCGTCCACCAGGCGCCCCAGCTTCGACAGCCCCGCGAGCCTTCGCGCCGGCTGATAGGCGACGTGCGCCTTGCCGGCGAACGGCAGGAGGTGGTGGACGCACACGGAGGCGAAGCGGATGTCGCGCGCGATCACGGGCCCGCACGCCGTGGGCGCCTCCGTGTAGGTGAGCTCCGCCTCGGGATCGAGCGCGTACCCCGCGACGAGGTCCTCGACCCAGGCGCGCGCGACGCGCTCCGGGGTGTTCTCGAGGTCGTCGCCCGCGAAGCGCTCTCCGATCCCCTCGAGGAAGAGCCGGACCCCGGCTTCCATCTTGGACGCATCCATCGTCACTCTCCGCGGTAGACGACCGCGCAGCTCGCGGTCTCCCACAGCTCGACCTCGCAAAGGCCGGGGAGGGGCTCGACGAGGCGCCTCCAGATCCAGGCCGCCATGACCTCCGCCGTGGGGTTGTCGATGAGGTCGTTGACGTAGCGATGGTCGAGGACGGCGACGGCCTCGCGTGTGACGATCTCCTTCAGCTCGGAGAAGTCGATCGCCAGGCCCGTGGCCGGATCGACCGGCCGGTCCACGGTCACGACGAGCCGGTAGGAGTGGCCGTGGAGCTCCCGGCATTTCCCCGGATGATGCGGGAGCCTGTGCGCGGACTCGAAGGCGAACGCGCGCTTGACCCTCATCGCCCGCGGCTCATCTCGACGCCGACCGCATCCACGATGCCGTCGAGCACGGGGGTTTCCTTCCGGACACGGACCGTGACGCGATCGCACGCGAACGCCTCGAGCAGCTCGTCGATGAGCGTGCGGGAGAAGGTCTCGAGCAGCTTGTACGAGCGGCCGCGCCCCACCTCGATGACCTTCTTGTGAACGGCCGCGTAGTCGAGCGTGTCGGCCATCCGGTCGGAGCGCCCCGACTTCTCGAGGTCGAGCTCGAGCATCACGTCCACCGAGAAACGCACTCCCACCTGCCGCTCGAGCTTGGTGAGGCCGTGGAACCCGTGGAACTTGATCCCTTCGACGAAGACCTGGTCCGCCATGACGGGACGGGAGTGTATCAGGCGGACAGGAGGGACACGGCCGTGTCACGGTCGATCGCCTCGCCCCCGCGCGCGGGGTCGCAGGCGGCGCGCAGGATCGCCTGGGGCTCCCACGACGACACCGGCCAGTCGCTTCCGATGAGCACGGTGGCCCCCGCGGCGACGAACGACGCGAGCGGATGGACGAGCGACTCCCGCGTGCCGAGCCGGGCGCTCAGGAACGGCCGGTCGTCCTCGAAGTGCCCGGGCTGGACCGACGCGGCGATCCCCGCACGCGCGAAGCGGAGGACGTCCGCCGGAGCCACGACCTGCGCGTGCTCGATGCGGTGCATCCCACGTGCCGGGCGCGGCACCCCCTCGAGGGCGTCGAGGGCGACGCCGACGGCGCGGTCGCCGATCGCGTGGATGGCGACCGCCACGCCGCGCGATGCCCAGGTCGCGACGACCTCCCGCAGCTCGCCCTGGGACACGCGGAGACGCCCCGAGGTCTCGGGAGCGTCGGCGTACGCCTCGCTCAACGCGGCGGTGCGCGCGCCGAGCGTCCCGTCGAGGAAGACCTTCACGCCGGCGAGCGTCAAGGGCCCGCTCACGGGGAGATCGCGACCCAGCCTCTCGACGTCCCCCGCCGGTGTCGAGGCCGGAACCCACATCCGCACCTCGACCGGAAGCTCCGCCGTAAGGCGTCCCCACAGCTCCGGCCCCCACGCCTCGACCATGTCGTCCACGACGCCGATGCGAAGGCGCGTGAGCTCCGCCACCCTCGACCGCACCGCCGCATCCCGCTCCGCGTCGGCCGGAGGCGGAAGGCGGCGGCGCGCCGCGTCGAACGCTTCTTCCTCGATCCAACCCGCCGACGGAAGGTCGAGCGCCGCGGCCGCCGTCGCGTTCACCCACGCGGCGTGCCCGTCCGAGCGCACGAGCCAGAGCGGATGATCGGGAGCGA
>Ga0068859_100004159_pt1 | contig 14783 bp, 16 predicted proteins | sample KBSSwiS22_FD_66585 | JGI IMG/M metagenome (GOLD analysis project Ga0068859, IMG submission 66585) | Switchgrass rhizosphere microbial communities from Kellogg Biological Station, Michigan, USA - KBS Switchgrass S2-2 | ecosystem: Host-associated > Plants > Roots > Rhizosphere > Soil ...
TTATCGGTACAAAATTCGATGCGCGGATAGTACACGCGCCCGCCCCTCCGACCCACCGTCGCGTCCAGTCGAGCGCGCAGCGTTCGATTCGCACTAACGCCTCCGGACACAACCAGAGCATCCAGCCCGGTCTGCTCGAGCGCACGCACAGCTTTGGCCACAAGAGTCTCCACAATCGCCTCTTGCACGGCGTGCGCAACGTCAGACTTGAGTGCCGGAGTCATCTCATGCGCCCGAACTGCATGTAACACCGCGGTCTTCAGCCCCGAAAAGCTGAACTCGAGACCAGGACGATCCAGCATAGGGCGAGGAAACGTAAACGAACCGCCGGTAGCGGCATCAGCCATGCGGGCCAGCTCGGGTCCACCCGGATAAGGCAAACCAAGTAATTTGGCCGTCTTGTCGAACGCCTCCCCCGCCGCGTCATCGCGCGTTTCACCCAGAAGCTCGTACTGACCGATTCCTTGAACCTCGATCAGCATCGTATGGCCGCCGGATACAAGGAGTGCGACGTGCGGAAACGGCGGCGGGTCGTCCTCCAGCAGGGGCGCCAGTAGATGCCCCTCCAGATGATGCACTGCGATCGCTGGGACGCCCCAGGCGTACGCAAGACTGCGCGCCAGCGCCGCGCCAGTAAGAAGTGCGCCAATCAACCCCGGCCCAGCGGTGTACGCGACACCACCCAGGTCCTTAGGATCCGTGCCGGCCTGCGCAAGGGCGCCTCGGACCAAAGGCAGGAGCTTGCGGACATGGTCGCGGGAGGCCAGTTCCGGCACGACACCCCCATATATGCGGTGGAGCTCGATCTGGCTGAACAGCTCATGGGCCAAAAGGCCCCGCTCAGAGTCCAGAACGGCGGCCGCGCTCTCGTCGCAGGAGGACTCCAGAGCGAGAATGCGCACGGTTTTTGCCTTTGCCCGAAGGCTCAATTAGAATCCCCCGCCCTTTTGACCATCCCCACCGCTGAGGTTTCGATGCCGAGCGTTCGAGTTCGAGAAAACGAGTATTTCGATGCCGCCTTACGGCGTTTCAAGCGCGCCTGCGAAAAGGCCGGAATTCTCACCGAGCTGCGCCGGCGCGAATTCTACGAGAAGCCCACCCAGGAGCGGAAACGCAAGAAGGCCGCGGCTATCAAGCGGCATATGAAGCGTATTTCTCGCGATGGGATGCGCGCGGCGCGATAGGTAAGAGCAAGCCGGTGTGAAACGCCGGCTTATTTAGGGCCTGCGGCCCAGGTTTTCCTGCGGTTTGCGAAGGACGCGAACCGCGACATGAAGCGGCAACGCGCCGGGAAGAGTCATGGCCCTCAAGGACCGCGTCACTGAAGACATGAAGACCGCGATGCGGGCCGGCGAAAAAGAGCGGCTCGCGACGATCCGTCTCATTCTGTCCGCCATCAAGCAGCGGGAAGTGGACGAGCGCATCACGCTCGATGACAGCCAGGTACTGGCCGCCATTGAGAAGATGATCAAGCAGCGCAAGGAAGCCATTACGCAATTCGAGGCCGGCAATAGAGCAGACCTCGTGGCCAAGGAAACGGCCGAAATCGCGATTCTCCAGACGTATCTGCCGGCGCAGATGTCTGACGCCGAAATAGACGCGCTGATTGCGGAAGCCATTGCCTCCACAGGCGCCGCCTCCATTAAGGACATGGGCAAGGTGATGGGTGCTGTGAAGGCGAAAGCCCAGGGGCGCGCCGACATGGGTGCCGTGAGTGCCCGGATCAAGCAAAAACTGAGCGGCTGAGCTCAAGCTCTTGCCGGGACGTGGCCTCCTAGCTGTCACCTGCCTGGTATTCATTGCCCTTTGCTGTATTTCCGTCGTTCGAAAGCTCGAGCGCGAACGGCGTCTACTTAGGAAATTGCGGGCACGAGGCGCCGTTAACGCCAGCAGCCCGGTTCTGCTACGCGAGCTGACCGAGGACGAGCGCGACTGTGTCGAATCGCTCGCCATAGCGGGCGTTTTGACTATTCGGCAGAACGGGTGCTATTTGCGCTCTACCGAAATGCCTGTTTTCCGGCGAAAGCGCGTGCGATTGGCTCTCTCGGGTGGGTTGGCCGCCCTGGTCCTGGCGTTGGTCGTGGCTGTGCTGATTCTTCACCGGTAACGTTATTTGAATGGGATTGATCCCCCAAACCTTCATCGACGAGCTCATCGCCCGCGCGGACATCGTGGAGGTGATTGGATCACGCGTGCAGCTGAAAAAGGCCGGGCGTGAATTCAAGGCGTGTTGCCCGTTTCACAACGAGAAATCGGCCTCGTTCTGGGTGAGCCCCGAGAAACAGTTCTATCACTGCTTCGGCTGCGGGGCGCATGGGACGGTCCTGCGTTTCCTGATGGAGCACGACCACATGGCCTTCCCCGAGGCGGTCGAAGAGCTGGCGACCCGCTTGGGACTCGACGTGCCTCACGAGGGATCCAACGTCCCAGGGGGCCCTCGCAGAGTTGATGAGCCGCTGTATGACGTGATGGGACGCGTTTCCCGGTTCTATGTGGAAGCGTTGGCTCGCGACGAGCGAGCCCAGCAGTACGTGGCACGTCGGGGCCTAGACCGGGAAACCGTGGAGAAATTCGGCATTGGATATGCCCCGAACTCGTGGAGTGAGGTTCTGCGGCGTTTCGGCGGCGGAAATGACGAGGCACGCCGCGTGCTGGCCGATCTAGGACTGATCATTGAGCGCGAGCGGGGGCAGATACGTGATGGGGAGCGCCATTACGATCGCTTCCGTGATCGAATCATGTTTCCAATACGCGATGGGCGTGGCCGAATCATCGCGTTCGGGGGCCGCATCCTTGATCAAGGTGAACCGAAATACCTGAACTCTCCGGAAACTGTGCTCTTCCACAAGGGACGCGAGCTGTATGGGCTGTACGAGGCCCGGCGCGCACGCTCCAACCTCAAACGCCTTCTGATCGTCGAAGGCTACATGGACGCAGTTCGGTTGCATCAGTACGGCATCAACTACGCGGTAGCAACGTTGGGGACAGCGACGACGCCCGAACACTTCAAACGTATCTTCCGGATCGTCAGTGAAGTGGTGTTTGCCTTTGACGGCGACAGAGCCGGGCGGGCAGCGGCATGGCGTGCTCTTCAACATGCGTTACCGGAGGCGCGTCAGGGCCGCGAAATTCGATTTCTCTTTTTGCCGGAGGGACACGATCCTGACTCGCTGGTCGGCGAGGAAGGCGCTGAAGCGTTCGAACGGCGACTGGATGCGACTTTGCCGCTGTCGGAGTACCTGATTCGGGAACTTTCGGAGCAGTCGGACCTTGCACACGCCGACGGACGTGCGCGGTTTTCGGAAAACGCGCGCCCCTTGTGGGCGAAGCTGCCGGAAGGTGTGTATCGCGAGCTGATGCTTGCCCGCATTGCGGAGGTCGTCGGCATTGCGCCGCAGCGTCTGGCGGAGCTTTGGGCGGCAGGGCAGACGATGCCCGCTGCTGCGCCAGCGCCGCCGCAACCGAAACGTGTTCCCGCGCGTAATGTCAGCGGGGGTCGCGGCAGTCTCGTGAGACAAGCCGTGTTGCGGCTGGTGAGCTATCCAGCTATTGCCCTTGAAGTGAGTGAAGAGGAAAGAGCAGCCCTGGATGCGTCCGAAGAGCCTGGAATCGAGCTGTTGCGCGAGCTGATCGATAACTTGCGCTCCCACCCCGCCCAGAACGCGGCGCAGGTGATCGAGCGCTGGTCGGGCAAGCCCGGCGGAGATTCGTTGGAAAAACTCCTTCAGCGGGAGCAGATCGTGGCCGATGCAGTCGCTGCGTCCGGTGAGTTGCGGGGAAGCTTGCGAAAATTGGCCGATCTGGTGGTTGCCCGGCGCCTGGAGGCGCTCGAGCAGAAAAGTCGCTCAACCCGTCTGGAACCCGAGGAACTGCTTGAATTTCAACGTCTTATGTTACACCGAGTGCCCCGCGACGCGCGCGGCGGGTAGCAACGGAATTTGGCGTTTGGACTCCTGTCAAATAGAATTGCGCGCTTTGCTCAATGAGCCCGAGCCCCCCTTGAGTTGCGCGATTATGGCCAGCACATAGGGGATCGTCTCTCTTCGTCATTTCCACACCATGACACGCAAGCCAAAGCCTTCTATCGCTGCTAAGAAACGCCCTGTTGCTGCCGACCCGCGCAAGCCGGTCAAAGCGGCTGCGGCCGAGAAAGCCGTAGCCCCTGTGGCCACGGTTCGTGAAAAGGAACGCCCGAAGCCTGCCGCAGCGGTGCGCAAGGCGCCCGAGGAGCCCGTAATTGCCCCAGTCGCCGTGCAAACTGTAGAGCCTGTCCGGACCCCCGTTGCCGTTGCTGCTGAGCGTCCGGTAGATGGGAAGAACGGCAGCGCAAAGACTGCTGCCGAGAAGAAGCCTTCCCTGGGTATTGAGCGTCGTCCCACCGTGATGCCGGAAGATCGCCAATCTCAGCTCAAGCTTCTGATTGCCCGTGGTAAGGAGCAGGGTTACCTCACCTATGCCCAGGTGAACGACCATCTGCCCTCCGAGATCGTGGATCCGGAGCAGATTGAAGACATCGTCAACACCATCAACGACATGGGCATCCCGGTGTATGAAAAAGCACCGGATACCGAGTCGCTGCTGCAGACCGAGCCTTCGCAACCTGCTGACGAAGAGGCTATCGAAGAGGCTGCCGCGGCCCTGGCAGCGCTCGACGCGGAGCTGGGTCGCACCACCGACCCGGTGCGCATGTACATGCGCGAGATGGGCACTGTGGAATTGCTCACGCGCGAGGGCGAAATCCGCATCGCCAAGCGCATCGAGGAAGGTCTCGATGCGGTGCGCGGTGCATTGGCGATGTATCCCGGCACTTATGATTTCATCCTGAAGGCGTATGAGCCGGTGAAGGCCGGTCAGGCGCGCCTGGTCGATGTCATTGTTGGCTTCATCGATCCGAATGCGCCGGACGTGATCGCGCAGCCGCAGAATCCGACAAAGATGGAGTTGGTCGAGGCGGACGAGAAGAACGACGAGGAAGAGGAGAGCGAGGAAGGCAGCGGCGACTCCGAAGAGGAAGCAGTCGACACGGGTCCCGATCCGGAAGAGGCTGCCGCGCGATTCCTGTCCATCAGCAAGGGCTACGCGGGTGTTCTCAGCTCGATCGAGAAGCTCGGCGCGAAGGAGCCCAAGACGCTGAAGACGCGCAAGAAGCTCGCCGATGAGTTCATGGAGCTGAAGCTGTCGCCGCGCATGTTCGATGCGTTGATCCTGAACCTGCGCACCCACGTGGCCGAAGTCCGGCAGCTCGAGAAAGAGATCATGATCATCGCGGTGCGCGACGCCGGGATGCCTCGCAAGGATTTCATCTCGACTTTCCCGAAGAACGAGACGAGCTCCAAGTGGCTGCAGAAGCACGTCAAGGCCGGCAAGAAGTACTCAGCTCCGCTGGCGAAGTTCAAAGATGAGATCGAGCGGCGGCAGAAGAAGCTCGAGACGCTCGAGGTGCAGTACCACCTGACGATCAATGACATCAAGGAAGTCAACCGCGATGTGTCGATCGGCGAGGCGAAGGCCCGGCGCGCGAAGAAAGAGATGGTGGAGGCCAACCTGCGCCTCGTGATTTCGATCGCCAAGAAATACACGAACCGCGGCCTGCAGTTCCTCGACCTGATCCAGGAAGGCAACATCGGCCTGATGAAGGCGGTGGACAAGTTCGAATATCGCCGCGGCTACAAGTTCAGCACGTATGCGACGTGGTGGATCCGGCAGGCCATCACCCGCTCGATCGCCGATCAGGCGCGCACCATCCGTATTCCGGTGCACATGATCGAGACGATCAACAAGCTAAACCGCATCTCGCGGCAGATGTTGCAGGAGATGGGCCGCGAGCCCACCCCTGAAGAGCTGGCGGTGCGGATGGAGATGCCCGAGGACAAGGTGCGCAAGGTCCTGAAGATCGCCAAGGAGCCCATCTCGATGGAGACTCCCATCGGTGACGATGAGGACTCACACCTGGGCGACTTCATCGAGGATCAGTCGGTGGCGTCCCCGATCGACCAGGCGACCATGGAGTCGCTGCGCGAGACGACGCATTCGGTGCTCGCTCAACTGACTCCGCGGGAAGCCAAGGTCCTGCGCATGCGGTTCGGTATCGACATGAACACCGACCACACGCTCGAGGAAGTAGGCAAGCAGTTCGACGTCACGCGCGAGCGGATCCGGCAGATAGAAGCAAAGGCGCTGCGCAAGCTGCGTCACCCGAGCCGCAGCGAACAGCTGCGCAGCTTCCTGATGGATGACTGACTGGTATAACGCGTACCTCACAAAAGGCCTGGCGCTCGCAAGACCGCCGGGCCTTTTGCTTTAGGGACCTGGCTTTCGGGGACTGGCCTCTGGCGCTGCCGCTTAGATCCCCGCCTGCCCCAGCAACGTGCCGATTTGGCGCAGTAGCTGGGCAATGGCGGGATGTTCGGCCTCGAATTTCACGGCGAGCGCTTCCAGAATTTCCAAGCGCGGGGTGCCGGTGGCGACCCTGGCGTCCGGCGAAACGGGCGGAGCTGTGACAGTCGGAATGGACGACGGCGAGGCGGGGGTGGCGGCCCGCGAGACGGGTGCCGTCCGGTCGCGGGGCTGGGCCTCAGCGGCCCCCTTGCCGAGCGCGGTGTCGATGTCCCGCATGACGGTCGCGAGCAGGTCGCGCGCTTCAGGATCGATTGTGCTGGAGCTGCTCAGGCGCTCGTGGACGCGCGCCAGGAGCTCACGGAGGGTCTCTTCGGTCATTCGCGGGTCCCGTTTCGGCTGTGCGGGACCATTCTAAGCCACCGGCCTATAGAAGATGGGCGAATGGTGCGAGCGCGCCTTTGAAGTGCTCGGCGTGTGACGGCAGGTCCGCGGTGAATTGGAAGTCGGCAAATTCGAAGCCAGGACCCACGGTACAGCCGACGAGGGAATAGTCGCCGAGACTGCGCGCGGCCTGCCATACGCCACTGGGGATGACCGCCACGGAGACCGCGCCGCTCGACCCCGCGGCCGACGCCGAGTCACCAGAGGGCCACGCGGTGGCATCGGCGGATGCGCCAGGGGTGGTGTCGACATGCCCCAACATATGGCGCTCCAGCTTGCGCGCCGTTGAATCGTATTCCAGCAGCTCCAACGGGGCGCCAGCGTAGAAATGCCACAGCTCGTCGGCTTGCACGACATGCCAGCGGCTGAGTTGGTGGCGCTCCAGCAGGTAATAGATTGTTGTGATCGCTGAACGGGAGCCGCGAGGGGTTTCGACTCGCGTGGGTGAGCGATAGATCTCGCGATACCAACCGCCTTCAGGGTGGGGCTGCAGTGCAAGCTTATCGACGAGATCGCGGGCACTCACGTGAGCGTGGTGCCCTTGGTCTCGCGAAGGAACAGGAAACCAATGATGGCCGTAGCGCTTGCGACTACGACGGGGTACCACAGGCCGTTGTAGATGCCACCGGTGGCTGCCACGATCGCGAATGAGGTTACGGGTAGGAAGCCTCCAAACCAGCCGTTGCCGATGTGATAGGGCAGCGACATTGAGGAGTAGCGGATTCGCGTTGGGAACATCTCTACCAGCCATGCGGCGATTGGGCCGTAGACCATTGTCACGAGGAATACGAGATAGGCGCAGAGGACAATGACCATCGGATAGTCGACGCGCGACATGTCGGCCTTCGCGGGATAACCCGCGGTGCCGAGGGCCGCTTTGAGGCGCTTGCCGAAGTCTTCGTTGGCGGGTTTGAAGGCGGCCTTGGTCAAGGTATTTCCGGCGAACGAGTCAACGTACACGGCTGCGGCCCCGGTGCCGATTCGCAACCGCGTGATCGCACCAGGAGACGCATCTTCGTTGGAATACGGTATGCCGGCCTTGGCGAGCGCGGATTTCGCGACGTCGCAGGAGCGCGTGAAGGTCTTCTTGCCGATGGGATCGAACTGGAATGAGCAATCTTTCGGGTCGGCGACGACTGTAACGGGATTGGAAGCGACTGCCGCTTCGAGACCTGGGTTGGCGTAGTGCGTCAGCCCCTTGAACACGGGGAAGTAAGTCACCGCGGCGAGCACGCATCCCGCGAGCACCACCGTCTTGCGGCCAATGCGATCTGACACCGAGCCCCACACCACGAAGAACGGTGTGCCGATCAACAGTCCGGCGGCGATGATGAGATTCGCTGCCTTGGAGTCGAGCTGCAGGATCTTTTCTAGAAAGAACAGCGCGTAGAACTGACCTCCGTACCAGACGACTGCCTGGCCGGCGGTGGCGCCGAGCAGAGCGAGAATTACCAGCTTGAGGTTGGACCAGCGCGCGAACGCTTCGGTGAGCGGCGCCTTCGAAAGCTGGCCTTGGTTCTTCAGGTCGAGGAACGCGGGTGATTCTTTCAGCTGCAAACGGATGTACACGGAGATGGCCAGCAGCAGGATGGATACCAGAAACGGGACGCGCCAGCCCTTCACCTCGAACTGGTCGCCGAATCCGATCCGACACAGCAGGATCACGGCCAGTGAGAGGAACAATCCGAATGTCGCGGTTGTCTGGATCCAACTCGTATAGAAGCCACGGCGGCCCGGTGGGGCATGTTCCGCAACGTACGTGGCAGCTCCGCCGTACTCGCCGCCGAGGGCGAGGCCCTGCAGCAACCGTAGCGTGATCAACATGATTGGCGCTGCGACACCGATGGAGGCGTAGCTGGGCAACATGCCGACCAGCGCGGTGGAGCTGCCCATGAGCACGATCGTGACGAGAAACGTGTATTTGCGTCCTACGAGATCGCCGATGCGGCCGAACACCAGCGCTCCGAACGGGCGGACAAAAAAGCCCGCGGCGAACGCCAGCAGCGCAAAAATGAAGCCCGTTGTCTCGTTGACGCCGGAGAAGAATTGTTTGGAGATGACGGCCGACAACGAGCCATACAGGTAGAAGTCGTACCACTCGAACACGGTGCCGAGCGAGGAAGCAAAGATCACCTTGCGGTGCGCGCGATCGATGCCTGTAGCGCGGCTGCTCTGCGCGTATTGCTCTGGTGTGGCCATTCTCCCCCCTGCTTCGTTCGATGCTTTCTGGGGCCGACTACAGCAGGTTTCCTCGGCAGCGTCAGCCCTGCAGGTGGAATTCGAACAGAACGAGCTCGTCGAAGGGCTCGTTCAGGCTCATCACGCTCTGCATGCCGCCGCGAACGCCGCTCACCGGCAGCTCGGTCTCTTTGCGGCTGCCCCGCTTACGGGCCTTGATGCGGCAGCCTATCGACCGGGCGTAGCCATTGGTGACTTGCAGGGTCCGTGAGGGGCCGCTCTGGCTGAGCTGGATGGTCACCACGGGGTCCGGGCCGTCCGCGTTGGGCAGGGTCTTAGGACTCGTCAGGGTGTCGCCGTTGGCTGTAAACGACACGAACAGCTGCTGGCCTACCTTGATGGTTACGGAGTCGTCGGGCACGTCCGCACGCGTGGGACCGGCTACTGCCGCCACGAGACTGATCAACGCGAAACAGATCCTGCGCCGATTCATAGCCCCTCGATAGTCCGGCAGACCGCTCTCATCGCAATGCAGCAGAAATGCTACGCAACCTTGCCAGGCAATGGAATTAAAATGAAGGTAACCGGTGTCATTTTTGACACTATCGCTAAAAACGCTATAGGCCGAATGGACTCCAGGTGGGCGATGCCGTAGAACGGTGACTTCCTGGGGGGCGATAACGCAGAACGTCTGTCCCTTCCCCGCCGGAACACGGAACGATATGGACAAAATCGATCACCGGATACTGGTGTCGCTGGAAGACGACGCCCGCCAGTCTTTCGCCGAGCTGGGTGAGCAGGTGGGACTGTCCAAAACGCCATGCTGGCAACGCGTCAGGGACCTGGAACGCGCCGGCGTGATTCGGGGTTACCGGGCCGAAATCGACTCCGTGCAGCTCGGGTTGCAGGTGCAGGCGTTCGTGCACGTCACCCTGAGCTCCGTCCAACACGTGGAGTTTGAGGCGGCGGTGCTACAACACCCGGCGGTTCTGCAGTGCTTCACCACGGCCGGTCAGGCCGACTACCTGATGCACGTCCTGGTGGCCGGGATCACGGAGCTCGACAGCCTGTTGCGGTTAGAGATTTCGCAAATGCCAGGAGTACAGAGGATCGAAACTACGGTGTGCATGAAGACCATCAAGCACCGTTCCTCCATTACGGGGTGTCTGCGTCAGACAACTGTGAGCCCGATCACCAACTTCCCGCCTTTGGTCTAATGGTTATAAATCCGGTTGATTTCTAACATCTACCTCACTCAAGGAGTCAAGCCGGAAGCCAGAGGGATTCGCGCACGGAGGCGCTGGCAAGGGTACGTGCGGCGTTCAGCGGAACGACTCGAAGCGGGCTGCGACTGGTTGCAAGCCAAGGAACTCGCAAGGAGCCGCCGTACCCTCGCCAAGGATTTACGACCCGGTGTGCTCAGCGCTTGCCGGTTCGGACTCGGAATCTGAATCAGACTCTGACGCACCGCCGCTCAGGGACAGAGCGGTCGCGGCCTCGCCGTTGACCAGTCCCTTCCAGGAAACGCCCTGCCCTTTGCGTTTGCCCTTCTCGGTCAGCTTCACCCCATCCGGGGACAGCGTGACCATATACGGCTTGCCGTCGATATCAATCTCGCGCTTCAGCAGCTTGTCAAGCTTGGTAGCCATTTCACCCTCATTAGAATCCGTCGAAAATGGATTTTACCGCACTCAGGCGGAATGGGACCGGGATGATACGCCTCGGGCCCGCTGTGTTGGTGTAGTTGTTGCCAAGCCTTAGAATGGCGGCAGCGTGCTGGATGCGCGCTCTCCCGGTAGACTGCGGCAGTTCCGCGAGTCCTACGCCTATTCTAAAAACGACCGGTCGCTTGATGAACAAAACAGCCGATGCCCCACGCGAGCATGCCGTTGAGATTCGCTTTGGCCAGGTAGGCCTGGTGCAGGTGAGGCTTCACACCATCGATCCGGGCTCCATCCTCGATGAGCTGACGGGGCGCACGGCTACCGCGCCGCACTTTTTCGAGCGCACGGCGGTGTGTCTGGATCTCAGCACGCTCACAAAGCCGCCGAGCGTGGAGGAGATTCGTGCGGTCGTTGAGGTCGTGCGCCGCGCTGGAATGTTGTCAGTCGGCCTGGCCCAAGGCGGCGCTTCGGTGGAAGCGTTGGCGAATGCGCTTGAAATGCCTGTGTTTACGCACATACGCGCGCCGAGCAAACCCGTACCGGTGGTGCAGGCTGCACCGGCTCCTGAACCTACGTTGCCGGCTCTGATGCAGCATCAACCGGTACGATCGGGCCAACGCGTGTACGCTCGCAATCGCGATCTGATCGTCATGGCAACCGTTGCCGCCGGGGCGGAAGTAATGGCTGATGGTTGTGTGCACATCTACGGTCCGCTGAGAGGGCGCGTCATGGCCGGTGTTCACGGCGACACGGAGGCGCGTGTGTTCTGTCAGACGTTCAACGCGGAGCTGGTGTCGATCGCCGGCGTGTTCCGTGTGTTCGAGACGATTCCGGCAGACCTTGCGGGAATGCCCGTACAGGCGTGGCTGGCGGGAGAGGATTTGCGCTTTGCCAAAATTGGCGAGTAATAGGCGCGGGCCAAATTGGTGAGTAAAACTAGGAGAACCAAGCATTGACCGAAATCATCGTTGTCACTTCCGGCAAGGGGGGCGTCGGGAAGACGACTACCTCGGCAAGCCTTGCCTGCGGACTCGCACGCCGCGGTAAGAAAGTCGCCGTGATCGACTTCGACATCGGGCTGCGCAATCTTGACCTCATCATGGGTTGCGAGCGGCGTGTGGTTTATGACTTCGTCAACGTCATTCAGGGCGAGTGCACGCTCAAGCAGGCGTTGATCAAAGATAAGCGGCTCGAGACGCTGTACGTGCTGGCGGCTTCGCAGACCCGGGACAAGGACGCTCTCTCCTCCGAAGGCGTTCGCCGTGTGTTCGATGACCTTACGGCCGACGGCTTCGAGTACATCGTCTGCGACTCGCCGGCCGGCATCGAAAAGGGCGCGCACCTGGCGATGTACTTTGCCGACCGGGCCGTGGTGGTCGTGAATCCGGAGGTTTCGTCGGTCCGTGACTCCGACCGGATCCTGGGTCTTTTGTCCGCCAAGACGCTGCGTGCGGAGCAAGGCAACGGGCAAGTGAAGGAACACCTCCTGCTGACTCGCTACAGTCCGAAGCGAGTAGCCACAGGGGAAATGATGAGCGTGGGGGATGTGAAAGAGATTCTCGGGTTGGACGTCGTCGGCGTCGTGCCCGAGTCCGTGGACGTGCTGGCCGCATCCAACGCCGGCATCCCGGTCATTCTCAATGAGAACAGTGACGTCTCGCGCGCCTACGAAGACGCAGTCGCACGTCTGCTCGGTGAGACTGTGCCATTGCGCTTCGTCGATGAACCAAAGAAAGGGTTCTTCGCACGCATGTTCGGAGGCTGATGATATGGGGCTGCTCGCTTTATTTCGCCGATCGCCCCCCTCCGCGCATGTCGCGAAAGAGAGGTTGCGCATCATCATCCAGCAAGAGCGCAACGCACGCGGGGGCGGGCCTGATTACCTGCCGCTGCTGCGTCGTGAGCTGCTGGAAGTGATCCGTAAGTACGTAAACGTGGACCCTGCGGCGGTCCAGATCAATGTGGAGCGTGAGGACGGCCAGGAGGTGCTGGAATTCTCAGTAGCCCTTCCTGAAAAGGCGCGTTGATTTTGCTCGAGTTGACGAGTCCGGCTCCGCTGGCGCCCGGGCGGTTGCGACTGCTCGAGCCCGACGGCAGCTCGCAGTCCGCGCTGCTCAAGCAACTGATCGACGGGACCTACGACAAACCCTTCATCGAGGACAGCGGTCCTCTGCGGTACCTGCACTTCGACCTCGACAACGTGCAGAGCGTAATGCGCCACGACGACCCGGACGCGTTGTGTCTGGCGTACACACGCAAAATGATGACGTTCCTGCTCTTCAATGCCGAGCCCCGGCGCATTTTGCTGCTGGGGCTGGGTGGCGGGTCGCTGGCTAAATTTTGCTATCGGCACCTGCCGGGTGCGCACATCACGGTGCTGGAGATCGATCCGAACGTGTTGGCCCTGCGCGAGGAGTTCAAGGTGCCACCGGACAATGAGCGCTTCCGTGTGGTTCAGGGCGACGGCGTGGCGTACATCAGTGGCCGCGCGCATCGGAGTACCAATTCTCAGCGCACTGCGCGTGAAGACGTGATTCTCGTAGATGCTTGCGACCGCTACGGTCTCTCGCCGACGCTCGCAGCACCTGAGCTGTACGCCAATCTCCGGCGGCGACTCGCCGTGGGTGGCGTGTTGGTCATGAACGTCTGCGGTGAAGACGCTGAGATCGAGAGCCACATCGCCCGGATCCGGGGCGTGTTTGGCGAGCGGCTGATCAGCCTGCCCGCCAAAGAGGACGGCAATCTGATCGTGATGGGCTTCCGGACCGAACCCATCGAATGGGAAGGCGCGGAGCTGGACAGGCGCGCGCGCAAGTTGGAGGAGCGGTTTGGGCTGGCTTTTCCGCGGTATGTGCGGCAGATGGTGTACGGGATGCGGGGCGCTGTGGCGATTTGAAGGCGGGTGACCGCGGCCGGGCGGGTGATCGTGCCCGATGGGAGTGGCTGAACGGCGTGCCCAGATGCAGGTAATTTGACCCGCACCGGCGTGCCCGGCTCAAATCCGCGGACTGAAAAGCGCCCGTCGGGAGGCGGTAACACACCGGTGCGAGTCGGTCGGATTCCTTCCCCCTCGATGCCCTCGAGCTCGCTCCAATGTGGAGTCGGTTGGGGAGGCTGATCCTAGGTCCGGTCGTCGTCGGGACACAGCATCGCGCATCCATGCTGAGCAGAACCTGAACGAGAGGGCGCCGAGCCCGGCGCGACTACAAGCCGTTCAGTGCGGTCCACCCGTCGGGTCCGAGCTGCATTCGCTGCTCGAGTTGCAGGGTGCGATCGCCCTTGATGATCCGCGCTACCAGTGGGAAGACTTTCTGCGCGTCCGCGGACAGCGCCCAACCCGTGGCTGTCACGTGGTACGTGTAGAAGATCGTTCCCTGGCGCACACCGGCCGTGGAGAGTGACTCCTCGAAGCGCACGATCTTGTCGAGAGTGAGCTTCGCTGCACACAGGTCCTTGTGATGCTCGATCGGCGTCGCGCCCGGGCCGCGCGTGGTGATGTCTTTGTCGACGTAGGACTTGCGGCCTGCCTGGGTCAGCTCGTAGCGCTTTACAGGGATGGTCTCGGTGGCGCCGTCATCACCCACGACGCGCTGTGCCGAGGCCACTGTCGAGGTCACAAGCCCCAGTTTCTCCAGCACGGGCATTTGCACGGCGTCGCGCGCGTTGTGCTGAAAATCCCTTTGGCTGACCTCGATTGGCCAATTGAACTTTCCCACACACACGTGTCCCTGTGCACTCAGATATTTCTTTAGTCCCTCCCGTTGCGCCACATCGTCGTCCGTGAGGGTGCCCAGAAAGGCCTCCAGGTCATCCATCTCCTGTTCCGTCATAGGTGGCGTGCTGCCGGGTGCCCGGCCATCCAGCGGCATCTGCGTATCGATGTTGGCCTGGTACTTCCTGGGCAGGTCATCGAACTTCTGCGCCACGCCGTGCACGGTCGGGTACCAGCGCTCGGGATTGGTGTCGCGCGTGTTATAGAAGCGGATGACGTCATGCGAATAGCCGGCAGCAGTTGGATGGGAAGTCGCTGCACGCGGGGGGGCCGGTGGTTCGCGGGGAGAAGTGGGCGTTGACTAAGTGGATGCGTACGCGGCGGTTTGTGGGTGCGTGAGCGGGCACCTACGGTGTGCGGGCGGCGGTGGTGAGTGGGCGCTGGCGGTG
>Ga0068859_100004160_pt1 | contig 14782 bp, 16 predicted proteins | sample KBSSwiS22_FD_66585 | JGI IMG/M metagenome (GOLD analysis project Ga0068859, IMG submission 66585) | Switchgrass rhizosphere microbial communities from Kellogg Biological Station, Michigan, USA - KBS Switchgrass S2-2 | ecosystem: Host-associated > Plants > Roots > Rhizosphere > Soil ...
CCGCCGACCATGATCGCCAGCGTGCCGTCGATCGCCTTCGGCTCGCCGCCGCTGACCGGCGCGTCGAGAAACTCCACGCCCTTCGCTTCGCACGCCGCGCCAACTTTTTGCGAAACGGTCGGATTGATCGAGCTCATGTCGACGACGATGGCGCCTTTCTTCGCGCCTTCGAGAACCCCGTTGGGCCCGAGCACCGCCTGCTCCACCTCCGGACCGTCGGGCACCATGGTGATGATGATGTCGGTCCTGCCTGCGACATCCTTCGGCGATGCGCCTTTTTGCGCACCCGCGGCCACAACCTCATCCATGCCGGCCGGCATGATGTCGTAGACCGTCACCTCGTGACCGGCCTTCAAAAGATTTTTCGCCATAGGCCTGCCCATGATGCCGAGGCCCACGAACCCAATTTTGCTGGACACGTTTTCCGCTCCTTGAAAAAAAGGGCATCTTACCAGAAGGCGATCAGGGAGCGGGCCTTGGCCCGATCCCTCCCGGTTTCGAATGCGTCCGTGCTGACTGAGAGAAGTCTACGAAGGAAGGTATGACTGCGTCGGGCAGGCGGTAATTCGTAGCACTTTCGAGGCTGATGCGGGCACGGGCGCGTCCGAGAACCGGAAAGAATCGGGATGCCTGTTCTTCACGGCAGAACGTGGAGCAAGCGCCGTACCACTCCGACAACGCTTGGGCGTCCGAGAAAGCTCTGTTTTGCTGGAATTTTCGCCACTTTCGCCGCTGCGGCGTCGAAGACTTCCGACAAAACTGTGTGGCTCGCAAACCACGCCCACAACGATGTCGTAGGCGTCGGTCGCGTTTTGTTATTGGTTGGCCGCTGCCAAGGTGTCGCCTGCTCGCGCTTCAGCAGCAGGCGACGATCTTGTCGGATCCGGGATCAAACACAACAATCATGTGGATCTAACGCAGAAAACTCAGGCCGGCGTAGACGAAATTCAGGTTGACGCCCGGATTGGGCTTCACGCGGCCGGCGTTGGAAATGTGCTGGAAACGGTAGCCGAGCAGCCACATGCGTGTCGGGTGGTGCCCGACCCGCAGGCCAAAGCCGGCCTGATCAATGAAGTTGAATCTGGTACTGCTCAGCGGCACCGCTTTGTTTGTGAGGAAAATGCCGCCGCTGGCTTCCGCAAAAAGACGGACTGGGCGCGCGCCGACGGGCAGGAAGTTCCAGCGCATGTGCAACGGCGAGGCTGCGACACCGAACGTCCGCGCCGGCTGCTGGAGCAAGACGAGGGGCGCGACTTCCAGCAGAAACTCGAAGCTGCCCGCCAGCGGGCCGGTACCGAGCCGATTCGTCATGACGCGGCCGACTTGGATGGTTCCCATTGTCAGGTGTCGATCCTTGTGGGCCCGGAAGAGTGTAATTGGGAGCGTCGTGCCCGCGATCGCTCCGGCTTCGACGCTGCCCTTTCGGAGTTGGGCGCCGCCGCCGGGTTCCGGCTGACTTAAGGCCTGGCCGCCAAAAAGTATTGAGGGGAGAACGGCGGGAACGACGCCTGTCAGCAAGAGAATGGACGCCCACGTCCGAATCGTCGTCACGCGCGGCGTCAGCTTACATTAGAATACGGCGCGAGTTCACGGAGAAGGAGCATCCATGGCCAAGAAGCGTAAGAAGGCGAAGAGCAAGGCACGAAGCAAGGGCAAGATGTCGGCGTCGAGAACGAAGCGGAAGGCCGCGCCGCGCCGCAAGAAAGCCGCGCCGAAGCGGAAAGCCAGTGCAAAGAAACGTACCGCTTCGAGAAAGTCGCCGCCAGCAGCCCGACGGGCACCGGCGATTCGACGCGCGCCGGCAGCCGCGCCAGCGATGTCGGAGACGATCGACAATCTCGACCTGCCGCTCGACGACAGCGGATTGCCCTCGTAATTTCACGCTCGATCGCGAAGACGCAGAGAATGCTCTGCGTCTTCGCGTCACTGAGCCGGAGTTGACAGAACAGGTGCACCGTCTTCGGTAAATCGCGTGCCCACCAGCAGCCGAATCACCTCGTTGTAGCTCCGGATTCCCGCCTGCACTCGATTCGCTTTCAGAAATTTGTCGTACACCGCATAGCCGCCGCGGCTCGTCAGCGGTGAGACCTGGCGCCTCACACGATCGGCGATCGTGCGCAGATCGTCGCGCGGTCCCTGCTCGAGCGCCTGCGAGACTTCGGCGCGATCTGCCGGAGCGAGCGCGTTCACGATCGTCCCGTATAGTGACAGCCACGCGCTGTACTGGTCTGGAACATCTGCGCGCATGCAAATCAGCCACGCCACGAAATTCGCTTCCGATTCGTCGGCGTACCCGGCCAGATGACTCCACTCGTGAGCGACGACAAATGGGCGTTCGAACGGCAACAGGCTTTGGTTCGTCAGCGTTTCGAGGAAAAACGGATCGGTCATCCCATCGACCGACGCGCGCCGGAAATAGAGATCGACGATCGATCGCTTCGGCCGGCCGGCAGCCGCCGTCCATTGCATACCCAATTGCCTTTGCGCCTGAACGAAAGCCGGAACGAGGCGGTCGGATGTCGCTTCGTAGTCCGCCCATCCGCGACCATGCGCCTCTTCGTAGTGCTGGTTGAGAAACGCGACGGCGCGCACGGCAAGATCACGCAGTGCCGTTTGCGTAATTCGACTTTCCTGAAAATCGAGCTGAGAGCGCAGCGGCTCGCGTCGGTAGTTGAGGCCCCACGCGACGAGAAACCAGAGATAGAGAACGGCTGCGAGCGCCACGATGTCGAACGCAAGCGTCGCGAACGTCACAATCCATCCGTGCCGCCCGCGCAGCCGCGCGATGACGAGCGCAAGCATCACCGCTCCGGCCACGAGCAGCGCGACGTCGAACCACGCGACGCGCGACGCATTGCTCGCCGACGTCAGAGACGGCTGGATTGCCGCGTAAATGCCGCGCGAGTAAACGCGTTCAACGGTACTGCGCGACAGCGGAGTGGCGGCGATGGCGGCCGCAGCGAGAATGAGAAGAATTTTCAGGCCGCGCAGCATCGGCTACGGGAATATGCCGAGCTCTTCGTAGACGATGGCGACTTTGTTGATGGCGGTGATGAAGGCCGCCGTGCGCAGATCGCCCGCGTCGGGTTGCTGGCGCAGCGCTTCGCGAATTTCCTGATACGCGACGATCATCGTGTCTTCGAGGCCCGAGTTCACGATCGCGAGCTCGTCGGTCACTTTCACAAACCCCTGACGCTCGGCATCGCTGAATTTCTTACCGGTTGCTTTTTCAATCGCCTGCAGCATGCGCATCTCGGTCGCGGCCTGCCGCCGGCGATCCATGCGGCCCAGTCTCACATGCGACAGATTCTTCAGCCACTCGAAGTACGACACGGTGACGCCACCCGCATTCGCGTACACGTCAGGAATAACGAGCATCTTCTTCTTGCGGAAAATCTCGTCGGCCTCAGGAGTCGTCGGGCCATTGGCGCCCTCGAGCACGATCTTCGCCTTGATTCGAGGAGCATTCTCGACCGTCAGCACGTTCTCGAGCGCAGCGGGCACCAGCACATCGCACTCGAGCTCGAGCGCGTCGGCGCTCCTCAGGATGTCGGTGGCGCCGGGGAATCCCAGCAGCGACCCGGTGCGCTTCCGGAAATTGAAGACCTCCTCTTCGTTGAGGCCTTTCGGATTCAGGATGGCGCCTTCGCGTTCGGCGAGCGCGATGATGATGCCGCCCTGCTCCCGGCAGAATTTCGCCGCGTGATATCCGACATTTCCCAGCCCTTGCACCACCAGCCGCTTGCCCTCGATGCCCGTCGACAATCCGAGCGCCCCCATATCGGCGGACGAGCGGCACGCTTCGGACAGCGCGAACATCAATCCCCGGCCGGTGGCCTCGCGGCGTCCGTGGATTCCGCCTTCACTCACCGCCTTGCCGGTGACGCACGCGAGCGCCTCGAGCTCGCCAGTGTGCAGCTGCCCGTACGTATCGGCGATCCACGACATCTCGCGCTCGCCGGTTCCGTAGTCGGGCGCCGGAACGTCGAGGCCTGGGCCGATGAACGATTTCCGATCGAGCTCGTGTGTGTAACGCCGCGTGATGCGCTCGAGCTGATCGAGCGTGTATCGCGACGGATCGATCTGCACAGCACCTTTGGCGCCGCCGAACGGCACGTCGACGAGCGCGCATTTGTAGGTCATCAGCGCCGCGAGGGCCTTCACCTCCGACTCGTCCACGTTCGGCGCGTAGCGGATGCCCCCCTTGGTGGGCAGCTTGTGATGGCTGTGTTCGGCGCGCCAGGCGTGCACGACTTCGATGGAGCCATCGGCGAACCGCACCGGAAACGCAAAGGAATAGACCGAATTGCAGACGCGAATTTGATCCAGCAGCCCCTTGGCATGCTTGCAAAAGGTGGCGGCGTGATCGAAGTAGGCGTTGACGTTCTCTTCGAAGTTCCGCGGCTGACGCCGCTCAGTAACGCTCGCTGGAGGCATTAATGGCATCGTATAACTATCGGACCCAAGTACCAACTCCATCTAAGGTAGGATTACCGCATGGCACGTACGGTGTTTTGCGCGAAGTTGCAGAAGGAATTGCCTGGGCTCGACGAGACCCCCTGGCCCGGTGAGCTCGGCAAGCGGATCTACGACAACGTCTCTGCGCAGGCGTGGAAGTTGTGGGAAGACCGCATGAAGATGATTCTCAACGAGTACCGGCTGATGCCCTGGCAGAAGGAAGCTCAGACGCTGATGGCCAAGCAGATGGAAGACTTCTTCTTCAATCAGAACGAGGCACTGCCGCCGGAGTACAAGCCGAAGTAGTCGGCTCGCGGGCTTCGGGCTCCGGGCTCCGGGCTTTGGGCCTGATGTGGCGTCCGGCTTTTGACCACGCGACCCAACCCAGAACCCCGCACCCATAACCAAACCCAGAACCAATAACCGGGAACCAAGAACCGTTTCGCAGGCGTATACTCGGATTGTCGATGCGCCCGCCGAGCACGCCTGTGCAGATCTCCGTACGCCACGCACAACCCTCCCAGCGAGTCGCAACGATCGGCGCGGACCGTCCGGTCCGCCCGGACCATTCTGTTTCGAGGCCTCGTATGTGGGGCCGGGAGTCAGCAGGCTATGGGTCGTAAGCTCTACGTGGGAAATCTTCCGTATCAAACCGGCGAAGCCGAGCTCACCGAGCTCTTCAGCCGCGCGGGCACCGTCGAAAGCGCCCGCATCATGCGCGACATGGCGACGGGCCGGGCGCGCGGATTTGGTTTCGTTGAAATGGCCACCGACGAGGAGGCGCAGAAAGCGATCTCCGAACTGAACGAATTCCAGATGGAAGGCCGCGCGCTCGTCGTCAATGAGGCGCGTCCGAAGCCGATGGGCGGTGGTGGCGGCGGCGGATTTGGTGGCGGCGGGGGCGGCGGAGATCGCGGCGGTCGCGGAGGCGGGGGCGGCGGGGGCGGCAATCGCCGCGAGCCACGCTGGTAAGTCTTTGGGCGGACTGATGATTTATTGACGACTCCTCTTCAATAAGTCATCAGTCCACTGCTCTTTCTCTTCATGTCCATCGCATCCCTTCATGGCCCTCGAAAAATATCGCGAGAAACGTAATTTCTCGAAGACGCCCGAGCCAAAGGGCTCGCCTTCTGCCGGCAGGAAATCGACCAGCAAAAACGAGCCGCGGTTTTTTTGCGTGCAGAAGCACCTGGCGAGCCATCTTCATTACGATTTCCGCCTCGAGCACAATGGCGTCCTGCTGTCGTGGGCGATCCCCAAAGGCCCGGCGCTCGATCCCAGTGTGAAGCGCCTGGCGATGCACGTCGAGGATCACCCGATCGAATACGGCAGTTTCGAAGGCGTCATCCCCGAAGGGTACGGCGCGGGCATCGTCATGTTGTGGGACGTCGGCACATGGATGCCGGAAGTCGAAGACGTGGACGCCGCGCTGAAGAAGGGCGACCTGAAGTTTCGGCTCGACGGGTACAAGCTGAAGGGATCCTGGGTTCTCGTCAGAACGCGCGGGCCACGCGATCCATCGGGACGAAGCTGGCTGCTGATCAAACACCATGACGAATGGTCCGGCGCGGTAGACATCACCGAGTTCGCCCCGAAGAGCGTGAAGAGCGAAGGCGACTTCGAGGACATCCTCGCCTCCGACACGCCGGCGATCTGGAAATCCAATCGTCCGGCGAAGGGCGGTGCGACCGGCGCGATGCTGAACGAGATTATCGAGAAAGCGGCGGCGTTGAAGGCCGGAGCCGCGAGCAAGGGCAGAGGGCAGAGCTCAGAGGGCAGAGGGCAGAAGGCAGAGGGCAGACAAACGGCGGCGCCGATCAAAAAGACGACGAAGATGGCAGCTGCAACGAAAAAGCCCGCAGCGAAACGACGCTAACCATTCCCCTGTCCAAACCCGACTTACCACGAAGCCACGAAGGATGGAACCCGACAAGGCACGAAGAAAAAACAAAAATTAAGATTGCCGGAATGGTGATTTGGAGATTGCAATCCCCAGTCTTCAATTTTTCTTCAATTACAGAATTCTCTGTGTCTCTGTGTTGAAGCTGTGTTGAAGCTGCGTTGAGGCAGGGTCCTAGAACAGTCTTTTGCCGAGCGCGATCCACACCGCCTGTGCGAGCCGGCGGCGATCGTGGCGCGCGATGTCGTCCATCCAGAAATCTCCCTCGATCAGCTCGCAGCCTTCGGGCAGCGAACCGAGCTCGAGAGGCCGCTTGTGCTCTTCCGCGTACCGGTCCAGCACTTTCTGCGCCGGCCCCGCGGTGTTTTTCACCAGCACATCCACGGGCCGGCCGATGGCGTCCGTGATCTGGCGGACAGCATCACCGGCCGTGAAGCCGTTCATACCGCTGCCTTCCGTCAGGAGGTTCGCAATCAGAATCACCGGTCCCGTCACTTGCTTCAGCGAATCGCTCACACCCTCGACCAGAAAAATCGGCATCAGGCTCGTATAGAAGCTTCCCGGACCGATCAGCACGGCGTCGAGCTTCCTGATCGCCTTGTCGACTGCGGGATGGATCTTCACCGACGGCTCCAGCCATGTCCGCTTGACGAACATCCCCTGGCTCTGCCCGCGATCGACTTCCACTTCGCCGCGTGTTTGTGCGCCGTTGCTGTATTCGGCACACACGCTGGCGGGTTCGCAGCTTACCGGCCACACTTTGCCGGTGCAGCCGAGCAGCGATCGCAATCCGTCCACCGCGGAGAGAAAATCACCGCTGTATCGCTCCATCATCGACAGCAGCAGGTTGCCACCCGTGTGACCGGCAAGCCGCGGATCGATCGACGGCACGCGTGATAACAAGACGCGCCGCGCTTCGGCCTCGTTGCGCGCAAGCGCGAGCGCGCATTTCAGCACGTCGCCCGGCGGAAGCACCCCCAGCTCGTCCCGCAGCTGGCCCGAGCTGCCGCCGCTGTCGAACATCGTGACGACCGCGTTGAGACGCAGCCACGGGTTGGCTTTCAACCCACCCAGCAGGCTCGGCAGGCCCGTGCCACCTCCGAAGCAACCGATGTTCAATTGTCGTAGCCGCACCGCACTGGATCTTAGCTGATTCGCAAGACCTACTAGAATGCATGTATGAGCAACGTTGAGAAGCTCGCCGCGCAATTGGCAGAGATTTTTGGGACGCGTTTGAAAATGGTCGCGGCGTTCGGCGCCGGGTCCCAAACCTGCGCTGTCGTCGAGACGCTCGCGGTCGGCGATCTCGACAGATGCGCCGCGCTAAGCGCAGCCTGGAAGCGCGCAGCGCTGGATGTGCCGCTGTTGATCGTGCAGCATGAGCTCGCCCGAGCGCTCGATGCGTTCCCGCTCGAGTTCAGCGAGATCATCGCCACTCGCCGTCTCATCGCCGGCACCGACCTCTTCGATCGGGTGGCGGTCGCGCCGGAGGATCTTCGCCGCACGTGCGAGGTGCAGGCGCGTGGTCATCTCGTTCATCTTCGCGAGGGCTACATCGAGGCGGCAGGCGATGAGGCCGCCGTTGCACGCCTTGTGTCGGCCTCCGCTGTGCCGTTTCGCGCCCTGCTCGCGAATGTGGCGCGGCTCGACGGATCCACCGTTGACCAGCTGATGAAGAACCTCGATTTGAGCTACCTGACGAAAGGCTTCGCCGACGCGCTTCGCGCGGCAGAGCGCCTGGTTGAGTACGTCGACAGGTGGAACAGGAAGTGACGAGGCCGATGCGACGCATTGCGCTCGTCCTGCTGTTGGCCGCCCGCGCAGCGATAGCCGGCGCCCAATCGCTTCCGCCGGAGTTGACGCAGCCGGTCAACGACTTCGCGCACGTGATCGACGAAGTCAGTAAGTCGGAACTGGAGCAGAGGATTATCGCGCTCAAGAACGCCACCAGCGACGTCGTCGTCGTGGCGACCGTCGACACCATCGCGCCGTACGCCGACATCAACGAATACGCGGTCAAGATGTTCGAGAATCACGGCCGCGGGATCGGAGCGAAAGGCAAAGACAACGGGCTGCTCGTGCTGGTTGCGGTGAAGGAGCGGCGCGTGCGGGCAGAAGTGGGATACGACCTCGAGCAGTTCATCAACGACGCATATGCCGGCGAAATCAGCCGGACGGCGATGGCGCCGTATTTCGCTCGCGGCGAATATGGGCGCGGGCTCGTCGAGGGCACGACGCGCTTTATCGCGCGCATCGCTCAGGGACGCGGGGTGACGATCAGCGAGCTTCCCGCCACTGGGGTCGAACCCCGCGGCTCTGGCGGTTTGCCGATCTCTCCGGGACTCATCATCTTCATCATCATTGTGTTCATCCTGTTCAGCAACATGGGCAACCGCTCGCGCTTCCGCGGCGGGCGCGGGCGCTGGGGCGGCGGGGGCTGGAGCGGATGGAACAGCGGCGTCGGCCCCTTCGGAGGCGGCGGCGGTTTTGGCGGCGGCGGGTTCGGGGGAGGATTCGGCGGGTTCGGCGGCGGCCGATCTGGAGGCGGCGGAGGCGGCGCGGGGTGGTGATCGCGCCCTGTTTGGACCTATGATTCAGGAATGATGACCGCCTACAAACGCTCTTTCGTGATGCTCGCAATTGTGCTCGCCGCCGTCGCGGCGTCCGGCTGCTCTTATAACAAATTCGTCTCGCAGGAAGAGGCCGTCAAGGCCCAGTGGGCGCAGGTGCAGAACCAGCTGCAGCGGCGCAACGATCTCATTCCCAACCTCGTCGAGACCGTCAAGGGCTACGCCACTCACGAAGAGACCGTTTTCAAGGAAATCGCGGACTCTCGCTCCAAGCTGGCCGGTGCGACGACGCCGGCCGAGCAGATCTCGGCGGCGAATCAGCAGAGCGCCGCCCTGGGCCGGCTGCTCGTGATTGTGGAAAACTACCCGAACCTCAAAGCCAACGAGCAATTCAACAGGCTGATGGACGAGCTGGCGGGGACCGAGAATCGGCTGGCCGTCGAGCGGATGCGTTACAACGAACGTGTCCAGGAGTACAACACCAGCCGGCGCCAGTTTCCCGGCGTGCTGACCGCGAAAATATTCAGTTTTAAGGATTATCCGCTGTTCGAGGCGCCGCCCGACGCACGCCAGGTGCCAAAAGTCGATTTCAACAAACGCTAAGTCGGCTTCGGCTGACGCCAGCCGGTCTCGAGCAGGTCACGTTGAAGATCGAGCGAGCGCTTGATGAGGTCGGTGGTGTCGTCGAATCGCTCCATCCGCTGCGAACCGTCCTCGTTGGTGACGATCATCTCGTATCCCTTGCCCTCGCCACCGCCTTCGCGGCGGATTTCGCACCGCATCTGCTTGCCGGCGCGCTCGAAAATCCACATCATGGTCAGACTCCTCTATCGGAAGCACTCTGGCGAGAGTGCAGGGCTTTGCACATGTTTGTTTTCATTTGTTCTTGCACAGTCTGATACGGAACTTCACATCTCCGCAAAGCTGGCGTAAATTTAAAAATGATGGAAAGCTGGGAACAGGTTCTCTGGTCGTCGCCCCCGGCATTCCCTGGCGCGCTTGCGCGACCCGCCACCGAATACATTCTCACAGATTTTCGAATCATAGTACGGCGCCGGAAACGCATTGTGCAGGAGCTGGCGCTGGACGATGTGGCGGGAGTCCGGTTGAGCCAGAGGTGGTACGAGCGGCTCGCGGCGACGAGCACGGTGCAGATCGACTCGCGGCGTCTGAACTCGACGGTCGAGCTTCGGGGCATCCATCAAGGTCCGCAGCTCGCGCTCGTGCTTCAACTCCTCTCCACCCGCCGCGTTGGAACGGATATCGATCGGCAGTTCGTCGCGAGCGCGCTTGCGCCCGACGCGCCGCGCCTGCTGCGCCCGCGTACGGGTCTGCTGATGGCCGCTACTGTAGGCTTCGCGCTGACGTTCGGCATTATCGGCGTGGCCCGGCACCACTCTCTCGCGCCGGTCACCTACGCGGCCGACGACCCGATTGCGCCAAACGGCCATCGGCGCTCGTCCGCGGAGATCGCCGCCTTCATGGAAAAAGATGTGATGCCATTTGCCCGCCGCGTGCTGGCGCCGATCGCCGGCGGCGTGGTTAACGTGACCTGCGAAACCTGCCACGGCACCGACGCCGCTGCGAGGCAATGGCAGATGCCGGGCGTGCGCGCGCTGCCAGAGCCCGAATTTCGCTCGGCAGGCATGGAACGCGTCGGGTTCTGGCTCGAGCCGCAGATCCGCAACGCGGTTTACGGTTATCTCGCCGAAGAAGACAAGCAATCGACGGCCGCGTACATGCGAGCAGTCGTGATGCCCGGCATGGCGAAGCTGATGAACCGCCCGGCGTACGACTTCACGAAATCATATGGATACAACCGCGCGCGAGCGGCGGTCGGCTGCTACCATTGCCATCTCGTTGAAACTCCCTGATAGAATTCTTTCTCTGCTCGACTGCCGACTGTAGACTGCCGACTCTAAATGCCTGATCTGAAGAACGATCTGAACGCTCTCCGTCTCGAGCGCGATCCTGCTCGCACCCGTCGCCGCAGCGGCGTAGTCTGGGTCGTGGTCGTGGTGCTGATCCTCGGAGGCGCCGCGGCCTCGTGGGCGTGGTTTGCGCGCGAGCGGCCAATAGAGGTGCAGACCGCGGCAGTCGAAGCACGTTCGGCCGGCGCTCAGACCGGCGTGCTGAACGCCAGCGGCTACGTCACCGCAAGACGCCGCGCCACGGTGTCATCGAAGATCACCGGCAAGGTCGTCCAGGTGAACATCGAGGAGGGCATGTTCGTCAAACAGGGGCAAGTGCTGGCTCGCTTGGACGATTCGACGCATCGAGCCACGCTCGCGCTGGCCAAGGCCCAGACCGAAGCCGCCCGGCAGGGCGTGCATGAGAACGAAGTCAAACGCGACCAGGCACGGATTACGCTCGATCGGATGAACCGGCTTCGCAAAGATGGACACGTGTCGCAGGCGGAAGTCGACGCGGCCAAGACCGACCTCGATTCCACCGACGCGCGTATTCTCGCACTGCGCCAGCAGGTCAGTGTCGCCGAGCGCCAGGCCGAGCTGGAGCAAACGAATCTCGACAACACGGTTATCCGCGCGCCGTTCGACGGTGTCGCGATTTCCAAAGACGCGCAGCCGGGCGAGATGGTGTCGCCGGTTTCGGCCGGCGGCGGTTTCACGCGCACTGGAATCGGCACGATTGTCGACATGTCGTCGCTCGAGATCGAGGTCGACGTCAACGAGGCCTATATCAACCGCGTGACGCCTCGTCAGCCGGTCGTGGCCGTACTCGACGCGTATCCCGACTGGCAGATTCCCGGGCACGTCATCACCACGGTTCCTGCGGCCGACCGGCAGAAGGCCACGGTGCTCGTGCGCATTGGATTCGAAAAACTCGATCCGCGCCTGCTGCCCGACATGGGCGTGAAAGTGACGTTCCTGCGCGATATGGTTGCACCGGCGTCCGACGCGCCGGCGGCACAGCCCGCCACGCTCGCACCCAAAACCGCCATCCGAAGCGAGGAGGGCCGCAGCTTCCTGTTTGTGGTGCGAGGCGACACGGTCGAGAGGCGCGCGGTGCAGGTGGCCGGCACCGACGGAGAGCGCCTCGAAATTCGCGCCGGCGTGACGCCGGGTGAGCGCGTGGTTGTCACGCCACCGCCCGAGTTACAGGACGGATCAAAAGTGAAGGTGAAGGGATGACCGAGCAGGAAACGCTCGTCCGAGTACGCGACGTCCACAAATATTTCACTCGCGGCAGCGAACGCATCGACGTCCTGAAGGGCGTCAACCTCGACATTCCGCGGGCCGACTTTCTCGCGCTCATGGGACCGTCGGGCTCCGGCAAGACGACGCTGTTGAACTTGATTGGCGGGCTCGATACGCCAACGTCCGGCTCGGTGACCGTCGCCGGCGAGACCATCTCGAGCCTTTCAGGCGGCGCGCTGTCGCGATGGCGGGCGCAGAACATCGGATTCGTCTTTCAGCTGTATAACCTGCTGCCCGTGCTGACCGCCGAGCGGAATGTCGAGCTGCCTCTGCTGCTCACCAAACTTGCGAAGGCCGATCGCCAGAAGCGTGTCGGCATCGCGTTGAAGGTCGTTGGGCTGGCCGAGCGGGCGAAGCACTATCCCCGGCAGCTTTCCGGCGGTCAGGAGCAGCGCGTGGGCATCGCGCGCGCCATCGTCACCGATCCGACGCTGCTGCTTTGCGACGAACCCACCGGCGATCTCGATCGAAAGGCCGGTGATGAGATTCTCGACCTGCTGCAGGCGCTCAACCGCGATCACGGCAAGACCATCGTGATGGTGACGCACGACCCCCACGCAGCCGATCGCGCGCGGCACACGCTGCACCTGGAAAAGGGCACGCTCGCCGAGGTGGAGGCCATCGCGTGAAATTCCTGCCTCTCATCTGGAAAAATATCTGGCGGCGAAAGGTGCGGACGATCTTCACCTTGCTGTCGATCTTCGTGGCGTTCCTGCTTTTCGGGATATTGATGACGATCCGCGCGGCCTTCTCGCTCGGAGTCGAGCTGGCGGGTGTCGATCGGCTGATCGTGATTCACAAGGTCAGCCTGATCATGCCGCTTCCGGTGTCCTACCAGGGGCGGCTGTCCACGGTTCCTGGGGTCGACCTCGCCACGCACGCGAGCTGGTTTGGCGGTATTTACCAGGATCCGCAGAACTTTTTCGCGCAAATGGCCGTGGAGCCAGAGCCTTATCTAAAAATCTACAAAGAGTTCCGGGTGCCGCCCGACCAGATGAAGGCGTGGCTCTTCGATCGCCAGGGCGCCATCGTCGGCCGCGAGCTCGCGAAGCGATTCGGGTGGAAAGTCGGCGACCGCATTCCGATACAAGGGACGATCTTCAGGCCGAAGAGCGGCGCCGGCGACACGTGGCTGTTCAACGTCTCGGGGATCTACGACGGCGAACCCGGCACGGACCTGACCAATTTCTTTTTCCGCTACGACTATCTCGACGAGAACCGCAGGCGCTGTGACGGCTGCGTCGGGTGGTACATCGTGAAGATCAGCGATCCTTCGCAGTCTGCCAGTATCGCGCACAAGTTCGACGACATGTTCGCGAACTCCGAGTACGAGACCAAGACCACCACGGAAAAAGGATTCATCGACAGCTTTGCGAAACAGATTGGCGACATCGGCACGATCATGATGGCGATTCTCGCCGCTGTCCTCTTCACCATTCTGCTCATCGTCGGCAATACGATGGCGCAGTCGGTCCGCGAGCGCACGAGCGAGCTGGCCGTGCTGAAGACGCTCGGATTTTCCAACGGCGCGATCGTGATGCTGGTGCTCGTCGAGTCCATGTTCATCGCCTTGCTTGGCGGAGGCCTGGGGCTTGGACTGGCATGGCTCTTCGTTCAGGGAGGCGACCCGACGCACGGGATGCTGCCCGCCTTCGTGCTGCCGAACAGAGATCTCGTGGCTGGCGTCGCCGTCATGGTGATGATGGGACTCCTCGCGGGGACCTTGCCGGCCGTGGCCGCGATGCGCCTGCGCATCACCGACGCGCTGAGGCGGCAGGGATGACGGGACTGCGACAGATCGCCGCCGTCACGCTGCTGAACCTCAGGACGATTCCGCAACGGCTCGGTTCGTCTGCCGTTGCCGTCCTTGGCATCGCCGGGGTCGTCGTCGTGCTCGTGGCAGTGCTCTCAATCGCGGAAGGCTTTTTCGCCGCGATGCACAGCGCAGGATCGCCCACCCGTGCGTTGATCATGCGCAGCGGCTCCGACAGCGAGATGACGAGCGGTCTTGGCGGCCCCGAAACCGACATCATCAAGCAGGCGCCCGGCATTGCTCGCGACGGCCAGCGGGCTGTTGCCTCGGCCGAGCTTTTCGTCATCATCGACTTGCCGAAAAAGTCGACTGGAACGGATGCAAACGTGCCGCTCCGCGGCATCGAACCGGCGGCGCTGCAGGTGCGCGACGAGGTGAAGATTGTCGAAGGCCGGCCGCTGCAGTTCGGCACCAACGAAGTCGTCGTCGGACGCGCCGCCTCGCGCCTGTTCTCCGGTCTCGACGTCGGGTCTGAAATTAAATCGGGGCAGAACACCTGGAAGGTTGTCGGTATTTTCGAGGCCGGCGGCAGCGTGGCCGAAACCGAAATCTGGTGCGACGCCCGCACGCTTCAGGGCGCTTACCGCCGCGGCAACAGCTTTCAATCGGTACTGGTGAAAATGCCTTCGTCGCAATCGTTCGACGAGCTGAAGAACTGGCTCACGTCCAATCCCCAGGTCAACGTGGCCGTCAGGCGCGAAGAGGAGTACTACGCGGCACAGTCGCGCGCGCTGACGACGGTTATTCGCACGATCGGGTTCGCGATTGCGGGCCTGATGGGCGTCGGCGCGATCTTCGGCGCCATCCTCACGATGTATACCGC
>Ga0068859_100004161_pt1 | contig 14780 bp, 14 predicted proteins | sample KBSSwiS22_FD_66585 | JGI IMG/M metagenome (GOLD analysis project Ga0068859, IMG submission 66585) | Switchgrass rhizosphere microbial communities from Kellogg Biological Station, Michigan, USA - KBS Switchgrass S2-2 | ecosystem: Host-associated > Plants > Roots > Rhizosphere > Soil ...
TTACAAGATCTTAAATTGGACCGATGCCTGACGCTGAATTCGCCAGGATGGCTATGGGCCGGGAAAAGGTCCATCAACTCCACCAACGATTGATTCGCGAAGATGCTCCCGGATGTCGAGGCTCGCGCGGCAGAGAGTCGCGGGGCGGCAAACCAGGAACTTTGCATGACTGCGCGCCGCCCCGAACGTCCAACTTAAGATCTTGTAATTTCGGTTTTGAGATATCCCCGTCGTCCGATTTCCAATCCAGCCCTATCCCCTCGTCGGCAGCACAACGACGCGCCGCCACGGGACCTCGCCGCGGCTCTGCGAACCAAGTCCATGCTGCTCGATGAGGAGATGCTGCAATCGTCGAACGTGCGGATTTTGAGGCGCCAGCTCGACAGGCTTGCCAAACGTCATCACACGATCAATCGCCTGCTCGGCTTCGTGCAATGCCTTGTCCGTTTCAGTCGTCTGGTCTTCAAGACCAAAGGCCTGCTGAAGGAACGACTTCATCTGGCTGACGGTGTTGCTGCGCAGCACAGAAATTTCGAGGCCTTCTTCTTCGAGATCCTTGAACGTCCGTGACTGGCGCTTTTCCTGAGCCTTCAGCGTCAGGACAACATCCGCATCCTTTGGAGTTCGAGCAATGGACGCGGGGACCTGAAGCTCGTTAATGGCGCGCGTAAGCCGATCCTTGCTGATGCCATAGGGATAGATGCGGATGCTCTTTCGCGCTGAACCGTCAGACGCCGGCGCCTCGCGATCCTCACGGGAAGAACGAAACGGCCGGGAGGGATGGGATGGCACGGACGCGCGCAAGGCAGGAGCCTCCTGTTCGCGAACGTCGAAACCTCCTTCTTTTCGAACGCGAACCTGGGGCGCGATGCTGCGTCCGCGAAGAAATGCATCGACGACCGGCGCTGTCTCATGGAACACCGCAAATTCATCGCGCGTCCGAATCTCCACGAGCGTGTCGAAAGTCGGCGGCGCCTTCCGCTCGAGCACGGTTTTCTGCGTGCCGCGCCGGCGCGCCTCTTCATCTCCCAGCGTGACCGAGTGAATGCCGCCAAGAAGATCCGACAATGTGGGGTTCATCAGAATGTTGTCGAGCGAATTCCCATGAGCGGTCGCGATCAGCTGCACACCACGTTCGGCAATCGTGCGCGCTGCCTGTGCTTCGGCCTCGGTCCCGATCTCATCGATAACGATCACTTCCGGAGTGTGATTCTCAACCGCCTCGATCATCACGGCATGTTGGAGGTCCGGACGAGGCACCTGCATGCGGCGGCTGGTGCCGATTCCAGGATGAGGAATGTCGCCGTCTCCGGCGATCTCGTTCGAGGTATCCACCACGATCACGCGCTTCTTCAGCTCCGTCGAAAGCACGCGGGCGCTTTCGCGAAGCAGTGTTGTCTTGCCGATACCAGGACGCCCGAGAAGCAGGATGCTCTTTCCGGACTCGATCACATCCCGCAGAACGTCAACGGTTCCATAGACGGCGCGGCCAACGCGGCAGGTCAACCCCACAACGATGTCGCGACGGTTACGGATACACGAAATGCGATGCAGGGTTCGTTCGATGCCTGCCCGGTTGTCCTGCGTGAAAGAACCGACCCGGTGGATCGCGTACTCGATGTCTTCGCGGGTGATGGTCTGATCGGAAAGATAGACCGCTCTCCCGGGAAAGTGCGCTTCCGGCTGGCGTCCCAGATCCAGCACGATCTCAATCAGGTTTTTGAGATCCGATTGCCGCAGGAGCGCGTCCTTCAGAACTGGCGGCATGACGCTGAGCAGGAGATCGAGGTCGTCTGTGATTTCCTTGCCTGGCAATTTCGCTGCTCCTCGTTCCCGGTCGATCTGCTACCCTGTGATCATGCTCGTTGAACTCCACGAGGAACAGGATTTAGACCCACTTTTCGAGCGATCTCAGACAGAACCGGTTGTGCTTTTCAAGCATAGCACGCAGTGTTCGCGCAGCGCCGCCGCCTACGACGAGCTGCAGGACTTCCTTTCAAAACATCCTGAAGTCCCCTGCGGCATGGTGCTGGTCATTGAGGACCGCGAACTCTCCGACGCGCTCGAAGAACAGTTCGGCATCCGGCACGAGTCGCCTCAGGCCATTGTGATTTCACAGGGGAATCCCGTCTGGCATGCAAATCACTTCAGGGTAACGGCGTCCGCACTGGAAGACGCCATCACGAAACAAAAACTCGGGAGCTAGTCTCATGCCAAACCGTCTCATCAACGAGACCAGTCCGTACCTTCTTCAACACGCGCACAATCCCGTAGACTGGTATGCCTGGTCCGATGAAGCTCTGGAGCGCGCACAAAAGGAAAACAAGCCAATCCTTCTGAGCATCGGATACTCCGCGTGTCACTGGTGTCACGTCATGGAGCACGAGTCGTTTGAGAACGAGCAGATCGCGAAGCTCATGAACGACAGCTTCATCAACATCAAAGTGGACCGCGAAGAACGCCCGGATCTCGACCAGGTTTACATGAGCGCGGTGCAAATCATGACCGGCAGCGGCGGCTGGCCACTGACCGTCTTCCTGCTGCCCAGTGGTGAGCCCTTTTATGGCGGAACATACTTTCCTCCCGACGACCGCTATGGGCGACCGGGATTCGCGCGACTGCTCATGAACATCGCCGAGGCATATCGCACGCGCCGCGACGAAGTTCAGAGCAATGCACAAATGCTGCGGCAGCATTTGAACCAGCGGATGCAGAACGGCAAAGGGACGGGAGCGATCGGTCCCGAAATCCTCGACCAGGCGGCCCGCTCGCTCAGCAGCCGCTTCGATCCCCGCGAGGGCGGATTCGGAAACGCTCCGAAGTTTCCGGCAAGCATGAGCATCGATTTCCTTCTTCACTATCACTACCGAACGAAGGACGATCACGCGCTCGAGATGGCGACGCTCACGCTCGACAAGATGGCCTACGGAGGGATGTATGACCAGGTTGGCGGCGGCTTTCATCGCTACTCCACCGACGACCGCTGGCTCGTCCCCCACTTCGAAAAGATGCTGTATGACAACGCGCTGCTCGCGCGCGTTTATCTCGATGGATATCGTCTTACCGGCAGACCGCTCTACCGGAGAATCACCGAGGAGATTCTCGATTTCATCGTCCGGGAGATGCGAGACGCCAATGGAGGTTTCTACTCCACGCAGGATGCGGACAGCGAGGGCGTAGAAGGAAAGTTCTACGTCTGGGATCTCGATGAATTCCAGGAGGCCGCCGGCGAAGACGGCGACCTGCTGGCTCGCTATTTCAACGTCACCGGCCATGGCAACTGGGAACATCACAACATCCTGAATGTGCCCCGGCCACCCGAACTGTTCTGCAAGCTCGAGAAAATCACGGAAGAGGATTTGGCCCAGAAGGTCAAAGCCGCGCTGCCCCGGTTGTATGCGGCGCGAGAAAAACGCATCCGGCCAGGGCGTGACGAGAAGATTCTCACAGACTGGAACGGGCTCGCCCTGCGCGCTTTTGCTGAAGCGGCTGCATTTCTGGGGCGCGACGACTATCGGAAAATTGCCGAAGAGAATGCCGCATTCATCTTCGAGAAGCTATGGGATGGCAAGCATCTCCTGCACAGCTTCAAGGACGGGCGGGCACGCTTTAACGCCTACCTCGATGACTATGCGAATGTGGCCGACGGCCTGCTCGCGTTATACCAACTCACGTTTAATGAACGCTGGCTTCGTCAAGCCGAGTCTCTTGCGCAGATCATCATCGACAGATTCGCGGATGAAGATCAGGGAGGCTTCTACTTCACGGCGATGGATCACGAAGAGCTCATCACGCGAACCAAGGACTTCTTCGATAACGCAACGCCGTCAGGAAACTCCGTCGCGGCAGACGTACTGCTTCGGCTGTCCGCTCTGCTGGGCCGGGAGGACTTCCGCAAACACGGAGAGCAGACGTTCTCGGCTGTGGAGAACCATCTGGCTCCGTATGCGTCGGGGTTCGGCAGAATGCTGGCTGCGGTGGATTTCGCGGTTGGGCCGTCAATGGAGATTGCGCTCGTGGGCGAAACTGCAGACCTTCTGACAGCGTACCGCAGAAAATACCTTCCTCGAACCGTCATTGCAGCCGGAGACAGCGATATCGCGCTGCTGCGCGATCGAAAATCGGTGAACGGCAAACCTACGGCGTACGTATGCGAGAACCTCGCCTGCAAACAGCCGGTAACGGACGTCCGCGAGTTTGAGAAGTTACTGGATTGAGGAACGGGTATTTGACCTTCGCTAACAAATAAGAATTAACCGTTAACCATTAACCAAGCCCCCTTGATTTCTAGCGTGAGTCATTAGCCCATGGTAGGCTCCACCGGCATGCGAAGATTTCTCGGCCGCATGCCCTTCTTACTCGCAGCCCTGGCATTTCCAGCGCTGGCATTCGCCCAGGGGAACACGCCTGCAGGTCCGTTCGACCCGCATGATCTTTCGGGTGTATGGCAGTTTGCACCTGGCGGCGGCGGGCAGGGTCCGGGCGACAACTTTCCTCCGCTCACGCCGTGGGGCAAGGCGAAATACGACGCCAACAAGCCAGGCTATGGCCCGAGAGCGGCTCCGGGCGGCAACGATCCTATCCTGAAGTGCGATCCGACAGGCTTCCCACGCATTCTGTTTCAGATCTGGCCCTTCGAAATCATCCAGATTCCCGGCCGCATTCTGATGTTCTTCGAAGGACAGCACACGATTCGTCCGATCTGGATGGATGGCCGCAAACTTCCAAACGATCCCGACCCGACGTGGTACGGATATTCGGTTGGCCACTGGGAAGGCGATACGCTGGTCGTCGAGACCGTTGGCTTCAATGAAAAAACGTGGCTTGGCGCGCAGGGACAGCCGCACAGCGACGAGATGAAGACTATCGAACGCTATCGCCGCATCGACCGGAACACGATCCAGTTCAATCTCACCATCGACGATCCCAAGACCTACTCGAAAACCTGGGAGGCTGAGCCAAGGCAGATCAAGGCCAGGCCTGGGGTGGAAATCCCGGAGTCGTTCTGCGTCGCCTCCGAAGAAGAAGAATTCAACCGCAGAATCCGCGAGCCTGCGGCGCGGCAACCCGGGAAGGAGTAACGATGTCGAAGATACGGCGTGGATTCTGGATGGTGATGGTGTCTGTCCTGTTGTTCTCCGCTTCGACTTCCGCGCACCACGGGAACTCTGCCTATGACGAAACCGTGCGCGTCACAATCAAAGGAGTCGTCACGGAATTTATCTGGACGAACCCTCACTGCCAGGTGTACCTCGACGTGACAGACAAGAGCGGCAAGGTTGTCCGCTGGGCCGTCGAAACAAACAGTCCCGCCATTCTGACGCGCGCCGGATGGACGAGAAGGTCGATCAAATACGGCGACCAACTAACCATCATTCTGTGCCCGGCAAAGAATGGCGCGCCTGTCGCCTACATGGGCAGCGGCGATCCCGGAACCAAAGTGATCTTTGCGGACGGGAAAGAACTGGATTTCACCGACAAGACGCTCCGGTAAGCATTGCCCGACCTTATTCCCGCCGGAGGAGAGCGGGAGACTCCCCGGTCCAGTTCAGACGAATCTGCTCAAAGCCTTCTTCCGGAGCAGAGTCACGAAAGCCCTGAACATCGTCGCGACCGTAGACCAGGCTGAGCCCTTCGGTAAATCCCGTTGCAAAGAAAAAGACGCCCCGAATGTCGTTGGGCATATTCGAGACCACGAATTGCGCGTTGGGCGGCGGGGTTGGCTCGATCTCGACGACACGGCGAAGCGTTTCCTCACCAAGGCTTGAAGTCCAACGCCACGCTCCGAGGTTGTGCAGCACGCCGAGGCTGAAGAGTGCGGCGAGGGAAGCGTAGATCAGATTCCTCACTCGATCACCGCGCGTGGCGCTGACCAATTGACCAATCAGCAATGCGAGGCCCACGCTGGGAAGGCACATGATGCGCGAGTTGCTCAGCCCCGCGTCGATCATGAGAATAAAATGGCCCGGGATCATGGTGACCACGATCCACGCGATGCTCGCAAGGATGACCCGGCGGCGAGCTTCCGTCATCGTGGCCCCGAGCGCGAGAAACATGAGCAACCCCGCCGTCAGGGCAACGATTACGACCAATGGGCCGAAAGGCTGCAGCCAATTGAAACCGAGGAGAAGCTGTGAGGGCCCTCGCACGAACAACGCTTCCAGCGTTTTCAATCCAACGGCTGTGACTATAGAACCGCTGCCCGAACGGTATCCGCCAAAACCTCCCAGCGCGAGCCACCGGTAGGCGAACATCATCCCGCCGACCACGACAAATCCCGAGATACGCCGCAACGGCAGGGACCGAAAAACAATCCACTCGATCGCGGCAAGCAGGATCGGCAGAACGAACGCCGTTTCCTTGGAGCACATGGCGAGAACACAGAGAAGCAGGCTGAGCGCGTAGTACCCTGCGCGGCCGGTGGACCGAAATTCAAGGTAGGCAACAACCGTCCATACGGTCAGGCACGTCGCCAGCACGTCAAAGCGGCCCGCCATCCACGCGACGGATTCCACCTGAATCGGCACTGCTGCGAAGATTCCGGCGGTCATCGCCGCAACATTCCGGTTTCCGCCAAGGCGCTTCACCATCTGAAACACCCCGGCCAGGGACGCAAAATGCATCAGTAGATTGGTGAGATGAAAACCGGCGGGAGTCCTGCCCCAGAAAATGTGATCGATGGCGTAGGTGGCATAGGTCAGCGGCCGGTAAAAAATTTCATGACCAATCCAGAAGAATGAAGAGAAGAGTTTCAGGCTCGGATTTCGGACTGCGACGAGAAGTCCGAAATCGTCATTGATGAAATAGAAGTTCAGCGCCGATGCCCATACCAGTGCCGCAAGCATCACGCTGAGGACAGGCATCCATAGCGCAGGCGTCGAAGATGACGGGGTTGAGGCGAGGTTACGATCGAGAGGTCCACGCAACCGGAAGAGCACGACTGCGAAGAAGCACATCGACATCGCCTGCATCACATTGAGGCGGGCCCGCGGACTTGTGGCCAGTGTCGTTAGCGCCAACACGACGATTAAAGCCACTGCCGCTACCCAGATCAGGGAGCGATAGTCATTCCGGCGACGGCTCAAGGCTCTCATGCGCGGTCATTCTACGCGATCCAGGAAGTTAATTTACCGGCTTCGCTTGCGGGCTATTCACTGCGGACTGCGGCAATCCGAGTTGGGCTTCCATCGGGGCGATGTGTTCGAGGAACGACGGCAGAAGCTTCGCATCGATCGGAATCGGAGGCTCTGCTTTCAGGCTGCGAGGATCAATCGGCTTCCCGTTCTTCGTCATCATGTAATGAAGATGAGGTCCCGTCGCGAGACCGGTCTGACCGACATTGCCAATGAAATCCCCCTGAGCAACGGTGCTTCCGGATCGAACCGCGATTTTCGAAAGATGCGCATAGCCCGTCGTGAGGCCACCGGAATGTCTGATCTGCACCAGATTGCCGTAACCGCTGTCCCAGCCGGCAAAAGTCACCGTTCCCTTTGCGACAGCCTGGATCGGTGTGCCCGTAGGTGCGCCATAGTCAACGGCAAGATGCGGGCGGCTCGTCCCCAGAATCGGATGTAGGCGCCGTCTTGCAAACCCCGAAGTCACCCGTGGATTGAACGGCAATGGAGACGCCAGCATCGCGCGCTTGATCGCGTTGCCTTTGGCGTCATAGTAAGAACCCTCATATCGAAACGCACGGTACGTCTTGCCTGAGTTGACGAGTTCCGCCGCCTGGATATCTCCCCACTTTACGAATTCACTCTCGTGGTAGAAGGCCGGAACAACAATGCGGATCGTGTCGTTAACCTGTAGGCCGGAGTTGAAGTCAACGTCCCACGCAAAGATCGCGGCCACTTTCTCGGCAAGTTGGACCGCACTGCGCTCCTGCTCCGCCAGGGCGGCATACAGGCTGTTTCGCGTGGCTGTAATCTCGCTGGTGATGACCGTATCGCGGCTTTCAAAATTCAGCGTCGAGACTTTCGCTTCGTACGCATCGGCGCCGCGCTGAACTTCGAGGACTTTCTCATCACTGATTCTGTATTCAAAGGCCCGAAGCGTGCCGTCGGTATCTTTCTCGATTTTGAAAGGCTTGCCGAAGCGGAAGTCGCGAACATCGAAAACGGGCTGGATCAGCCGGGCCACGCTTTCGGCCAGTTCGGCCGGAATATCCAGGTCCACCAGGGTTGCAACCAGGGTCGTATTCCGCTTGAAGGAGCCTTCGACAATCTCGATGCGGGGCAGGTCCGTCAGCATCGACTCTTCGCCAACCGAATCGGTCTCGGCGACAAAGTCAGTGGCTGAAGGAAGAGCGGCAACCAGCAGGACGACCGCGATCAGAACTGTCAAAATGGCGCTGCACCTCGGCAAACCTGCCAGCCTCCCTTCAAAAACCTGCGCGAATTTTACGGCAAAAGCGTAAAACATCCGTCAAAAAACCTTGTCAATGAAACCTCGACGGAAATCCGCCCCTTGAGGACAATCCAGGGGCGGGGATCTGCCAAAGTCCCCTCGAGGGACGGCGGGCACACGATTCTTCTTGAATTCGATGCAGCTCCGACGTTATTTCATGGATTCCGCATGGGGAAGAATCGGAGGTGTCTAAAAGTGAAACGATCGACTCGAATTGCAGTACTCATCCTGGTGATTTTTGCTTTTGGAACTCTGCTCCTTTTCGCCCAGGGAAAGAAAGGCCAGGTTCAGGACCCCGTTTGCGACCTTTGGGTAGATAAGAACGCCGAGCTTTCCTACGCCTATAAGGGAGATACGTATTACTTCTGCTCAAATAGAGACAAGGATCTCTTCAAGGCGAACCCCGCAAAATACGTGACGAAAAAGTAAGTCCCACCTGAGATTGGTCTCTCGTTTTCGAAGAAACCTCACAAGCTACCCCGCGTCGTCGTGTTAGTATTTCGAGATTTTGTTTACGAGGAGAGTTCATTGACAAATCGCTCAGCGCTTGCGGAAAGGCATCCCTGGACACAGCCCTGGTGGAAAGCGGATGGAGACAATCGGCAAACTTTGGTGTATCTGCTTCTGATCCACGTTCTGGCTGTTGTGGGAATAGTGCTTTTTCCACTCCCCGGCTGGAAAGTCTTCCTCGCGGCGCTTGCCGCAACTGCACTGGGCGGCCTGGGAACGACCGTTGGCTACCATCGAGCTCTTTCCCATCGCGCGGTGAGGCTGAATCTCATTGCTGAACAGATTCTGATTTTCTTTGCGGTCTTCAACGGATCCGGAGCCCCGAGCACCTGGATCGCAAATCACCGCAATCATCACGCGAATTCGGACACCATCGACGACGTTTCAAGTCCTCGGCACGGTGGCTTCTGGTGGGCTCACCTCCGGTGGCTTTATCAGTGGGATCCCTCGAGCATGGAGAAGTGGTGCCCGGATCTGATCGAGCCACGCTACCTGTTCTGGGCAAAGATTCAGCCGTACCTGATCATTCTTTCCCTCACATTCGGATACTTCATTTTTGGATGGGCAGGACTGTTCTGGCTCGGCGCTATTCGTCTTGTGTATTGCCTCCACATGCAGGCTTTCGTCAACAGCCTGCTTCACCTTAAACCCGGACTTCCCGACGGCGTGGACACGAGCCAGAACATCTGGTGGCTGGGTCCACTGCAGGTCACCGCATGGGGAGAGAACTGGCACGGGAATCATCATTCGAATCCCGCATCTGCATGCTTCAGCCGTCATTGGTGGCAAGTGGATATCGGATGGTATGTGATCTGCGGAATGCGCGCTCTGGGCCTCGCAACGAACGTCCGAACATTTCGAAAGTGAAAAACGGGGAGCTTGGTTAATGGATAATTGTTAATTGTTAACCATTAACCAAGCCCCCTAATCCCGTTCCCGGATAGTAGTGCTTGAGGATCTCGCGATAGTCCTTCCCACGGCTGGCCATTACCGCAGCCCCGATCTGACACAACCCAACACCGTGCCCCCAGCCTTTGCCGTGCAGGATGAAGGTCTCGCTCTCACGCTCGACCTCAAACGCTGAACTGTAGAGATGCGATCGGGACAACGCGCGGCGAATCTCGAGCTCTTTACCGATGATTAGAGTTCTCCGCTCCCCGCGAATCCGAAGCCTCACGATTCGGCCCGAGGGGCCATGCTGCAGGGGTTCCAGCGCAACGACTTTTCCGAGATCTTCCGAAAGGCGGGACCGGATTAATTCGCGAATTTCCTCGCCCGTGTATTTCACTGTCCATCGGTAGAAATCCTGAGTTTCCTGGTCGAAACCCGGTAGGATCTGCGCCAGCAGAACCTTATCCCGAGTGTCGCATAAAACGTGTCCCTTCTCGTCGGTATCGGGAAGCGAAATCAGGTAAGGAACGATACGATCGTCCCAGGCGTTGCGGTACTCTTCCGTCAAACCGCCGCAGCATTTGTAGAACCGTGCGTCGCAGACCTTGCCGTCGTATTGCAGGACCTCGTTCGCGGTTGCCTGTGCCGCTTGAGAGACGGATGCCGAATAGGCTTTGGTGATTCCCTGATAGCGCTGGCAATGATCGTCAGCGCAGACGTCGAAGTCGCGATGCGCTTCTCGTCCGTACCATCGCGTGATCTCGTCGCCTTTCACCATCGAAACATTGCCCGGGCCCACGCTCTCGGGATAGAGCTTTGGAAAGCACAGCCAGCTTCGTGAAATCACCGCATGTGCCTTTAGCAACTCTACAGGGCACGATGCACTCATCTCGGAGGAGATGACGCTGGTGACGTACTCCTCCAGCGATACGTCGTTGATCGCGGTGAGACCTTTTCGCCGAATCAGGCGAAGATCGCCGCGGAATACCTGTCGTTCCTTTCTTTCCCAATGAAACCCGACGCCGATGACAATGTCCTCGACAGCGAACGATGCTGCCTCATCCAAAGGCCGGAGTGTGATTTCTTTATCGAACCGGTAGCGTCCCGGCGCGTAGGCCCGCCCTGAATCGTCGGTAAAGCGACCCAGCAGTTCGACGTCTGCTGCTTCCAGGCCTTCGATCAACCCCACGGAAAGTTTCATTGCCGCCCCTCCAGGCTCCTCGTGACGGACTGGAACAATTCTTCAGACACGGTAACCTCTTCAAGAATCCCCTCGATGTCTGGGCCTCGTATCTTTTCGAAATCCCCCGGAACCGGCACCACGAATACGCCGCAAAGATCGATTGTGGCCGGACTGACCGTCAGTTCCTTCGTTTCGTAAACACGGGGGCGGTGTTTCCCGCGAGGGAAAACCAGAACCGTCCAGGAATCGCCGGAGAACCACGCAGCGACGTTCATCATGGGTTCCGGTGTGGCCTGCGTCACCCGGGAAAGAATCGCTATCAGTGATTCCAGCCGCGTGACCAGGACTTGAAGGTCTTTGCCGCGGAAGGTAAAGACTCTCGGGATGTAGCCCTCAAAGACATCGCGTTCGATTGGAAACACTTCCCGCGAGCAGGACTGAAAGTGCAGATGATCCGGAGCAGAGGCGCCGCACTGCGGCCCGTTGTAGATGATGAAGGAGTCCGAGAGCGCCTGCGCCAGTTTCAGGAATGTTCCAAAGTGTCCTGCGATCCGTTGTGGTCGATGATCGGCGTGAACAATCGTGAGATGCTTGTTGAGAATCGGGAACGGATTGCAATAGAGCGTGAACTCCTCGTCGAAAGGGATTCCCTTCTCTTCCGGATCGAGATTGGCCGGACACAGGAAGCACTTCCGCTGCGCGACAGAAACCGCGTCAACCGCAGCCGTCGTGCTCTTGATCCGATGCGGGATATGGCGAACGAGCACGTCCCGTCCAAAGACGCGCTCCGCGCGCATGCGACTCGCGCGCAATCCTTCCAGTCCTCGTGCAAGCGCGGGCCACTCCACCGCCTGCGACGAGATCAGTTGATCAACGTCGCTGACGAGCGAGGATTTCATTCGTCCGTAATCCGTCCTTATAGAAATCGTAGCGATTGGCGGTTTCCAGGGGCAGGGCGCTGTCGCTGTTCCCTTCCCACCTTCGGCAAAGGTAGACCGAGTCATAAATACGGCCGATCTCATAGTCGCGCGAGATTCGGAGGCCGACGGCGTAGTCTTCGCCATAGCTGACGTTCGGGAATCCAATCTCGCGAACGACCGCAGTATCGAACGCGCGCGGAGCGCCAAGCCCATTGATTCGCAGAGCATTGTTCCGGCCGTTGTCGCGCGTCCACTCGCGGTGGTCGATCAGGCCCGGCGGAATCGTTTCGAGCTTGAAGTTCACCATCGTGTAGGATCCGACCACCATCGCGTAGGGCCCGCGCTTCAGTTCGTTGACGATGAGGGCAAGACTATCCGGAGAGGAGTAGAGATCGTCAGAGTCCAGCTGGACCGCATACCGGCCGCACGCACGCGACTTCAGTCCCTCATTCCAGCACCCCCCGATCCCGAGATCCAGCGGCCCCGGAATCACGTGAACGAGCCGCGGGTCGGAGATTGCCTTAAGGATTTCCGTCGTTCGATCCGTCGAGTGATTGTCCACTACGATCACGTTGAAAGAGAACTCCGCTGACTGACCGAGGACGCTCTGAACGGCATCGAGCACTGTGCGCTCTCGATTGCGCACGGGAATGATGACGCTGGCTTCTACCGGGAACGTTTCGCTGGTGCGAGTGATCGGATGAAACTCAGGAGCCAGCCACGCACCAATCCGTTTCAAGTGCGCGGTGGCGATTTGCTCCATCTCAATCTGGTAGTCGCGATTCTTCGGGTCTACGTAATCGAACTGCTTCTCGCCTGAGGTGCGCGTATCCACCACCGAAGCTTTATAGAGAGGTTCAGCAATCCGCGTGATCGAGAACTTCTCCGACAACCGCAGGCGAAGGTCATAGAGTCCCGCCCAGCGCGTCGTACCTCCCTGCCAGACTTGCCGCGCAGCCTGACGGTTGATCGCGATAACGGGTCCGAAATCGAAATTGTCGCGAATGCTGCCCAGCTGATAGTCGATGCGAGGATGGCCTTCGCTGTCAGAAAAGACGAGACCGGCAGAACCTGCAACTGCCTCGCTCAGACGTTCGAACATTCCGGAGCGAGGCTCAACCTTGACGCGTGGGTCCGTGAGAACGATCGTGTCATCGGTGGAGCTCTCCAGGATTTCAGAAATGCTTGCGGAAGACAGATCTCGCGGAACGGTGAGCTTCAACGACGACTCCAATCGCAGGGACGCGCGAGCAGCAGCCCGGCCATCCGATTCTCTTTCAGAAAACTCGCGAGATCCTGATCCACGACGCAGCCCCGGCTTCTTGAGGCGTGCCTCAATATCCACTTTTCACCCTGCCGGATGAGGATCCCGCAGTGGAAAACGTCCAAATGCGAGCGCGTGGATGCGAAAAAGATGAGATCGCCGGTGCGGACTTCAGACTCCACCGATGAAAATCTGCTCTTGGGTATGCATGAGAAGGATTGCCGGTTCGCCGGCAGTCCCGGAACCACATTCAGCAGGCGCTGCTTGCGAGTGGTTGCATACCGGAGCCCAATGCGGCGGACCAGGCCGTGGCCGGAATTATTCCTGAGCCACTGAATCATATAGTGATTTCGGTGCCGCCACTCCACACGCCCATTCGAATAACGCAGTTTCTTGAGAATCGGTGAATAATTCCCTGTCTCACCGGCATACACCAGCGCCATCACGCTTTCGATATACGTGACACAGTCGAAACCCTTCAACGAGTCATTAAAAACTTCAGGAGTGTCCACCGATCCAACCAAAGAATGAGCAAGATACGGGAAACCCAGAAAGCGCCCGGAGATGGATTCAACGCGGGCAGCAACGGCATTCATGCGACCGATTCTAGCATCGTGTTTGGGCATCCCGCTTGCAACACAAAAGGTATGCGACATATCGTTCCGTATCTCATTACAGGAATGTTGATGGCGATGCTGGCGGGAGGCGTCGGGCTAGTCGGGGACGCCATTCGGAAGTTTCTGCATGAAAGATATGCAATGGGACATAGCAGTGAAAATCCCTCATCAGGCCCTTCGGGCCACCTTCACCCGGAGGGAGAAGGCCAACCTTCAGCCCACTCCCTCTCCCACCGGGAGAGGGAGTGGCGAAGCGCCGGGTGAGGGATCTTCAGTCTGAGCTACTTCCCCAGTGCCATGCTGACCTGTGTCAGCAGTTGATCGGTCGGGATCAGCGAATTGTTGCTGCTCTTCCAGATGATCTTTCCGGTCTGATCGATCAGGAAGTAATAGCGCTTTGAGTTATTCGCCGCAGCCGCATCATACTTCTGCGAAATCGTCAGGGATCTGTCGCTGACGAAAGAGTTCTTCGCACCCACTTCAGTCTTGAACTTGTTGAGCGCTCCGGGCAGATCCGCGGAGATTCCCACCATCTCTACGTTCAGTGCCGTGAACTTGTCGAACTGCTGTCCGGCTTCAGTGAACTCGGTGGTGCAGCCAGGGGTGAATGCACCGGGAAAGAACATCAACAGAACATTCTTCTTGCCCTGGAAATCTTTCAGGGCACCCGCCGGCTGGCCTCGCTGCGCGGCAGGGATGGGGAAATCGGGGGCCGCCTCGCCCACCTTGGGAGAATTATCCGGTCCTGCCGTCAGCTGGGCATAAACCGGAAGCGCCACGAGCAGCGCCAGAATCACCAGACTTACCTTACGCATCGATCCTCCTTAAACGGACATCCAGATTGTCCAGGTCAGCATCTAATGCCATACCGGGAGCCACCACGGCAACCTCAAAAATAGTCCTTGACGCAGGCGCGGCAATGCATAAATATTCGTACGTCAGCATAAGTATGCAAATGGCAACCGCTACCTCGACAAAGAAACTTCTGA
>Ga0068859_100004166_pt1 | contig 14769 bp, 13 predicted proteins | sample KBSSwiS22_FD_66585 | JGI IMG/M metagenome (GOLD analysis project Ga0068859, IMG submission 66585) | Switchgrass rhizosphere microbial communities from Kellogg Biological Station, Michigan, USA - KBS Switchgrass S2-2 | ecosystem: Host-associated > Plants > Roots > Rhizosphere > Soil ...
GAGCACGAACCGTCCGCAGTGCATGCGTCCGCCGTAGTGACCGTCGATCGTCTCCGTGACCGTGAGGGAGCGGTCCACCGCCACCGTGTCGCCGCCCGTCGGCACGCTGTCCGCCGCGGCCACGCGGTATTCGGTCGTGTTGCCCGCATCGACGACGAGGATCTCCGGCCCGGCCAGCGCCACGGGGTCGCTCGGCGTGTCCGACTTCGGCGCGAGCGGATTCATGAAGAGGCCGTTGCAGCCCGTCAGGCCGAGGAGGGTGGCGACAGCAACGAGGTTTCGGACGACCCGCATGCGCGTCATGCCGCTTTCTCCTCCTTGGACGGAGCCTCGGGCTCCTTCGGCTGGGTCTGCTGCACGTACCGGATGTACGCGTCCCGGATGAAGTAGGTCGCAATGACCGCCATGAAGGCGCTCATGTAGCCCCACGTGAGGAACAGGATCGCGAAGAGGTAGCCGAGGAGCTTCAGCACCACGGCCCCGGCCATCTCGTAGCCGAACGCGAAGCTCGTCCGCCACACGGTCCAGACCGGCTGGCGGCTGTGGAGCGCGACCACGCCGGCGATGAGCCACGTGTTCAGCATGAAGTAGGTGACCGCCGCCGCCGCGAGGGGCAGCGCGTTCAGAGGCGAGAGGAGCGCGTCGATGTTCGCGCTGTTCCCGCCCAGGCGCTGGAACACCGCCGACGCGGCCGCCACGGTCACGGCGCAGGCCGCGAAATTGAAGAGACCCTGGTACCACTTCCGTTTGCGGAAGAGGAGGTCCGCCACGAGCCCCGCGACCGCCGTCCCGCCCACCGCGGCCGACGCGGGGAGCAGGAGCAGGGTCGCGAAGTTGGCGGCGTTCGCCATGCTGAGGTACCCGCGCCCCTTCGGCGCCGGCAGCCACAACACTTCGCCCAGGAGGTTCGCGAGGAACCAGAAGAGGAGTGAGAGCGCGCCCACGGTCGGATCCGGGGCGCCCAAGCGCCACATCGCGATCCCGCCGGTAGCGACCACCACCGTGATGTAGGCGGTGAGTAGCATCGCTCGCTCGACCTCCGTCCGTCGTTTCCATCGTGGGCGCAGTGCGCCTGCTTCCACCCATCCCAATCCCACACCATGTGAAGGCATGGGTCGTGCCGTGGGTTGTTTCATGGCTTAATTGTATTATTGACAATAACTTACGTAAATAGCCTCAGGCGAGATGGAGGCAAAGGTGGGGTCGATTGGCTCACGCGTGGCTGGATGCGACCAGGAAAACGAAGGGTCTGAACGGGGGTGCGAGGTATCGCGCGGTCCTAGCGAGCTCGACAAGATGACGCGATTCAGCGGGGCCAGCACGCTGCGATTACGCTATAGTGCTCCGCTCGCCGGCGGGTTCATTGATTCCATGAGCGATCCCGCCCCGCGCACGGGTCCCCATCGTCTAGCCTGGCCTAGGACACCGCCCTTTCACGGCGGCAACAGGGGTTCGAATCCCCTTGGGGACACCACCTACCGCGAAATCACTCCTACCGACGACGCGCCGCGTGTCCAGCGGAGATCAGATCAGAAGGGTGGACGCGGCATGATCCAGTGGATCACGGCGCACACGCCGATCACGATTTCGATGCCGAGGGCGAGAAGCATCTGCTGTCGGGTCTCCTTGGTGGGCGCGAGCCAGGCGAAGATGCCAAAGGCGAACGTCCAGAGCGGCACGCCCAGAAGCTGGGCGAGTCCGAGGAGGTTTAGGAGCACGAGCGCGACGTTGTCCGCTCGTCCGTGGGTTAGTGCGGGGAGGAGAACCGCGACCAGGCCGACCGCGGCGAACCACAGGGACACCAGGCCGACCCGGTTCCAGAAGCGCTCGTTGCGCCTCGAGGACCAGAGCAGGAAAACGGTCGGGATGAGCGCGACCGCAAGGAAGGCGCCGAGCGCGGTGATCAGCTGTCCTCCCGCATACATGCCGCCCGAAGTGTCGTAGGGCAGGGCGGAGACGCGGACGTCGTAAAGCCATCCCGCCACGATGGCGGCCAGCACGGCGGCCATGTAGCCGGAGATGACCAGGCTCGTCTTCTTCCAGTGACCCATCGATCCCTCCAGGCGACATTTATCGGCAATCGCCTGCCGGAGATTGAGCCGCGGCAGAAAGCGACGAGCGCCGCGGAGCGAACTCCGCGGCTGGGGAATGGCCGTGCATGGGCTACTGCTGTCCGGACGCAGCGCGGGCCGACCGGAGACCCTTCGCGCGATCGAGCATCATCCGGAGCCTGGCCTCCGTTCGATCGAGCGAGTCGGGAGGCGCGCCGGATGCGAGAGCGCCCACCTGTTTCGCCGCGTTCTCCGCGAAGTGGGAGACCCGCTGGAAGGACTGGAGGGCCGAGGGCTCGGGCCGCGCCTTCGCCAGGGTGGCGGCCTCCTTCTCGAGGTCTTGGCGCAGAAGATGGAGCTGCGTTCGCACGTAGGTCGACGGAGCTTGCCCGGACCGTTCCCGTTGGCGGAGCTCGAGCGCTTCACCGAGGGCGGACGTCACTTTGTCGACCGAACGGTCCAGATCCTGCTTGCCTGACCGAGATCCGAGAGCCCGGTAGACGCCGAACGCCACCGCGGCCAGGACCAGCACCGCCATCACGATCTGGAGCCAACGACTCATGTGCTCGGCCCGTCCGCGCATCCTTCAACTGTACCCCGGGCCCGTTTCGGAAGGGAACGCTCGGGCGCTGCGTTATCCTTAATCGTGGCCACGCGAGACACGATGACCCAGCCGACTCCGGACGATCTCAGGCCCGCCGCCGCGCGCCTCTGCTACGCGGAGGTGCTGATCGAGATCGGGGATCTCACGCTCGCCGAGATGGAAGTGGCCGAGGTCCTGGACGAGAGCCCCGAGCATCATGACGCGCTCAGCCTCTTTGCCAAGCTCAAGCACATGCGGGGACAGCTCTCCCTCGCCGTGGCCTGCACGGCGCAGCTTCAGTCGAAGCAGACCGGCGCCGGCGAGCGCGCGCGAATGCACCTCGAATCGATGCTCCACCTGGCGCAGGATCCCACCCAGGGGGCGGGCGAATTCCTCGCGATGGGGCAGTTCCAGCTGATTCAGAAGCCCACGTCGTATCTGGCTCTGGAAGAAGCATTTCGCCAGTACGTGGCTCGTCGCCCCAACGAGGCCGGGACCATCTGCCGGAACGTGGCGACGCGACACCGCGATCGCGATCCCGAGGTCTACAAGCTCGCCGTGCTCGCCGAGGCATGGATCTACGAGCTGATCGGAGACTTCGAGATGTCGATTCAGATTTTGGAGCGGCTGGGCCTCGAGCGCGGATACGAGACCGACATCGACCGGCTCCTCGCGCTCGTTGCGCTCTACGAGCGGACGGGCAGCCGGGAGCGGCTCGAGTCGGCTGTGAACATCGGAAAGTATCTCGAGAAGAATCAAGAAGATCCGCACGTGCTCGGTCGCCTGGCGCTCCTGTATCGCCGGCTCGGCGACCGGGAGGCCGCGGCCGAGTACGAGCGCCGCCATCTGGCCGCGTACCGACGGCAGCAGCATCGCGCCGACTTCCAGGAGGTGGTCGAGGTGGCGTCCCACCGGTTCCTGCCGATCGAGCGCCTCCGCGCCATCCGCTTTCCCGACGCGGTGCTCAGCCAGGGCGCCCCCGAGCGCGAGACGGCCCTAGGTGCCGCGATCCGCGGCGATCTCGCGACGGCGAAGCGCACCTTCTCCCGGGGCGAAGACCTCCTGGACCTCAAGTACTGGGCCAACCTCGAGGCGCTCTCGGGGACGCACACCGGGCGCGAGCGTGCCATCGATCTCTTCGCGAGCGCGCTCGAGCGGGACCCGACGGATCTCTACGTGATCGGCTGGCTCCTCGACCGGGAGGCCGAGGTGCCCTCGCCGCGTGTCGCCGATCTCCTCAAGATGAAGTCGATCGTCCCCACGGTGCTCGAGGCGCTCGAGGCCGCGGTGCACGTGTCGCCGAACAACTATCGAATCTGGAGGCGGCTCGCCACCCTCCTCGCGCTGCAAGGTGGAGGGGACACCGCGCAGCAGAGGCGCTTCGCGGAGCGGGCGGAGAGTCTGGAGCGGACGTCGCGGGAGCGCTCGCGCGCGATCGGGCGCGTGCTCTCCGCGGCCACCTACCGCTTCGCGGGGACGATCCACGGACTGGTCCATGAGGTCTGGGCCACTCGCGAGATCGCGTCACCCGGGCAGGGAGGCGCGCTCCGGCGAGACGACATCCTCGGCAACGTGACCGAGGAGATGAGGACCAACGTGCGGAACACGTTCCTCGCCACGCGGGAGTACGCGCAGGCCAAGTTCCCCCACGCGACGCGCGACATCCTCGACTTCAACTACGGGTACAAGGTCACCAAGGAAGACGAGCCGTCCGGAGGAACCTCGGCCGGCCTACCGACCGCGCTGGCCTTCCTCTCCGTTTTCTTGCAACGGCCGGTGCCGCAGGACGTCGCGTTCACGGGCGTGGTGGTGACGGACGCGCACGACGTGCTCACCGTCCGGCTGGTGGGGGATCTCGATTACAAGGTGGACGGCGCCTATCACCGAAATCTCAGGATGATCCTCGTGCCGAGCGGGAACCGCGCGATGCTGGATCGGAGCACGATCGTGCCGCGCGTGATCACGGAGGAGATCGTGCGCTACGTGCCGGATCTGGACCAGGCGGCCGGGCTCGTCTTCGGGGACCTGGAGTTCCTCTAGAAACACGAAGCCGAGGCGGGTCGAAGCCCGCCTCGGCTCGTGCGTGCAGCGTTCTGCCCCCTTACATCGTGGCGAATGGGAAGGTCTGCGTGATCCGGTAGGGATCGGACGCGCGAGCCTCGGCCATCTTCCGTTCCATGATGTCCTGGACATCGAGGCCTTGGCGGCCGATGCCCTGGATCCCGATCGGGCTCTGGAGCCACGGCACGTTGCCGTACGGATTGACCTGCGAATACGGCGAATGCTGAAGGCCCTGGGTCAGGTACTGGAGCGGGTTGACCTGCGCGTACGGATTGCCCTGCGAGAACTGGCTCCCTTGCGAGAACGGGCTCCCTTGCGAGAACGGACTCCCCTGCGAGAACGGATTGCTCTGGGCGTACGGGTTCCCCTGGGAAAACGGATCGACCTGCGACGTGTGACCGAGGCCGCCGATTCCCTGGGTCCAGGGCGAGGTCTGCGGGAATCCGCCAACCCCCTGCTGCCCGATACCCTGCTGACCTAAACCCTGCTGCTGCCCGAAACCCTGCTGCTGACCTAAACCCTGCTGCTGCCCGAAACCCTGGCCGCCGAACTGCTGCCCAAGGCCCTGCCCGCCGAATCCCTGCGTTCCGAATCCCTGAGTTCCAAACCCCTGCGTGAGATAGGCGAGCGGATTCATCTGAGGCATCACCCCCGTGTGGCCGAGGCCGTGAACGGACAGCCGAACCTGATTGAGCGCGTCGATGGTCTGATTGATGCGATCGTTCAGGACCTGAAGTTTGCGAACGTCGACTTTCGCTTCCATGAACTCCTCCCTTTGGACGTGGTAGGACCCCCCGGTTGCAGCCGAACCCTCGACGCGCCCGCGCGCGCGGATGGAGCCGTCGACGCGGTTCGAGCTGCCACTGGTTCACTTCTCATCCGACGTGTATGGACGTCATATCCTGGGTACTCCCCGTCGCGCGGGGCACCCGGATCTCGAGGATGCCGCTTCGCATCTGCGCCTGGAGCTGATCGAGCGCCAGGCCGGCCGGAAGCGGGATCATGCGACGGAATTTTCCGTACATCTGCTCGGTATAGCGGAGATCCATCTGCCCTTCCGTGGCCGCGCGGGCCGGACGGGTGCCGTGGAGCTCTAGCATGTTCCGGATCACCGAGACCCGGACCTGATCGCGCGTCACACCGGGAAGGTCCACGCTGATCCAGACCTCGGCGCGCCCTTCCCACATCGAGATGGGCGGCTTCCAGCCGTCCAGGGTCCCGGAGCTTCCGGAGAATTCCGTGAGGGTCTCGACCAGCCGGTCGACCTGTTCCTGCACGTGCTCCTCCGGAACCTTCTCGGGCGGGATCGTCGCGTAGGGGTGCTCGCGAATGGGCGGCGCCTCATGACCGGTCAAGGATCGATAGAGCCGCTCCACCTGTACGATGGCGTGGTCGATGCTCTCGGTCTCGTTCATCCCTCGTCCCTCCTGACGGCTACGTGGCAATGGGATCGGCCTCCTGCGCGCGCTCGAGGAGCGCGGCTCCAAGAATTCTCGAGGCGATCGCTTGAATCGTGAGCTGCACTTCGAAATCACGGGAGCGCTCCGACTCTGATGACGGTGCGGCCGCGAGCGCGGGCTCCGTGGCGTCCACGACCGCCGGTGCGTTGGGGCCGGCCGTCATGGAGAGCGCGATGAGATCGGGTTCGTGGGTTGCCGTCGACACGATGTCGCTCCTTTTAGTCTGCTTCCGAAATGGTGGGTGGTGGTTCGAGCCGCCTCATCAGCGACAACGTCATAGGGCAGCAAGCGACAGGCCAAGAAGACTGAGGTGAACGCAACTCACGTACCCCGTCCGCAGGTCGTGATTCCATCACAGGGTCGCGTGCGTCGAGCACGTGATGCATGTCGATCGGAGTGATGAATCGCGTGGGAAGAGTTACATGATGTACCGGTCGGGCTTGTACTTTGTCACTGTTGCAACGGCACGCGGAGCGGTACTTGACTTCGGCGGAGGTCTGGGTCAGAACTTGTCCGCCATCACGGAGCGCGAGTCGCGGGGGATCCGGCAGCGGATGCCGTCGCGGAGAACCGACACCGGAGAGATACCGAATGCTGATCAGCGAGCGCATGGCCGCGGCCATCAACACCCAGATCGGAAACGAATTGGGAGCATTTCTGCAGTACGTATCCATCGGAGCCCACTTCGGCAGCGAGAACCTGCCGGCTCTATCGGCGCACTTTCACAAACAGGCGATGGAAGAGCGCGCGCACGCGATGCGCTTCGTCAACTTCCTGGTCGACGCGGGCAGTCGCGTCCGGATTCCCGCGATCCCGGGTCCCAAGGCCGACTTCAAGACCGCTGAGGAAGCGGTGAAGCTCTCCCTGGAGTGGGAGCTCACCGTGACAAAGCAGATCAACGATCTCGTGGACCTCGCGATCACGGACAAGGATCACCTCACGCGGAACTTCCTCCAGTGGTTCGTCAACGAACAGCTCGAAGAGGTGGCCAGCATGGAGACTCTCCTCAGCATCGTTCGACGCGCGGGGGAAAGCGGACTCCTCTTCGTCGAGGACTTCCTGGCGCGCCGCGGCGGCGTCACGCTTCCGTCGGGTTCGGCGGCAGGAGAGAAGGCTACGTAGACGGCCTCATCGTCCCTCTCGTGCAAACACCGCGCTCGTGTCGGGGTTCGTAGGTTGATGAAAAACGAAATCGGGGTCGGATCCGTAGATCCGACCCCGTTCTCTCGTACCCGCCGGCCTGGTCGTGCCGGCTAGGATCGACTGTTAAGAGATTTAATGATTCGAAGGCGCTGATCCCGTGCCAGGCGATCCCGGGCCGGGAGCCGAGCTACCCGTCGTTCCCTTGATCTCCTTGCCGTCCGGATCGCGATACGCCACCGAGCCGAGATTGAGCTTCGTCAGCTGCGGCTCGATCTTGCTCCTGTCGCCCACCGTGACCACCACCATCCGCTCGGGAGCGAGATGCTTCTTCGCGACCGCGGCAACATCACTGGTCGTGATTGCGGAGAGTCTCGACGGAAGCGTCTGATAGTAGTCGAGCGGAAGATCGTACATATAGAGGTTCGCGATCGTACCGGCCGTGGAGAAGGTCGTCTCGAAATTCGCGGGCAGGGAGCGCGTCGTCGCCTCCTTGGCCATCCGAAGCTCGTCCGCCGTCACGCCGCCGTCCCTGAGCTTCGTCACTTCGTTGAGAACCTCGGTCACCGAGGGGCCGGTCACGTCCGCGCGCACCGAAGCGCCCGCGATGAAGTTGCCCACCCCCCGGTTCTGTCCCACGAACGAGAAGGCGCCGTAGCTGTAGCCCTTGTCCTCGCGGAGATTCAGGTTGATGCGGCTCGAGAAGAGCCCGCCGAGGACCGTGTTCATGAGGTCGAGCTTCTCGTAGTCGGGATCAGAGCGCTTGACGCCGAACTGTCCGGCCAGCACCACCGTCTGGACCGAGCCCGGCTTGTCCACGATCACGATCCGCGAGTTGGCCATCGTTCCCGTCGGGGGAATCGGAGCCGGCGTGGCCGCACCCTTCCAGGATCCGAAGGCATCCGTAGCGAGCTTCTTCGCCTCGGATTCGGTCAGATCGCCGACCAGGATCAAGGCCGCGTTCTTCGGGCTGTACGTCGAGGTGTAGAACTTGACCAGATCGTCGCGCTTCGTCTTCTCGATCGATGCCTGCGTGCCGATCTGGGTGTGTCCGTAGGGATGAGCCGGCCCGAAGAGGCAGGCATTCATCACCCGGATGCCCGTCGGCCACGGCTGATCCCGCTGCTGCATCAGCGTCGTGAGACGGTCGCTCCGGATCCGCTCGATTTCCTGATCGGGGAACGAGGGGTGGAGCGTGACGTCGGCAAGGATGTCGATCGCGGCGGACGAATTCTGTTTGAGCGACCGGATCCCCGCGTTCGAGCCGTCCGGCTGGCTGCCGGTCGCGAGGGAGGCGCCCAGAGCATGGGTCTGGTCCGCCAGCGCGAGGGCATCGCGCTTCGTCGTGCCTTCGTCGAGCATCGCGGCGGTGTAGCCCGCGAGCCCCGGAAGGTCCGTCGGGTCCGCCGCGCTTCCGGAGCGGAACACGAGGTTCGCCGACACGAGCGGGAGCCGGTGCGACTCGACAAAGTAGAGGGTGAGACCGTTCGGGAGCACGGACCTCTTCGGCGTCGGGAGCTTGGCCTGGGTCTCCGCGCCGGCCGAGGGGGCCGTGTTCCGCCACGGCTCCTTCGACTCGATCTTCGCCTCATCCTTCGCCGGAGCGGGCGGGGCCGGCGGGTCGGGCGGGAGCTTCTTGTCGCCCGGCACCGCGTAGACCACGACGCGCGCGTCATTCTTCAGCGTCTGCGCCGCGAACTGCTTCACCGCTTCCGGCGTCACGGCCTCGAAGCGGGCGAGATCCTTCTGCAGGTAGCCCGGATCCTTGACCGCCTGGTTGTACGAGTTCATCCGATCGGCGACGCCGGAGAAGCCGCCCAGGTTCTCGAGGCTCGTCACGATGTTCGAGTAGATCGAGTTCTGCGTCGCCGCCACCTCGGCCTCGGTCGGGCCGGTCTGGATGAATGAAGCGAGCTCCTCGTTGATCGCCTTCTCCACCTCGTCCGGGGTGTGGCCCGGCTTGACGGTCGCCGAGACCTGGAAGACCGAGGTCAGGGCATACGACTGCTGCTGGACGGAGACGTCCTGGCAAATCCGCTTCGTGTAGACGAGGCTCTTGTAGAGCCGGCTCGCCTTGCCGCCGCCCAGGATGTCCGCGGCGATTCCCGCCTCGGCATCGCCCGGCTTGAGGATCGGGGCGGTGAGCCAGGCCATGTAGACGCGCGGCAGCGTGATCTTGTCCGTGACGGTCGCGCGGCGCTCGGAGGTGATCGGAGGCGTGGTGGCGGTGATGGCCGGCACCGGAGCGCCGCGGGGAATGGAGCCGTAGTACTTCTCGACGAGCGCCTTCACCTTCGCCTTGTCGATGTCGCCCGCGATCACGAGGCTCGCGTTGTTCGGCGCGTAGTAGCTGCGGAAGAAGTTCTTCACGTCTTCCAGCTTGGCCGCCTGGACGTCTTCATGCGATCCGATGATCCAGGGGTAGTAGGGATGTCCCTTGGGGAAGAGCATGTGCCACATCTCTTCCTCGACGATTTGATAGGGAGCGTTCTCCACGCTCTGACGCCGCTCGTTGCGCACCACGTCCTGCTGGTTCGCCAAGGAGGGGCCGGTCAGCGTATCGAGGAGGTAGCCCATCCGGTCGCTCTCGAGCCAGAGCGCCGTCTCGAGCTGGTTTGCGGGCATGTCCTCCATGTAGTTGGTGCGATCGAAGTCGGTCGTCCCGTTGATGAACGAGGCGCCGGCGCCTTCGAGGTACTTCCAGATCTGGTCCTCGCCGACGTGTCCGGACGATTGGAACATCATGTGCTCGAACAGGTGGGCGAAGCCGGTCCGTCCGGCGATCTCGTTGGCGGGGCCGACGTGGTACCAGGTGTTCACCGCCACGAGCGGGAGCCGGTGATCCTCGTGAAGGATGACCTCGAGCCCGTTCGGAAGCGTGTACTTCTCATAATCCAGCGTGACCGGTGGCGGCTTGACCCCGGCCAAAGCCACCGCCGGCGCGAGGCCGAGGGCGAGGAAGGCGACGAGGGCCAAGGGGGCGCGCAGGAACGTACGCTGGGCGCGGTGCTTCGACTGCATGTGATTCATTCGGTGGCTCCTTTGCCAGACGGGACGGCGTGGGAGATGCGGGGTCCAAATGACGTGTTTGGATCGAATTGGGGGTCCAGTTTTGGGCATGCCTCCGGCCCTGTCAAGCCATTGGATACAGCAGGGGGCGGGGAAGGTTGGAACGAAAGGCGTTGGAACGAGCGGCGGCTAGTCCGGGCGGCTGTTCAGGGTCCGGCCACGGTACCGGGCCACCGCCATGGCCACGATCTCTTCGATGAGGGAGCCGTGGTCGCGGCCGGCCTGCTTGGCGGCCAGAGAGAACTCGGCCGTGGAGTGGAGCCAGGGGTTGGGGTTGACCTCGAGAAGGTAGATCCGACCGTCGGGAGTCAGACGGAGATCCGCCCGCGCGTAATCCCGGATCTCGAGCGCCCGGCAGGCCGTCACCGCGATCTCCTGGATCTCGGCCAGCCTGTCCTCGCTCAGGTCCTCGGGAACCCGGAGCTTCGTCTTCTTATAGGCGTCGGTCCCGCGTTCCCACTTCACCTCGGTTCCGGCGATCCGGGGCGTCCCCTCGGGCAGGTCGGAGAGATCCAGCTCCACCACCGGAAGCGCGGTTGGAGGCTCGTTCCCGAGCACCGACACGTAGAGCTCGCGCCCCTCGATGTACTCCTCGATGAGCACCGGGGAGTCGAGATCGGCATGGAGCGCGTCGATCCGCTCCATCAGCTCCTTGATGGACCCGACCACCGCGCTGAACTCGATTCCGATCGAGCCGTCCTCGCGCTTGGGTTTCACGATGACGGGGAAGTGAAGGTCGTCCGACCACTGCAAGCGGCCCTGGTACACCGTGGCGAAGTCCGGCGTGCGGAGTCCGTGGAACGTGAAGAGACGCTTGGCCACCGCCTTGTCCTGCGCGAGCAGAAGCCCGGAGGGCCCCGAGCCCGTGTAGGGAAGGTGGAGCAGGTCGAGATAGGCGGCGATGTTCAAGTCCTTCGTGTCGTCGCCCCCGTAGGACTCGGTGAGGTTGAAGACGAGGTCGGCTTCGATGCCCGCGAGCGCCTTCAGGCTGCGCCGTCGCCCGTCGAGGCAGTGCTCGACCACGGTGTGGCCCCGTTTGGTGAGCGCCTCCGCGATCTCCTCGCGGTCGCTCTTCTCGCGCCGCTTTCGCGCGCGCTTGGGATTCTCGGGCGGCGGCTCGGGCGCTTCCTCCTCGAGCTCGTGCCACGCGTCGTACAGGATGCAGATGGTGAGCGGGTTCTCCGTCATTCGTCCTCGCCGTGGGCCGTCACACGTTCCGGAACTTGCCGCGCGTCATGTAGTTCATTGCGAGCGCCGTGCCGTACGCGGTGAGCGCGACCAGGTAGTCGCTTTCCTTGCCGCGCATCCCGAGATACCCGCGGGCCCGGCACGCCTCGACGATCGAGTCCACCATCTCGCGAACCACCGGCCGCCGCACGCCGGTCCAGTGCGCGATCTTGTCGATGAGCTTGTTCCGGTGCTGCTCGACGATCTCCCACGCGGGCCGCACCGGCTTTCGCCGGGTCCCTTTGGGGAGGAAGATGTCGACCAGCTCGTCGTCCGGGTTCAGCTCCATGGCCGAGCGATTGCGCGCGGCCGTCTCGTCGAAGACCTCACGGACGGTGCCTTCCATCTCTTCGACGGTGATGTCCGGGCGCGCGCGCTTGACGACGGGCTCCCGATCGCCGCACGCGCGCACGGTGCGCTCGACGTACTCGAGCTTGGCCAGCGCGGGCCACCCGGCGTAGCGCTCGCGCCACGGGTATCCCGGCGTGAGCCACACCGCGAAGGCTTCGGCGAAGTCCTCGTCGGGATGCTTCTGCGCGTACCAGCCGGACAGATGCCGCACGAAATCGCGGCTGAACGGAACGGGCCGGTACTCTTCACGATAGCGCCGTCGAAACGGGCCGAACGTAGCACGCCACTCGGCGGTCTGATAGAGACGATACGCGTAGTTGAACGCGTGGCCCGCCTCGTGACGCAAGTACATCATCACCTCCCGCGGACTCTCGAGCTCGTTCCGTTCCCGCTCGATTCGCGCGAGTCTCTTGTCCGCGAGATAGAACGGTATCCCGATGATCGGATGGCCCGACGGGCATCCCCACTCGTCCGTGAGGTAGTAGCGGGGCTGCCAGCGACGGATCCCCTTCGCCTTGAGCTCCGCCGCGAGCCTATGCAAGAAAGGTTCGACCGGAGAACCCTCGATCCTGAGTCCCAGGGTAGCGAGCGGCTGATCGATGAAATCGACGACGGGCTCGGCCGGAGAAGACGCGACCGCGATCTCGTCGCTGGGTCCCTCGGAACCGGGTGGCTGGAACATGGATACAGGCTATCATCCTTGGCCGGCGAAGAAAGTTTTTGCTTTACATGTCATGGGTTGCGGCCGATACTTCGGTTGTTGTCCTGTCGGTAGTTGAAGCACACATGGTGTGACTGTCGCCGCAGGAGAGACAAATCCTGCGGCTTTTTTTGTATCCGGGCGGGGCATCACGATCCGTTCCGGAACCCAGCCAAGCTGGCTGGGCGTTTGCCGCGCTATGCGGCGTGTTGGGGGTCGTACCCCGTAGTCGAAGGAGCTTTCAAAGTGGCGAGTGGAACGGTGAAGTGGTTCAACGAAGCGAAGGGTTTCGGTTTCATCCAGCAGGAAGGTGGCGAGGACGTGTTCGTCCACTATTCCGCGATCCAGGGCGATGGCTTCAAGACGCTGGCCGAAGGCGAGCGCCTGGAGTTCGATATCGTTCGTGGGCCGAAGGGCCTTCAGGCCGCTAACGTCCGTAAGGCGTAGGCAGCCGAACCACGGAGCACTCCGTCAAGCGCGGGGCGGCGCATCCAGCGTCGCCCCGTTCGCTTTTATGGCGACATCACGCCCCGATTCTGATTGGTTTGGAGCCATGACCCACCTGAGCCCACCCGCCCTCTACGCGAGCCCCGAGATCTACGACGTCGCCTTCGGCTGGGATCTCGCGCTCGAGCTCGACTTTCTAGAATCCTGCTGGGCCGCGCACGTCGAGGGCCCGGTGCGCCGCATCCTCGAACCCGCATGCGGCACGGGGCGCCTTCTCGAGGCGCTCGCGGAGCGGGGCTACGACGTCCTCGGATACGACCTGAGTCCCGAGATGGTGGCGTTTGCGTCGCGCCGTCTCGGCGCGTACGGGGGCCGGGCGCTTCGCGGGGACATGGCCGCTTTCCATCCGCCGGGGCACTTCGACGTCGCCGTCAATCTGGTGAACTCGATCGGTTACCTGCTCGACGACGATCAGCTGCTCCGGCACTTCGAGCGGATCGCGGAGGCGCTGCGCCCGGGCGGGATCTACATCGCGCAGTTCAATTACGCGGGCGAGCCTCCCGAGCTCGCCACGTTCGGCCCCTGGGGCCATCGCCGGAACGACATCTCGACCACGCTCACCTGGACCGTGGTCCGCGAGGATCTCGCGGCGAAGCGCTCCCACCAGCACGCCCGCATCACCGCGCGACGCGGCAAGGAGAAGCTGTCGATCGAAGAGGACCACGTGCTTCGCCTCTGGACGCAGGAGGACGTGGACGATCTTCTGGAGCGAAGTCCGCTCCGTCTTGCGGCGGTGTACCACGACCGCTTCGATCCGTTTCCCATCGATGTGCCGAGGACGGGGGAGTTCGGGAATCTGTACCACGTGCTCGCGCGGAGGTAGCGCGGGCGGGGGGAACTAGCGGGGAACCGTCGCGCTGAAGTCGAGGATGGCCGCGGCGAGGGAGTCGGGCTGGTCCAGCGGCACGAGGTGCCCGGATCCATAGAAGCGCTTCCCGATCGCGGGACCCGCGGTCTCGTAGCCCAGCCGCTTTCGCGCGCTCGACCACGATTCGGCGGCGGGCCAGGAGTCGTCGGTCAACACCACCATGATCGGCTGCTTCACCTTCTTGATTCGTTGCCTGAGATCCATGTGCCACGACTCGCGGAAATACGCGGACATGACGTCGCGGGGGACCGCTTCCGCTCTCGTCACGACCGAGTCGACCTGGCTCGTGTCCTTCGACATCTGCTGGAACACGCCCGCCACGAACACGGGGTAGCGGTCGCGCAGGAGCATCTCGAGATTTCCGATGCGCTCCGAGTCGGCCAGGATGTACGTGGGCAGATCGATCGGCACGATCCCGGACGCGCGCGACGGGTGCGCGGCGGCCTCTTCCAGCGCCACCCAGGCTCCATACGACTGGCCAACCAGCACCGCCTTCTTCACCTTCTCGCGGTCGAGCGTGCGGTCCAGCGCGGACGCCACTTCCTTGAGCGAGAACGGAGTCACTTGCGGCGACTCGCCGTGCCCCGGCAAGTCCACCCGCACCACGCGGTGCTTCGTCTCGAGCAGCGGCGTCACACGATCCCACATATGACGATCCTGACCGGCGCCATGGATCAGGACGAGCGTCGGCTCTCCCTGCCCGCTCGACGAGAACGCGAGGCCCGGGGTATCCGGCGAGGCGATCGGAGCGA
>Ga0068859_100004172_pt1 | contig 14756 bp, 12 predicted proteins | sample KBSSwiS22_FD_66585 | JGI IMG/M metagenome (GOLD analysis project Ga0068859, IMG submission 66585) | Switchgrass rhizosphere microbial communities from Kellogg Biological Station, Michigan, USA - KBS Switchgrass S2-2 | ecosystem: Host-associated > Plants > Roots > Rhizosphere > Soil ...
TCGACCAGGTGCGCGCCCTGCTGGACAACCTCGTCCACGCGGCGCAACGCCGAGTCGGCGGCGAAGGTCGCGCCCCTGTCGTAGAACGAGTCGGGGGTGCGGTTCACGATCGCCATGATCAATAGGTCGGTCGGGGCGTACTCGCGCCCGTGCAGCAGCAGGCTCATCGGGGCATCACGCTAGCGGCCGGCGGGCGCTCGCCCACCCACACCTCGCGATGCTGCCAGCCGTCCGGTGCGTCCCGGTCGAAGTGGTGGATCTCGGCGCTGGTGGCCCCGTGCGCCCGTCCACTCCTGCGGTCAGCGCCCCATGCCGGATCTCGCCTGTCCGCGACGGACAGGATCTCCAGTGCCATCGCGGACAGGTCGTGGACGTGCTGGTGCTTGTGCGCGCGGGCCCCCAGGTCGACCTGCGCGATCGCCTCGAGACCGCGCCGGGTGTACGTGTCGATCAAGGTGCTGAACTCGACGCCGTACCCGCCCGGCACGTGCAGCTGCTCGAACCAGTCCCGGCGGATCGCCCACTCACCGGCCAACGGCTGAACGAACGCCGACAGCTGCGGCCACCGCGTCGCGAGTAGCGGGCGCGCCATGAGTTCGGTGACCCGTCCGCCCTCGGTCGTGCGCACCTGGCCCGTCTCGGCCAACACCCGGTCGTAGAATCCCCGCGCGAGCGCGACGCCCGGGTCGGACAGCATCGGGCCGAGCAGGCCGGTGACGAAATGCGTGCCCCACTCGGTGAGGTCGGCGTCGATGAAGACGAGCAAGGAACCGGAGGTGACGAACAACGACTTCCACAGTGCCTCGCCCTTGCCGGAGCGCACCCCTAGGTCGGGACGGACGTCGGCGACTCCGTGCACCGTGGCGCCGGCCGCACGGGCGACCTCGGCGGTCGCATCGCGCGACAGGGAGTCCATGACGACGACCTCGTCCACCAGCCCGATCGGGACGAGGTCCCTGACGATCCGGGTAACGACGTCGCCGACGCTGGCCTGTTCGTTGCGGGCCGGGATAACCACGCTGACGGTCTCGCCAGCCGTCCGCTTGGCCTGCAGCAACGGCGGAATCTGCCAGTCCTCGGCGCGGCTGGTGCGCGTGTCGAACCAGTGCTGCGCTGCGTCATCCACACCGTCACCTTTCCACAGCGCGAACGGGCCGATCCGCTGCGGTTGCGCCGGTAATTCCCGGGGCCTACGGTCAGGGGGCGACAAGGCGGGCCACATAATCATGCGGCCCAGGTGCACCAGCCGTACGCCGCTCGTTGGCCAAGGTTTGGGGGTGAGGGATGCACGAGGGTCTGTCGTCGCTGTCCCCTGCTCCGGCGCTGGGCGCGCGACACGGCCTGACCCCGGCGACCCACGCGGGCGCGCTCGGAACCGGTCCGGTCGCCTGGCTCGACGTCTCCTCCCGCTCGGCAGCCGACTGGCCCGTCAGCATCCGCACCGGCCCGCTCGGCTTGCAGATCATGCCGCTGCCCGGGGCGCGCGACAGCTTCTTCTTTCGCGGCGGCCGGATCCGCGGGTTGCGGTGCGTCTTCACCGCGGCAACGGTCAACGGCGCTGAGCTGCGCCGCTCGGCGCGCGTGCAACCCGACGCGGCCGACAACACCACCCAGGTCCTCATCCGGATGTCCGCAGGGGGCTCGGTGCTGGACGACGAGGCACACTTCCGCGGCGCCCGGATGCGGGTGATCAGCGCGGGTCGCGAGGTAAGCGAGGAGTTCTCGACCAACTCCCACATCTGCACCCTCAACGTCCAGCAGGCCGCACTGGGCATCCCGCCCGAGACGCTCGCCGCACTCACCGACCACCTCTTCGTCGTGTCGCCCGCGCAGTCGGCGATGCTGCGCTCCGCGATCGGGCTGCTGAGCGAGTCCGACCCGCTGGAGCTCGGACGCAACCTGCAGGCCGTCGACAGGTATCTCGCCTCCCTGGCAGCACTGCTGTTGCGCACCGCCGTCCCGACCCATCGCGACGAGCCGGAGCGTCTCGGCACGGTCCGCAGCCGCACCGAGGCGATCATCCACGCGCGGGCGGCCGACCCCGAGCTGACCCCGGCGATCCTGGCCGCGCAGTTGCAGGTGTCGTTGCGGCAGCTGTACCGGGCGTTCGACGGCACCGAGAGTCCCGCCGCGCGGATCCGACATCGCAGGCTGGAACTGGCCGCCGAACTGCTCGTCGGCAGCGGCTCGATGCCGCCGGTGGAAGCGGTCGCCCAGAAGTGCGGATTCGCCTCGGCCGAGTACTTCTCGCGGGCGTTCCGGCGGGAGTTCGGCCTCAGCCCGCGCGCCTACCGCTCCGCCAACCGCGACAGCATCGTCAGCTCCCGCTGATCCCCTCGGCGGTGTGCCGGGGTTCCGGCGGTACGGCGAGAAGTTGCGAGCGGTGCCACCTCGCCCGCCCTCGGCAGTGTGCCGGTCGATACCGTCGTGAGGTGATGCTGCGGAACGTGCGCGTGGACGGCCGCGCGGTCGACGTCCGCGCCGCGAACGGGACGGTCTCGCAGATCGGTCCGTCCCTGCCCGCCGACGGCGGCCGTGAGGTCGACGGGCGCGGCGGAGCGCTGCTCCCGGGCCTGCACGATCACCACATCCACCTGCTCGCGGCCGCCGCCGCGTCCACCTCGGTGTCGTGCGGGCCGGACTCGGTGCGAACGCGGGACCAACTCGCGACAGCGCTGCGAGCGGCACCGGGCACCGGGTGGGTGCGGGGCGTCGGCTACGACGAGTCGGTGGCGGGGGAGCTGGACCGCGAGCGCCTCGACGCTCTCGTCCGCGACCGTCCCGTCCGCGTGCAGCATCGCAGCGGTTCTCTGTGGGTGATCAACTCCGCCGGTCTGGACCGACTCGGCGCGGGGGCACCGGCGGACGGGCTGCTGTGGCGTCGCGACGAGTGGCTGCGGGAGCGTCTGGGCGCCGAGGCCGTTCCGTCGCTGGCTGCGGTGGGGGCGCGGCTGGCCTCGTTCGGGGTCACGGGTGTCACTGACGCGACGCCGGGGCCGGCGGCCACGCTCGCGGCCGCCGCGCGTGAGATGCCGCAGCGGGTGGTGAGTCTTGGCGAGACGGCTGGAACCGGTCTGCAGACGGGCCCGCGCAAGATCGTTCTCGGCGACCACGACCTGCCCCCGTACGACGACCTGGTCGGCGCCGTCCTGGCGGCCCGTGCCGAGGGACGGGCAGTGGCCGTGCACAGCGTCACCCGGGCCTCGCTGCTCCTGCTGCTGGCTGTCCTCGAGTCGGTGGGGACGGTCCGTGGCGACCGGGTGGAGCACGCGGCCGTTGCCCCGCCGGAGGCCGTCGAGGTGCTCGCCCGGCTGGGGGTCGCGGTGGTCACGCAGCCCTCGCTCGTGGCACGTCGCGGGGACGACTATCTCGACCGGGTCGATCCCGACGATGTTCCGCACCTGTGGCGCTACGCCTCCCTGCTTCGCGCGGGCGTCGCGGTCGCCTGCTCTTCGGATGCTCCCTACGGCGACCCCGACCCGTGGTCGTCCGTCCGGGCCGCACGGGACCGGACCACGGCCTCCGGCCGGACGGTCGGTGCGGACGAGCGGGTGGCCGCGTCGGTCGCCCTGGACGGGTTCCTGGCCGATCCGCTCGAGCCCGGGTTCGTGCCGCGCCGTACGGTCGTCGGTGCCCCCGCCGACCTGGTCCTGCTGGACGGGCCGTTGGACGCGGCACTGGACCACCCCGATGGCGTGCGTGTACGACTGACCATGATCAACGGCGACATCGCCTACGAGAGGACGACCGATGGCTGATCTGATCGACGTCGAGCGGATCGGCCGCGTCGCGATCGTGCGGTTCAACCGCCCCGAGACGCTGAACTCGATGAACCGGGCGATGGCCGTGCAGTACGCGGCGACCTTGCGTTCGCTCGATGCCGACACCTCCGTCGGCGCGATCGTCGTCACCGGCAGCGGCCGCGGCTTCTGCTCCGGGGCCGACGTCTCGCTGCTCGGCAACGGTGCGGACGGCATCTGGGCCGACATCGTCCCGCCGCGCGAGGACCTTCCCGGGTTCGTCCGCACTCTCTCGACCCCGGTGGTGGCCGCGGCCAACGGCGCGGTCGCCGGCATCGGGTTCGCGTACCTGATGGCCACCGACATCCGGTTCATCGCCGCCGAGGCGAGGATCGCGACGACGTTCTCACGGCTCGGCCTGGTCGCCGAATACGGCCTGTCGTGGCTACTGCCCCGGCTGATCGGCGTGGGACGGACACTGGACGTGCTGCTGACCGGACGGGCGCTCACCGCGGCCGAGGCGAAGGAGCTGGGCCTGGTCGAGTACGTCGTGCCCCTCGAAAGCCTGCTCGAGGCGGCGATCGCGTACGCCGAGGATCTCGCGACGAACTGCTCGCCGACGTCGCTGGCGGTGATCAAGGCACAGGTCTATGCCGATCTCGACCGTGATGCCGAGACGGCGCTGACCGACACGCTCACGCGGATGGACGCGTCCTTCCGCCTCGGCGACCTCGACGAGGCGCTCGCAGCGCGAGCGGAGAAGCGCCCGCCGAACTTCACGCCCTACTCGGGCTGATGGTCGGCGCGGAGTTCGCGGTCGGGCCGCTCGTCCTCGCCCTCGTTCCCGACGGCACCGAGTCCGGACCGTCCGAGGTCGGCGTGCCGGACGTAGGGGAGGCGGTGGCGTGTCTGCGCGAGGCGGTCGACAGATCACCGGTCGCGGCGCAGACGCTGGCCGGCCTCCTGCGGCTCACCTCGGCGGCGTCGTTGGCGGACGGCCTGCTCGCCGAGTCGCTCGCGTACTCGATGCTGATGAGCGGCGCCGAGTACCGGCGCTGGCTGGAGGCCCGCCCGCGGCGGGAGGTGCCTGCCCCGGTTGCTCCGGCCGTCCTGTTGGAGCGGGACGAGGACGTCCTCACCGTCACCCTCAACCGGCCCGAGCGGCACAACGCCTTCAGCCGCTGGGTGCGGGACGGTCTCTGCGAGGCGTTCGACCTGGCAGGGGCGGACGATTCGATCGCGTCAGTGGTCCTGCGCGGTGCCGGGGCGTCCTTCTGCAGCGGCGGCGACCTGGAAGAGTTCGGGACGACCCCGGACCTGGCAGCCGCGCACCTCATCCGCCTGGATCGAAGCGTGGCGGCACGACTGGATGCCGTGCGCGAGCGGGTGACGGTGCGTCTGCACGGCGCCTGCATCGGTGCCGGCATCGAACTGGCCTCCTTCGCCGGTCGGGTCGTGGCGCACCCGGACAGCGTGATCCGCCTGCCGGAACTGGCGATGGGGCTCGTCCCCGGCGCCGGCGGCACGGTGGGCATCACGCGGCGGATCGGTCCCTGGCGCACGGCCTACGTCGCGTTGACCGGTGCTCCACTGCCGGTCGCGACGGCGCTGAGGTGGGGGCTCGTCGACGATGTGGCTCCCTGATGTCGACCCCTCGCGCGAGGCGGAGCTGTGGGCAGCCTCCGGCGCGCTCGCGCTGACCGGGTACCCGGACGGGCCTCCGCGGTCGGCACCGGGCGCCCCCGCAGGCGTGGTGCGGGCTGCATTGGATGTGATCGCGCGTGCGTATCCGGAGGCGTCGCTGCCGGGAGTCGAGGTGCTGGGGCAGCGCGCGGCGTTCGCCGGGTTCGGCCGCAACGCCCCGTGGTCCTGCGGGGGAGCGTTTCGAGTCCTTCCCACGATGGACGGCTGGTTCGGTCTCTCCTTGTCGAGGGATTCGGACGTGGAACTACTGCCGGCGCTCGTCGAAGGGGAGGTGGACGAACCGTGGCCGACGGTCGCGCAATGGCTGATGGGGACCACCTGTGCTGCGGCGGCCGAGCGTGTCGTGCTGCTCGGGCTGCCCGGGGGACCGGTGCCTCGCGAGCCGCTGCCACCCCGCCGCGATCCGATCCTGGCGACGCCGGGCGGCGCCCGACGTCCCGACGCAGCGCCGTTGGTCGTGGACTTGACCTCGCTCTGGGCCGGACCGCTCTGCGGCGCGCTGCTGGTCCGCACCGGCGCGCACGTGATCAAGGTCGAGAGCGCAGCCCGTCCCGACGGCGCGCGGGGTGGCCCGGCGGCATTTTTCGACGTGCTCAACGGCGCGAAGGAGTCCCTCGTCCTCGACTTCGCAGACCCGGCTCAGCTAAGACAGCTGCGCGAGCTCGTCGCGTCGGCTGACGTCGTGCTCGAGGCATCGCGGCCGCGGGCGCTGCGGCAGCTCGGTATCGACGCGGAATCCGTTGTGGCGCAAGGCGGTATCTGGCTGTCGATCACCGCGTACGGCCGGGTCGGCGACGACGCGATGCGGGTCGGCTTCGGTGATGACATCGCCGCCGCGGCCGGTCTGGTCGGGTGGGACGAGGACGGACCCTTCCCCGTCGGGGACGCGCTGGCCGATCCGCTCAGCGGGGTCGTCGGCGCCGCAGCCGTGGTCCGGGCGTTGCAGCGGACGTCCGGCGTCCTGCTCGACCTGTCGATGCACGACCTGGCCGCCTGGACCGCCGGCGTACCTCGCACCGACCGACGTGGGATGCTGTCCGATCGACGGGGCGGTAGCTCAGCCGGTTAGAGCAGGGGACTCATAATCCCTGGGTCGTGGGTTCGAGTCCCACCCGCCCCACCGAGTGATAGCGGGCCGTTTGCCCCACGGAGACGGGGCGCACCGTCTCCGTGGGGCGAGAGATCGGGGTCAGTAGTAGTGGCGACGGCCGCCGATGGCGTGGTCGGTGGCGCCGAGCACGGCCAGGATCGCGCCGATGACCACGACGATGATGCCAAGGGTCCAGATGATGCTGACCTTGGCTAGGAAACCGATGATGAGCAGGACCACTCCGAGAATGATCATGTCGCACCTCCACAGTGAGGCGCCCGGACAGGCGCTGGTGACCACCGCCTACCCGCGTTCGTTCGAGGTTAAGCCCGTGAGTTTGTGGGTAGCGCGCCGACAGCCAGCGTGAGGTCGAGGATCTGGTGCGGATCCTCGAGCCGGTCGCCGAACAGTTCCCGTAGCTGGCCCATGCGATAGCGGACCGTCTGCGGGTGCACGAACAGCTCGGCGGCCATCGGCTCGCGGCGGCCCTGGTGCAGCAGGTAGGACCGCAGGGTCTGGACGAGTTTGTCGCGAGCCGCCGGTCGCAGTCCGGACAGCGGCGCGAGCACACGGGCGCTCAGGTCCGCGAGAGCGTCGCCGTCCGCGGTCAGGACGAGCCGGCCCAGCTGCTCGTCGGTATCGACGAGTGCGTCCGGTGTTCCCCAGGCAAGCGCCCGCAGCGCACGGGCGTAGGACGACGCCACCTCGGTCCACGGCCGGACGGGTCCGGCCACCACCGGCAGGTTCTGCGCCTGCTGCAACAGGGCGGGACGGGAGGTGACCGGGACGAGTAGCACCGCGCATCGCACACCAGGGTCGAGGCCCGGCGCCTCGTTCGTCCGCAGCACCTCGACGCCCAGGGCGGTCACCACGCGATCCACCCGGTTCTGCGGCACCAGCAACGCCATCAGGTCGGTCGGCGGAGTCCACTCGGCGTGCTCGGCCGCTTCCCGCAGCAGCTCGGCGGAAGCCGACGCGAGCAGGTCGCGGGCAAGCTGCTCGAGCTGCCGCTCCCGTGCCCTGCCCAGCTTCTCCAACTCGGCCGCGTGCCCGGCCGCGCCGGCGGCCGACAGTTCGTCGATGTAGGCGAAGACGAGCTCGGCGAGCAGGGCGGTCTGGTCGGCGGGCAGACCCTTGGACACCGCCACCGAGCCGAGCTCCCGCCACGTGATCCGCGCCCCGAGCCGGTAGGCCGAGAGCAGCGCGTCCATGCTCCGTCCGGCCCGTGCCTCGCCGCGACCGAGGTCGAACGAGGCATCGACCACGGGAGCCAGGGGCGTGGCGGCGGCGTCGGACTGCGCGGCCAGTTCGAGGAACCCGTGCAGCGCCACCTGCACCGCCGCCTCGATCTTGGCGCGCATCCGGCCGGTGAGGGCCGTCGAGTAGGCCGGGATCTCGGCGGTGACCACCGCGATGACCTCGCGGGCCACCGACGGCAGCCGCCGGACCAGCGCCGCCCTGAGGCGGGCGTCCAGACGGACCGCCAATTTTGTCTCCTCCGAACAATAAAACAGATCGAGATTCACCGCTGATCGGTGAGACTTTACGCCTCAGGCGGCAACACACTGGGTACATGACCACGATGCTGCGTGGGCTTGGACGCCTCGCCGAGTCGATCACCACTCCGCTGCTGCCGTCTGACTACCTGGACCTGCTCGATCCGCTGCGTGCCGGAGCGCCGTTGCGCGGCCGTATCGTCGCCGTCGAGCCCGAGACTGCCGACGCTGCCACGCTCGTCATCAGGCCCGGCCGCGGTTGGACGGGCCACCGCCCGGGCCAGTACGTGCGCGTCGGCGTCGACGTGAACGGTGTGCGCCACTGGCGCGCCTACTCGCTCACCAACGCCCCCCGCCGGGACGGCTTCCTCAGCATCACCGTCAAGGCCATCCCGAACGGATTGGTCAGCAACCACCTCGTCCGTGCCGCGAAGCCCGGCGACCTGCTCCACCTCGACCAGGCGACCGGCGACTTCACGATGCCGGAGTCGCCGGACGAGCGGCCCGCCAAGATCCTGTTCGTCACCGGCGGCAGCGGCATCACGCCCGTCCTGGGCATGCTGCGCAACCACGACCTCGGCGACGTCGTGCTGGTCCACTCCGCGCCTACCGCCGGCGATGTCATCGCGGCGGACGAACTGCGCGGGCGCACCGACATCAGGCTGATCGAACTGCACACGGATACCCAGGGCATGCTCGATGCCCACCTCCTAGCCGAACTCGTTCCGGACCACGCCGAGCGCGAGACCTGGGCGTGCGGACCCGTCGGCCTGCTCGACCTGCTCGAGGAAATCCACACGGACCGGGCCGACAGCCTGCACGTCGAACGCTTCCGCCCGTCCGTCCTCGTGACGGGTGAGGGAGGGACGGTCACGGTCGGCGGCAAGCAGGTCGAGGCGGGCGGCACCAGCCCGATCCTCGATGCGGCCGAGTCGGCGGGAGTGCTCATGCCCTCGGGCTGCCGGATGGGCATCTGCTACGGCTGCGTCCTGCCCCTGACCGACGGTGCCGTCCGCGACCTGCGTACCGGCACCATCACCGAGGCCGGCCCCGGCGTCCTCGTGCAGACCTGCATCTCCGGCGCTGCCGGCAACTGCGAGATCGGAGCGAAGGCATGACCACCTTGCAGCACAAGGAAACCAACGTCGCAGCGCACCTCACCAAGGCGGACCTGCAGAACCTCGCGGACGAACTCGACTCCATCCGCGCGCAGATCATCGCCGAGCGCGGCGGGCGCGATGCGAAGTACATCCGCACCGTGATCGCCAGCCAGCGCAAGCTGGAACTGGCCAGCCGGGGTGTCCTGCTGGCGTCGATCTTCCCGCCGGCATGGTTGCTCGGCACCGCCGGACTCGCGCTGGCCAAGATCCTGGAGAACATGGAGATCGGCCACAACGTGCTGCACGGTCAGTGGGATTGGATGCGCGACCCGGCGATCCATTCGAGCACCTGGGAGTGGGACATGGCCTGTCCCGCCGACATGTGGAAGCACGCGCACAACGAACTGCACCACACGTACACGAACGTGCTCGGCAAGGACAACGATCTGGGCTACGGCATCATGCGCGTGGATGAAGAACAGCCGTGGAGCCCGTTCTACCTCGCCCAGCCGCTGTGGAACTTCCTCAACATGTGCGTCTTCGAGTACGGCATCGCCGCGTACGACCTCGAGATCGGCAAGTACCTCAAGGGCCGCACGGACAAGGCGACCTTCAAGCGGCAGGTCCGGGGCGTCCTGGGCAAGATCAAGAAGCAGGCGCTGAAGGACTACGTGCTGCACCCACTGCTCTCCGGCCCGTCCTTCGGCCCGACGCTCGCGGCGAACGCGGTCGCGAACCTGGTGCGCAACGTCTGGTCCCACTCGGTGATCATGTGCGGTCATTTCCCGTCCGGCGTCGAGACGTTCACCAAGCGCTCGGTCGTCGGCGAGACGCGTGGCGAGTGGTACCTGCGGCAGATGCTCGGTTCGGCTAACATCTCCGGCGGCCGTCTCCTGCACCTGCTCAGCGGCAACCTGTCGTTCCAGATCGAGCACCACCTGTACCCGGATCTGCCGAGCAACCGGTATGCCGAGATCGCCCCGCAGGTGCAGGCGATCTTCGCGAAGTACGGCCTGCCGTATGTCAGCGGCCCGCTGCCCAAGCAGGTCGCGAGCGCCTGGCTGAAGGTCATCCGTCTCTCGCTCCCGAGCCAGGTCTACAAGGCTCCCAAGCAAGCCCCGCTCGAGCTCGCGGCGGCAGCCTGAGCGGTCGCGTAGGCCCTATGGTTCGGCCATGACCTTCTCGATCGTGGGCCGTTCCGAGGACGGGACGAGCTGGGGCGTCGCCGTCGCCTCCAAGTTCCTGGCCGTCGGCAACGCCGTCCCTGCGGCCGTCGCCGGCATCGGAGCCCTCGCCACGCAGGCTGCGGCCAACGTGGCGTGGAAACCCGAGGGGCTCTCGCTGCTGGACGAGGGCCTGCCTGCCGCAGAGGCACTGCAGCGCCTGCTCGACGCGGACGAGCAGAGCGCTCATCGGCAGATCGGCATCGTCGACGCGGACGGCAGCGCGGTCAGCCACACCGGCCGAGACTGCCTCGACTGGGCCGGCGGATACGCGGCCGACAACGTCGCGATCCAGGGCAACGTCCTGACCGGTCCCGAGGTCATCGAGGCCGTCCGGACGTCCTGGGACGCCGGCGCGGACAAGCCGCTCGCCCACCGACTGCTGGACGCCCTGGAGGCAGGCGACGCGGCCGGGGGAGACAAGCGCGGCCGGCAGTCCGCCGCACTGATCGTGGTGCAGGACGGGGCCGGGTACGGCGGGCAGGACGACATCGTCGCTGACCTGCGGGTGGACGACCACGCCGCACCGATCCCGGAACTGCAACGCCTGCTCGAGCTGAACGACTTCTACCTGTCGGCACCACCGGAGGCCGACAAGGTCCCGGTGACCGACCAACTGCGCTCCGAGCTGGACGAGCGCACCGCGGCCCTCGGCCACGCGAGCTTCGATGCCTGGATCGGTACCGAGAACTACGAGATGCGCGTCGCCGAGGACGGCACCTGGATCGACACGCGAGTCCTGGACATCCTGCGTTCCGGCGGGTAAGCCCGTAACGGGTGTTGGTCGGCAGTTTTGTCGGTGCCTCGCTCGATACTTCGATCATGAGGTTGCTGCACACGTCGGACTGGCATCTGGGCCGGACGCTGCACGGCGCCTCGCTGCTCTCGCACCAGCGCGACTTCCTGGCCTGGCTGCTCGCCACTGCCGTCGCCGAGCGGGTCGATGCGGTGCTCGTCGCCGGCGACGTGTACGACCGGGCGGTGCCCACCACCGACGCCGTCGCGATGCTGGACGAGACGCTCGCCGGATTCGTCGCCGCCGGCATCCCGATTATGCTCAGCAGCGGCAATCATGACTCCGCGATCCGTCTCGGCTTCGGCGCCCGCGTTACCGAGGCGGCCGGCGTCCACCTCCGCACCAGGCTGGACGAGCTCACCCGTCCCATGATCCTGCAGGACGCACACGGCGAGGTCGCCGTCTACGGCATCCCGTACCTGCTGCCCGACGCGGTGATGGCCGAACTGGGCGCCGAACGCTCGCACGAGTCCGTCCTGCGCGCGGCTACCGAACGGATCGCGGCAGACGCGGCAGTCCGCGGCATCACCCGTGTGGTGGCGCTCGCGCACGCGTTCGTGACGGGCGGGATGGTCTCGGACTCCGAACGCGACATCAGCGTCGGCGGGATCGGCGACGCCCCGGCGTCGGTGTTCGACGGCCTCACCTACGTCGCGCTCGGGCACCTGCACGGCCAGCAGCAGGTGGCGGCGCACGCGCGCTACAGCGGCTCCCCGCTGGCGTTCTCGTTCTCGGAGCGGAACCACTGCAAGTCGGTGACCGTCGTCGACCTGGACGAGGCCGGACTGACGACGACGCTGATCGGAGTTCCGGTCGCCCGTCCGCTGCGCGAGGTGCGCGGACGACTGGACGAGCTGCTCGGGTTGGACGATCCGTCGCTGGCCGACTCCTGGATCAAGGCGGTCATCACCGACCCGCGCCGCCCGCTCGCGCCGATGGAGCGGCTGCGCGAGCGATGGCCGCACACCCTGATCCTCGAGTTCGCCCCCGACGTCGCGGAGTCGGTCGAACGGCAGCCCGAGCCCGTCCGTCCCTCCGAGAGCACCGACCCGATCGAGATGTGCGCCGGCTTCGTGGAGTGGGTCGACTCGACCCTGCCGGACCGCGCGCACCTGGACACCCTGCGGAACGTCGTCGAGACGGTCCGCCGGGCGGAGCTGCTGGCATGAGGCTGCACTCGCTGAGGATGCGCGCGTTCGGCCCGTACGCCGACGAGCAGGAGATCGACTTCGACCACCTCGGTGCGAGCGGACTGTTCCTGCTCGACGGCCCGACCGGCGCGGGCAAGACCACGGTGCTCGACGCGATCACCTTCGCCCTCTACGGGCAGTCCGGGACCCAGCGCGATCGTGGCGGTGACGACAAGCTGCACTCGCACTTCGCCCCTGCCGGCGTTGTCCCGCAGGTCCGCCTGGAGTTCTCGCTCGGCGGCACCCGGCACCGCGTCACCCGCTCACCGGAGTACCAGCGCCCCAAGGCGCGCGGGACGGGCACCACGAAGCAGGCCGCCGCGGTGCACCTCGAGCGGTTCGAGGGCGGGAGAGTCGACGGCGGAGCCGGCGCCATCGGGCGCTGGGTCAGCCGGTCCTCCAACAAGGCCGAGGTCGCCGACATGCTCGCCGAGGTGCTCGGCCTGACCCGCGACCAGTTCACCCAGGTCGTCCTGCTTCCGCAGGGCGAGTTCGCCAAGTTCCTGCGGGCGGACGACGACGAGCGCCGGGCGCTTCTCACCAAGCTGTTCGGGACGCAGCTGTACGACCGCATTACCGACGAACTCGACCGGCGCCGCTGCGACGCGGGTCGCGAGATCGACGCGGCCACGCAGCAGGTTCGGGCTGCTGCGGCAGCCGCTGCCGAAGCCGCCGGCCTGGACAGCAACGGCCGCGAGGCGCTCGTCGCGCTCGATGCGGACGCTCTGGCCGCACGGGTCGCCGCGCTGGCCGAGGATCTGGCGCGTGCCCACCGGGAGGCCGCCCGCACCGCTGCGCGTACCGCCGAGGTGAGTGGCCGCGCACGCGACGAATTCGCGGCCGTCACCGCCTTCGCCGAACGCGAGGTGCGCGCCGAGGCAGCCCGCCGCGCCCTGGTCGCCCACGAGGCGACCGGCCCGCAGTACGAGGCGGCGGTTGCCACCCTGGAGGCCGCCCACCGCGCCGAGCCCGTCCGCCCGCTACTCGCGGCGATCACCGAGGCCGAGCATCGGGTCGCTGCCGCACATGCTCAGCTCGGCGGTGTGGAGGCGACCGAGCAGGAACTCACCAGCGCGTCGGCAGAGGCGAGCCGGGCCGCCACCCAGATCGAGCACCTGGTCGAACGGGAATCCTCGGTCGCGTCGCTGCAGGCAGACCTGGCGCAGGACGAGGCTGCCCTGGCGACCGCGCGGGCCGAACTCGAGCGACTGACGCGTCGTGTCGGCGAGCTGCCGCAGGAGCTTCGCGCGGTCCAGGGTCGGCTCGCCGAGCACCAGGCCGTGGCCGGCACCGCCGCGGCGCTGGAGCTGCAGCTGACGAACCTCGAGCGGCAGGTGGAGGCCGCGCGGCTACGCGACGGGCTGCTCCCGCGGGTGGAGCGGGCGCGTGCCGCGGCCGCCGTCGCGGTCGACCGTCACCAGCGCAGCGTCGACCTGCACCAGGAGCTGCTCGAACGCCGGCTCACCGGCATGGCCGCAGAGCTTGCGGGACAGCTCGAGGCGGGGGAGCCATGCGCCGTCTGCGGCGCCACCGAGCACCCCTCACCGGCGGCCGCGGCCGATTCGCCCATTACCCCTGCCCAGGTCGAGGCCGCGGCAGCGGATCGCGACGCCGCGGCCACGGTACGACGCGCCGCCGAGGCGGCGCTGGCGCAGACCGAGCGCGAATACGCCGCAGCCCTTGCCATCGCTGGGACGGACGCCCTCGAGGACCTTCGCTCCGGACGGGCCGCCCTCGTCGCCGAGCTCGCGGTCGCTCGCGACGCGCAGCAGGCGGCGACGGTCCTCGCCGAGCAGGCCGAGCTCCTGGGCCGCGAGCGGGACGGGCTGGCCGAGCAGCACAGCGCTGCGACCGGGCAGGTCGTCACGCTGCAGGCCGCGGTCGGGGCGCGGCAGTCGGAACTCGCCGTGCTCGAGGCGGATCTGGTCGAGGCCCGCGCCGGGTTCGCCTCCGTCGCGCTGCGCCGAGAGCAGCTGCTGCGACTCGCCGAGCAGGCGTCGACCCGGGCCGCCGCCGCCCGAACCCTCGCCGACGCGCGGCAGGCCCTGGCCGCGGCGCGCACCCGCGCAGAGGCGGAATCCACCACTGCGGGGTTCGCCGACCTGGAGTCCGCCGATCACGCGGTCCTCGCCGCCGCCGACCAGGACGAGCTGCGGGAGCTCGTCACCCAATGGCGTGGTGAGGCCGAGCGGCTGGCCACCCAGCTCGCCGTCGCCGAGCAGGAACTCGCGGCCGCGGCGCGGGTTCTGGGGCTGGCGCCCGAGGCGGACGGCGAGGGCGGCGACGCCGCTGCCGCCGAACTGCAACTCGACCTCTTCGACAGCGCCGAGCCCCCGCCGCGTCCGCCGGCCCACGAGATGCCTGATGTCGAGGCCGTGGCAGGGGCGGCCCGGGATGCGGAGCGGGCGGCGAAGGCC
>Ga0068859_100004178_pt1 | contig 14749 bp, 13 predicted proteins | sample KBSSwiS22_FD_66585 | JGI IMG/M metagenome (GOLD analysis project Ga0068859, IMG submission 66585) | Switchgrass rhizosphere microbial communities from Kellogg Biological Station, Michigan, USA - KBS Switchgrass S2-2 | ecosystem: Host-associated > Plants > Roots > Rhizosphere > Soil ...
GCGAGTCGCGCGATCACGTCAGGCGGTCGATCCCGCGTCCACGGGGATCGCCTGCCCGGTGATCGCGCGCGCGCGATCGGAGAGGAGGAAGACGATCGCCGCGGCGACGTCCTCGGGGCTCGTCCCCTGGGGGAGCGCTTCGATCGCGCGGAGGGCCTGGAGCTTCTCCGCCGGCGCGCTCGCGACCATCTCGGTCATGACGAGCCCCGGCACGACCGCGTTCACCCGCACGCCGCGCCGCCCCACCTCGCGCGCGAGGGATTTCGTGAGGCCGATGAGCCCCGCCTTCGACGCGCCGTAGGAGGCCTGCCCGGCGACGCCGCGCATCGCCGTGAGCGAGGCGACGTTGACGATGCTCCCCGCGCGGCGCGCGATCATCCCGGGAAGGACGGCGCGGCAGCAGCGGAAGGCGGCGCCCAGGTTCGCGTCGATCACGTCGTCCCAGTCGGAATCCGGTGTCGCGGCGAGCAGCGCGTCGCGCCGGATGGCGGCGTTGTTCACGAGGCCTTCGATCGGCCCCTGGGCCTCCTCGATCTCCGGCACGAGCAGCCCGGGGCGCGCGCGGTCGGCGAGATCGAACGCGTAGGCGCGGGCGCACCCGCCGGACGCGGCGACGATCTCGCGCGCGGCGTTCTCACTCTCGCGGTAGGTGAGCGCGACGTGACGCCCCTCGGCGAGGAGCGCTTCGACCACGGCGCGCCCGATGCCGCGGCTCCCCCCGGTCACCAGCACGACCGAGGGCTTCACGACACGGCCTCGAAGCGGGCGCGGGTCACCGCGCGCGCGATGCGGAGCGAGTCCACGACCGGACGGTAGTGGCTCGTCGCGCGGCCGTCCACCGTGTCGAGGCGGATCGGCACGCCGGCGATGCGGAAGCCCCGGCGCGCCGCGCGCACGAGCACCGCGCTCTCCGCCTCGAAGCGCGACTCCGGAAATCCGACGGACTCGATCAGCTCGCGCGCGTAGACGCGGAAACCGGTCTGGCAATCGGGAAGCGCGTGCCCCGCGACGCGGGAGATGAGCCAGGACGACGAGGCGTTGCTCGTGCGCCTGACGCGGCTCATGCCGTCGTAGAGATGGTCGCGCGTCCCCAGCACCAGATCGGCGCCCGACCGCCAGGCATCGAGCAGCCGAGGCACCTCCTCGGGAGGATGCTGGCCGTCGGCGTCGAGCGTGACGACCGCCTCGTAGCCCTCGGCCAGCAGGTGGGCGAACGCCGTGCGCAGCGCACACCCCTTCCCGCGATTCACGTCGTGGAGGAGCACGGGCACGCCGCAGGAGCGGGCGGCCTCGCCGGTGCGGTCGGGGGAGCCGTCGTCCACGACGATCACCGGGCCGAACGGAAGCGACCGGCGGACGACGTCGCCGATGGTCGCCTGCGCCTCGAAGGCGGGAATCGCGATCGCGAAGCGTTTCCTCACGCGCGCTCCAGCACGGCCCATGCGCCCGCGCCGCCGGCCGCCAGCGCCGTCGCCAGGACCGCCCGGGGCGGTGCCAGCGGCGAGCCGTCGTGGACGACGATACCGAGTCCCGGCTCCGCGCGGGAGAGGGCGGAGACGGCGCCGAACGGCGCTCCGGCGGCGGCGAGGAACGCGGCGGCGAGGTGCCCGCCGCCGTACTCGCCCGTGACCGCCTTGGGCACGAGGACCGGCGGCGAGGGCGCGCCCGAGAGGGCGCGGATCAGCACGCGGGCCTCGAGCCGGTCTCCCCGGCGCGAGCCGGACCCGCCCGAGACGACGCGATCGATCGCGTCGAAGCCGCGTCCCGACCGCTCCAGCGCGCGCGAGAGGCCGCGCGCGAGCGGTGCGTCCCCGCTCCCCCAGTCGCTCGGCGTGGCCCCGGGATCGAACGCCCCCGCGCACGCGGCGATCCGGACGCGAAAGGGCACGCCCCGCGCGGCCGCGTCGGACTCGCGCTCGAGGACGACGGCCGTAGCACCCTCCCCGGCGAGGACGCCGTTCCGGTGCGCGTCGAACGGCCGCGGCGCCTCGTCGCGCTCGGGCGTGGGCCGCGCGGTCGCGCCGAAGCGATCCAGCACGCCGTGGAGCAAGGGGGTCATCTCGTCCGCGGCACCGACGATCGCCACGTCGGCGCGCCCCTCACCGATCTCGGCCGCGCCGCGCGCGAGCGCAACGAGCGGCCCCGCCTCGCGCTGCGTGACCGTGACGTTGACGCCGCGAGCGCCGAGCGAGAGCGCGACCTGGGCCGCCGCCGCGTTCGCCACGCACTCCGAGAAGTAGAAGGGCTGTGCGGACTCGGGCCCCTCGAGCAGGATCTGCCGCACCAGCTTCTCGGTGAACAGCACGGCCCCGAACGACGTCGCGAGCACCACCGCGACCCGCCGTCCCTCGAGGGAGGAAAGACCCGCCTGCTCGAGGGCCATCCGCGCCGCCGCCACCGCGAAGCGCGAGGGACGGCCGAGGCGTCGCGCGGAGGCCGCGGGGAGCCACGCGGACAGATCGACGTCGGGGACGAGACCCGCGAGCCGGGATGCGTCTCCCCCGTCGTGCTCGATCGGCGTCGCGAGAGGCCGGCCCGCGGCGAGTGCCGCCAAGAGCGACGCGAGATCCGCGCCCCAGGGACCGATGGCGCCCAGGCCGGTCGCGACGACCGGCGCGGTCACGCGGCCTCCACGGAGCGGAAGACGAGCGCCGCGTTGGCGCCGCCGAAGGCGAGGTTCGTGGAGACCGCGGCGGAAGCGCGCACGAGCCGGAGCGGAGCGCCGAGCACGAGTCGCAGGCCGATCTCCTCGTCGGGGGCGCCGTCGGCCGGCATCGGATGCACTTCGCGGCGGGCGAGCCCGAGGACCGTGGCGACCGCCTCGACGGCCCCCGCGGAGCCGAGAAGGTGTCCGATGAGCGCCTTGGTCGAGGTCACCGGCAGCGACGCCGCGCGCGCGCCGAAGACACGGCGCATCGCCCGCGCCTCCGCGAGGTCGTTGAGCGGCGTGCCGGTGCCGTGGGCATTGACGAAGTCGATCTCGTCCCGATCGACGCCGGCATCGGCGAGCGCCGCCTCGATCGCCTCGAACGCCCCGCGTCCTTCGGGGTGGGGTGCCGTCATGTGGTGCGCGTCGCAGGTCGCCGCCTCGCCGGCGAGGATCGCGATCGGCCGCGCGCCCCGCGCTCGCGCATGCGTCAGCGTTTCGAGGACCAGCACGCCCGCCCCTTCGCCGATGGACAAGCCCAGGCGGTCCTTGCGGAACGGACGGCAGGGACGCTCGTCCACGGCGCGGAGCGAGTTGAACCCCGCGTGAGTCAGCTGGCACAGGGAGTCGGAGGCCCCGGCGAGAGCGAGGTCGACGTCGCCGCGGCGCAGGGCGCGCAGGGCGGCGCCGATCGCCATCGATCCCGAGGAGCACGCGGAGGAGACGGTCTCGACCGGACCGGTGGCGCCGGCATCGCGGGCGACCGCATCCCCCGGGCCGTTGAGCTGCTGCGCGACCAAGAGCGACGGCCGCGCGCGCCTCCGCCCCCGGCGCAGCAGGCTCTCGTAGAACGCTTCGCTCTCGAGCATGCCGCCGGTCGAGCTTCCGAAGTAGACGCCGGCGGCGGAGGCCTCGCTGAGGCCCGCTTGACGCATCGCTTCCCGGGCGGCCGCGACCGCGAAGCGGTCCGTCCAGGGCGCGCGTCGCGCGCCTTGGGGCGCTTCGTGCAGGGGAACCTCGGCGGCGAGAGGCGTGCGGTGGCGCTTACCGTCGAAGCGCGTGATCGCCGAGATCGCGGGCCGTCCCCGGAGCAAGCCTTCCCAGAGCGCGTTCGCGCCCCACCCGAAGGCGGTGACGGCCCCCAGCCCGGTGACGACGATCGTGGGGTCGAGCGTTCCTTTCGGATCAGCTCCCGGCATGCGTGTCGCCCACGGTCGCGAGGCGGGACTCGACGTACTCGGCGAGCGTGGCGACCGATGCGAACGCTTCCCGGCCCACCTCGTGGCTCTGGATGCGGAGCGCGAACTCCTTCTCCAGCGCGACGACCAGCTCGAGCGCGTCCACGGAGTCCAGCCCGAGCCCCTCCCCGAACAGCGGCGCGTGATCCTCGATGCTCGCGACGTCCATCCCCTCGAGGTGGAGCTTCTCGACGAGGAGGCGCTTGATCCTCTGTGCGATCGCCGGATCGTAGGGCATGGAGTGGCTTCCTCAGGCGAAACTGGGCTAATGTGCTCGGCCCGTGTGGGTTACGAGTCGGAAAGTCTAACACAGGCCTTCTCGGGAGACGGATGCGCTCCGACCCGATCCTCGACGCGTTTTCGGCCCTCGTCCGGCACGACGCGCACGCCCCGCTCGTGGCGTCTTGCTCCCGCACGGCACCGCGGGGAGAGATCGACGCGCTCGCGACGCGACTCGCGTCCCGCCTCGCGGCTTCCGTTACACCCGGAGCCACCGTCCTCCTCGCGGCCAGAAACGGCGCCGGATTCCTCGCGGCACTCCTCGGCGTGCGGCGCGCCGGCCTCGTCCCCGCTCTTTGCGACCACGCCGCTCCCGCGACCGAGCGCGAGCGCTGCGCCCGCGCGCTCGGCGCTCCCCTCGAGGTCGTCTGCGACGAGCCGTTCCCCGGCGACGCCGACACGATCCGCGTTCGCGCGACGGGCGTTCCCCCGCTCCCGCCGGAAGGCGACTACGTGAAGATCACGTCGGGGACGTCCGGAGAGCCGGGCGGGGTCGCGATCGCCGCGGAAGCACTCGCGGCCGATGACGACCAGCTCACCGCCAGCATGGGCCTGCGGCCGGACGACCGATTGCTCGCCCCGATCCCCTGGTCCCACTCGTACGGTCTGTCGAGCCTCGCCCTTCCCGCGCTGCGTCGCGGCTCGCTCCTGATCCTCCCCGAGGACGGCGGCCCGTGGGCGCCCCTCGCCGCCGCCCGCGCGCTTTCGGCGACGGTGTTCCCGACGGTCCCCGTCTACCTGCGGACGATCGTGGGCGTCGTCCCGCGCGACGCCTGGCCCGCGACGCTCTCTCACGTGATCACCGCGGGAGCGCGCCTCGCGCCCGAGGACGCGCGCGCGTTCCGCGAGACCTTCGGCCGCCGCGTGCACGTGTTCTACGGTGCTTCGGAGTGCGGCGGCATCGCCTACGACCGTGAAGGCGGGGCCGCGGAGCGCGGCACGGTGGGAACGCCCGTCGAGGGGGTCACCGTGGGTCTGGACGAGGGCGCGGTGACGGTGTCGTCCCCCGCCGTGGCCCGGCGCCACGTCCCCACGCCCCGCGCCTCGCTTTCGCACGGCACGTTCCGCACCGCCGACCGCGCGATCTGGACCTCCGACGGCGAGCTGCGCCTCCTCGGGCGGATCGACGCGGTCATCAACGTCGAGGGGAAGAAGGTCGAGCCGGCGGAGGTCGAGGGCGTGCTCGGCTCGCTTTCGGGGGTGCGCGAGGCGGTGGTGCTCGGGGTGCGCGCGGCGGGCTCCGAGAAGGAGATCGTGCGCGCGGTCATCGCGCGCGAGCCCGGGCGGCTCAGCTATGAGGAGGTCTCCGCGTGGTGCCGGAAGCACCTGGCACCGCACAAGGTGCCCAGGAGCATCGTCCTGCTGGACGCGATTCCGCGGACGGAGCGCGGGAAGGTGGACCGGGGGGCGCTCGCGGCGCTCGACGCCAAGGACGACCGGAAGTGAGCGCGCGTTTCGTCCGGGGCTCGCTCGCGCTCCACGCCGCCGCCCTCCCCACCCTCGCGATGTTCCCGTCCCGCTGGGGCTGGATCGGAGGAGCCCTCGTCGCGAACCACACGGCGATCGTGGCCGCGGGACTGTCGCCGCGATCGAGCCTCTTAGGCGACAACCTCACCCGCGATCCCGCCGCGGCGCGCGTGGGCGCGATCGCGTTGAGCTTCGACGACGGGCCGGACCCCGCGGTCACGCCGAGGGTGCTCGACCTCCTCGACGCGGCGAACGCTCGCGCCACGTTCTTTTGCATCGGCCGGCGCGTCGCGGCGTCGCCGGCCCTCGCTGCGGAGATCGCCCGCCGCGGGCACCGGGTCGAGAACCACACGCACTCCCACAGCGGCTCGTTCTACTTCCACGGCCGGGGGGCGCTCGCGGAGGAGATCGAGCGTTGCCAAGGGGCGATCGCCGGGCCGACCGGCCGCGCGCCGACGCTCTTCCGCGCGCCGGCGGGGATCCGGAGCCCGCTCCTGCAGCCCGCGCTCGAGTCGGCCGGCCTCACGCTGTGCTCCTGGACGCGGCGCGCGTTCGACACGGTGCGCCGCGATCCCGAAGCGATCGCGGCGGCGCTGACGCGCGACCTGACCGCAGGCGACGTGCTCGTGCTGCACGACGGCGCCGCGCACGAGCGTGCGGGACGCGCGGAGATCCTCCTTCGCGCGCTACCGATCGTCCTCGGGTCGATCCGCGAGCGCGGGCTTGCGGTCGTCCCCGTGACCGGATGACCGCCGATCGCGTCCTTCGCGACGCGTCCCGGCGGTACCGGGCCGCGGGCCGCGGCGCCGAATGGAGCGCGCGCGGGAAGCTCACCCTCGACCCGGTCTACGCGGCCCTCGTGGCGGAGGGGAGCGATCGCACGCACGCCGTGACCGATCTCGGCTGCGGCCGCGGGCTGGCGCTCGCGGCGATCCTCGCGGCCCGGCCGCGGGGGTCGGCCCCCCTTTCCCTGCACGGAATCGAGCTCGCGCGTCGCCCGCTCGCGATCGCGCGCCGCGCCTTGGGGGGCGAGGCGACGCTCGTCGAAGCCGATCTCCAGTCGGCGCCGCTTCCCCCCTCGGACCTCTTCCTCCTTCTGGACGTTCTGCACTACCTCGAGACGAGCGCCCAGGACGCCCTCCTCGACCGGGTGCGTGCGGCGATGACTCCGGGCGCGCGACTCTTCGTCCGCGAAGCCGACGCGGGCGCGGGAATAAGGTTCGCCGCCGTGCGGTTTTCCGAGAGGCTGATGGCCGTGCTGCGCGGCGAGGGCCGTCGTCCGCTCGTCTATCGATCCGCCGCGGCGTGGTGCGGCGCGCTCGAGAGCCGGGGCCTTACGGCGCACGTGCGGCCGATGGGAACGGGAACTCCCTTCGCGAACGTGCTGATCGAAGCCCGCGCTTCTCCTTGACAGCCCCTGTAGCACTGGCTACCGTCGCTGATCCCGGCGGGCATGATGCGGGTGGAGGATGGGGGCATGAATCGTTGGAGGCTCGCGGCTGCTTGTGCGGTCGCGTCGGCATCGGTCGGCATGGCTCTCGCCGCCACCACGTTCTACGTCGCGACGACAGGAACCGACAGCGCGAGCTGCGGGACGTCGGCGGCGCCCTGCCGTCACATCCAGTTCGCGGTCAGCAAGGCGGCGGAAGGCGACAGCGTCCGCGTGAAGAACGGCACGTACAACGAGTGCTTCGAGGTTCCGATCTTCGACTCGGGAATCAGGAAGATCACGGTCGAATCGGACGGATTCGCGACGAACGGAACGTCGGGAGGCGCGATCCTCGACGGGGCCGGCATCTGCGACGAGAACAGCGTCGCCCCGGGACCCGTCGCCATCGTTTACTTCGACAGCGTGCTTCGTGGGTTCAAGATTCAACACGGCGGCGACGCCGGCGTGTGGGGGTTCGGCACGGTCGCGATCACCAACAACACGATCACCGGGAATAGCACCCCCACCTTCGCGGGAGGCCTCTACGCCTACACCGGCGACTTCGTCGCCGCACCGGACACGAAGCTCGAGATCAAGTCGAACACGATCTCCTCGAATACGTCGCTGGGAAGCGGCGGCGGTCTGTACGTGTTCGCCCCCGGCACCGACCAGCCCAGCGTCGTCGAGATCCAGAACAACACCCTCACCGGAAACGTCGCGGGCCCCGATCCGGGCGTCGATGCCTTCGGAGCCTTCGGCGGCGCGATGACGATCTTGACCGACACGCTCTCGTCGACCGCCAGCTCGTCGGTCGTGATCACGAACAACACGATCGACGGGAATGCGGCCCACAAGGCCGTCGACGGGTACCCGGCCTACGGCGGTGGGATCTTCGTCGCGACGGGGATCTACCTCGGCTACGGGACCGAAACGGTCGAGGTCGGCGAGGTGGGCGCGAGCAACGCCATCCGCAACAACACGACCGAGGGGTACGGCGGCGGCGTCTCCGCGAACCTGCAGCCCGGTATCGGCGCCGACCACACCATCAAGGTCGAGGGCAACACCGTCAGCGCGAACACGGGCGAGCGCGGAGGAGGAGGGATCCACGGATTCTTCCTGACCAGCGATCCCGACAACGGCGGCGTCGGGACGCTCGAGATCAAGAACAACGCGGTCACCGGGAATCACGCCAGCGGACTGCCGGCCTCCGGGGTCCTCGGAGGCGGTGGGATCTTCGCCGAGATGTACAGCCGGCGCACGCCGGCGCCCCAGGTCTCGTTCGAGATCGAGGGGAACCAGATCCAGACCAACGACTCGAAATCCTTGGGCGGGGGCGTGTCGATGTTCGCCTACTCCGACGACGACCCCGATCAGAACGGCGTCGTCGCCCCGGCCGTGGCCCGGATCGATTTCAAGAACAACCTCGTGAGCGGGAACGCCGCGGTGAATCCGGGAGCGGGCGGCGCTCGCGGGGGTGGGGTCTGGGCGGCCGGGCGCGCCTTCGGCGACCAGGCAGTCTCGACGATCGACATGGACTTCCTCACGGTCGCTTCCAACCAAACCGACTCCGGTGCCGGAGGGATCGAGCTCGAGGCATTTCCCGAGCTCGACGATCCGGGAGCCACGATGGGCCACGTCGCGGTCGAGCTGACGAACTCCATCATCGCGAACAACGAGGGGTTCGGCGCCGGCGGCACGATCACCCTCGGCGGCACGGTCACCGCGGACATCCGCTACAACGACGCCTTCCAGAACACGGCGGGGAATTGGGAGCCGAACCTCGGCGTGACGACGGGGACCAACGGGAACATCTCGGTGGATCCGGAGCTCGACGCCCTCTTCCAGCCGCAGCTCTGCTCGGCGACGGTGGACGCCGGCGACCCCGCGGCCTCGTTCGACCTCGAGCCGCAGCCCAACGGCGGCCGCGTCAACATGGGCCACCTCGGCGGCACGGCCAACGCCACGCGCACCCTCCCCGACGCCAACGGGGACGGAATCGTGGACGGCATCGACATCCTGCGGCTCGCGGTCGCCTTCGGCGCGTCCTCGGGCGGCCCGCGCTTCGACCCGGCGGTGGATTTCGATCAGAACGATCTGAACGACGGCGCTGACCTTTCGTACCTCGCGTCCCTGTACGCGCGCTCCTGCCCGTAGGAGATCTCGATGCGGATCCGACGCACCTCGCAACGTCTCGCCGTGGCGGCGCTCGTCGCTCTCGCGGTCACGGCTCTCCCTTCCTGCGGCGGCGGAGGCGATGGCGGCGGAGGCGGCACGAACGCGCCCACGGCGACGTTCACGCCGGACAACCCCTCCCCCGGCACGAGCACGATCGCGATGCTCGCCGGCGCCTCGGCCGGGGCCGCGGTCAACGTCCGGATCACGGTCACGGGCGTGAACGACTTCTTCGGGGCGGCGTTCCGGGTCACCTACGATCCGGTCGCGCTCCTCTTCAACGGCATGGACGACTCGGGATCTCTCTTACGCCAGGGCGGGGTGACGAACGCGAACCTCGTGTTCCAGGCGAACCAGACCGCCGTACCGGGCCAGATCATCATCACCGCGACGCGCCTCGATCCCACGACGGCGGGGACCGTGGACGTGGGACCCACCGCCGACCTCGTCGTCCTGAACTTCAGCGCGCGACGGGCGATCGCCGCCGGCGACGCGGGCGGCGTGCTCGACTTCGACGCCTCGCGCGACGTCCAGGTGTGTGCGACGCCCCTGACATGCGCTTCCGCCGGCGGGCTCACCTGGTCGGGCGGCGCGGTCACGGCGCAATAGCCGGAACGTCGTGAGCTGGGCCCAGCTGTTCCTCCGCTGGCTGCACATCCTTCCCGCCGTGACCGCGGGCGGGGCCACGATCTATGCGGCGATCGCGCTCGTCCCCACCTTCGGGGCCCTGTCCGACGAGGCGCGCGCCATCCTGCGTGAGCGTGTCGCCTCGCGGTGGCGCCCCGTCGTCGCGATCTGCATCGCGCTCTTGCTCGGCAGCGGCCTCACGAACTTCCTCATGTTCCAGTCGAAGCTTCACCACGGGCAGCCGATGTACCAGGGGTTGTTCGGCGTGAAGTTCCTGGCCGCGATGGCGGTCTTCTTCATCTCGTCTGCGCTCGTCGGACGGAGCCCGGCTCTTCAGGGAATGCGCGACCGCATGGCGTTCTGGATTCGCGTCAACGCCGTGCTCGTGGTCTTGATCGTCCTCGTCTCGGGGATCCTCAAGAACATCCCGCCTTCACCCTGAGCCCTCAAAAAATTTGGGCTCGCGGGAGGGGGGACACCCGCGAGCCCGGCACAGAGGAGGGTTGGCCCGGGTCGGAGTTGGGTTCAGCACCGATCCGGACAGCATGAGATACGCACGAGCCCCCCGAAGCGTTGACCGAAATCCGGGAGGCTTGCTGTATTTCCTCCGCGGGGTAAAAAAAAGGCACGCGAAGCGGTGCCCCGCGTGCCCTAGTTGTTGGGGAGGTCGCTTCTGTTTTACCTCGGAGGGCGAGACTTGGAAAGGCCTCCCCGCCGGTTCTGCGACGCCAGATCCGCAAGGAGCGTCTCGGCGGCCGACGGCAGCGGGACCCCGCTGCGCCCGGCGCTGACGTAGCCCAGGGGCGCCACCCCCCCGAGCCGCAGGCGGGCGATCCCGGCCGGCGCGGCGTCCCCCTCGAAAGCCACGGCGGGGGCCAGTCCCCACCCCAGCCCGGCCCGCACGAACCGATGAACGAGCGACAGGTTTCCGACCTCGACCGCCGGCCGGAAAGGGACGCCCGCCGACTCGAACGCCTCCTCGAGATGGCGCCGGAAGGCGGAGCCCTGCTGGAGCGTGACGAGGCGCCGGTCCCGCAGCAAGGCGACGGTGAGCGAGCGGGCCGGGGCGCCCGCGGCGGGGGCGAGGACGACGACGGGGCTCTCCAGGAGCGGCCGGGTCGTTATCCCGCCGACCCCTTCCGCGGCGCGCCGGGCGACGAGGGCGAGATCGATCTCCCCGCCCCTGAGACTCTCGAGGAGCTTCGGGGCCGGCCCTTCGACCAGCCGGACGGAGAGCCCCGGCTCGCGACGGAGCAGGCGCGAGAGGGCGGCCGGGAGGAGGTGACGGCCCAGCGCATCTCCCGCCCCGACGCGGAGCTCCCGCGCGGGCGCCACGGGGAGCCCGGCGGCGGCGTCCAGCGCGCGGGCCGCCTCGAGGACGGACTCGGCGAGCGGCAGGAGGCGGGCCCCTTCGGGCGTGAGCGACATGCCCCGCGCTTGACGGCGGAAGAGCTTGGTCTCCCAGGAGCGCTCGAGCCCGGCAAGCCGGGCGGAGAGGCTGGGCTGGGTGCGGTGCAGGGTCTCGGCCGCCCGGACCAGGCTTCCCAGCCGGGCCACGGCGATGAACGTCCGGAGCGACTCCAGGTCGGTCATGACGGGCGCACGATATCGTCTTCTTCGATATCTTCAATCCAACAAATCGATTGGATCGATGGATCGCGGCGCGCTAGCCTGCCCCCATGGCTCACCGCATCGAGATCGCACGGAAGGCGGGCTTGCGCGACGCGCGCGGGTCGGCCGTCGCCGCGTCGGCCCGGGACATCCTCGGAATCTCCGTCGGCCGCGTGCGCTCGCGCGACGTCTACCGCATCGACGCGAGCTTGACCGCCGCCGAAGCCGAGAAGGTGCTCCACGAGTTCGTGGACCCGGTGGCGCAGCGGGGCGCCCTCGGACGCCTCGACGACGGCCCCTTCGACGTCGCGGTCACCGTCGGCTACAAGCCGGGTGTCACGGACCCGGTCGGGCGCTCGGCCCGCGTCTGCGTGGAGGACACGCTCGCCCGCAGGCTCGGCGCCGACGAAGCGGTCTACACCTCGACGATGTACCTCTTCGAGGGGATCGACCGGAAGGGCGCGGAGCGGATCGCGGTCGAGCTGCTCGCGAACCCCGTCATCCAGACGATCCGGGTCGAGGACGCGGCGGCCTGGAGCGCCTCGGGCCCCGATCTTTCGGTGCCGAAGGTCGACGCGCACGCCCGGCCCCCGGTGGAGACGATCGACCTGTCGGGCTCGGACGAGGCGCTCGCCGCCCTGTCGAAGAATCGCCTCCTCGCTCTCACGCTCGACGAGATGCGCGCGATCCGCGACCACTTCCGCGCGGCGGGCCGCGCCCCGACCGACGTCGAGCTGGAGTGCCTCGCGCAGACGTGGAGCGAGCACTGCAAGCACAAGATCTTCAACGCCACCGTCACCTACGAGGAGCCGGGCCGGCCGGCGGAGACGATCCGCTCCCTGTTCGCGACGCACATCAAGGGCGCGACGGAAGCCGTCGATCGCGCGGTCCGCGAGCGCGAGGGACGCTCCTGGCTCGTCAGCGTCTTCCACGACAACGCCGGCGTGGTCGCGTTCGACGAGCGGGACCACCTGGTCTACAAGGTCGAGACGCACAACTCGCCCTCGGCTCTCGATCCCTACGGCGGCGCCATCACCGGCATCGTCGGCGTGAACCGGGATCCCTTCGGCACCGGCCGCGGCGCCGAGCTCCTCGCGAACGTCTGGGGCTATTGCTTCGCGTCGCCGTTCCACCGGGGCGAGCGCCCGAAGGGCCTGCTCCATCCGAGGCGGATCCGCGAGGGCGTGCACCACGGCGTCATCGACGGCGGCAACCAGAGCGGCGTCCCGTACGGGCGCGGCTGGGAGCTCTTCGACGATCGCTTCCTCGGCAAGCCGCTCGTGTTCTGCGGGACGGTGGGGAAGCTCCCGGTCACGATCGCCGGGCGCCCCGGCGAGGAGAAGGCCGCGCGTCCGGGTGATCTCATCGTGATGGCGGGCGGACGCATCGGGGCCGACGGGATCCACGGCGCGACCTTCTCCTCCGCCGCGCTCGACGAGTCGGCGCCGATCCAGGCGGTGCAGATCGGCGACCCGATCACCCAGAAGCGCCTGTTCGATTTCCTGCTCGAGGCGCGCGACCTCGGCCTGTACTCGTCGATCACGGACAACGGGGCCGGTGGCCTCTCGTCGTCGGTGGGCGAGATGGCGCGCGGTCCGGGCGGGGCGCGCCTCGACCTGGCGAAGGCGCCCCTGAAGTACGCCGGGCTCGCGCCGTGGGAGATCCTCCTGTCGGAGGCCCAGGAGCGGATGACGCTTTCGGTTCCCCCGGAATCGATCGACGCCTTCCTGCACCTGGCCGCGCGGCGCGAGGTCGAGACGAGCGTTCTCGGAGCGTTCACCGACTCGGGGCTCCTCCACGTGACCTACGGCGAGGAGACGGTGGCCCGGTTGTCGATGGACTTCCTGCACGAAGGCGATCCCGACCTGAACCTCCGCGCGCGGTGGGAGCCGCCCACGCACGCGGAGCCGCCGGCAGCCGGCCCGGACGACCTGTCCGCCACGCTGGTCGCGATGGTGGGGCGGCTCAACCTCGCCTCGGGCGAGGAGATCGCCCGTCACTACGACCACGAGGTCAAGGCCCTCACGGTCGTGAAGCCGTGGGTCGGCGCGCTGTCGGACGTACCGGCCGAGGGCACGGTGTTCCTCGTCCGCCACGGCACGCGCGCCGGGTACGTGCTGTCCGAGGGCGTGAACCCCTTCTACTCCGACATCGACGCCCACGCGATGGCCCAGTCGGCCCTCGATCTCGCGGTGCGCCGCCAGCTCTGCGCGGGCGCGCGGCCGGACCGTATCGCGGTGCTCGACAACTTCTGCTGGCCCGACCCGGTCGGGTCTCCGCACAAGATGGCGCAGCTCGTGCGCGCCTGCCGGGGCCTGGACGAGCTGGCCCGCACGTACGGCACACCTCTGGTCTCCGGCAAGGACTCGATGAAGAACGACTCGACGATGGGCGGGGTGACGATCAGCATCCCTCCCACGCTGCTGGTCTCCGCGATCGGGCGGATCGACGACGTCGCCTCCGCCGTCACGCTCGACGTCAAGGAAGAGGGGGACGCCGTCTTCGTTCTCGGGACCACGCGGGACGAGACGGGGGGGAGCGAGTACTTCCGCTGGCGTGGCGAGCGCGAGGGACGCACCGCGCGCCTCGGGGAGCCGGCCCCTTACGTCGGAAACAAGGTCCCCCGTGTCCGCGCGGAGGAGACGATCCCCCTGTACCGGGCGCTGGCGGAAGCGGTGCGCCGAGGCCTCGTGCGCTCCGCGGCCACGCCGGCGTTGGGAGGTCTCGCGCTTGCGATCGCTCGCTCGGCGATGGCCGGAGAGGCGGGCGTCGATGTCGATCTCGGCACCTGCCCCGACCTCACGGCACTTCCCCCGGACGTCGCGCTCTTCTCGGAGTCGAACGGTCGCTTCGTGATCACGGCGGCCCAGGCCGACGCCTCCTCGATCGAGGCCCTGTTCATGGGTCTCCCCTGCCGGCGCGTCGGAACCGTCACCGCCGCGCGCCGCGTGCGCCTTGCGATGGGCCCGAGCCGGCTCCTCGACGTCGATCTCGACGCGCTGAAGACGGCGTACCAGGAGACGCTCCGCCATGCCTGAGCCCCGCGTCCTCGTGATCACGGGCCTCGGCCTCAACTGCGAGGTGGAGACGGAGACGGCGTTTACGCGCGCGGGAGGGCGCCCGGAGCGCGTGCATCTCCTGGACCTCCTCCAGGCGGACAGCGGCAAGCGCATCGCGGACTACCCGATCCTCGCCTTCGTCGGCGGGTTCTCGTTCGGCGACCACCTGGGCGCGGGGTCGGTCTTCGCGAACAAGATCAGGTGGCGCCTCTACGACGAT
>Ga0068859_100004182_pt1 | contig 14745 bp, 11 predicted proteins | sample KBSSwiS22_FD_66585 | JGI IMG/M metagenome (GOLD analysis project Ga0068859, IMG submission 66585) | Switchgrass rhizosphere microbial communities from Kellogg Biological Station, Michigan, USA - KBS Switchgrass S2-2 | ecosystem: Host-associated > Plants > Roots > Rhizosphere > Soil ...
CGTGCTGTCTGCCAAACCCACTGTGCCCGTCACCAGGGTCTTCAAGGTTCGCGGCAACATCCCGGGCAGCTACGGCGTGACCGCGAAGGTCGCCTCCGACACTCTTGATGACGTTCCCGGCAACAACACCGCATCGGCCACGTTGAACGTCCAGGGGCTGGATCTGCGGGTGCGGATCACGCCGAAGTTCGAGAGGGCGTGGGTCGGGGGGAAGCGCACCGTCAACGTGGTCGTGCAGAACAACGGCCCGTCGACGGCCGCGAGCGTCCAGCTCAAAATGGTCGTGCCAGGCCAGCTGGGCGCCACGGCCGCTCAGTCCTGCCTGGTCGGCATCGGGACGTGTTCGCTCGGGAACCTGACCGCCGGCTCGGCCCGGACGTTCGTCATCACCATGGCGCTGCCGAAGGCCGCTGTCGGCGACCGGACGATCTCGGCACAGGTCTCGAACGCCGTGACCGATACGAATCTGGCGAACAACCGGGATCAGATGCGGTTCACCGTCGAGTTGCCGACGCTGCGGTTCCTTCCGGCAGTGGCCGAGCCGGGGGAGGCCGTGACGCTGTTCGGTGAGCATTTCCCGCCGAACGTCCACCTCAAGCTCAGCTACGACAACGGCAAGGGCATCCTGTCCGGGCCGGACACCGTGAAGACGGATGCCGACGGCGAATACGCCGGACCACTGCTGGTGCTGCGGCGCGACCAACTCGGAACCCGCACGCTCATCGCGACGAGCGTGGCCTCGACGCCGAAGTTCGAGCCGACCAAGGCCGATCTGCTCGTCGTCCCGCGCCGTCTCGCGCCGCCGGACTTCCTCGGCCGCGGCTGACGGCCTCACGCGCACCTCAAGTTCCTGAGATTCTCCTTATCCGATAAGGGGAAACCGCGTCACGTTGTCGGACCCTGCTGATTCAATGTTCGTATGTTCGAATCAGCGCGGAGCGACGGGGCGCTGGGTGTGCTCTGCCGGTTCCGTGCCGTGCTGGACGAGCTGGCGGGGACCGATCTGTCACCGCTGGCCGGGGACGAACTGCTGGACTTCACCCGCGAGTGGGAGTCGATCAAGCGCGCCGGTGCGGTGATCGACCTGCGGACGGTGGCCGAGTTGGAGTCGCGGCACCTGGCCGCAGAGCGGGGTGTCCAGAACACGAAGAGCCTGTTGGTGGACGTGCTGCGCATCGATCCCAGGGAGGCCGGCAAGCGGATCAAGGACGCGCGGAACGTCGGTCCGCGTCGCGCCCTGACCGGCGAGCACCTGGAACCGATCTACCCGCAGACCGCCGCCGCGGTCACCCGCGGTGAGATTTCCGTCGACCACGCCCGGGTCGTCGCGGACCTGTTCGAGCACATCCCGCCGCAGACCGTCGAGGACTCCGCCGAGATCGAGCGCATCGCCCTGGACGTCGCGGCGGTGACCTACCCGCAGCAGATGGCGAAGTGGGCCGTGCAGGCCGCCTCCCGGATCGACCCGGACGGGCCGAGGCCGAACGAGGACGAGATCAAGCGCCGCCGCGGCCTGCACCTCCTGGACCGTGCCGACGGCTCGTCGAAGCTGACCGGCGAACTCACCGCCTGGGCGACCGCCGCCTTGAAGGCGGCCCTCGGGCCGCTGTCGGCGCCAGCACCGGCCGAGGACAGAGCGCGGGACGATCGCAGCGCGGCACAACGCCGGCATGACGGCCTGCAGGCGCTGTGCGAGCGAGTGCTGCGTTCCGGTGACCTGCCGCCCTCGCACGGCGCGCACACGACGATCCTGGTCACCGTCGACCTGCGCGATCTGCGGCGGCACTGGCAGGCACGGCACACTGCACCGACGGACGAACAGCGCCAGGCCCGGTACCCCAGCTGGGCCGGCACGCGCGGTGGCGGTTACGGGACCACGTCGTACGGGCAGCTGATCGGGCTGGACGAACTTCTCGCGCACGCCGCCGATGCCGACCTGATCCCGGTCTTCCTCACCGACACCAGCGGCATCACGGCGTACGGGCGGGCGAAGCGCCTCGCCACCCCCGAACAACGCCGCGCCCTCGCCGCTCGGGACGGAGGCTGCGTCGCGACCGGGTGCACGGTGCCGGCGGACTGGTGCGAAGTCCACCACGTGCGCGGCTGGGCAGTCGGTGGCTGCACGGACATCGACGAGTTGGTCCTGGTCTGCGGCCACGACCACAACCGCCTCGATCAGGGGGCACAGGTCGTCATGATGAATGGGGGTCCCCCCGCCAACGAGGGCGTAGCCGGCGGGGGAGGCGTGCCGCACTGGGTCGAGCCGCCGCACATCGATCCGTCCCAGACGCCCCGCAGGAACACCGCCAACCGGCTCCCATACGCCTTCCTGGAATCGTTAGCGATGCCGGACGAGCCCGAACCGACGTCGGCACAACGCGCCGGCCCGCACCGCCGGGACAGGGCGAGTGAGTGGCAAGTATGTCCACTCAGTGACTAAAACTTGCCATTGTGGCGGTATATCGACAGACCCAGTTCTATGGACCTTGGGTCTCCACTGCGTGCGATAGCGCCCAGCCTCGAGTCGTCCGTCCTTGCGGTGCTAGCGGGAACGGAATCCGGGCTGAATGCGATGACGATCGCTCGTTTGTCCGGCACCGGCTCCCGCACCGGCCAGCGGCCCGTGATCAACCGCCTCGTGCGTCAGGGGGATCGTGTTGGCAGAGCTAGCCAACACCGGTTATCTGTACAAGCTGAATCGGTAGCACATGCTGGCACCGTCGGTCATTGCCGCGGCAAGCGCCCGACCGGAAATCCTCCGTCGCCTGCGGGCCGCCATCGAAGAGTTGGACCCGCCCGTCCTCTCAGCTGCGGTTACGGGTCCTTCGCCCGCGCGGAGGCGGGCGAGAACAGCGATGTGGACTTGTTGATCATCAACGCAGATGACTTCGATACCCACGTGCAAGTCTGGCAGGTCCAGATCGACGGGTTGGCGGACTACTTCCTGCTTTGGACCGGCAACCGCCTGGAGGTCTCGTCCTTCCGCAAACGCAGCTCCCGTAAGGCCTCCACGCAATGACGCCCGCAAGACTCACCACAAGGCCAGTGAGGACGGCCTTGCGATCAACGTCTGTATCGGAGTGGCAGTGCTCGCAGGCATCGCAGCCGGAGACGCGATCTGCAGTTCCGCCAGCGGCGAGCGCTACTCGGGTGAGGATCACGTCGCCGCTGCGATGTTGCTTGGCCGCAGCGACGAAGCTGCCGGCAGGCACCTGCGGAAGCTGATCAGCTTCAAGCCGGACAGTCATTACGGTGACCACCTACTGACGACGGACCGGACCGCAGCTCTGCGAGCCGCGCGTGCCCTCGTGCACAACGCTCGCGATCGGACGTCCTGAACTCCGCTCGCAGCCTCCTGCCGCCACCGGGACTGCCCGAAAGGGCAACGGTTCGCTGCCCTTTCGGTTGCACCAGGCTCGCTGCCCGGATCGTCCGGGATGGGGGAGCGTGGAGCGGTGATCTCCGAGGTGGACGATGCGCTGCGCACCCTGGTGAAGGACGGCGCGGTGGGCTCCGACGTCGAGGTGGTGTTCGACGCCCCGACCAAGGAGTGGTCCGCGCGCCGCAATGCCCCCACCGTCAACCTCTACCTCTACGACATTCGCGAGGACCTGCGCCGCCGCGAAGTGGGCTGGGTCGAGATCCTCAACCCGGACGGCACCGTCGCCGCACGCCGCCGCAAGCCGCGGTTCTTCAAGCTCAGCTACCTCGTCACCGCCTGGACCCAGCGCCCGGAGGACGAGCACCGCCTGCTGTCGTCCCTGATGACCTGCTTCGTCAAGCAGGACGCGATGCCCCGCCCGCTGCTCACCGGACCGCTGCTGGAGACCGGCGACGCCATCCCGATCACCGTCGCCCTGCCGCCGCCGGAGGATCGCGCCTTCGCGGACGTCTGGACGGCCCTCGGCGGCGAGCTCAAGCCCTCGCTGGACATCGTGGTGACCGCGCCGCTGTTCGTGGGCGAGACCGAAGAGGCCGGACCGCCGGTCTCTGAGGGCCCGCGCATCAGCATGGTCGACACCGTCAACGGCGGGGTCGACGACAATCGGCACAAGCACTCCGTGCCGGGCGGGGACGGCGAGACGGGCGAGGGCTTCGGCCTGACGATCGGCAAGGGCGCGACCATGCGACGCCAGCGTCGCGGCACGACCACGGAGCAGACGTGAGCGAGACTCGCCTAGCGGCAGATGGTAGGGCCGAGCAGTCGCTGCGGCACCTGCTGTCCCGGGTAGGTCTGCTCGAGGCCAGGATCCGCGGCCTGGTCGCGCAACGGCAGAGCAGCGACCCGCAACCGGACGACCCGTTCCGCGGCCTCTACCTCTCGGACGAGGCGGTCGCGCGACTGCTCGCCCGCCAGGACCCGCCGGTCGTTGTGGACGAGTCCGCCCTCGCGGAGGTCGAATCGGCGGCCGACGCCGCCGAGTCGGACGGCGCGACCATCCGCCTGCGGCAACTCACCGCCGCCTTCGGCCTCGAGCCGATCGACGTCGAACTGCTGCTCACCGCACTGGCCAGCGAACTCGACCCGCGCTTCGAGCAGTTCTTCGGCTATCTCAACGACGACGTCACCCGTCGCCGCCCGTCCGCCGCCGTGGCCCTGACGCTCTGCGGCGAGTCCGTCGCCTCCGCATCCGCCCGTGCGCGCCTCACGCACGGACCGCTGATCACCGGCGGACTGGTCGCACTGGACGACGCGGAGCGGCCCTTCCCCGGCCGGGCCCTGCGCATCCCCGACCGCGTCCTGGCCCACCTGCTCGGCGACGACGCCCCGGACGCCGCACTCACCGACCTGCTCGACGATCTGCCGCCCGTGGTCTGGGGCGACACCGCCGCCCTCACCGCTGCCCTCAGCGCCGGCACCACGGCGCTGTACCTGCGCGAACCGCAGACGGGCTCCGGACGGGTCCTGGCCGTCCGCGCCCTCGAGGCGGCCGGACGTCCCGCCCTGATCCTGAACCTGCACCGCCTGCTCGCCGCGCCCGACTCCACCGGACTGGCCCGCATCGCCGCCCGCGAGGCCCGCCTGCGCGGCGCCGGACTGATCACCGGACCGGTCGACGAGACCGTCCCCACCGCGGTGCTGGACGCGCTCGTCGCCGACCCCAACCCGCTCGTTCTGATCGGCACCAAGGACTGGGACCCGGAGTGGTCGCGGTACCACCCGCTCCTCGCGGACGTCCCGGCCAGCACGGCGGCCGAGCGGGCCGACATCTGGCGCTCGGCGCTGAACGGGCACGCCAGCAGCGCGGGCTTCGACGCCGGCGACCAGACCGCGCAGTTCCGCCTCCGTCCCGAGCAGGTCGTCCGCGCCGCCCACTCCGCGGTGGTGCAGTCGCGGCTCGCCGGCGGACGGCTGGACGTCCGGCACCTGCACGAGGGCGCCCGCGGCGAGAACGGCGCCGCCCTGCAACGGTTGGCCCGCCGCATCGAACCTGGCGTCGGCTTCGACGACCTGGTCCTGCCCTGGGCCACCGCCGGCGCGCTCAAGGAACTCGTCGCGCGCGCCCACTACCGCGAACGCGTGCTGGGGGACTGGCGGATGCGCCCCGGCGGCGGCCGGGGTATGGGGGTTTCTGCCTTGTTCGCAGGGGATTCCGGAACCGGCAAGACGATGAGCGCCGAGGTCGTCGCCGGCGCGCTCGGACTCGATCTCTACGTCATCGACCTCTCCAGCGTCATCGACAAGTACGTCGGCGAGACCGAGAAGAACCTCGAGAAGATCTTCGCCGCAGCCGTCGGCGTCAACGGTGTGCTGCTGTTCGACGAGGCCGACGCCGTGTTCGGCAAGCGCTCCGAGGTCAAGGACGCGCACGACCGGTACGCCAACGTCGAGAGCGCCTACCTGCTGCAGCGCATGGAGTCCTTCGACGGTCTGGCGATCCTCTCCACCAACCTGCGCTCCAACATCGACGACGCGTTCACCCGCCGGCTCGACCTGCTGATCGACTTCCCCGTGCCGGACGCCGAACAGCGCGCGCAACTCTGGGACCGCTGCCTGGGCAGGACGGCCCCGCGTGCGGACGGGCTGGACCTGGCATTCCTCGCGAGATCGTTCGAACTCGCCGGCGGCGCGATCCGCTCCTCCGCCGTCACCGCGGCCTACCTCGCCGCCGAGGACGGGCAGCCGATCTCCATGCAGCACCTGGTCCGGTCGGTGCAGTCCGAGTACCGCAAGATGGGCCGACTCGTCCTGCAGTCCGAGTTCGGCGAGTACTACCCGCTGCTGGCGACGAGCGGCTGACACCGTGACCCACGCGCACGGCGCCGAGACCGACGCAGCTGCCCGCGACACCGAGCGGCACGCGCGCGGTGCCGAGGTCGCGACCGGCCCGACAGCCGCAGTGGACGTCCGTCCCCGGCCGACGATGACGACGGCGCAGCTACGCGGGCTGCAGCGTTCGGTCGGGAACCGGACGGTGACCCGATCCCTGCAACGGGACACCCCCACCAAGTTCGCCGACCCGCCGCAGAAGGCCACCGGTCCCGGAGTCGAGGAGACCACCGAGCCCGCCAAGGCCACCAGCCCGGACGCGCAGAAGGCGCTCGCGCCGGCACCGCCGCCGGCACCGCCGGGCGGGACGGGCAGCCCGGCAGGGACGGGCAACGGAGGCGGCGGCCCGCAGAAGTCCACGGCCACCGCCCCGACGAAGGCGACCGCGCCGGTGAAGGCCCCGCCGGCCAAGACGACGCCGCCGACCACCGCGCCCCCTACGAAGGCACCGCCTCCGGTCAAGGCGAGCCCGCTGCCGCTGGTCGGCAGCGGCGGAGGTGGGGGTGGCACCGGCACCGGACCCACACCGGCGGGGAGCGGGACAGGCCCCACCACGGGTGGGGCGCCGCCGAGCCTGGACAAGAACGGCCCGACCGGGAACGCCCCCGGCGGAAACGGCACCGGCGGCGGCCCGGCCGCGCCGGGCAGCGCGACCGACGGCACCTTCGACTTCACCGAATGGGCGCTGGGCGATGCGGGCAACGTCGTCCGCACCGGGCTGGAGCTCTCCCGCTTCATCCCGGGCTGGGGCATGCTCGGCGGCGCTGCGGCCGACATCCTCACCACCGTGCAGGACGTGCACTCGGTCCCGGAGGGGCCGGAGAACGACGGCATGCGCACCGCGATGGAGATCCGCGGCGGCCTGAACGTGATCAACGGCGCGATCGGTCACGTCTCCTACGTCAACCAGCTGATCACCGACGGCCTGGCCGGGTCCGTGGTCGGCGCGGAGTTCTCGCCGCTGTCCGCCGGGGTCAACGAAGGCGTCTCCGCCGCCAAGGTGTTCGTCGACTCCGTGATCACTGGCATGGACATCGCCATCGAGGCCGGGGCGATCTACAAGCAGCGCTCCGACCCGGCGCACTTCGACGCCTGGCAGGGCATCATCGACGGCTACCAGGCCAACCTGGTCGGCGACGTCGTCTCGCTGATCATGGACTCGATCAGCCTGGCCAGCGCCGGTGTCTCGAACACGACCGCGGTCGACCAGATCAAAACTCCGCTGACCCTGGGCGGCGCGATCCTGGCTAGCGGAAAGAACAACTTCATCGCGTTCGTCGCCGGCATGTGGAACGTGTGGGGCGGCGCGATCATCGGCGGGGGCAAGTCTGCGGCCGGCAACAAGAACCCCGAAAACGGTCCGGCGCCGCAAGGGGCGGGCCTCGTCCAGCCACCGGCCCCCGTTCAGCGACTGGAGGCCGGCGACGCCGCGCAGGCGGCACTGTACGAAGCCGTCGCGGCCAACCTCGACGCCACGTCACTGGCCGGACGGGCCGCCTGGGCCACCACCAACGCGGGCATCGACATGCTCGTCCAGCAGGCCACCCAGTCCGTCGCGGAGATGGATGCGGTCAGCCGAGAACTCTTCGACGGCAAGAGCACCTTCGAGGTCATCCGCGACGCGACCGTCCAGGCGATGGGCATGATGCGCGAGAAGATCGACGGCCTGCAGACGCTCGCCAGCACCGCGACGAACGCGTCCGAGAACGCTGCCTCGATCCGCGCCGGCGCCACCGACCTGCTCGCCACCATCGACGCCCTGACCGTCCCGAACGTCACCATCCCCGAGGCCGACCTGGGCGACAACGCACTGGCCGACGCCGCCGAGTCCGTCGCCAACTTCGTCGGCGGCGCCGCCAACGCCGGACTCGAACTGGTGATCGGCCAGGTGCGGGACGCGCTGGACGAGGCGAAGGCCGGAGTCTCCGCGCCGATCGAGTCCGTGCGCGACCAGGCCGAGTCGCTGGGGGAGTTCCTCTCGATCGCGGCGCAGCTCGCCACCGACCAGGTCGGCACGGTGCGGGGCTACGTCGCCAATTTCGAGCAGGCCATGTCGCAGACCACCGGCTTCGAGAACGCGGCCGACACGATCATGCAGCAGATCAGCCAGATCACCGGCGGCCCCGAGTTCCGCGTGCAGGACCTGCGGGACCTGTGGAACTCGATCCCGCCGATGTTCGACGACGTCGACCGCCTGGCTGCCGGCCTGCACGCCCACTCGCGCCAGTTGCTCGCCGGCGCCACCGGCGGCTCGTCCCCGGCCGGCCCCAGTGCAGCCCCACCGCCGGACGCTCCACCGTCGGACGGCACCGGCGCCACCGACAACCCGTGGATCAACTGACAAAGGGAGAGAACCGATGACGCACAGTCACGACCACGCCGCGGCGGAGAGCGACTCCCTCCGCCCGAAGAGCGCGCGCATCGACGAGCGGCCCGAGGCGCTGCTCATGGAGGCCGCCGCGTCCGGACGTCCGGACGTGCTCGGCAAGGAGGGCATGCTGCGCATGCAGCGTGCCGTCGGCAACGCCGGCGCCACGGCGATGATGGAGGAGGCGCCGAGCGTCTCGGACGTCACGTCCCGCTCGGGCTCGCCGCTGCCGGAGAACACCCGCGCCGAGATGGAGACCCGGCTGGGTGCCGACTTCGGCGACGTGCGCGTGCACGACGACGGCGCGGCCCACGACTCGGCGCAGTCCGTCAACGCGCACGCCTACACGGTCGGCAGCAACGTCGTCTTCCAGCGCGGCATGTACGACACCGCGTCCCACGCCGGCAAGACGATGCTCGCCCACGAACTCACCCACGTCGTCCAGCAGCGCAACGGTCCAGTCGAGGGCACCGACCGCGGCGACGGCGTGAAGGTCAGCGACCCCTCCGACCGCTTCGAGCAGGAGGCGGCCGCCAACGCCGACCGGGTGATGAGTGACAACCACACCGCGCAGCTCTCCGCGGCCGGGCCCGCCGCGGCCCCGGCCGTCCAGCGGCACGCCGACCACCCCGGTCACGTCGACGGGGACGAATCTGCCAGCGGCGTGCAACGAGTGGCCGTGCAGCGCGAGGAGCCGGAGGACGAACTCCAAGGTGCGTTCGTCCAGCGCGAGGCAGAGGAGGAGGAACTGCAGGGCGCCTTCGTCCAGCGTGAGGAGAGCCCCGAGGAGGAGATGGAGGGCTGATCGGAGCCCTCCTGCCCGCTCCATCCAATTTCGGGCGCTGCCCGATAGGGCAGATCGAGCTTCCCCGGTGTGCGTCCACTCGGACGTGGTGGCACCGGAGATCAAACCGGACAGTGATCACTGACGGCCAGACCAATCAGGAGGGCAGTAATGCCGAACTATCTGTCGCCGGGCGTATACGTCGAGGAACTCGAAGCCGGCACCCGGCCGATCGAAGGGGTCGGCACCGCGGTGGCCGCCTTCATCGGCCTCGCCGAGAAGGGCCCGATCAACGAGGCGACCCTCGTCTCGAACTGGACCCAGTTCTCCGAGACCTTCGGCGGATTCGTCGCCGGTTCCTACCTCGCCCACTCCGTGTACGGCTACTTCCTGAACGGTGGTGGCAACGCCTACATCGTGCGCATCGGTGCGGGGGCCGCGTCCGCCGCCAAGGGCGGTGCCAAGAAGGCGATCGCCGCACCGCCGACGGCCACCACCGCCGGCCTGAAGTTCACCGCGCTGGCGGCGGCTGCCAACAAGAGCGTCTCGCTGGACGTGCAGGCCGCATCCGGCGACCCGGCGCCCGAGGGCGAGTACAAGCTGGTGATCAGCGTCGACGGCGCCGCCAAGGAGACCTACGACAACGTCACCAGCGCCCCAGGGGCTGCGAACAACGTCATCGGCAAGGTCAACGCCGCCTCCAAGATCCTGCGCATCGAGGAGGCCGGCAGCGTCGGCCTGATGCCCAAGGGCAAGGTCGACCTGGCCGTCCCGGAGCCCGAACCCGAGCCGATCAGCCTGGACCGCCTCTCGGCGGACGACTACGTCGGCAACGTCGCGGACCGCACCGGCTTCAGCGGCCTGGAGGCCGTCGACGAGATCACCATGGTCTCCGTCCCCGATCTGATGGCTGCCTACGAGCAGGGTGCCATCGACGCTGAGACGGTCAAGGCCGTACAGCTCGCCGTCATCGCGCACTGCGAACTGATGGGCGACCGCATGGCGATCATCGACCCGCCGCCGGGCCTCTCGGCCCAGCAGATCAAGGAATGGCGTGTCGACGGCGCCGGCTACGATAGCAAGTACGCCGCGCTGTACTGGCCCTGGGTCAAGGTCTTCGACCCGGCGGAGGGGACGAACAAGTTCGTCCCGCCGAGCGGCCACATCGCCGGCATCTGGGCGCGCAACGACGGCGAGCGCGGGGTGCACAAGGCTCCCGCCAACGAGGTCATCCGCGGCGCGATCGAACTGCAGACCAAGATCACCAAGAACGAGCACGACCTGCTGAACCCGATCGGGGTCAACGCGATCCGCTCGTTCCCCGGCCGCGGCATCAGGGTCTGGGGCGCACGCACCCTCAGCAGCGACCCGGCGTGGCGGTACATCAACGTCCGGCGGCTGTTCAACTACCTCGAGGAGTCGATCCTCAACGGCACCCAGTGGGTCGTCTTCGAGCCGAACGACTACGCGCTGTGGTCGCGGATCAGCCGGACGATCTCGGCCTTCCTGGTCAACGAGTGGCGCAAGGGTGCGCTGTTCGGCCGGTCGCCGAGCGAGGCCTTCTACGTCAAGTGCGACGAGGAGACCAACCCCGCCGAGGGCATCGACGCCGGGCAGGTCGTCTGCCAGATCGGTGTCGCACCGGTCAAGCCGGCCGAATTCGTCATCTTCCAACTCGCCCAGTTCTCGGGCGGCACCAGTCTCGTAGCGGAATAAGGAGCTGAACAGCCATGGGATTGCCCGACCTTGACCACTCGGCGGCACATTCGTTCATGGTCGAACTGGACGGCGTGGCCGTCCCGGACGTCATCGACGTGTCCGGTCTGAAGATCGAGATCGACAAGATCGAGATGAAGTCGCAGGATGCCACGGGGCAGTACCTCGCCCGCGTCGTCCCCGGCCGCAAGAAGACCGGCGAGCTCACCGTCACGCGCGGTGTCACCGCCAACAAGGCGATCAGCGACTGGTTCGGCAAGGTGCACGCCGGTGACCTGGTCGGCGCCCGCAAGACGGCCGCCGTCACCCTGCTGGACTACACGCACGCCCCGATCAAGAAGTACACGCTCACGAACTGCTGGGTGAAGTCCTTCGAGATCAGCTCGCTCAAGGCAGGCGCCACCGAACCGGCCACGGAGAAGTTCGTCATCTCCTTCGACGACATCAACGTGGAGTAGGGGCAGAGACGATGCGACGTTCGCAGAGCGGCACGCTGCAGGGTTTCGACGGGCTGGAGACCGGGCTGCCGCAGATGGCGCAGACGCCGGCCCCGCAGCCGCGCGAGCCCGAGCTACCCGCGATGCGGACCGAGTTCGATTTCGAGCTTCCGCGGGGATACATGGACGAGCGGGGCGAGGTGCATCGAAGGGGGACGATGCGCCTCGCCACCGCCCGCGACGAGCTCATGCCGCTGATGGACGCCCGCGTGCAGGAGAACGCCGCCTTCACCACCGTCGTACTGCTCGGTCGGGTCATCACCCGCCTGGGCACGCTGCCCGGCGTGGACGCCTCCGTCGTGGAGCGGATGTGGGCCAGTGACGTGGCCTTCCTGCAGGACTTCTACAGGCGCATCAACGCCGAGGGCCACACCCGTGCGGCTGTCGCCTGCCCGGAGTGCAACCACCGCTTCACCATCGACCTCTCCGGTGGGCGCCTGGGGGAATCGTGACGTACGCGCCCCACCGTCTCTACGAAGAGGTCGCGTACGTCGCCTACCACTTCCACTGGCCGCTGAACGAATTGCTCGACCTCGAACACCCGCAGCGACGCCGCTACGTCAACGAGATCGCCAAGATCAACAAGCGGCTCACCGAGGAGCACTGACACCGTGCGCTGGCCCTGGGAAGCGCGGCAGAAGCAGCCGTCGGCAGCCGCTGCTCCGGCCCCGTCGGTGCAGCGGGACAAGCAGCCGTCACCGGCCGGCTGGTCGTACCTGCCACCCCTGCAACGGACGGTCGGCTCGACGGCATCGGTGCACGCACCGCGCCCGCTGTCGTCGTGGCTGGTCAACTACCGTGCGCCCATGTTCACCGGGACGATGTCCCACGCGGTGAGTGAGCACGCACCGAGCGGAATCATCTCAGCCGACCAGGGTGCGCTGGCCGCGTTGCCGAGCCAGGACTCCACGGCCCTGGCCATGCCACTGCTGCCACCGGAACCCGGCACCGTCCAGCGCGCGGCCGTACCGACCGTCCGGGCCGTGCCGCCGGCCGCCCCTGTGCAGCGCGCCGGACGGATGGCCGCCGCCGACCCGGCGCCCCTGCCCATGCTGCAGATCGCGCCGTCGGCACTCGGACCCGCCGCCGACCAATCGGCCGACGTGTACGGGAAGGTGCCCGCCGCGGCGATGGATCAGCCGCGGGTGGACGAGGCGCCAACCCTCGCCCCGCTCAGCGAACCCGTTGCCGCCGCAACCGCACCCGCCGTGCCGATGCCCTCCACCGCTGCGGCGGTCATGCCGATCGTGCAGCGGGCGATCGAGCAGGGCGCCGACTTCAGCTGGGTCCAGGGCCCATTGCCGGGGTTGCCGGTTCCGGGGACGGCGCCGTCCGTCCCTTCCGCCCCGACGGCCGCCGCGATGCCGCTGGCCGAGCCCCCCGCACCCGTCGCCCCACCGGTCTCTCGCGGCCTCGGCCTCGGCGCACCTCTACCACCGGGACATGCCACCATCTCGCGTTCGGCTGTCTCGCCGCAGGCGCCCGCTGCTGCGCCGGTACAGCGCACGCCGGACGGGCACGAACACGAGTCACCCGAGGAGCACGCGGCCCACGACCTGCCGCCGCATGACGAAGGGACGCCCCCGAGCGCGCCGACACTGGGCGCCACGGCGGTCCAGCGTTCGACCGGGGCCGACGGTGTCCAGACCGAGGTCCCGGGCGTCACGCCGGACGCTCCGACGCCGCCGCCCCGTCCGGACCTCTCGCTCCCCGCGCAGCCGGTGCAGCGCGCGACCGACCAGGCCGGGCACGCTGCGACCGAGGCCAGGCCGGGGGACCCTGCGGCCCTCGCGCCGACAGCGGCGCTGCAGCGCGATCTGGCCGACACCTCCCCGGTGATCAACACGGCGATGTCGGCCCCAGGGCTGCGAGAACTCCCTGTCGATCAGGGAACAGCCGGGTCGGCGATGCCGCTGCACACGCCCGCGACGTCCCCACCGGCTCCGGCCGCACCGGAGGCAGGTGCGGTAGAGGCAGAGGCAGCGGCGGCAGAGCCGGCCGGGTCGGCGCCGACGTTGGCCGGCACCGCAGCTCAGGCAGGCGCGTCGTCCGGCCCGGCCGTCCAGCGTGCCGCGGTCGATGCGCCCGCACCACTGGCCACTCCGCTCGCGATCCGTCGCGAGGTCGGCGTGCTGGCCCATCGTGAACCGCTGACCGTCGCGCGTTCGGCAATGGGGGCCGCTCCGTCACCGTCTGCAGGCACCACGGCCGGCTCGGGTCCGGCGGCGACCGAGCGCGCCCGCGCGTCCACTCCGGCCGTCGTCCCGATCCGCTGGGTCTCGGCCGACGCCCCGCTGGACGCGCCCGCACCCCACTCGCCGGGAACGGCACCCGACTTCCCGACCGCGCCCGCCCACGTCCTGGCCCCGGGCACCCCTGGCGCGTCTCTCAGGGTGGTTCCCGGGCCTGGAAATTCCCCCTCGGAGACGCGCGACCTGCCGGCGGTGCAGCGCAGCGCGACCGCCACCCCCACGTCGGTCGCGCCGAGCGCGCCGACGGCCCCGTCCGTCCTGCAGATGCCCGCCGCCGTGCGCGCCCAGAACGTCGAGGCCCAGGACTTGGGCTCCGATCCCGTCGCCATCCAGCGCAACGTCAGCTTCTCGGCGGGGGACGCGCCGGTGCAGCGTGCCGTGCAGATCGACGAGATCGAGACCTCGGTGGCCGCGCCGAGCAGCTCGCCCGGCAGCGCGTCCGGCGGAGGCGCCGGCGGTGGGGGGATCAGCGGGGCCGAGTTCGACGACCTGGCGCGCCGCCTCACCCGGCGCATCAAGCAGGACCTGATCGTGGACCGCGAACGCCGCGGCAAGCGCGTGGACCTGCGGTGAAGGAGGAACGATGCCCCGCCTGATCGACGACATGGAGATCGGTCTCTCCGTCCGTTACCTCGTCAGCATCGATGACCAGACCCTCGGCAACTTCACCAACGTCGAAGGGCTGGACGCCACGATCGAGATGGAGACGTACCAGGAGGGCGGCAACAACGAGATGACGTGGCAGTTCCCCAAGCGCATGACGTACGGGGACGTCACCCTCAGCCGACCGCTGGGCCCGGACACTCGCTTCGTCGCGGGCTGGATCTCCAGCATCATCCAGGGCTACGCCAAGAAGA
>Ga0068859_100004187_pt1 | contig 14727 bp, 12 predicted proteins | sample KBSSwiS22_FD_66585 | JGI IMG/M metagenome (GOLD analysis project Ga0068859, IMG submission 66585) | Switchgrass rhizosphere microbial communities from Kellogg Biological Station, Michigan, USA - KBS Switchgrass S2-2 | ecosystem: Host-associated > Plants > Roots > Rhizosphere > Soil ...
GGACAGCCAGCCGATCTCGATGCGATTATGGAGATTGCGCAGCGTCACGATCTTAGGGTCATCGAGGATTGTGCTCATGCGCACGGTGCCGGCTGGCGCGGGCGCAAGGTCGGCAGCTTCGGAGATTTCGGCTCCTTCAGTTTCCAGGCTTCAAAGAACATGACGGCAGGTGAAGGCGGAATTCTCGTTACAAACGATGAAACGCTGGCTGAACAGGCGCGCTCGCTTTGTAATCATGGAAGGCAGAGCGGCGGAGGGTGGTTCGAACACACACTGCTGGGGACGAACTATCGGCTTACGGGTTGGCAAGCCGCAGTGTTGCTCGCGCAGTTAACGCGACTGCCGGAGCAGCTTGAAAGACGCGCCGCCAACGCAAAACTCCTGACCGAACAGCTCCAACAGTGCGATATCGTCACAACTCCGATTATTGATGAGCGCGTGACGTGTCACAGCAATTATCTCTATCTTATTCGACTCAACCTTGAGAGTTACCCGAGCCTCTCCAAGGCGATCTTTGTCAGAGCACTCGCTGCCGAAGGCATTCCTTGCCGGGAGGGCTATCCGTATCCGCTCTATCGCAACAAGGTTTTCGACACACATATCAGCCGGCGTGGCGAGTGCCCGGCTGCCGAGAAGATGTGCGCCGACACGTTCTGGGTCTCGCACGAACTACTGCTTGCGCAGCCGGATGATCTTTCCGACGTCACATCGGCTATTCTCAAACTCCGTGACGGAGTCACTGAACTGATGGACAACGAGATGGTCAAGAAATAGAAGGGATGAGAAGATGCCAGCCTGAGTTATTCGCCGTCGTCGATCTTCCTTCGCGCCTTCTTGCGGTCGCTCATCCGGCGCTTAGACTCTATCCGTCTTTCGCGCGCCGCGGCTGAGGGACGTGTGGGACGACGGGGCTTGCGCACTCGTTGCAATTCGGTCAGCTTTTCCGCCATTCGCTCGTAGGCCATCTCGCGGTTGGAAGTCTGCGATCGTCGCTCAGTCGCGGTGACAATAATTCCGGTCAGTCGGTGCCGCAACCTCACGCCTGTCTCTACCTTGTTGCGATGCTGTCCGCCGGGACCGCCGGCGACGAAGAACTCCAGGTCGCATTCGCGTTCGAGCGATTCTCTGTCAGTTAGATAAGTGGGCATAGCGTGGGAGCGGGCCAGTCTGTGTTTGTATCAGGACATCCTTTACACTGGTCAGTCTGACCTGAGATTGCCGAAGCGGCTGATGCGCCAGGCTGGAGCCTGGCGCTCCCAGGCGCGTGACCGAAACGGCCAAACTCCATGCCCGTGGCAGCCTAGCGGTCAGTCTCAACTGGCGCAAACCGAATACTCCGCATTGCCGGATCGGCGGCCTCGAGTCTGAGTGTAAGTTGCTCACCGAGTGCAGGCCGCAGTTTCGTTGCTGGCGGAAACCTGATCGGGGCGCGAACCGGCGGATCTGCGATCTGCACTTCGATTCCGTCCTGGCGCCGGTTGATGACCAGACCCGTGAATACCTCCCCTACGCGTGGCCTGAGAAGTCGGGCTTCCGCGAAGTTGATGATTTCGCTCTCGAGCATGGCCGCGCGGTATTCGGCCGATCGCATCACCTGCGGCAGCCTCGTCAGCCGCTCGCGCGATTCGACCGATGGTCTGCTTCCCCTGGACAGCTCTATGAGAAGATCCAAGACGTACCGATCGGCCAGCCGTCTCAATGGCGCGGTCACGTGAGCGTAGTCGGCGGCGAGCGCCGCGTGGTGTGAATTCCCGGGCACTTCTCCGTCGAAAGCGACGTAACGCGCGTTGCCCATAGCTTTTGCTGCCTGGTGAAGCAGCGCCACCTGCTTCGGATCCGCTGTGTTCAGACCGCGGACAAAGTCGTCGTAATCCATCTTCGCCGGCCAGGCGATATCAAGCGCCTGTGCGGTCAGCCTCAATGCCCGAAGCCGGTCCGGACGCGGGGGATCGAGCGCGCGTAGAAGACCTACCCTGCGAGCAGACATGAGACTTGCCGCAGCCATACCGGTCATAAGTGAGATCTGCGCGTTCCATCCTTCGACTTCGGAAGACTCTTCGAAGATGAGACGGTAACCGGCAAGGGCCGACGTCCAGCGCTCGAGGTGTTGCGCAGGGATCGGCAGGCTGATCCCGCCACGCGCAATCTCCAGCGACTGCCGCTTCACTCCGATTTCCTGTAGCAACACGAGGGAGTTCGACCATTCCAGTCCTGCGAGGTGCCCGCTGTTGGCTCGTTCTTTCTCACGCGCCAGGTGCAGGCTGACCTCCGGGTACGAGAGCTGGGCGCGACTTCTCACGACGCCCCGGGCGATTCCACACGAGCGGGGTGTCGCGTGCCGGTCCAGAATGAAAGAGAAAACAATTGCAGGACGCGCCTCGGCCGGAAGAAGACTCGCTGCGCCTTCGCTGATCTGTGGCGGGTAGAGAGGTGTTCGCAGGTCAGGGCTATAGAACGTACTCCCCCGTCGCCACGCCTCGCGCTCGATCGCGCTGTGATTGTCGACGAAGAAGCCGACATCGGCAATTGCGTACTCGACGCGGTAGCCATCATCCAGGCGATCGGCGTGAAACGCCTGATCGAGATCGAGACTCCCAGGCGGATCCAGAGTGATGAAGGGAATCTCAAGCCATGACAAATCCCGGCTTGGATCCTGGAGCGGATTGCGACTTGCGACGCTATCGGCTTCCGCGAGTACTTCGTCGGAGAACGCTCTCGGGATTCGTAATGCGTCGCGAATTCGCGCAAACTCTGCTTCGAATTGGGAATTGTCAGCCATCAGCCGTTTCGATTTTGGATTTTGGATTTTGGATTTTGGAGTAGACGGGCGGTGGGGGCAGGGCTTGTCCCTGCCCGGTCTCCCAAATGGGAAATCCGGGCAGGGACAAGCCCTGCCCCTACCGGCCTCCTAATCCAAAATCTAAAATCCAAAATCCAAGAATCCACTACTCGGCCGGATTCTAGCATGTCTTGCTTTGGGCCGTCTTGTAGTGGATCATCCTGTTTCGACTTGTCGTGCAAACGAAACTATGAAGAGAATTCTGGTAACGAATGATGATGGGATCTATTCTGACGGACTGAGCGCGCTTGCGAGCGCACTTGAGTCGATTGGTGAAGTTACCGTCGTCGCCCCGGCGACGGAGCAGAGCGCCTCAGCGCATTCGTTGACGCTGACGCGACCGCTTCGCGTTCGGCGTCTTGGTGAGCGCCAGTACTCGGTGGATGGCACTCCGACAGACTGCGTGACTCTGGCATTGACCAAGTTGCTCGCTGACAGCCTGCCGAATATCGTCGTGTCGGGCATCAATTACGGTCCCAACCTGGGCGATGATGTCACGTACTCCGGAACGGTTGCGGGCGCGCTCGAAGCCTCGGTCTTCGGGCTACCGGGAATCGCCTTTAGCCTCGTAACGCGCAACAAGTTCGACTTTACGCACGCTGCCGCATTCGCTGCCGAATTGACGGGGAAAGTGCTCGCCACCGGTCTTCCCGAGGGAACGATCCTCAACGTGAACGTGCCGGCCGGGCCGATCCGCGGCGCGCGTCTGACACATCAGGGGATCAAAATTGCTCGCTCGGAGATCATTGAAGGCGTCGACCCGCGGGGTCGCCCCTACTTCTGGATCGGCGAACAGCAGAGTTCGTGGAAGGAAGATGAAGGCAGCGATTATGCTGCCGTCGCTTTGGAGCTGGTTTCAATCACGCCTCTGCGCACTGATATGACAGATTATCGCGCTCTCGAGTTTTTGCGGAACGCGAGTGAGTTGCAACTAAATGGCTAGCGCCAGCCTTGGCAACAATGCGCAGGACTACTCCCGCCAGCGATCGAGTATGGTCGCTCGGCTGCGTGATCGTTACGGCATTCGAGATGAGCGAGTCCTCGAAGCGATGGCGAGAGTCCCGCGTCATCTCTTTGTACCTGAGGCATTGCGCTCACACTCGTATGGCGATCACGCGTTGCCGATCGCCGGTGGCCAGACGATTTCGCAGCCTTACATTGTTGCGAGAGAGACCGAGTTGCTGGAGGTGACGAACAAGGACCGCGTGCTGGAGATAGGGTCCGGTTCCGGTTACCAGACAGCCGTGCTTGCACAGGTGAGCGGAACGGTCTTTGCCATTGAACGGCTCTCGGAGCTTGCGCGTGGCGCGCAGCGGCTTTTGAGCCAGCTTGGAATGGGGAACGCGATCGTCAAGAGCTTCGACGGGACCTTTGGTTGGAGTGAGTTCGCACCATACCGCGGCATACTCGTCGCCGCCGGGTCTCCCGAAATCCCACAACCGCTTGTCAATCAGCTGGCCATCGGGGGGCACCTCGTCATTCCGGTCGGCACGGAGAAGGAACAGCATCTCTTTCGCGTCACTCGCACTGAGACCGGCACTACGACCGAGGACCACGGTGCCTGCCAATTCGTGAAACTGATCGGGAGACACGGTTGGGATCGATAGAGGAACTGAGGGCGCGGCTCGCCGCCTGCGACGAGCTGGTGCGGATCGACACCGACCCGGTAGAGATGCGCCGGATCGGCTACAAGACGATTGATGCAATCGTCGAACATCTGACGACGCTCAGCGAGCGACCGACAGGACGCACAGCCGAACGTGCGGAGATGGAAAATCTTCTACGCGCGCCGTTGCCCGCCGGATCAACCTCATTTGAAGAACTGCTCACCGACTATCGCGAGAAGATCCTGACGTATTGCTTTCATCTCGGCCACCCTCGCTTCTTTGCCTACATTCCGAGTTCGCCGACTTATGCCGCAATTCTCGGAGATACGCTGGCCACGGCCGCGAATCTCTTTCTGGGCAACTGGCTGGAAGCCGCGGCTGCGGCCGAAATCGAACTCATTGTGATCGATTGGTTCAAGGAGATGATCGGGATTGATTCCTCCCTGGCCGGGGGACTCCTGACGAGCGGCGGATCGGTGGCCAATCTGACGGCACTTGCTGTAGCGCGTCACGCGAGACTCGATGATCAGATCTCGGGCAGCGTGATTTACGTCTCGGATCAGACACATTCATCAATCGATCGTGCCGCGCGGTTGCTCGGCTTTCGTCCCGACCAACTCGTGCGCATTCCAACTCCTGAAGACTACCGCATTGATTTGAGCGCGCTCGAACAGAGGATATTGGACGATGAGCGCGCGGGTCTGCGCCCGTTCTGCATAGTCGCCAATGGCGGGACGACCAATACCGGGGCGGTCGATGCGCTGGAAGCGGTCGGCGATATCAGCCGAAGGCACAATCTGTGGTTTCACGTTGACGCGGCATACGGGGGCTTTGCGGCTCTGACCGAACGTGGACGCCGCTTGTTGTCCGGGATTTCGCGCGCGGACTCGATCACACTCGATCCGCACAAGTGGCTTTATGCGCCGATTGAAGCCGGCTGCGTAATCTTTCAGGACGCGCAGCTCGCGCGGACGACGTTTCATCTACTGCCGGACTATCTCCAGGAGATGCCGCAGGAAGTCGAGAATATCAATTTCTATGATTACGGTATTCAACTCACGCGCGGCTTTCGAGCGCTGAAGCTCTGGTTTGCATTGCGCTATTACGGCATCGAGACATTCATCAGGCTCGTCGAGCGCAGTCTCGACCTGGCTGAGTTGGCCGCGGAACTGATGCGCCGCTCGCCGGTGATAGAAGTCTTGAATGAACCTCAACTCGGAATTGTCTGTTTCCGATATGTGCCGGTGGGATTGGCGGATGAGGCGCGGATTGAGAGCCTGAACACTGAGCTTGTTGCACGTGTGATCGCGAGCGGCGAGGCGACGATGTCGTCAACGCGATTGAGAGAAAGATTTGTGGTTCGTCTCTGCGTCCTCAATCATCGCACCGGGGCCGGGGATGTGGAGCGTGCGGTCGCGCTCATCGAGCGGGTGGGCAGTGAAATATGGAACTCATCGAGAAACTGATCGATCTTGTACTTCATCTCGACCAGCACCTGGTCGAATTGGTCACACAGTACGGAAGCTGGACATACGGGATTCTGTTTCTGATTATTTTCTGTGAGACAGGGCTCGTGGTGACACCATTTCTGCCGGGTGACTCGCTGCTCTTCGCGGTAGGGGCGTTGGCGGCGACTGGCGCGCTCGATGTCTCATCCGTCGTCATTCTTTTGACGGCTGCGGCGATAATCGGAGACAACGTCAATTATTGGATCGGATATACGATCGGTCCGAGGGTCTTTCAGGGGGAGAGTTCGAGGTTCTTCAACAGGAAGCATCTTGAACGGACGCACCGCTTCTACGAGAAATATGGCGGAAAGACGGTGATTCTGGCGAGATTTATTCCAATAGTTCGCACGTTCGCGCCGTTTGTCGCTGGGATCGGTAGGATGACTTACGGGCGGTTTCTTCTCTACGACGTGCCCGGCGGCGTGGCGTGGATTTCGATCTTTGTTTATGCGGGATATTTCTTTGGGAATATTCCAATAGTGAAGCGCAACTTCACCCTGGTAGTTTTTGCGATAGTCTTCATTTCGCTTCTGCCTGCTGTGATTGAGTATGTGCAGCACCGGCGGAGGGGGCATGCAGATGGATCAAGTTCCTGAGATAGAATAATCAGAAATCAAAAGGCAAAAGGCCTTTTGCCTACTGAACGCTATACTCTGCGCTATAGAACAGATACTTGCGCCAATTGGCGTCGCTGCGGCCGAGATAGCGCATGATCTGCCGATTTACGTGGAGGCTGAACGCTTGAGGTCGTTTGAGCAGGCGCATACCGACCTCCTCGGGCAATGAATTACCTTTTCGGTTATTGCAGCGCTTACAGGACGCGACAAGATTGTCCCAATTTGAATGGCCGCCCCGCGATTTTGGGACGACGTGGTCCAACGTCAGTTCGGCAGGCGTGTGAACGCGTCCACAGTACTGGCAGGTATTGTGATCACGCAGGAGAATATTCTTGCGCGAGAGGCTTTTGCGCTCAAAGGGAATGTGAACGTACTCAGTCAGCCGAATGACCGAGGGCACAGGAATCGCTGCCCGCGCCGAATGGAATAGACCGTCGTGACGTTCTTCAGTCCGGGCGATGCCCTTCAGAATCAGTATGATTGCGCGTCGCGTCGTGCAGACATTGATCGGCTCGTAAGTCGAATTCAGGACCAGGACCCTACCGTTCATTGTCTGCTCTTTTGCCGGCGGAACGGCCCGCGCTATTCGAGATTACGCGCGTGCGCCATCCGACCAGCGTGCGAAAAAGGGAAGAGTTTTGGTGGGAAACCGAATTACTTGAGAAGGCCACACCTCACTGTAGCTCAGTGATTACCGTCGCCCTCGATCTCGACACTCACATCCACACCGGGCCCGAACGCCAGAGCGAGGACGGCGGAATTATAACACACTGAAGTGTTTTGGACTCCAGGGCCTGGATGCAAAAAGAATCACACCTTTACGCCGTAGGGCAGTTGTCCCTGGCTCCCGCCTGGCGCGTGACCGGCATGATGAAACTCAGGAGCAGGCCTCCAAGTTGCCATCGCACCCCTTTAACGATAGTATCAGAAGTTCGCGCATGTTCAGCTTGAATCATGAAGGGAGTTGTCGCTATGTTGAGGACTTTCAAGTCCAAGGATATTCAAAGCAGAAAAAGTGTAGGTGCCGTGCTGCTGCTTCTACTGTTCATTGCAACAGCACTCGCCTGGACAAGAACCGCTACGATGGCTCAGAAGGTTCCAAACAGGATTACGCAGGCCGCATTTGTGCCGGGCCGCATCCTGGTCCAGTTCCATTCCCAGACCCCGGCATATAGGGCACGCAGCATAGTGCTGTCGCACGGCGCCCATATCTCCCAGGAAATCCCAAAGATCGGTGTTCAGGTGGTCGAGTTGCCCGATGGGGCGAACGAAGCGGAGGCGGTAAAGGCTTTTGCGGCACTGCCTGAGGTCGAGTTCGCCGAGCTGGACTGGCTGTTTCGCCCGGACGACATTACGCCCGATGATCCCAATTATTCCTCAGAATGGTACCTTAAGACGATTTCCGCTCCAGCGGCCTGGTCTGTCACAACCGGAAGCAGCGATGTCATTATCGCCATAATTGATACCGGTGTGGACTCCACGCATCCGGACCTGAGCAGCAAGATAGTGCCCGGCTGGAACTTCGCCAATAACAATTCCGACACTAGCGATGTGTATGGACACGGCACTGCCGTGGCTGGAGCGGCAGCCGCAAGCAGCAATAATGGCACGGGAGTGGCTTCCGTGGCCTGGGGCTGCTTGATTCTCCCGGTTCGTGTCAGTGACACTCAGGGTAACGCCCCAGCGTCCCTGATTGCCAATGGCTTGAGGTGGGCTGCCGACAATGGCGCCCGCGTAGCGAACATCAGCTACAACGTCAGTGGCAATGCAACAGTCAGCAATGCCGCGAAGTACTTCCAACAGGCGGGCGGTGTGGTAACCGTTTCGGCAGGTAATGACGCTGCGTTTATTTCCTCACAGGATAACAGATATGTCCTTACAGTGAGCGCGACCGATAACCTGGATAATTCTGCTTACTACACTAATACGGGCAATAACATTGATTTGAGCGCACCCGGGAGTGTTATCTATACAACCTTAAGTGGTGGGGGCTACGGCTACGCATCGGGCACTTCCTTTTCTGCGCCCATCGTTGCAGGTGTGGCTGCGTTGGTTATGTCAGCGAACTCGAGTCTGACGCCAACCAAGGTTCAAGATACTCTGAAGCAGTCCGCGGACGATAAGGGGCCAGCGGGCTGGGATCCCCGCTACGGCTCGGGGCGAGTGAATGCAGCCGCGGCCGTAACGCTAGCCCTGGCCCAGGCTGGAAGTCCGCGACCTCCCCATCGGTAGATTAATCGCGCGCGAGAACCTGGCTGGAGTCGAGCCGGGCAAAATCAATACGTGCAAGCCACGGGTTAGACATGCTTGACCACGGCGCGTCGAAGCATGAGAGCGTCCTCGAAGAGTAATCCGAGCCCGCGAATTACTGCTCGCGCGGGGCTTTCGGCAAGCTGTACCGCGAGTTCGGTCTCTTTCGAGAGCCGCTCATCGAAGCCTGCAAGCAGCGCGCCGCCTCCGGCAAGGATCATCCCGCGATCGTAAATGTCGCCGGAGGCTTCGGGCGGCAGTGTCTCGAGCGCCTCTTGAATCGCGAGATTTATGCGGCTGATGATCGGCTCGATCGCGTCGTGGACTTCGATGCTGTTGACGATTGCCATGTCGGGATTGCCGGCCACAGTGCTGCGGCCTTTTACCATCGTAGTCTGCTCCTGTTCGAGAGGCAGGGCGCAGCCGAGCTCGATCTTCACGCGCTCGGCAGTCCGTGGGCCCACCAGCAGACTGTGATTCTGCTTGATCATCTCGATCAGGGCCGCATCCATATCGTTCCCGCCGACACGCAGCGTCCGCGTGAAGATCAAGTGGTTATGCACCATTGCGGCGATCGTCGTCGTACCCGCGCCAACATCGACCGCCAGAGTTGCCCGCTGATCTTCGGGGTCGACACCCGATCCCAGGATGGCGACCATCCCCTTATTGATAAAATGGACGTTACTCACGCTCGCTTCCTTGGCTGCGTAGCGTAGCGCGTAGTACTCAATATCGGTGGCGTCCGAAGCGATCGAGAGGAGGACGCGCCGGGACAATGTCGAGCGTCCGTCTCGTGCCTTGCGAATGTAACTCTCGATCAGTTTGCCTGCAAAGGTCGAGTCGGCGACCACACCGTCCTGTAGCGGACTGATTATCTGAATATCGTCGGAGGATCGCCCTTCCAGCTCCATCGCCTCAAGGCCAACCGCAACGACTTCACGCGAGGGCACGTCATAGGCCAGCAGAGACGGCTCATTGACGACTATCCCACGACCGCGCGCAAAGACTCTGGTGCGCGACGTGCCGAGATCAATCGCCAGGTCATCCGTTACCAGACTGAATAGAGACGGCAGCTTCATTCTCAAAAACGGCTCTGCCCCACGAACGAATCGCCCAACTCGGTGTGCAGTTTTCTGAGTGGCGAATTATTCTGCTCGACGCCATGTTAATCAGCGGAGCCACTCCAGGGCAAGCCGATTGCCGGTTTAGCGCTTCATTCATTCGCTCAAAATATCCGGACGGGTTCCGCGCGGCGCACAAGTGACCCGCGCAAGCGTCATGAGGCTAACCGAGCGGGCGCCCGCGCCCAGAAGCGTGACCGCAATCTCGTGCACCGTCGCAGCTGTGGTCATGACATCGTCGACAATAAGAATCGCGCGCCCTGCAATGAGACGCGGCGCGCGAACACGAAAGGCTCCATCGAGTGACCGTGCTCGCTCGGAGGCGTCCATACCGGCTCGATGCGGCTTTGTCGGCCTGACTCGCGTTAAACTGGCCCTGTCGAGCCGCAACCCCGTGGCGTCCGTCAGCGCTCGAGCGATGACCTCGGCCTGGTTGAAGCCGCGGGCGCGCTCGCGTTCCGGGTGCAGTGGCACGGGGACAACCGAATCAACCGGATTCGCTTCGCAAAGCAGGCTCAGCGTTGACGCGAGCGATCTCCGAATTCGCGGTGCTATCTGCGGGTGCGCCTTTAGCCAGAGGACGGTCTCGCGCCACGCTCCCTGATATGGACCGCAGGCCCGGGCGGAGGTGAAAGCCATCTGCTCACACGTTCCACAACGGTTATCAAAGAACGGATCTCGATCTGAGAAGCGTGCGAGGGGCAGGCCACATTTACGACAAACAACCAGGCCCGCAGACCACGCGCTTGATGTCCAGCAACTCGCGCACGCGATGCCATCATCCCAGGTTTCAATCAGAGTCCCGCAAACGCGACACGAGGTGGGATAGAACAGCGCCAAAACGCCATCACGCGCTGTCTCCAGGAATCTGGCTGAGGAGAACATTACGGACAAGGTAGGGCACGGCGTGCTCCTGGCCTGGGAGCGCAGGCATCCTTGCCTGCTGCTCTAGTCGCCCGCTCTGTGCGCGAGACAGAGCAGGCAAGGATGCCTGCGCTCCCAGGTCAGGAGCGCCGTGCCCCAAAAATCTACTGCCCGGTCTTCGGCAGGGCTTTGGCGAAGTCACCGGCCTTGTAAATCGTAATCTTCGTCGGGTCGATATACTTTCGCAGCGCCGATGCGACCTGATCCGACGTAAGCGCGCTCACCTTCTTTTCGAAGTCTGCATCCCACGCCAGCGTGCGGTTAATGAAGAGAAAATTCTTCAATCGGCCTGCAAGCTCACTGTCCTGCGCGCGGCTGACCTGTCGCGATTGAAGCCAGCCGGACTTGGCCGCCTTCAGTTCCTCTTCGGTAAACCCATCTTTCAGCGCTCGGGCGATCTCTTCCTTGAAGGCAGCCTCAAGTTTCACCACATTCTGAGGTGCATAGATCGCGTAAGCGAAGAAAGCCCCGTTCTGATCGATAGAACTCGCCTGGAACTGCGATCCGACGCCGTAGCTGAGGCCCTCTTTCTGCCGGATGCGGGCAGCAAGCCGCGAATTCAGGAATCCGCCCCCCAGCATGTAGTTGCCAAGCACCAATGCAGGGTAGTCCGGATCGTCGTCCCGGAGTTTGACGTTTAGCCCTGCAACGAAAAACGCATTTGCCTTGTCCGGCGTCTCGATCGATTGATTGGTCGCCGCGATGTCGCGATAGACTTCGCTCACCCGCACATACGGCTGCTGATTCTTCCATGCAGAAAGCTCGCCGGCAAACTTTGCGATTTCCTTGTCGTCAAAATCTCCGACCACTGAGAGCTCGCCCTGTTGCGCGCCGTAGAAGTCCGTATAGAACTTCTTTACATCATCGAGCTTCGCCGACTTGAGATATGCGATCTCTTCGTCGGGCGTCGCTGTGTAGCTTACGTGCCCTTTCGGAAAAGGACGCAGATAACGCTGGATGGCTGTGACAGCCACCGTCGTCGGCTCGCTCTTCTGTTGCTCGATCCCGGCGAGCTGTTCCTGCCTGAGCTGTTCGAATTCGCTGGCCGGAAAGGCCGGCTCACGAAGCATCTCGCCGACGAGCCTCATGACCGCGGGCAGGTTCTCGCGGATTGTTTCAATCGACACATTAACCGCAGTTGCTCCTCCGGAAATCTCGACACGGGCCTTGAGTCGATCGAGTTCGTCCTGAATCTGCTGCCGCGTGTGTTTTGTTGTCCCGCGCATCAACATTGAAGCGACCAATCCGCCAGCCGTCGAGCGATTCATCAAACTCTTTTCTTCTCCAAGATGCAGAGTCAGGTTGGCAACAACCGTAGCGCCACGCGTCTTCTTCGGCAAAAGGGCCAGCTTCAGCCCGCCCGCCGAACTGCGCATCGAGCGTGAATCGATATTTGCCGGTGATGGATCGAACTCCTCACCCGCCGCGATCGCCGCATCACCCTTATAGTCCTTGACCATCGCGAGCACGTCGGGTGTGGACGGAATCTCCGCGCGATCAGGTTTCGGCGTCGGAACGAAGATTCCTAGCGTGCGATTCGAGGGCTTGAGATACGTTGTCGCGACACGCTGCACTTCTTCAGGAGTGACTTTTCTCAACCGATCACGATTGATGAAAAGCAATCTCCAATCTCCCATCCCGATCCATTCGCTTAGTTCGAGTCCGACCTGCTCCGAGGAGTTGAGGTTGAGTTCGATCTGCTTCAACAACTGGCCGCGAGCACGCTCGACTTCATCCTTTGTCACCGGAGTCTTCACCGTGTTCTCGACGACATCGAGCAGAACGTCCCGAGCCACATCCATCGACGCCTCCTGCCGCACTTCGGCCCCAACGAGGAAGAGACTCGGCTCACCAAAGAAGTAGGGGAAGCCGTAAACGCTGCTCGCCTTCTTCGTCTCAACAAGCGCCTTGTGCAGGCGACCGGACGGTGTATCAGACATCACCTGCAGGAGAATGCTCGCAGCCGCGGCATCCGGGTGCGATCCGGCAGGAATGTGATATGCCACCCCGACAAGTTGAGTGTCGCCAACGCGCCGCACTGTGACGAGCCGCTCGCCGTCCTGCACGGGGTCTTCGGTGTATATCTTCGGAAGCACGCGCGTCGGACGGGGAATAGGGCTGAAGTACTGGTGAACGAGCGCCAGAGTTTTTGCCTCATCCAATTTGCCGGCGACGAGTAGTACTGCGTTGTCAGGTTGATAGTACCTTCGAAAGAAAGCCTGAAGACGATCGATCGGCACATTCTCGATGTCAGTACGCGCGCCGATCGTTGACTTGCCGTAGTTGTGCCAGAGATACGCCGTCGAGAAGATGCGATCGGTGAGGACGCTAAAAGGGCTGTTCTCTCCCATTTCAAACTCATTCCGAACGACCGTCATCTCGCTGTCGAGGTCCTTCTTTGCGATGAACGAATTAATCATGCGGTCCGATTCGAGATCCAGCGCCCAACGCAGGTTATCTTCGGTCGCGGCGAATGTCTCGAAATAGTTGGTTCGATCGTACCAGGTCGATCCGTTGGGCCGCGCGCCATGTTCAGTCAGCTCCTGCGGAATGTTCGTGTGCTTCGGGGAGCCCTTGAACACCATATGCTCGAGCAGATGCGCCATACCGGTCTCGCCGTAGTTCTCCTGCTTCGAGCCTACGAGATAAGTCATATTCACTGTGACTGTCTGTTTTGTCTGGTCGGGAAAGACCAGGACGCGAAGACCGTTTGCGAGACGATATTCGGTTATCCCTTCGACCGATGTGACGCGCTCGACGCCGGACGGGAGGGTCACGGGCGCCGCCTGTTGTCCGTACGCAACGAAAGCGCCAGGCGTCATCAGACAGGCCATTAGCCCCCATCTCCTGAGCGACCTCAAAGCATTCATAAAATTACCTCCGAAAAAAGAATACCAGCTACGATATCATCATTATCACGCGGTGAACCCGCGGCAGCAAACCGGCTGCACGCCTCAACCACGCTTTCTCACGTTACCCCGGATGAAACTTATGATGTCCTCGGTTGACGTGCCGGGCAGGAACAGTTCCGCGATGCCGCGCTCCTTTAACTTCGGAATGTCGTCCTCAGGAATGATTCCGCCGCCAAAGAGGAGCACATCATCCATGCCCCGTTCAAGCATCAGATCGCGCACGCGCGGGAAGATCGTCATATGCGCTCCGGAGAGGATGGAGAGACCGACGACATCGACGTCCTCCTGCAACGCCGCGTTCGCAATCTGCTCAGGCGTCTGGCGCAGCCCCGTATAGATGACTTCCATACCGGCGTCGCGCAGCGCTCGTGCAATTACCTTCACGCCGCGATCGTGGCCGTCAAGTCCGGGTTTCGCGAGCAGGACTCTGATCGTTGGTTGTGTCATAAGGACGGGATTAACGGAAAGTCGCAAGGGCGCCTTTGCGTTATTCCGATTTCAGCGGCTTGCCTTCCGTATCGTAGGCCTCGACTGTGCCGTACTTCTTGAGCACATCAGCAATCTTCTGCGCGTCACCGACAGCGACGATCTGAAGGTGATCCAGGTCGATGTATTTTCGTGCCACCCGCTGCACATCATCCGCCGTGATTGCCCCGATCATTTGGGGATAGTTGTCCCAGTAGTCGGCAGGCAAGTTATATAGCTTCTGCGTGACGACATTGCTGATGACGGACTGCGGAAACTCCAGCTGCAACGCGAATCCGCCGATGATCTGGCGCTTTGCGCTGTCCAACTCATCCTGCGGCACCTTCTCATCGCGAATCCGCTTCAACTCATAGAGCAGTTCCTTCATCGAGCCGTCTGTGACATCGGTGCGCACCTCGGTGTTAGCCTGAACCGTACCGCGATACTTGAAGGCGGAAACGCTGCTGTAGGCGCCATACGTGTA
>Ga0068859_100004188_pt1 | contig 14722 bp, 10 predicted proteins | sample KBSSwiS22_FD_66585 | JGI IMG/M metagenome (GOLD analysis project Ga0068859, IMG submission 66585) | Switchgrass rhizosphere microbial communities from Kellogg Biological Station, Michigan, USA - KBS Switchgrass S2-2 | ecosystem: Host-associated > Plants > Roots > Rhizosphere > Soil ...
CTGAGCATCGGCGTCCTCGGGCTGGTCCTCGGCTTTTCGCTGGGCGCGGTCAACCTGTATTACATCCTTCAGATCGTCGAACGCGACATCGCCGGCCTTCGTCTGGACTATCAATATCCAGTCTCCGTCACGCTGGGGCTGGTGCCGACGATGCTGGCCGCGGCGTTGATTGCCGCTATCTGGCCGGCTGAAGCAGCCGTGCGCGGGTCTCTCGTTGAGGCGTTGGAATATGAATGATGCGCGAACGGCTGGAAGGGCGGGAGGGGCAGGAAGGGCGGGAAGGGCAGGAAAGGCAGGAAAGGCAGGACGGATGGGAACGGGAATCGGATGCGGAGTCGCCCTGGCGCTATCGATTTTTACTTGGCCCGCTGTTGTCGATGCTGCCGACGATCCACGGCAAATCGTCCTGGAATCGCAGAAGCGGACCGACGTGAAGTCGCAGCGCTATGAAGGACTGCTGCAGGTGTTCGACGCGAAGGGAAAGGTATCGGACAAGCGGTGGACCCTCGAGCGGATCGGCGCGCACGGCGATAGCAAGATGGTCCTGCGCTTCACGGCGCCTGCGGAAGTGAAAGGGGTGGCACTCCTGGTCGTCAATCATCCCGATCGCGCCTCGGACCAGTGGATGTGGACGCCCGGCGTCGAACGGGACCGTCGCATCGCGCTTCAAGACCGTTCGACGCGGTTCTTTGGCACCGATTTCAGCTTCGAAGACATGGAAGAGCGCGACGTCAACCAGTACGACTACGTGCTGCTTGGCGACGACACGGTCGACGGAATGGCATGCTGGAAGATTCAGTCGACGCCGAAGCAGACGAAGTCGTCGCAGTACACCAAGGCCGTGGTGTGGATTCGCAAAGACAATTACGCCGTCACGCGCGTTGAAAGCTATGTCAAGGACCAGGCGGTTCGGCGGCTCGCCTACGGCGACTTCGTCAACATCGTCGGCATCTGGACCGCCCGCCAGCTGGACATGTCGGACCTGCGGCGTGGGAGCCGAACCCGGCTGACGCTCGAGAAGCTGCAGTACAACGTCGCGATGAAAGACGAGGACTTCACGTTGCAGGCGCTTCGCCGCCAGTGATTCGGGCCGGGCAGAGGCGGCCGGATCGGCGGCGAAGTCGATTCGCGCGCGTGGCTCTCGCGGCCGTTGCCTTGGCGTTGAGTCCCGGCGCGACCGCTGCCCAGTCCATCACGCAGCGAGGATTCGTTGATGCCACGGTCGTCTTCTATCCCCAGGACGCCACCAACGACAGGGTGCAACTCGTCGGCGATTTGATCGCGCGCGAGGAAGTCTTCGTAAAGCCGGCGGCATGGGTCCAATTCGCGGGCGGTCTCGATGCGCGCGCCAATACCCACGATCAGGTGGAACGGTCGTGGCGTCTCGATCTTGGCGATCGCCGCCCGCTCCGGCCGGCGCTGTCGCTCCGCCGACTCACGGCGACGTTCACGCATGGGCCATGGACCGTCGATGCGGGGAGACAGTTCATCCGTTGGGGGAAGGCGGACATCGTGACGCCCACGGATCACTTCGCCCCACGCGATTTTCTCAGCGTGATCGACAACGAGTTCCTGCCGGTCGCCGGCGTCCGGGCTGCCGTTCAATGGCGAAGTGAATCGATCGAGGGCGTGTGGGTGCCGCTGTTCACTCCAAGCCGCACACCGCTTCTGAATCAGCGCTGGACGGCGGTTCCTGAAGGCGCTGCATCGCTCTCGCTCGTTGACGCCAGCGGTCCGCTGCCTGAGGGATCTCAAGCCGGGATTCGGTGGGGACATACGACCGGCGCTTACGAGTGGTCGGCCTCCTTTTTCGACGGCTTCAACCACCTGCCCGACATCTCGCTCACGCCCGAAGCGTCACCGTTCGTGGTCGGCATCGCGAAGAGCTATCCGGATTTGCAATCGTACGGCTTCGATCTCGCCGTGCCGACGCGCTGGGTCACGTTCAAGGGCGAAACCGCCTACTTCACCTCGGCGTCGCCGACGTCAGATACCTACGTGCTCTACGTGGTGCAGTTGGAACGGCAGACTGGCGAGTGGATGTTGGTCGGCGGTTATGCTGGCGAAGTCGTCACCGAGCAGCGAGCGCAGTTGACGTTCGCGCCCGATCGCGGCTTGACGCGCTCCCTCGTCGCTCGGGCGTCCTACACCATCGACGCCAATCGCAGTACGGCTCTTGAAACGGCGATCCGGCAGAACGGGCACGGCGCGTACGTGAAGGGGGAATATTCGCAGGCGCGCGGTCAACACTGGCGGGCGACAGTGACCGGTGCGCTCATCCGCGGCCACGTCGACGATTTCCTCGGCCAGTACCGACGGAACTCACACGTGACGCTGTCAATCCGATACAGTTTTTGATCAACTGCGATGTCGACATTCAATCCCATCAGGCTGGAGGCGCACAATCCGAGTCCGATGACCGGATCGGGCAACCATACCTATCTCCTGATCGACCAGCGCATCGGCGTCCTGATCGACGCCGGCGTTGGCGAGCCCCGTCATCTCGAAGACCTTCGACGCGCGCTCAATGCACACGAAGCAACGCTTCGGGATGTGCTGGTCACCCACGGGCACCCCGATCACGCATCGGGCGCGGTGGCGATTGCCCGGGAACATCCCGAGGCGCGTTTCTCGAAATTCCCATGGCCGGCTGAAGACGGCCGATTCGCGGTGTCGTGGCTGCCGATCGGCGAGCGCGATCGCTGCAGGTTCGGAGATACGTCGGTGGTCGCGCTCCACACACCCGGGCACTCGCCCGATCACCTGACGTTCTGGCACGAGGAGACCCGGACCGCTTTCACGGGCGACCTCGTCGTGCAGGACAGCAGCGTGATGATTCACGCGACGCATGGCGGCAATCTGTCGCAATATCTGCAGTCGCTCGAGCGTCTGCGGCGATTGTCCCCACGGCGCCTGCTGCCGGCTCACGGTCGAGATGTGGCAGAACCCGACGGATTGCTGCGAGGCTATCTCGAACACCGGCGCCTGCGCGAAGCCCAGGTCATCGGCGCCCTCAAGAGCGGCCGCGACACTGTGCAAGCCATCGTCGAATCCATCTATGATGGTCTGGCGCCTGCGCTCGTGCCGGCGGCCACCGAGAACGTCCATGCCCATCTCGACAAGCTCCGAGAAGACGGCCTGGCGATTGAGACGGCGGGCCGCTGGCTAATCTCGTCGGACCAATCGTGAGGAGCGACCTCCAATGAACAACGTCATCGATTTCATCAACGTCAATCGCGAGCGCTACCTGGATGAGCTCAAAACGCTGCTGGCGATTCCCAGCATCAGCGCCTTGCCCGAACATGCCGGTGACGTCCGCCGTTGCGCGGAATGGTGCGTCGAAGAAATGCGCCGAATCGGGTTGGAGAACGTCCGCCTGGTCGAAACGCCGGGCCATCCAGTTGTCTACGGCGACTGGCTCCATGCGGCGGGTGCGCCGACGATTCTCTTCTATGGCCACTACGACGTGCAGCCGGTCGATCCGCTGAATCTCTGGGAATCGCCGCCGTTCGAGGCGACCATCCGGGACGGCGAGATCTACGCGCGCGGCTCCGCCGACGACAAAGGCCAGGTGTTCATGCACCTGAAAGCGGTCGAGGCGTTCATCAAGCAGGCCGGCAAGCTGCCGGTCAATATCAAGTTCATGCTCGAGGGCGAGGAAGAAGTCGGCAGTGCGCACCTCGACGATTTCATCCGAAGCCATAAGTCCGAACTATCGGCCGATGTCGTCGTCATTTCGGATTCGCCGATGTTTGCCCGCGGCGTGCCGTCGATTTGCTACGGGCTGCGCGGCCTCGTCTACTTTCAAATCGATCTGCGCGGCAGTTCAACTGATCTCCACTCAGGGTCGTTTGGGGGAGCGGTCGCCAACCCTGCGTTCGTGCTCGCGCAGATGATCGCGCAGTTGAAGGACAAAAGCGGCCGGATCAAGATCCCGCAGTTCTACGATGATGTGAAGCTGCTGCAGGACGAAGAGCGCAAGGCGTGGGCGTCGCTGCCGTTCAGCGAAAAGAGCTATCGCAAGGATTTCGGCATTCCGAAGGTCTTCGGCGAAACCGGTTTCACGACGCTCGAACGCACCTGGGCGCGACCGACCGTGGAGGTGAACGGTCTATTGTCCGGGTTTACCGGCGAAGGCGCCAAGACGGTGCTGCCGGCGGTGGCGATGGCGAAGATCAGCATGCGTCTGGTGCCGGATCAGGATCCGAACAAGATCGCCGGGCTGTTCGAAGATTTCATCCGCAAGATCGCGCCGAAAACGGTGGAGCTGAAGATTACGCGGATGCAGGGCGGCAAGCCCTGGATGACGTCATTCGACAACACCTTCGTGCAAGCGGCCGGCCGCGCGATCGAAAAAGGATTCGGACGGGCGCCGATTTTCACGCGGGAAGGCGGCTCGATTCCGGTGGTCTCGACGTTCCAGGAAGAACTGGGCCTGCCCTCGGTGTTGTTCGGCGTCGGCCTGCCGGACGAGAACGCCCACGCCCCCAACGAAAAACTCGACGTCAGCAATTTCCACAACGGCATCATTGCCTCCGCGTATCTGTACGAGGAGATCGGCAAAGGGTGAGCCTCTCGACGGTCGTCGATGCGCTCCGGCAGTTCTATGGACGACTGCCGGATCCGCCCAACGATCCGTTTGCGTATTTCGTATGGGAAGTGCTGGCTGCAGAAAGCGCTCCCCTGAAACGTGACGCCGCGTTCCTGGCGCTCAAGAAAATTCCGGCGCTGACGCCGGATGCCATGCATCGCGCGCCGCCCGCAAAGATCGCCACCGCGGTCGCCCTGGCTGGCCCCTATCGCGAACGCCGCCTCGAGGCGCTGATGACCGGGATCGACCGGTTCCGCCGGACGCGCGACCTGCCGCGCACGCTTCGCGGTCCGTTGAGAGCGGCGCGGCGGGCGCTCCGACCGATCCCGGCGCTTGGCACCAGCGGCGCCTGGCGGTTGTTGCTCTTCGCCGCCAACCGTCCCGTCCTGCCCGTCGAGACGAAGGTTGAGCGGGTGGCGTCGCGTATCGGCTACGGATCGGAAAGCGCCGATCCCCGGCTTCGGGCACGCACGATTCGGAAGAAACTTGCCGGCGAACTGCAGGGCGATCTCGAGACGATCCGGCGGACGGTCCTCTACCTGTCGCACCACGGCTCGGTGACCTGTCTGGAGCGCGAGCCGCATTGTGGGGTCTGTCCGTTGGCGCGCGATTGCGCGTTCAATTCATCGAGGCGAGACGCCGGCGCAGTGTCTTGACGTGCTCCCAGATCTCGGCGTGATCCTGGCGCTGGTCCTCCGCCGGCTCCGTCTTCGGTGAGAGATTCAGATACATCTGCAGGTCGCGAAGCGCGGCGGCATAGTCGTTGAGGTGGTACGCGAGGAGGCCGCGATCGCGCAGTTCGTCGAGCGCGGACGGATCGACGGCCAGCAGCAGCTCGGTCATGTCGCGCGCCTGCGGGAATGAATACATTCCCAGATAGACGCGCTTCAGGTTGAGCAGCATCCTGACCAGTATCTGACGCTTGGTCGCGTGGGCCATCACCAGTTGGTCCCACAACGGCGCGTCTGTGTGCTTGTGGAGCAACTCACGGCACATCGCATCGGTCAGCAAGGCGCCGCGATGGTGCGCGTCGATGATCAGATCGCGCGAATACGGCGTCTCCGGCCGGGCCCGGCAGCGCAACAGAAAATGCCCCGGGAAGTTGATGCCTTCGACCGAGACCCCCGCCCGCCGCGCCACTTCCATGTAGACGAGCGCGAGCGTGATCGGGATGCCGGTGCGCCGATCGAGCACGTCGTTCAGGAAACTGTTCCGCGGATCCCCGTAGTGGAGATCGTTGCCGACGAAGCGCTGGTCGTTGAACAGGAATTCGTTGAGCGCCCTGATCCGCGCGAACGTATCCGGATCGACCTGGGGCGGCGTGTCGAGGTCGCTGGCGCTCGCGCTGATGACCCGAGCGGCGGCTTCGCGGCCGAGCAGGTCCAGTTGGTTGAGATACGGTGCGGGATCGAGCTTGGGATAGGCGACGCGGGCGATCATCAGCGCCGCAACCGCTAAATCGGGATCAGGACCCTGCGCGATTGCGGCGAAGCTGCGCAACAGATCGTCGGCAACCATCGCCCAAAGGATACCCGAAAACCGCGTCTCAAAATCGGACGCCGAATGTGAGCCGTACCGTTCGTGGCGTGGTGTAGGCGAATCGGTTGACCGCTTTGCCGAAATTTGGTCCGTAGTCCCAGTTCACCCCGCGCACCGGTGTCGTCGTAAACGGATTGAACGGCTGGTACAGGTTAGGCGCGGTGATCGGTGTGCGGACCGTTTGATCGATGCGCGAGGCGGTGACGGCGCCGCCGTCGGCAAACACGCTGGCCGCGCCGCAGGCGCACAGCTGGTAATGATTGAAGACGTTCAGCACCTGCAGCTGGCCGAACAGCTGCAAGCCGTGAGCGTTCTTCAACGTGTAGCGATAGCTCGCCGCAACGTCGGTGCGTTCCTGGCCTTCGGTCCGGAAGGCGTCCCGCGCGGTGAAGTAGTAGGTCGTATTGCCGCCGGTCGGCGGCGTCAGGTAGCCCGGGTTGGCGACGAACGGAAACGGATTGACGCCGGTGAAGGAGACCGCGCCGTACGGCACGCCGGATTCGAGCGTCTGCAGCGCGCTCAACGACAGCCCGTTGAACCAGGCGGGCGAGTAGCTGCCCCAGATCCGCGCCCGATGCCGCTGATCGACTGCCAGGTCGCCGTCCGGATAGTTCCAGCTGGCTTGCTTGTATTCCGGATATTGCGAGACCACCGCGCCGCCGGGACCGGAAGGCGTTTCTCCATCGATATTCCCGGTGGTGTGCGACAGCGTGTAGTTCAGGCCGGCATCGATGCCGAGGTCGAATCGGTACTGTCCCTGCACCGAAAGGCCGGCGTAGCGACGCGTGGGGATATCGCTGTTCTCGACGACCGCCAAATCGTACTTCCGTCCCTTGGCGCCAGGCGGCGCGCTGGGACGATTGTCCACGACCGTCCCCGTCGTCGCATCGGTTCGAAGCGAATAAAAGTCGTGATACTGACGTATCGTGACGTCCGCACGGACGGCGGCACGGTCGCCAAAGTGGCGATTCACGCCGGTCGCATATTCCCAGACGCTCGGCGATTTGAGCGTCTTGCCAATCTGTGGAGAGACGCCGACCACCACCACCGTCGCCGTCAGCGGCAGGCCGGCCGCGCCGTTGTTGTCGTCGAACCACTTGAACACCTGCTGAATGGCCTCGGCGGTCGGCGTCAGCGGGCCTTTCGGGTCCTTGTTGATGTCAGGTCCCGTGTACGCGAAACCGTAGGTATCGGGGTTGCCGCCGGTGGCCGCCGCGTTGGCGACCTGATTCGCGATACCGTCGACGTACTTGGCCACGTTGCCGGTAATCGACCATTTCTGCGTGCCGAACGGATCGACGACGACGCCAAGCCGGGGTGACCAGGCGGCGTCGGTCGTGACCAGGCTGTTCGAACTGTCGACGCCGTGATTACGGTCGTAGCGCAAGCCGAGGTTTGCGGTGACTCTGGTTGAGACCCGCCAGTTGTCGTTGTAGAAGAGCGAATGCGTCCGGAAGTTCGTCCCATTCGACGGATTCACGATCGGGTTCCACACGATCATCGTCGCCCCATCGGCGATGAACTGGGGCGTCAGCGAGGCGCCCTGCTGAATCACCGTCGTATTGACGATTCGGTAGTCGCTGCCGGATTGATGAATGTTCGCGAGGCGGCGATCGTTGTACAGGTCGTAGCCGAATACCATCTGATGTGAGCCGAGCCCCTGGGTCGACGAAAAATAGGAGCCCTTCGCAAACACCTCCTGGCCGTCCCGTTGTTCGGGTCCGCAGACGCCGCAAAATGTGGGTGACCAGTAGCGGCGCCCGGATCGATCGAGGAGCAGCGTGCCGAGAATCTTGTCCCGGGTCGAGGCGCCGACGCCTTGAAGTGTTTCATTTCTCGCCGACACACGAGCTTCGACGACCAGCGCCCGCGACAAGACGCCCGCATATTCGACCGTAAACAGGTTCATCGGACGCTTGACCGTGTACAGGCTGTTCACGTCCATCACCGTGTTCAGGTTCTGTGATTGATTGACCTGTTCCTCGAAGCTGTCGATGAACGCGCCCTGCAGCCGGTGGCCGGTGACAGGCGAGTAGGTGACTTTGGCCTCGTTCCGCCGTTGTCTGGTCTGATACGTGTACGGGACGTTGGTGAGCGCGAGCGTGCGGCCGTTCTCTTGTTTTTGGTACCGGCCGGCGCCAAAAAACCAGAGGCGATCCCTCTCGATCGGTCCGCCGAACGTGTACTCGTAGGTCGGAAACGTCTTGTCGACCCGCGTGTCCTTCAGCGTAGCGTCGCCGGCCAGTTGCCGATGTTCGAACGGAGTGAACGCACGCCACTTGTCGTTCAGGAGCGAATCTCTGAAGGACCCTGCGAACAGATTGCTGCCGGATTTCGTGATGACGTTGATCACACCGCCGCTGAAGCGGCCGTACTCCGCGGAAATACCCGCAGTCGCAACCGCGGTTTCCTGCACCGCGTCCTCGATGTAAAGATCGTAGGGTTGCCCGCGCAGGTTATCGCTGACCGAGACGCCGTTGATCATGAACAGCGTTTCGAACGACATTGCGCCGGCAATCGAATACGCCCCGCCCGAGCCGGTGGCGTGGACGGATGGGGCCATCAGCACCGAGGCGTTGATGTCGCGGTTGGTCGGCAGCGTTGAGACGACCTCCTGGCGGAAATTCGTGGCCACTTGCGCGGTCTGCGTCAGGACATGCGCCGGCGTGCCGACGACGGTGACCTCCTCGGAAAGGGTGGCTTGACCGAGTGTGGCGTCGACCGGCAGCGCCTGGGTGGGCGCGAGCACCGCCTTCAATTCCTGCCTGCGAAAACCGGCCAGTTCAAACGTGAGCGTATACGTGCCAGGCGGCAACAGCGAAATCGCGTAATCGCCAAACTCGGACGTGATCGTCGTCCTGATGCCCTGGAGGCTGGGCGACGCGACGGCAACCGTGACACCGGGCAACGCGAGGCCTTGGCTATCCGTGACGTGGCCGGAAATGGTGCCGGTCGTACTTTGGCCATTCGCGAACTGCACGCACAACAACGCCAGCATTGCGACCGCCAATCCGACCTGTCTCAGCCGCATCTCAGATCCTCCAGCAGACTATTGCATCTTCCGTGAAGCACATGCCCGATCTTCGACGGCTCACCATTCCGGTGGCCAGCCTTTGATCGAGAGGTCGGATCGAAGAGCTGGGAACGCAGCGGTCTGGGCGCGAAGGATCGAGCCAATAGGTGTATCGGCTGGATGTGCTTGGAAGTTTGGGGCGGCTGGCAGAAACGGAAAGGGCGGGGCTCGTTGGCCCCGCCCTCAGTCTGAAGTAGTGCGGACTCGAGGTCCGCCTGAACCGGACTGCTAGAAACGCACGCCGAAGCTGAAACGGAACTGGCGCGGCGACGTATAAGCCAATCGATTCAACGCTTTACCGAAATTCGGACCGTAGTCCCAGTTCACGCCCTGGACCGGGACTGAGGTAAATGGATTGAAGGTCTTGAACCGCGCGGGCGTGTTCACCGACGTCAAGGTAGTCGTATCGATACGGGTTTGCGTGGTGGCCCCTCCGTTCTGGAACACCGTCCCGCCGCAGCCGCACAGCTGGAACTGGTTGAACAGGTTGATCACTTGCGCCTGCGCAAAAAACTGCAGGGTGCTCATCCGTCGAACGCCAGGAATGCCGCGGCTGTAGTTGACGGCCAGATCGGTTCGCTTCTGCGCTTCGGTGCGGAAGGCATCACGAGGCGTATAGAAGTAGATGGTGTTGGTGCCCGACGGTGGATTCGCGTAAACCGGCGCGCCGGTCACGAAGGGTCGCGGGTTGATGCCGTTCACGTTGCCCGTCGAGTTGAGGTTCGAGGCGCCATAGGGCGCACCGCTTTCGAGTGTTTCCAGCGCGCTGACGATCAGGCCCCTCACTCGCGGGACGCCGTAGGTCACATACAACCGGCCGCGGTGGCGCTGATCCACTTTCAGATCGCCGTCGGGATAGTTCCACGATGCCTGTTTGTATTCGGGGTAGCTGAGCGCCGAGCTCGTGATCGGACCGCTGCCGACGTTTTCCCCTTCGAAGTTGCCCCAGGTGTGCGACAGCGTGTACTGACCGCCGAATTGCGAGCTGCCGTTCAAGCGGTATTCACCCTGCGTGGTCAACCCGGAGTACTGCCGCTTGAGGACGTCGGTGTTCTCGATGAGGGCGAGGTCGAACGATTGACCGAAGGTGTTCGCGACCTTGCCCGTCGAGGCGTCGATGATCGAGGCGTAGAAGTCGTGGTACTTGCGGTAGGTGACGTCGGCGCGCAGCGAGGCGCGGTTGAATTGACGGCTGACGCCGGTCGAGTACTCATACGAGAACGGCGAGTGGAGATCGGGCCCGATCTGCGGCGTCAGGCCCGGAATGTCCGGATTCTCCTCGAGCACGAGATTCGCTTTGTTCGCGTCGTACCAGGAGAACAGCGTTCTGAGCGCGTCAGGCGTCGGCGTCACCGGTCCGGTCGCGTTGATGTCCGGGCCGCGGTAGTAATAGATGTAGGTCTGCGGATTGCCGGCCGACGAGGAGCTGTCCGCAATGCTGTTCGAAATCGCCGCCACGTACTTGGCAAAGCTGCCGGTCACCGCCCAGGTTCCGTCGCCAACCGGATCCCAGACGACGCCCAGACGCGGGCTGAACGCCCCATCCTTGGTCACCAGCGCCCCCGACTGATCGAGGCCGTGATTCTTGTCCCAGCGGATGCCGAGATTGGCGGTCAGGTGGCCGCCGACCCGCCACGCGTCGTTGAAGAACAGCGAGTGGGTGCGGAAGTTCGACCCCTCGCTGAGCGTCGGAATCGGGTTGAACTGAATCAGCGTCGTATCGTCGCTTCCCAGGAACTTCGGAATGACATCGCCGCCGACGATGTACGAGCTGGTGCCGTAGATGCGGAAATCGCTGCCCGACTGATGGTTGTTGGCGTTGCGGATGTCGTCGAAGTTGTCGTACCCGAACACCATCGTGTGCGTGCCGGTGCCCTTGGTCGAGAGGAAGAACGATCCCTTGACGAACGCTTCCTTGTTATTGCGTTCTTCGGGCGTGCAGATGCCGCAGAACGTGTCGGCCCAGTAGCGGGAATTGTTCCGGCTCTGATCGAGGAGGAGGGTGCCGTCGATGCGATCGGTCGACTTGGCGCCGGAGTTGATGAACCTGAAGTCGCGCGTCGAATAGCGGGCCTCGACGAAGAAGCGCGGCGTCAACACGCCGCTGTATGCCAGGGTGTACAGGTTCTGCGGATCCTTGCGGTCGCCAAGGCTTCGCGCGTCCATCGAGGCGTTGATGTTGAAGGTGTAGTTCTCCTCGGTCTCCTGAATCTTCAGGAAGTTTCCCTGGACGCGGTGGTTCGACGTCATCGAGTAGGTGGCCTTGCCCTCGTAGCGTTGGGTCTTGTCGTTGTAGGTGTAGGGGATGTTCGTGAAGTTCAGCGTTCGTCCCTGCGCCTGGTTCTGCAGCCGCCCGGCGGTGAAGAACCACAGACGATCTCTCATCACCGGACCACCGAAGGTGTATTCGTAGGCCGGGACCGTCTTGTTGATGCGCAGCTCCTTGTGACTCGGATCCGCGGCGATGGCCGTCGTTTCAAAAGGCGTGAGCGTGCGCCACTTGTCGTTGTTGTAGCTGTCGCGGAACGATCCTGAAAAAATGTTGCCGCCCGACTTGGTGACGAGGTTCACGACGCCGCCGCTGAATCGGCCGTATTCGGCCGAGACGCCGCCCACCGCCACCGTGGTTTCCTGGATGGCATCCTCGATGTACAGCGTATACGGAGTGCCCCGCAGGTTTTCCGTGATGGCCACGCCGTTCACCATGAACAGCGATTCGAACGAGTTCGATCCCGAGATCGAGTACGCGCCGCTCGGGCCGGTGGCATGCACGGCTGGCGCCTGGAGCACCGAGGCGTTCAAGTCGCGGTTGGTGGGAAGCGTGCCGATGAGATCCTGATCCAGATTGGTGGCGACCTGCGCGGTCTGCACGAGCACGTGAGCGGGCGTGCCGACCACCGTGACCTGTTCGGTCAACGCGGCCGGCCCGAGCATGGCATCCACCGGTAGCGTCTGGGTGGGCGCCAGCACGACTCTCTTTTCCTGCTTCTGAAAACCGGTGAGCTCGAATGTCAGCGTGTAGTTGCCAGATGGCAGCAGCGTGACCACGTAGTCGCCGATCTCGGACGTCACCGTGCTGCGAATGCCCTGAAGGTTCGGCGACGTGACGCTGACCGTCACGCCCGGTAACGCGAGCCCCTGGCTGTCGCTGACGTGTCCCGAGATCGTGCCCGTCGTGCTCTGTGCGCGTGCGACGCCCGCTGACAGAGCGATCGCCAACACAAACAGCCCGACTTTCTTGAGTCCCATCGATTCCTCCCTGCGTTTCGTTGCGTATCGGCGCAGTATGGAATCGGTATTCCGCCACTCGTCCCAGGCCAGGCATGCTCGTCACAGTGATGTTGCGGGGATTCAAATATTCGTCCCCGTTAACAGGCGTCTGGTCCCAAAGCGAGCGCTTGTCGTCGATGAACGTAGGCGACATGGCTAGAGCCGTCGCTCGGCCGGCGGCCGCTGCACTACAGTCGCTGCAGGAGATCCGCAGTGAGCTCGTCGAGATGGTCGATGACGAGGTCGGCGTCGTGCAGTTCGGTGGCAGGATAACTGTGGGTGATCGCAATCGTTCGCAAGCCGGCGGCTTTGGCGGAAACCAGTCCCCAGTGCGAATCTTCGACCGCTGCGCACTGTCGCGGCTCGAGTCCATCTCGTCGGATCGCTCCGAGCATTTGAACGGCTTTTGCGTAGGGACCAGGGTCAGGCTTGCTTGCCGGCGTATCACCGGCGGCCACGACCACCGGAAAAAAACTCGTCAGCTGTTCGCGCTCGAGGACGCGGAAGATTTCCTCGCGCAGGGCTCCCGACGCAATCGCCACCGACGTCAATCGCGCCATTCGTCCAATCGCTTCCCGCGCGCCCGGAAAGAGGACTGACGCGCCCCGTTCCAGCTCCTCCAGCCGTTCGGCCTTCAGCGCCACCCAACGCGTCAGGTCGGCGTCGGCGGGTGTTCGGCCGGAATCAGCGGCTATCGCCCGGAATGCACCGACATCGTCATAGCCGAGATACTGGCTGTAGTAACTCCGCTCGGTGAGCGTCAGCCCTTCCGCGGCGAGCACGTCGCGAAAGGCGCGGAAGTGCAGCGGCTCGCTGTTGGCGAGGACGCCGTCGAAATCGAAGACGACGGCGCGAATCACTGTTTCATCTTTTCGCCGGCACGAATCGGAACTTTCAGGCGGTTCTCGGCCGGCGGGATCGGACACTCGTACGTGAGGTTGTAGTAGCAGTACGGGATGTAGGCGCGGTTGAAGTCGAGCTCGTAGAGATTCGTGCCGGTTCGCTGGAGATCCATGAAGCGACCGGATGGATAGGTTTCAGTCCCGTTCGTCAAATCTCCAAACGGCACGAACAGCCTGTTCACGTCCCCTTCGGTGAAAGCCCCGAGGGTCATCAGCTGGCCCTTCAACGTAAACTCGAGGACACCCAACCGGATCATGTCGCGCATCTGTCCGCTCGAGGTCGGCATCTTCAACTTGATTTGCTCGGTGGCCGGCTTCAGCGCCGCGAGCACGTGGTACTCGGGGTCGATGGGAAAGTAAGCCAGCGGCAGAAACTGCGCCTTCTTGTCCTTGGGCACGACATCGTCGTTCCGCTGGAACTCGGCGTCCTTGGCCGTGCGTTCGGCCGCGACTCGAGCCGCGTACTGTTCGGGATTATCCGGTGGCTTGTTGCTGCATGCCGCGGCAAACAGCGTCAGCGCCGCAACACCGACTTTCCAACCTTTCGCACGCATTCAGTTCGTTCCCTCCGCCCTTCCTGCCCTTCTTGCCGGTCCCGCCCGTCCGTCCGTCCTGCCCTTCCTGCCCGTCCCGCCCTCCTGCCCCTCCTGCCCCTCTCGTCCGTCCTGCGTCAGAAAATGTAAGCGCCGCGGGCGACCGCCTCATCCGCCAACTGACGTCGCATGGCCGCTGTGTTTGCCGGCATCTGTTTGAACAGCCGCTTCAGCGCGGATACCGACGTCCGCAGCATGTCGCCCTCGGTCATGGCGGCCAGCGCCTGACGCGCCGAGGCTTCGATGCGCATCGCCGCATCGCTGACGAAAACGCGGGCGGCCACGACCTGCATCGCGGCTTTCGGCTGCTTTTTCGCGGTGACCGAGAGCGCGCGCAACACGGCGCTGTCGGCCGAGTAGGTGTCGATGATCATGTCCGCCAGGTGCATCAGCACTTCCTGCTGGTCGGCGATCTTTTCGCGGTAGGTCTGCATGGCCAGGCCGAGGACCAGGAGGCATGCCTTCTTGAACGACCGGACGGCCGCCTGCTCGTCACCGAGCAGCGAGCCGTCGCTCGCGGTCGTCGTCGGCGGACCGAGCAGCTCGTCCTGGAGCGCTTTTGCCGCCGCAATAATGCCGATGTCGCCCTTCACCGCCCGGCGGGCCAGCATGCCGGGAATCAAGAGCCGGTTGATTTCGTTGGTTCCTTCGAAAATCCGATTCACGCGGGAATCGCGGTAATGGCGCTCGGCCGGGTAATCGCGGACGAAGCCGTTGCCGCCGTGGATCTGGATGTTCTCGTCGAGCACGAAAT
>Ga0068859_100004190_pt1 | contig 14720 bp, 7 predicted proteins | sample KBSSwiS22_FD_66585 | JGI IMG/M metagenome (GOLD analysis project Ga0068859, IMG submission 66585) | Switchgrass rhizosphere microbial communities from Kellogg Biological Station, Michigan, USA - KBS Switchgrass S2-2 | ecosystem: Host-associated > Plants > Roots > Rhizosphere > Soil ...
CGTTAAGCCCTTCAGCGCCGATGGTACTGCGTGGGCAACTGCGTGGGAGAGTAGGACGTTGCCGGGACCTCTGTCGGGCCCGCCGGAAACGGCGGGCCTTTTTTTTGCGCGCATGACGCGGGCGAAACGCAGCGGGCCGGACCGTTAGGTCTTGACCCGTTTCCGAACGTCACGGTATAAGGGGCGTTCGTGCTTCCGGCTTTCCGACAAGGGAACCTCGGAGGCGCCAGGGGGACTTCCGGTGAGCAGTGTGTCAGGACGATCGTGCAAGCTGGCGCTTGCGGCGGGCGTGCTCTTCGCCATGACGACGGTGTCCGCGGAGGACGTCGAAAAGAAGCTCCGGCTCGCCATCAGCATCGGCGGCTTCGACGGTTCCGACAACTCGCATTCGCCTTCCGCGAACATCCGCACCGTCCTGGACGCAAATGATAACTTCTTGCTGACGATCTCCGATCCGCGCAACGACGCGGGCGCGATCTCCGACTTCGGCCTCGAGCCGCAGTACGTCGGCACCTTCTCCGCGTCCTACGCGTTCAACCCCTACTGGTACATCGAGGGCTCCGTCGGCTATCGGCGTGGAGATGTCGGGAACGTCGAGGTCCAGGCTCAATTTCAGGGTGTGGAACCTACGGGAGTTGAGAATTTCGCGTTCCGAATCTTCAATCTGAATGGCGGCACCCTGAGCCAGATCCCCCTCCAGGTGACCGGGGGCATCCGGTTCCGACCGAAGGCTGCTGTGAACCCGTACCTTTGTGCCGGCGTCGGCTACACGCTCAACGGATTCGATCCGAGCAACGACCTGAACGATCTCTCCACGGCCATGAACAACGCCGCCGGATCGTTCGCGCCCGTGAATATCTTCGGCGCTGGGTTCGAGGCAGCAGGCCCGACCACGGAGCTCACCGGAATCACGGTCGAGGCCCCTGATGCTCCCGAGTGGCATCTTGGCGCCGGCGTCGAGGTGACGTTCAAGAAGCATTGGGTCGTGTTCGCGGACGCCCGCTACTTCTCCTACAGCAACCGTTTCGCGTTCCACATGAACGGCGACTCGACGGAGCTCGGGATTTCCGTTCCGGCGGATACGGTCAAGGTCACCGACCCCACGTTCGCGGGACCGTTCGGAGCTTACCTGATCCCGAACGGAGGCCTCATCGACGGCGGAAGCCTCGTGCCCTTGCCCGGCGCCCCGCCGGACACGAACTGCGCGACGGAGCCGATCGCGTGCAATTTCGCGGGGCCTCCGGACGGTGTGCTCGACCCCGGCTACTACTACGTTCACGCGGGGAGCGTTCGCTACGACGGCGTGACCCTGCAGGTCGGGGTGACGTTCACCTTCTGACGCGTCCCGCCATCCGCAAGCATCCGCGGATGCGTGTGCTACCCTGAAGCGTCAAATCGGGGCGCGCCATGTCGGGACACAGCAAGTGGAGCACGATCAAGCACAAGAAGGCCGCCGCCGACGCCAAGCGCGGCAAGGCTTTCACCCGGATCATCAAGGAGCTCACCGTCGCGGCGAAGACCGGCGGCGGGGATCCCGACGGTAATCCTCGGCTCCGCTCGGCCGTCGCCGACGCAAAAGCCAACAACATGCCCGCCGACAACATCAAGCGGGCCATCCAGAAGGGCACCGGCGAGCTTCCCGGCGTCACGTACGAAGACGTCGTCTACGAGGGGTACGGCGTCGGCGGCGTCGCGGTCTACGTCGAGGTGCTCACCGACAACAAGATGCGCACGACCCCCGAGATCCGGCACCTGTTCACCAAGCATGGGGGCGACCTGGGACAGCCCAACAGCGTGTCGTGGATGTTCGAGAAGCGAGGGACGTTCGTGATCCCGCTCGCGGCGGCGACCGAGGAGCGGCTCATGGATCTCATCCTCGAAGCGGGTGCCGACGATCTCCAGGGCGGGGACGACGGGTACCAGGTGACGTGCGGCCCGGTCGCGTTCCCCGGAGTGCGGGACGCTCTCGAGAAGGCGGGCATCGCCCCGAGCGAAGCCAAGCTCGCCATGCTTCCCACGACCGAGGTGGAGCTCGACGCGAAGAAAGCCGCGCAGTGCCTCCGGCTGCTCGATGCGCTGGAGGAGCACGAAGACGTCCAGAACGTCTACGCCAATCTCTCGTTCGACGAGGCGTCCGTCGCCGAAGGGGCGTGATCTCGTCCCCATTCCGGGTGCTCGGGATCGATCCCGGCTCGCTCCGGGCCGGCTGGGCCCTCGTCGCCGGTTCCCCCGCTCGACCTGAGCTCGTCGCCTGCGGCGAGATCGTGCTCGCGGCGACGTGGTCGTTCGAGCGCCGGCTCGCTACGCTCCACGAAGCGCTCGTCGTGGTCGTCGCGAACGTCGAGCCGACGCACGCAGCCGTCGAGGCGCCGTTTCACGGCGTCTCGGCGCGGGCGGCGCTCCAGCTCGCCCACGCGCGCGGCGTCATGCTCGCCGTCTTGGGGGCGGCCCAAGTTCCCGTCACGGAGTACAGCCCTGCGACGATCAAGAAGGCCGTCACGGGCAACGGGCGTGCGGAAAAGGGCCAGGTCGGCTTGATGGTGCGCAGCATGCTGCGCCGTCCGGATCCCGCGCTGCGGAACGACGTGTCCGATGCGGCAGCGGCGGCGCTCTGCCACCTCTACCGGAACGCGTTCCGCGATCGGCTCGCCGCGGTCCCCGGTGCTCCCGGGTCTCCCGCGAGGGCCCGCGGGCCCCGTGTTAGCATGCGCGGGCCTTCCTTCCCGTCGGGACGCGGTGAACCGGGATGATCGCTCGACTCACGGGGACAATCCTCGAGGCCCATCCGGACGAGATCGTCCTCGACGTCGGGGGGGTCGGCTACCGTCTTCACGTGCCCCTCAGTACTTACTTCCGCGTCGCCGCATCGTCCCCGGACGCGGTCTCCCTTCATGTGCACATGCACGTGCGCGAGGACGCCCTGCAGCTCTTCGGCTTCGCGACACCCGAGGAGCGCGGCGCCTTCGAGAGCCTTCTGTCCGTCTCGGGGATCGGGCCGCGCATCGCGCTCGCCGTCCTGTCCGGTTTGGAGCTCGAGGAGCTGGAGCGAGCCATCACGGGCGGTGATCGTGGCGTCCTCGAGCGCATCCCCGGGATCGGCCGGCGCACGGCGGAGCGCGTCATCGTCGAGCTGAGGGATCGCTGGCCCAAGCCGGACGGCTCCGGCTCCCGCCGCGGGCTCCGCGTCGCGCGCGCCCCGCACCCGGTCACGCCGGAGTCGCAGGTCGAGGCGGACGCCGTGTCGGCGCTCCTCCATCTCGGGTATGCGGAGTCCGTCGCCGCCGAGGCGGTCACGCGCGCCCGTCGCGCATCACCGTCCGGCCTTCCCTTGGAAGGCGTGCTTCGGGCCGCGCTCCGCGCGCTGGCGCGGTGAGGGCCGGGGACGTGGACCCGGTCCGGCCGCTGACGAGCGGTGCTGCGGTTCCCGACGAATCGGCTTTCGACCAGAGCCTCCGGCCCCGGTCTCTCCAGGAGTACGTCGGCCAGTCACGGGTCAAGGACAACCTCGCGGTCTTTCTCGAAGCCGCCCGGCAACGGCGCGAGCCGCTCGATCACGTGCTCCTCTACGGCCCGCCCGGCCTCGGGAAGACGACCCTCGCCCACATCGTCGCGCACGAGATGGGGGGACAGATCCGCGTCACCTCCGGGCCCGCCATCGAGCGAGCCGGAGACCTGGCCGCGCTCGTGACGAACCTCGAGCCGGGCGACGTGCTCTTCATCGATGAGATTCACCGGCTCGGACGCGCCCTCGAGGAGATCCTCTATCCGGCGATGGAGGATTTCGCGCTCGACCTCGTCGTCGGAACGGGACCGGGGGCGCGGTCGGTCCGTCTGGACCTTCCGCGTTTCACGCTCGTGGGAGCGACGACGCGGGTGGGGCTGCTCTCCCCGCCGCTCCGGGACCGCTTCGGGATCGTGCATCACCTCGATTACTACACGGTCGAGGACCTCGGCGTCATCGCGGCCCGCTCGGCCGAGATCCTGGGTGTCGAGCTCGCGCCCGAGGGGGCCGAGGAGATCGCCCGGCGATCGCGCGGCACGCCGCGGATCGTGAACCGGCTGCTCCGTCGGGTCCGGGACTTCGCTCAGGTCGCGGACGTCGGCGCCATCGGGAAGGAGACGTCCACCGAGGCGCTCGAGAGGCTCGAGGTGGATCGATACGGTCTCGATCAGATCGATCGCCGCATCCTCGCGGCGATCCTCGAGAAATTCCGTGGTGGTCCGGTCGGTTTATCCACGCTCGCCGCGGCGGTGGGAGAGGACGGCGAAACGCTCGAGGAGATCTACGAGCCCTATCTGATTCAGATCGGTTTCCTCGAGCGGACCCCGCGCGGCCGTCGTGCGACGCGGCGTGCGGCCGAGCATCTCGGGGCGCATCCCCCCCTGGGGCTTCTCTAGACCGTCAGCCTCCCACGGCGGCGAGGGCCCGCCGGGCCGCGTCGAAGCCCGGTGCGAGCTCGACGGCGCGGCGCAGGCGGGCGGCACCCTCGGACGTGAGGCCCCGCTTGACGAGGGCGCGGCCGACGACGAAAGCGACCAAGGGATCCCGCGGCGCCAGCATCTCCGCCTGTCCGTAGTGGTCCATCGCTTCCGCGTCGCGACCCAGCTGGAGCAAGGTCGTGCCCAGCGAGAGATGCGCGTGGGCATGTCGAGGCGCCTCGCGCAGCACGCCCTCGAACTCGGCGGCGGCCTCCTCGAAGCGTCCGCCGGCCGCGAGCGTCTGCGCGAGGTCGAACCGCGCTTCGAACGCACGTGGATCGATCGCAAGTACCCCGCGGAGCAAGCTCACGGCGTCGCCGGGTCGACCGTTTTCCCGCAGGACGAGGGCCAAATCGCGGCGGGGATCGAGGGCGCCCGGGCTGGCCTCGATCGAGATCCGGTACTCGCGGATGGCCTCCTCGGGGCGACCCGAGTCCCGGAAGGCGTTCGCCCGTTGATAATGCCACTCCCCCGGATCGGCGCGGTAACCCGTCACGTTCACGGACGCTAGCGCCCCCATCCCGAGAAACCCCGCCACCACGGCGAGGAGCGGGCGGAACTGGCGCGCCGCGACGAGTCCCCAGGTGCGGACCGCCGCGTCCGCTCCGAGCACGAACAGGATCACGAGCAGGGGAACCCGGTAACGGGCATTGAAGAAGAACGGAAGGAACGTCGCGAGGTAGACGGCGGCGAAAAGGACCAGCAGCGTGAGCGCTTCGAGCCGGTCTTCCGGGGGAGATCCTGGGAGTGAGGTCGACCGCCGGCCCTCTCGTACGTCGGCGAGCGCCCACGCGATGCCGAGAAGTGCCGCCGACAGATACCAAGGGAATCGGCCGGGGAGGCGACGGAGGACGGGGGACGCCGCCCTCGAGAGGTCGAGGTCGCGATCCCCGATCTCGGCGGGTCCGAGGAAGAGCGCGCCCCGCTTCAACGTCAGCGTGAAGAATCGTCCGGGATGCTCCACGATCCATCGGCGGGCGCGCCCGGCCCAGATCCTCGAGGCCTCGCCATAGGCGAGGGGGCGCCCCACCTCGCGCGACAGTCCGGCGACGACGAGGGGATAGTCGAAGCACGTCCACCCTTGGATCCCCGCGAGCTTCTCGACATCCGGGATCCCGGCGTGCACCCCATCGGCGCGCGGATTGTTCCCGATGAAGAGGTTGATTCCGCCGTTCGCGGAGATCGGGATCCATTCACCCGAGACCGCGTGATTGCGCAGGGTGGCGGGGGCGATCGCGAGCATTCCCGCCACGAGCAGCGCGGCGGGAGCCGGCCATGAGGTCTGGCCGCGATCTCGACCCCGACGCCGGCGCACCCAGAACAGCCACAGCGCCAGCATGGGCAGCAGCACCAGCGCATTCGGGCGCACGAGGGCAAACGCGCCGGTCGCGAGCCCGACGAGCGCCGCCCTCCATACGGCTCCGCTGCGAGCGGCCCCGAGCGCCAACAAGATCGAGACCGGAGTCAGGACGGCGAGCAGAAACGAGTCGAGGAGCTCGCCCTCGAAGAAGATCAAGTTCCAGGATGTCGCCAAGAGGGTGGCGCAGACCAGGCCCGCCGCGGGACCCGCGTACCTTCTAGCGAGCGCAAAGCCGAGGATCACGCCGACCAGCCCGAGCCCGAACTGGGCCACGCGCGTGGCCACCGGGCTTCCGCCGCTGACGCGGTAAAGCGCCGCCAGAACGTAGGGGTACCCCGGCGGCCGAAAGTACGGGGTGGTGCGGATGAGTGGATCGGTCCGGTCCGGTGGGACGCTCCACGCGCCGAAGGCGAGACCTCGCGCCCAGTAGTCGTGGAGCTCGGCATCGAGGGCGGGGGAGGCGAAGAACGGATCCCGTCGCAGGTCGGTGAGGTAGAGGCCGCGCAGGCAAGCTCCCAGGACGACGATCGCAATGAGCGCCGGGAGCCAAATGCGCCGGGGGATCTCGCTTGCGGCTCGCGACCTTTCCATGCGGATCATCCTGAACGGCTGCGGGCCGAAAAAAAAGGGGAGGGACCGAAGTCCCTCCCCAGTTGGATCAGCTAAGGCCCGGAACTACGGGCAGGACTGACCGTCGGCATTGATCTCGGTGTCGCGGCCGGCGGTTTCCTTCGGGTTGTTGGTGGAGTACGACGGGACCTGGTTGCAGAACTGAACCGTCAGCGGGCGGGCCAGGTAGAAGATACCCGTTCCCGCCGCACCGGGGCTCGTGGGCTCTGCCACCGAGGTGCCGGTCACGTTGTTGGAGACGCACGCCGCGACCGGGCCGGTGTAGTTGCCGGCCGAGGCGCGAAGCGCGATCAGGTCGCCTCGGATGAGATCGTAGCTCCGAGACGCTGCCCAGTTGACCGTCGTGTTGGAGTCGGGCTCGACCGTGAGGAGGGCGAGCTTGTCGACCTTGATCGCCTGATCGAACGGTCCCTTGGCGTTTCCGCTCGACGGGCAGTTGACCGCCACCGTGAGCCTCGCGGAGTTGCTCCCGCTGTCGCAGCTCGTTGCGGTGGAGCAACGAACCTTGACACCGTAGCTGAGGCTCACCTGCGGCGCGTCGATGAACTGCGAGCTGTCGGTCCAATCTCGCAGTAGCTCGTCGCCGGCGTTGCCGATGACCGAGTCGTTGTTGGTATCGATCCAGAACTGGTACTGGGGGATACCGTTGTTGCAGACGTCGATCGTGGAGTTCTGTGCGTTCAGCGTCACGATCTGACCGGGTCCGGACAGCGGCGGAGTCGGCGTCGCCGTCAACACGGCCGTGACCGCCGAGCACGCCCCGCAGGACAGGCCCGTGAAGACCGCCGGATCGACCAACAACGTCAGCGGAGAGCTGATCGCCTGGTCCACCCGGACGTCGTCGATGAACCAGCCGTCGTCACCGACGACGTTGTCCACCGCGAAGAGCTCGTCCCACAGCTGGCTACTACCGAGCTCGATCGAGGTCGCGAGGAAGCGGATGCGAACCGCGCGACCGGCAAAGCCGAGGAGGTTGACCTTCGGCTGAACCCACGTGCCGGGATTGCGGAACCCGGCAGCCTGATTGCCCGGGAGGCCCGGACCGTCGCCGGCGAGACCGATGTTGGCGGGGTTGAAGTCCAACCGCCAGTCGGTGTGTCCGGAACGGGCATAGACGAACTCCGGGAAGCAGGTGGAAGACGGACCCAGGCGACGCAGCGGGTCCGACGGGTCGAAGTAATCGTCCTCGTCGTTGCCGTCGTCGATCGGGTCGAAGGTGCAGTTGGTGAAGTCGTCCGTACCCTGCTGGTCGTACGCGTTCTCGTACGCGGCCAGTTTGATCCAGTCGCCCACCGGGTTCCCGGCGCCATCCGCGAGCTGGATCTGGACGACGCCACGGTCCGTCGACTCTCCAGGCGTCGTGAAGTTGGCGATGTTCCGGTTGTCGACGAACGAGGCCTGGTGCTTCCAGGTCAGTTCCGGACCGGCGCTGGCGAGCGGCAGGAAGATCGGGTTCACCGTTCGCACCGCGTCGATTTGCTTGAAGCGGGTCGTGTCGCGCACCGGGGTCGTGACCCCCGCCGGGCAGGTGCCCCAGCGGAGGGACTGCAGACCGGTGAACGATCGGCCGCTGTTGCAGTTGGCAGCGTTGGCAGCCTGGATGTGCCAGTCGTTCACGCCACCCGCGGGATCACCGACGAAACCGAGGAAGCAGTCGATGTCTCCCGTGCTGTTCGAGTTCGGACCGAAGGGATCGTTGTACTGGCAGCGCCAGCCGTCCGAGAGAGCGAGGCTGGTCTTGCCGGCGTCGAGGCTCTGGAGCGTGAACTGCCCGAGCCCGGCACCCTCGAAATCCTCGATGAACGGCGAGTTCGCACCGCCACCCGAGGCGTTGAGGTCGAGATCGATCGCGATGTCGATCGCTCGCGTGATCCCGTCGAACTTGTTGGAGCGGACGGTCACGGCGAAGTTGGCCTGGACCACGTCGTTGATCGCGACGCGGTTTACGGTCTCCTTCACCTTGAACCGGAACGGGGGCGTCGTGAACGTCCCGTTGTTGAGGACCGACCCCGCCGCAACGATCGGCTTCGTGATGCACTCGATCTTGTCGGTGTCGGAGGTCGCCAGCGTCGCCACGAGGTTGTCGAGGTCGACGCCGCTCTTGTTGATGAGGGTGACCGTGAAGTCGATGGTCTCGCCCGGATCGGCGAACCCGTCGTTGTCGCCGGGCGAGCCGGGGGCGAGGGTCACGTTGTAGCCCTTGAAGTTGAGGCGGCCTCCGGTGAGCAGGATGGTGCAGTTGGCGCGGAGGCTTCCCTGCTGCTCGGGCGACAGCGCGTTCTTGCAGCGGGACCCGGTTCCGTCGTTACGGTCGTCGTAGAGCGCGGTGACGACCGGATTCGACGATCCGTTGATCTGGACGAACAGCGAGCCGGGCGAGTCGTAGGCCGAAGAGTAGGGGAAGTTCCCCTTGTAGACCGGGCTCCCCGGCGCGATCTGATCGAGAACCGCGATCTCGCCGGTGGGCTCGTTGATGGACACGAGCTTGACGGTGACGTCCAGGATGCCGTTGTTGTTGCAGTCCTGGTCGTCCCCGACGTCGGCGAAGCTGCCGTTCCCGTTGCAGTCGTTCTTGTTGTTGACGGCGTCGTACGGCGTCTTGTCGGTGACGGTGATCGTCACGAGCGACGAGGCGTCGTAGTCGAGCGTGCTCTGGACCTCGATGTCCGCGCACTCGCCGCTGCCGGCGCAAAGCGTGGTGTCCTCATCGAGGCGGGACTCCTTCCAGGAGATGAACATGTCGTCGACACCGATGCCGTAACCACTGACGTTCGGTGCGATCGTCGACGAGATCGGCTCGCGGTTGTAGAAGCTGAGAGCCGCCTGGAAGCGCTTACCCGTGTCGCCGTAGAAGTCCTCGAGGGTCGAGAACCTCATGTCCGGACCGTTCGGCACCTGCATGCCGTAGTTGCGGCCCGGCCCGTTCGCCTGCACGAATTCGTCCTGGATCGCGTTGGGCAGCGAGCAGGTCGTGTAGGGCGCGCCGGCCAGCGTGCACGCGTTGTTGTTGACGCAGTTCTTGCTCTTGTCGAAGGTGCTCAGAGCGTCGCTGCGGAGACAGAAGCCGTTCGCGACGTCGTCGTCCTTCGGTCCCGCCAGGCCCCAAGGCTCCTTGGCCTTGACGACGCCCGCGGTCTTGCCTTCGAACGCGCAGTTGTTGTCACCGACGCGGCTGCCACCGACCGTACCGTTGATGTCGTTTCCGGTGCAGACCGTGTCCGCCGTGCACGCCACGCCGTTGGCGCGCGTGCAGTGGTCGACCACTCCGTCGTCGTTGGTGTCCACGCACTTGCTGACCGGCGCGAACAGGTTGAACCCGTTCATGATCGGTGCGTTGCCGCCAGCCAGGGCGCCCTGGACGCCGAAGAGCGCGATGTTGGTAAGCGCGAAGTCGTTGTAGAAGTCCGCACCCTCGAGCTTGTCGATGTCGGTGTCGAACTCCGAGAGAATCGCCGAGTTGTTGTCGGCGAGGTCGAGCTCCATGTTCCAGGCCCAGTCAGTGATCGCGACCTGGTACACGGGATCACCGGTGATGTCCGCGCGCGGGCAGTTCGTCCCGTTCGCGAGCGGGCACTGGTTGACCTTGTTGATCACCGGCGTGAGGAGCATCTCCCACCAGTAGATGTCGCCCGCCGCGTCTCCGGTCGGGTGCCGTTCGTAGAACTGGCACCGCGCCGCCGACGTGCCGGACGCCAAGCAGGTTCCGAGCGTGGTGATGTCGATGCGGCCGGTGTGCCAAATACCACCGGTCGTACCCGCGCCGCCGGCGCGCGTCTGCCAACCGCAGCCTCCGCGCGTTCCCCAGTTCCGGTCGAGCACGCCGTTCGAGGCGATGTCCCGGTCCTCGTCCAGGGTGTACGTGCAGGAGCCGAAGTCCGTGCAAGCGTTGCCGCCGCAATCCGCCGGGCCCGTGCAGGGCAGCGTCGGATCGTTGGAGCAGCGATCGCACGTCTCGGACGGCAGCCCCTGCGTGCACGGATTGGTCGTGGCGCCGGAGCAGAAGCCGTCGAGACGGCCGTTGAAGTTCTTGTCCTCGCCCCACTCCGCGATCGCGATCCCGACGGCGGGACGCGAACCGTTCTGGATGCCGGAGGTGAAGCCGCCGTCGTTCGTGTCGAAGTTCCACGGCGACCGCAGCGCGGCCGTCGTGTTGAACCCGCCGACCGTGGCATCCGAGTAGGAGCGGGTCTCGAAGTTGTAGTCACCGACGAAGCTGTTCGGATCATTGGTGACGGCTTCGAGAACCTCGTTGTTGTTGAAGTCAACGCCGCCGACCGGATCGATACCGCCAACCGGGAAGTCGGTGTTGTAGAAGAACGAGACCGGGTCGACGTTGAGGGTCTCGCGCTGAACCGCGAAGCTCTCGACACCCTTACCGGCCGTCTTCGCCGACACGCCGAGGACCATGTCGGCCTGCTGCACGCCCGTGATCGACGACGACACCTGGATCGTGAAGCTGGGTGTCGCGGTCGCGCCGGCGGGAAGCGAGCCGATGACCTTCGGCGAATCGAGGATCGTCAGGAACGGGCTGACCGGGTTGTTGGCCCGGTTCGGATCGGCGCAGGTCACGGCTCCCGGCTTGCAGTCCGCCGGGCTGTCCGCGTCGGTCGAGACGGCCTTCAGGCTGACCGTGACGTCCTGAAGCTCGACGCCGGTTTCCGACGACTGGAACGCGACGAGGTAGCCGACGAGCTCGTCCTTGTCCATGTACCGGTCGGGGAAGCCGAACGTGAAGTAGCCGCGGGCGTCCTTCTCGCAGCCGCCCGACACGAGCGTGAAGACGTCCTTGCCGAACTGACCGAACACGACGCCGCCGGCGGCGATCGTCGTACGGCAATCCACCGTACCGACGTTGATCCGGCGCTGGTTCGGATCCGCGACGCCGCTCGCCTCGTCGGCGTAGACGACGCGGATCTGCTGACCGGAACGGACGTCGAGGACGCCGTTGCCCGGATCGGCCCCGGTGCCGTCGGTCAGGAGGAGCTTGGTGGAGTCGAAGCGAAGGCCGGCGCCCGCACCATCGAGATCGGTGAAGGAGAGGCCCGTCTCCGTGTCGACGACCACGTCGTCGGCCGTGTTGAACGCGAGATCGTTACCCGCGTCCACGACCTGGACCGTCGTGCGGCTGGAGATCTCGGCCGGGGTGAGGCCCACGGCCGGGTCGTTCGCCGTCGCGATCTCGTTGACCGTGACGACGGCGCTGTCGTTGCAGACGAACGTGCCGCCGGCGAGCTGGTTGCCGTCGACACGCTGGATGCGGACCGAAGAGCCGAGGCAGACGCCGCCGGAGACGGCGAGCGCGTAGTTCTGCGAGCCCGAATTGGCCGCGTTGGCCTTGACGGTCAACGTCCAGATACCGGACTCGATCTGGTTGTCGGCGGCCTCGTTGACGGCCGTCGTCACGTCGTCGGTGATGCCGTTGCGGCGCGGATCCGACGAGAGGTGGATGCCTTCCGTCGGGTTCTTGTCGTCCGCGCTGGCGTTGGGGCAGGACTGGACCGGGAGGCTCCAGCCGCTGTTGTCCACGACGCCCGTCGAATCCAGAGGCCAGGGCTGCCCGGTGAAGTCACAACCTTCACCGGCGTCCAGGACCTCGTTGATCGGCGTGGCGCCGTTGTTGGCGTTCTCGTTGTCCGTGTAGAAGTTGCCGATGTACTTGCGGCCGGACGGCGAGAGGAGCTCGAGGTCGAGGTCACGAACGAGATCGGCGCCGATCTGGTCCGCCCACGCGAGGCCGATGGAGATCGGCTGCGAGGTGTCGCAGACGTTGATCGCGGTCGAGGTGGAAGCCCCCGCCGCGAGCGTCGTGTTGAGCGTCGTGCTGTTCACGCCGCCGGCGATCGCGCCGTCGGCGACGATCAGGCCGGTGACCGCCTGCGGGTAGGTCTGGAGCGGAAGGGCGTTGGTCAGCTGGACGCGACCGTAGCCCTGCTCGTTGCTGAAGCGGAACGGGAAGTCGAGGTTGCCGCCCTTCCCTTCGTTGCCGGCCAGGTCATCCATGTAGTCGGCGGAGGCGATGAGGACCGCCTTCGTCAACATACCCGAGATGTTCCCGACCTTGTCCGCGGCGTTTCCGGTGTTGGCAGCGGTGCCGTCCGGATAGAAGCCCTGCGCGAAGTAATCGCGAACCAGGATTCCGGCGCCGGCCGCGGCGGGGGAGGAGAAGCTCGTCCCGGACAGGTTCTGGACGATGTCGCACTCCACCGGGAGGTTCTGGTCGTTGTCGAGCGAACGGCAGTTGAACTCCGAGTCGAGGCCCATCGCCCCGATGTCCGTTCCCGGCGCCATGACGGTCGGAAGCGTCCGGTACTTGACGGCGCCGCCGGCGGGCCCGAGGGACGAGAAGTTCGGGCGAGACTCGGGGAAGGTTGCATTGAACTGATCGTTGGCGTTGTTGGACGCGCCGACGATGACCGCGTTCTTCGCTGTGGCCGGCGTTCCGACCGTGCGGGGCTCGCCGATACCGTCGATGCCGGTGTCCGCGCCGTTGTTGCCGGCGGAGATGAACACCATCGCATCGCCCTTGTCCAGGATGAACTGGTCGATGTCCTGGGAGTTGGCGGTGTAGGCGTTGCTCTCGGAGCCCCAGGAGAAGTTCACGATGCGGGCGCCGAAATTGGTGTAGCTGTCGCCGAGGGATCCGCCGCTCGGAGCCGAGTACAGATCGCCGGGGAAGATCCCCGGGGTCGCGGCGGGATTGTGCGGATCGTCGCAGGCGCCCGTGAGGGGCGTGAGGCCGGCGTCGTACGCGACGAGCTTGGCGCGAGGCGCCAGGCCGTCGAGGTCCCAGGGGTTGCCGTTGATGTCCGGAGCCTGGAAGCCCGTGCCGTACCCTGCGGGAACCTTGGTGGCGTTACCGATCGCGACCGACGCGACCGTGTGGCCGTGGGTGAAGCCGCCGGCCGGACCCGCATCGCAGCCGAGCAGGTCGCCCGAGCCGCCGAAGGGAACCGTCGTGCCGTAGAAGAGCACCTTGCGGTGCGCCGCCCCGACGGTGCCGACGGTCGTGCGCGTATCGGAGAGCTCGCCGGCGTCCAGCTGGATGCCGGTATCGAGGATCATGAGGACCTGGGGCGAGCTGCACGCCGCGTTGGCGCAACGGCCGTCGATGCCCTGGTCGTTGTAGGGAGTGGCGCCCGTGTTCCAGCGACCGGTCTGCACCGTCGTCGTCGTTTCCTCGGAGTGCGGGTAGACCGGAAGGCTCTCGTTGATCGCGGCAACCGGCTCGAGGCCGGCGATCGCCGCGAGCTTTCCGCGGTCCGCATCGACGTAGAGGGTGTCGGGATAGGACCGGACGACCCGGCCGCCGAGGTCGGAAATCGCCTTGGCGACGCGTGCCGCGTCTTCACCGGGGAAGAGCTGGATCTCCAACGAATACACGTCGGAGACCGCCCGGATCGGATCCGGCAGCGGGATGCGGCCCACCTCCGGCGAGATCTTGAACGCCGGCTGATAGGGCTCGAGAGCGATCAGGGACGGAAGTCCCTTGATCGCGCCGTAGGCGCCCTGAGTCATCCGCACGATGAACCCGCCGACCGGCATCTCTTGAATGATCGCGCCCCCCTGCGCGGTCACGATGCCCTTGATGTCGTCGAACGAGCCGTCGCGGAACGACTCTGGATTCACTTGCAGAAGGAAATACTGGCTCCCGAGGGTCGCCAGCATGTTTCCCTTCCGCAGTTCCGGCGGCAGGTTGGGCATGCCGCGGGTCAGGTCGAACGATCCCACGCGCGTGTGCAGCACGCCGGCTGAGCTCGCCTTCGCGGGTTCGACTTGACCGTAGATCGGTCCCGACGCGAACGGCCAAACGTAGTTCGAGCGCGGGAACAGCACTGCCGGGCCGACGCGAGGTGCGTCTTCCGGCGTCTGGACCTGTGCGGCCTGAGGTCCGGAACCGGGCTTTACGCCTCTGGGTCCGGAGGTCCCGGTCGCCGCGACGAGTGGCGCCGCGATCAAGCTCGCGATGGCTGCCGCCATGAGCAGGCGTTTGCCACCTCCGAGGTTGCGAATCTGCATACCCTCCTCCTGCGTGGAAAAGAAAGTGAAAGCCGACGAGATCGAGCCTAAAACCAGAAACACACGCCCCCCAAATGGGTTGCGTGGATGTACGGTGACTGGTCGGCTTTGTCAACCCGATTCCCCCCCGTCCTTGCGGTCGTTCCGACCGCACCATGCCGCGCTTTTCCGGTGCTACGATGACTGCTTTCGAGGTGCTTGCGGGTGCACGTTCACGACGATCTCGACGCCCTTC
>Ga0068859_100004196_pt1 | contig 14711 bp, 12 predicted proteins | sample KBSSwiS22_FD_66585 | JGI IMG/M metagenome (GOLD analysis project Ga0068859, IMG submission 66585) | Switchgrass rhizosphere microbial communities from Kellogg Biological Station, Michigan, USA - KBS Switchgrass S2-2 | ecosystem: Host-associated > Plants > Roots > Rhizosphere > Soil ...
ATCCCGCAGGCCATCACGAGACGATCCGGATACCGGGCGACCTGCGCCGCCGTCCAGTCGTTCTCGAGGCGCACCGCGGTCGCCGGGTCCAGGGCTGGCACCTGTCCTGGGACCGTCGCTGCGCCGGGCCCGCCAATCCAGAACGCCTCCGACAGCACGAGCGCGTGCCGGATGCCTGCCGCATCGAGGTCGGCGATCAACCACTCGGCGGAGACCGGCTGCCTGTGGCGGCGCGGATTCTCCAACGGGAGCGCGTAGGGGCCGAGCAGGTGGGTGTGATAGTCGGCATACGGCACGAGACCATCCGGCGGGGTCTTCGCGCACGCCGCGCCCACCACGAGCAGCACGGACGCGATCCTGGAGCTTCGACTCATCGGTGCATCGGGCTGGCGTCACGCTCGCCGTCAGCCGTCAGCCGTCGGCTGTCGGCGAAGGTCGGGACTCACACGTACTCGGCTGACGCCAACGTAGGGACGGGGATCGCACCCGCACAGCTACAGATCCGGCGGACTTCAGCCTGTACAGGTCACCCGTCCGTGCCCGTGACGCTACTCGGCTGTCGCGGCAGGCGGATGGTGAACGTGGTACCGTCCGCCTCCGTCGAGCACACCGAAACGGTGCCGCCGTGCGCCGCGACGATGCGCTCCACGATGTAGAGGCCGAGCCCCTGGTGGCGCCGGTCGGCCGCGGGGATCCGCCCGACGGCTCGCTGGCCTTCCCGGAAGATCGCCGCCTGCTGCTCGGCGGGAATCGGCGGGCCGTCGTTGTGCACGGAGAGCGTCACCTCGTCGGCGAGGCCGCGCGCGGTCACGCTTATGGGCTTGCCGGGCGCGCCGTACTGCACCGCGTTCCCGATCACGTTCGTCAGCGCCTGCGCGAGTCGGTCCGCGTCCCATGCGCCCGCCAGGTCGCCGCCGGTCTCCACCTGCACCACGCTGTCGGGGTACGACGCCGCGATCTCCAGCGCTACGTCGTGCACGAGCCGCCGCGCGTCCACTGCCGCTCGCACGACGGGGATGGCGTCGTCGAGCCGCGTGCGCGTGAACTCGACGAGGTCCAGCACCATCTGGTTCATGCGCCGCGCGCTGCTCGACGCGCGCGTGACGAGCGTGCGGTTCGGCTCTTCGAGGCCCCCCGCGTCGAGCATGAAGCGCATGGAGGTTATGATGGCGCCGAGGGGAGTGCGCAGGTCGTGGCTGAGGATCGCGAGGAACCGCTCCTGGGTTCCCGCGACCGACTGGCTGAAGCGCGACACCGACTGGGCGATGTTCTGGTCGATGGCCTCGTTGAACCGGATGAGGTCCATCAGGTCGGTATGCGCCTGGCCGGATTCCTCTTCCAGCCACAGCCGCGTGACGCTCGCGCGGAGCGCGCGGAACTCGGCAATCATCTGGCCGACGGTGAACCCGCTGACCGCGCGTCCGCTGCCGTGCTCCTGCGCGGCCGTGGTGCGTGTCGCGGCCACGTCGTCCGCGTCGCGCGCCCCGCGGGCTTTCTCGTCCTGTGCCGCGTCCGACTGCGGACGCTCGAGGTCCGCGGCGATGACGAGGAGCATCTCCTTCGCGTGGTCTCGCAGCGCCGCGACGTCCATGACGGCGCCGACGGGAAGACTCCGGGCGAACGTCTCCCACTCGGCCAGAATCGGTTCCGCGTTGTCGCGGATGAAGCGCGCGAGCCTCAGGGGCTACTTCGTCGCCGGCGGCGGCGGCGTCTCGGACACCGACTCGGGAGTCGCATCCGGTTGCCGCTCAGCCTCGCGCTTCCGAGCGCGCTTCTCTTCCTGCTTCTGCTGGCGCGCCATCTCCTTCTGGCGCTTCTCGAAATTGTAGTTCGGCTTCTTCGGCATGCAGCGGCCGGCCTCAGGTTGATCGACGCTCGTGATTAATGAGTGCGGCCGTGTCAGTCTCGGCGGCCGCGTGCGGCCTTCGCGCGAAGACGTTGTGCCGCCTTGGACTTGATCTGTCGCGCTTCGCTCGGCTTGACGTAGTGACGGCGGCGGCGGATCTCGCGCAGGATCCCGGCCTTCATCACGCTGCGCTTGAAGCTCTTCAGCGCCCAGTCGATGCGATCAGTTTCGTTCAGGTGGATCTCTACCATCGTTCCGCCGCGGGTCTGAGATGAGGAAGCGCCGCGCCGCAGGGCATCGTTTCAGCCCGGCGGCGCGGCGACAGTCCGCTCCCTCGCAGAGCGAGGGAGGCGGAGCTCAACGGCCGAGCTTCGCGACGTTCTCGGCCGCGGGGCCCTTCTGGCCCTGCACGACGTCGAACTCCACGCGCTCGCCTTCCGCCAGCGACTTGAAGCCGCCGCCCTGGATAGCCGAGTGATGGACGAAGCAATCCTTCTCGCCGCCCTCGGGGGTGATGAAGCCGAAGCCCTTGGTGTCGTTGAACCACTTCACGGTGCCGGTTGTACGCATCGTTCTACTCCTTTTCCTGAAATTGTGTTGTGCTGTGTTCTGAGTGCGTTGTCACAACGGACCGACACAACGTGCTCGTGATCGAAACCCTCACGATGGGTGTACCCGCAGGTACGGGACGACAATATGCAAAAAGGGCCTGCTCGCATTCGGCAGGCCCCTGTTCGATCGGAACTTGTCCACGCGCACGGCGCGTGTTTCGCTGAATTGTAAGGTAGCGGAACCCTGTGCCCGACGCAACTACGAGGCCCTCACTTCCCGCGATCGAACGCCAGCTGTCGGCCGAAGAAGGGCAGCACGTGATTCTGCATGCGGTCGGCGACGGCGCTCACGTGGTCGCCCGGATAGAGCTCGAAGGTGTTGGCGATGCCGTAGGTGTCGAGGATGCGGTGCAGCTCCTCGGTGTCGCGGCGCAGGCCGTCCTGGTCGCCGACGTCGAGCGCGATCGCCGTGTAGCGCCGCAGGTTGGCGACGTACTGGTCCACCATCGCCAGCGGTGCGTTCGCCGCCCAGCGGGCGAGCACCTTGGGCTGCGGCTCGCCGTCCTTCGTCGGCAGGTCGAGGTAGAAAGGCGGCGCCTTCGGATTCGGCGACCACGCCGCGGCCGAGGCGAGCGTCGCACGCGTCCCGAAGTCGAGCGTCCTGAGCGTCGCCGTGTCGCCGGCCGTCACGACCGTCTCGATCTTCGCCGCCATCGCCGCGGGCGGGGCGTTGCGCGCCGACATGCAGCAGGGGCTCATCGCGTAGAACGCGGAGTAGACGTCCGGATGCCGCATCGCGATGCGCACCGTGCCGTAGCCGCCCATGGAGTGGCCGGCGATGCCTCGGCTGCGGCGATCCGCGATCGTGCGGTAGTGTGAGTCGATGTAGGCGACGAGGTCGTGGGCCATGAAGTCCTCCCAGTTGCCCGTCGTCGGCGAGTTCGAGTACATCGAGCCGTTGTGCAGCGTCTGCGCGTTCGCGAGGACGACGATCATCTCGCGCGTGCCGGTCGCGAACGCGCCTTCGACCGTCTGCGGCGTGTGGATCTCGGTCGTCCACTTCTCGTTGCTGATCGAGTAGCCGTGCAGCGCGTACAGCACCGGATAGCGGCGGCGCGGGCTCTTCGCGTAGCTCGGCGGCAGGTAGACGATCACGTCACGGTCGGGCGAGTCGCCCTCGAGGTTCCCTTCCAGCGACGCGCCGTGGACCTTGATGCGCTGCGTGACGACGGGTGCCGCGCCGGGCACCGGCGCGGGGACGTTGGGCGCGGGCCGGCTCTGCTGCGCCGCCAACGGCGCGGCGACGATCGTGAGGGCCGCGAGGACGAGTGAGTAGCGAAGCATCGACATCGTCATCCGGGGAACGGGATCTGGTTTCGAGTCAGGCTATTCTCGGCAGCGCCCGCGAGGGCCGCCAGGTCGAACGCTCACCGACGTGGCGGATGATTCGCTACCGGGCTCGGTACTGGGCTCGATCCGAGGTCACCGTTGCCAGCGCAGGAGCTCGGGGGACGCCGGATCCGGCTCCGCGCCGAGTCCGTCGCCCGTCACCGCACCGTCGGACTCGAGGCGCAGATACCGGTGAGTCGCGAGCGACATCAAGGTGAGATCGCCGTACGGCGTCTCGATCCACTGGAACGTCTCGCGGTCGGTCGGCGTGTTGGCGCGCAGCGACACGGTGCTCGTGCTGTCGGTGACCGGCGCGACGGACACGTACCGACGACCGGCACGGAGGGCGACTCGGCCGAGTCCACGATCGACGACCGTGAACCGCGTCTGGCCATCGAGCGCGAAGGGCGCGTCGCGCGCCGAGGCGCGCAGCGTGATCGCGCGGCCCACGGGGATCGGCCGGGTGAGTGCGCGTGGATGTGGCTCGCGGACGTCGAAGCGGTCGAAGTCGGCGTAGCCGCCGGCCGAGCCGCGTCCGTTGTAGTGGAACAGCGCGTAGCGCACGCCCTGGAACGTCTTGAGCTGGAAGATCGTCGCGACCGGCGCGCCCAGCGGCGTGAAGCGTGCGCCGTCGGTGGCGTAGCTGAACGCGCAGCGCTCGACGAGGAAATCGCAGTCCGCGCGGAGCCACACGCGGCCGGCCGTGAGCCGCACGCGAGTCGTGTCGCCGGAGAGCTGGTCGAACCGCTCGAGCCAGACACCGTCGTCGCCGCGGCGAACTCCGATCCACGCGTACGGCCGGATGAGCAGCGCGAGCCCCGCGACGTCGCCCGGCTTCATCCCGCCTGTCTCGAGGATCGTCGTCGGAGTGGACTGCGGGCCGATCGCGCGCTGCGTGAGAGAGTTGCGCGCCCACCAGAAATCCGGCGCGGGAAGGGAGTGCAGCCGTAGATAGCCGGGCCGCTCGCGCAGCGACCACGCCGAGTCCACGGGCACGTGATTCCACTGCCACACGTTGGCGAGCTCCGGGCCCGAGAACGCGTCGTCGCGCTCGTACGGCGCCCGGATCGCGCTCGGCGCGCTCGTCGTCTTCGGCTTCACCCAGGTGCGCGGCGTGCGGCCGAGGTTCCCCGCGAGGCCGAAGTACGGCCATCCGTCCTTCCAGGTGACCGGAGAGAGTGCCGTGAGGCGTCCGACGGAGTTGCCCTCGAACATCGACCAGCCCCACCACTCGCCGGCGGGCGTCCGGACGATGCCGCCCTGGTGCATCGCCATCCCGCCGCGAGCCTTCGGGTTCGCGGGATTGACCACGATGTCCGGTCCGGTGCCGTTGCCGCGTAGGCGCGGCCCCTGGCGGAGACCGAATGCCTCGTCGGCACTGATCGACGGATTGATCTCCCACGGCCCTTCGACGTGCTCGGCGCGTGCGGCGGGCATGCGCATGCGGCCGGCGTACCACGCGCTCGTGATGTAGTACCGTCCGTCGATCTTGTAGAGGTGCGATCCCTCGCCGATCAGCGCATTCCGGTCGAAGAGCGCGCGCGTGGTGCCGGCGATCGTGTCGGTGAGCGTCGCGTCGAGCTGCGCGAGGTGCAGGTCGCGGTAGCCCCAGACGACGTACACCTTGCCGTCGTCGTCGAACAGCACCGAGAGATCGTGCAGCGAGACCTTCATCGGCGTGCGCGTCCACGGCCCGCGCGGATCCGTCGCCGTGAAGTGCTGCGTGGTCTGCCCGTTGACGTTGCTGAAGATGTGGAAGGTGCCGTCGTGGTACCGGAAGCTCGGCGCCCAGATGCCGCGCCCGTACGACTCCTTGCCGTCCTCCAGCCGGAACGCGGGACCGAGGTCGAGCCGGTCGACGGCGTAGCTCAGCAGCTGCCAATTCACGAGGTCCGTCGAGTGCAACACCGGGAGTCCCGGCATCGCGTGCATCGTCGTGCCCGTGAGATAGAAGTCGTTCCCGACGCGGATGAGATCCGGGTCCGAGAACTCGTCGAAGAAGAGCGGATTGGAGTACGTGCCGTTGCCGTTGTCGGCGCTCCACGTCCGCTCCCGCTGCGCGGCGGCGGCACTCAGCGCAAGGCAGGAGAAGAGGAGCGCGAGACGCGGCATGCGGAGGAAACGGTGCTGCACGTGCGGTGCCTACGCCCGCGGGACCGAGCACCTCACGCGATGCCGCACAAGCAGCTCACGGTATCGTCTTGCTGGAGGGGCTGAGGTAGCGCACGTGATTGTATTTTAGTCCCACCGACAGACGATACGAGGTCAGGCGATAGCCGGTCTCGGTCGTCGGCAACGACACGCCGGTGAAGTCATAGGCCGTCATGCTGCTGCGCATGACGGAGACCGCGGTCGTCAATCCCAGCGTATTGGTGAGGAAATACTCGAGCCCTGCCCCCGCCGCCGCGCCGACGCCGCGGCCGTAGCGCATGGCCGACGACGAACGGATCGAGGCCGCGCTGAAGCCGAGGTCCTGGTTCGTCAGCGACTGCGACACGTGCTCGAACCCGACGCGCACGTCCCCGAACGGACGCAGGCGATCGGTCCAGCTCTCCGGTCGAACGCGCATGCCGATTTCCGCCGTTTCCGAGACCGCCGATCCGCCGAAATACGACGCCGTGACGTCGAGCGTCCACGACAGGTAGTCCGTGTGGCGCCAGTCGAGGCGCGTGCCGGTTCCAAAGCTCGTCCAGCGCGCCGTCGGGCTTCCGTCCGCGATACCGGATGCCTCGACGCGACTGATGAGCGGATACGCCTCCACCGAATACCTCGACCGGATCAATGCCTGAGCGCGAGTGATGGCTTCGGGCTGCCTGCCCGCCGGCATCTGCCGGCCGGGTTCGCGCGGGTCGATTCCGGGCGCCCGCAGCTGCGCAGTGGCGACCGTCGGCACGAGGAGCGTGGCGGCGACAACGGCGGTGGGGATACGCATGGCGTTCTCGAAGAGGAGGGTCGAGGATCGGCTGTGCGGAAGGTTGTGTTCGCCACGACGGGAATGCAAGACGCCGTGCCCCGCGTCAGGACAGTCGGCGTGCGGCGGTGCCTACAACCGGTGCCAATCCCCTTCGAGTATCCCTCGATACGCCTGGCTCTCGATCAGGATCTCCACGAGGTCGGTGTCGAGGCGACCCGCCGTCGCCTCGGCGCGAAGGATGTCGAGCGCCTTGTCGGCTGGGACGGCGGGCTTGTAGGGACGGTCCCACGCGGTGAGCGCGTCGAAGATGTCGGCGATGGTGAGGATGCGTACCTGCACCGGGATCTCGTCACCCTTCAGCCGGTTCGGGTAGCCGCTCCCGTCGAGCTTCTCGTGATGGCTGAGCGCGAAGCTGGCCAGATTCCCGAGGTCATCCGTCCAGGGGATGTTGACGAGGAACCGGTACGTCTCCTCCGCGTGCGACTCCATCTCGACGCGCTCGGTCTCGTCGAGCGTGCCGCGCGGAATCTGGAGGAAGTGCAGCTCCTCCTGGGTGAGGTAGGGCTCGACGCGTCCGCCGCGGCGTGGAAACGTCCGCGTCGCGATGTGCGACAGCTCGCCGTCCAGCAGCTCTGGAGAGACGCCGGGCTCGTTGGCGTTCCTGACGAGCGTCCACATGTGGTCGAGCTGGTCGAGCTGCGACGCCAGCTCTCCCTCGATACGATCGCCGGCCGGTCCGTCATCCGGCTTCGTGAGTCGAAGGCTCGCGCGCTGCCTGTAGTACTCGCGCTCCATCGTCACGCGGATCAGCTCGAAGCGTGCAGCGACGCGTTCCCAGAGGACGGGCGGCAGCTTCCTCGCCTTCATCAGCACGTCCTCGTGCACCTTGATCTTTCCGAAGTCGTGCAGCAGGGCGGCAAAGCGCAGCTCGCGCATCTGCTTGTCCGTGAAGCGCGTGTCGCGATACCTCCCCCGCCCCGCGCGCTCGACCGCCAGGGCGATCCCCGTGGTGAGCGCGGAGACGCGCAGGGAGTGGCCGGCGGAAGCCGGGTCGCGCTGGTCGATCGCCGTCGCGGAGGCGGCGACGACGCTCTCGAGGATCTGCTCGATCTGCGCGTAGAGCTGAGCGTTCTCGATCGACAGCGCGGCCTGCGCCGCCAGCGATCTCGCGAGACGCACCTCACGATCCGTGTACGGCAGCACGTACCGATCGGCATCGTCCTTGTTCGCGATCCGGGCATCCGGATCGGACTTGCGATTGCCGAATACGAGCACCCCGACGAGATGGCCGAGGCGGTCGACCATCGGCACGGCGAGGAGCGACTTCCGGTAATAGCCGTACTGTCGCTCGAGCCTGTTGTCCGCCTTGTAGGGAACTCCGGCGGGCAGGTTGTTCGCGTCGGCCACCGCTACGGGCTGGCCGGTGCGGGCGGCGTGCCCGATGATGCTCTCGTCGTCGATGGCGACGATGTGCCTGGCCTGGTCGAGCTCGGGCAGGTGATCGATCCGGATGAACGTCGATCTCAGGACCGTCACTCCCTGCCCATCGGTCTCGGCGAGCAGCATGCCTCCGCCGTCGCTGCCGGTCAGTCGCTTGCCCTGGTCGACGATCTGCCGGAGCAGCGTCGGCAGATCCCGCTCGTGCATGAGCGCCATGCCGATCCGACTCATCTCGCGAAACTCGAGCTTGCGGCTGGCGAGCCGGCGCCGGAGGCGCACACCGGCGTGCCGCGCGCACGACAGCACGCACGCGGCGTCGAGCACGCGATTTCTGGCGACGCGATCCTGCACTCCGGCGATGGAGATCGGCGCGCGGCGGCCAAGCGCCGTCTGCGAGGCGTCGTCGGCCGCGACGAACACGACGCGCCGGGGCAGCCGGCGCAGATTTTCCCGATGTTCGAGCATCGAGGCATCGACGACGAGCACCGATGGATCGCCGCCGGATCCCTTCTCGAACAGCTCTTCGGCCGGCCGCCACCGCCCACGGTCCGACTCGTTGGGGACCGTGCGAGGACCGTGGTAGATGATGCAGGTGGCTGGCGCGCTCATGGGTGACCGAAGAACCGATGCGTGCACGAGCACGCAGCATGAGCACGCGGCAGTGACGCCGCTATTCGGCCAAGACCTTATACCTCAACCAGAGCACCTGGTCCGCGCGCTGCTCGACGGACTCGAGCGCGAGACGTCGAGGCGCCATGCTCTCCCCCTCGACGTCGAAGAGCGCCGCCGTCCCGACGCGGCCGTCCACGACCGGCGCCACGAGCACGCTGACCTCGTCCACGAGGCCCGCGCGCAGCATGCTCCCGTTGATCCCGCCTCCGCCTTCGAGCATGAGCGTACGGACGCCGAAGCGCTCACCGATCCGGTCGAGCGCGAGCGGGAGGTCCACGTCGGCCGAGCCGGCGAGGAGGTAGGAGACGCCGCCGGCGCGCAGCGTCGCGAGATACTCGTTCGACACGCGCTCGGTGAGGATCGCGACCACGTGGTCGCCGTCGATTTCCCCTGAATCCCACAACAGTCGTCCGCGCGGATCGAGAGCGAAGGCGAAGGAGTCGTGCTCGCCGGGCGCGACGAAGTCCTCGCGCGCCGGGCCGCGGTACTCGCGGGCGACGTCAGCCTCGGCGCGGACGCCGCTGGCGAAATGAAGTCCCATCGTCACGCGCCCGCAGAACCACCCGTCGGGCTCGTACGTGCCGTGCACGATCTCGTACTGCTGCCGCCCTTCGGCGGACTGCGGCCAGCCGTCGGTGACGATGCGGCCGTCGATCGACGTCATCATGTGGCAGATCACGCGCGGGCGTGTCACAGGTCGTCTCCTCTCTCTCTGTGTGATCCTCATCGCCTTCGCGGGCACGGCAGCGTCTCGATGGCGCGGCGCGTTGTATGATATTCTCTCGCCAGACCGCCGAGCACGAAACGCGATCACCGCTGAGTCGTAGTACCGGCCATGACGCAGCCCTCCGCCGATTTCCTCGCCCTCCAGACCGCCCTCGCCGGCGAGTACTCGCTGCAACGCGAGCTCGGCCGTGGCGGCATGGGCATCGTCTATCTCGCGCGCGACGTGCAGCTCGACCGCGACGTCGCGATCAAGGTGCTCCCGTCACACCTGGCGCGCACGGCCGAGTCGCGCGAGCGATTCGTGCGCGAAGCGCGCACGGCCGCGCGGCTCTCGCACCCGCACATCGTCCCGATCCACCGCGTCGGCGAGGCGGACGGGTTCGTCTTCTTCGTCATGAGCTACGTGGAGGGGGAGACGCTCGGTGAGCGACTGCGCACCAAGGGTCCCCTGCCGCCGACCGACGCCGCGCGCATCCTGCGCGAGGTAGCGTGGGCGCTCGCGTACGCACATGGGCGTGGCATCGTCCATCGGGACGTGAAGCCGGACAACATCCTGCTGGAGGCCGGCACCGGCCGCGCGCTGGTGACCGACTTCGGGATCGCGCATGGCGGTGCGGACCCGGGTCCCGACACCGATCCGGGAAGGATCATGGGGACGGCGAACTTCATGAGCCCCGAGCAGGCGGCGAGCGCGCCCGTCGACGGACGCAGCGACATCTACTCGCTCGGCGTGGTGGGCTACCTCGCGGTGAGCGGCCGGCTGCCGTTCGAGGCGCCGAACCTGCCGGCGCTGCTCGTGCGCCAGGCGACCGAGACGGCGCCGAGCATCGTGCGCGCGGCGCCCGGAGTTCCGCCCGCGCTCGCCGCGGCGATCGACCGCTGTCTGGCGCGCGATCCGGAGACGCGATTCCCGGATGGCGAGGCGCTGGCAGCGGCCCTCGCACCCGCGCCGGAGGCTCGGCCCGCCCTGCCGCCCACGCTGCGCGCGTGGCTTGGCGCGCGAAACCCGCTGCTGGTGCCGTTCATGGGGTGGTCGGCGGGATTCAGCGTGCTCACCCTGGGGAACGTCTACGCCAACCTGACGGGGAACGTGGGCTCGAAGTGGTCGGACGTCGCGATGCTCGCCGCGCTCGCGTCGGCGCCGCTGCTCCCCGTCGTCGGCTTTCACCTCAATCAGGCGCGCCGTCAGTTCCGGGCCGGGCACACCCTCGCCGATCTGCGCTCGGCGCTGGGCATCGCGCGGCGCGAGCGCGATGAGACCGAGTCGCTCGCGCGGGAGGACGAAGAGACCGGCGGTTACCGCGTGCTGCGTCTCGCGACGGTGGGATCGGCGACGTGGCTCGCCGTCACGATCGTGATGCTGCTCCTGGGCGTGATCCACGAGAACCGGACCAACATCGCGTGGATATTCGTGCCGGTGGGTACGACGCTGCTGCTCGGCGCGACGAGCAACGCGCTCGGCGTGAAGTTCATTCCCGCCAGGCTCCGCGAGTGGTGGCAGACGGGGATTCGCGATCGACTCTGGAACAGCCGCGCCGGGGAGTGGATCGCGCGCCGGCTCGGCGCGCCGGAGCGGTCGCGCGCCGTGGGCGGCGGCGTGTTCCGCGCCACCGAGGCGGCGCTCGGCGTCGCCGCGTCCGAGCTCTATGCCGCGCTGCCGAAGACGTATCGAGAGCAGCTCGCCGAGCTGCCGGCCACCGTCGCGGCGCTCGAGGCCCGCGCCGCGGAAGCGCGCGCGGAGCTCGACGTCGTCGCCGCGCTCGCGCCGTCGCAATCCGGCGACGCCGACGTGCTCGAGGCGCGGCGCACGGCCGCGGCGACGCATCTCTCGGAGAGCGTCGCCGCGCTGGAAGCGATCCGGCTCGATCTGCTGCGCCTGCACGCCGGCGCCGGAGATCTGGCTCCGATCACGACACTGATCGACGCGGCGCGCGTGCTCGGCAAGGACATCGGCCGGCTCGCCGACGCGCAGCGCGAGGTGGACGCCGGCATCGCGCGTGAGCCGCGAGGCGCGGAGCGGATGCCGACGCCGGTGTGATGCGAGCGATGCTAGCGGAAGAGCAGCGGCGCGAACTCGTTGAGGTAGGCGCGCCAGTTGGGCCAGGTGTGTCCGCCCTCCGTCTCCTTGTAGCTGTACCGGATCTTGTGCTGGTCGAGCATCGCCAGTGACGCCTTCGTGCTCGGCAGCACGAAGTCGTCCTTGCCAGTGGCGAACCAGAAGAGTCGAATGCGGTCGTTGATCTTCGGATCCGACAGCAGCGACTCGTGGCTCTTCGCGAACGTGGCCGCCCCGTCCGCGCCGAACCAACCGGAGCTGAAGACGCCGAGCTGACTGAACCCGTCGAGATTGGTCAGTCCGACGTTGAGCGTCTGCTGCCCGCCCATGGACAGGCCGGCGATGGCGCGGCGCTCTCGGCCTGGCAACGTGCGGAAGTTGCGCTCCACGTACGGTACGACGTCGCCAAGGAGGTCGCGGGAGAATGCATCAGGGGCGGGCGGACCGCCCGCGGTCGGCGGCGTGTGTCCGGCCGGCATGACGACGATCATCGGCTTCGCCTTCCCCGCCGCGATCAGGTTGTCGAGGATGAAGTTCATGCGGCCCGCCATCAGCCACGATTGATCGTTGTCCCCGGCACCGTGGAGCAGGTAGAGCACGGGGTAGCGCTGGCTGCTCGTGGCGTAGTCCGGCGGCGTGTAGACGTGCATGCGGCGAGGCACGCCGAGCGCCTTCGATTGGTAGTGGACCGCCGCGACCTGTCCATGCGGCACCGCACGCTCGGCGAAGAACTCGGACGCGGCGCCGGGCACCTCGAGCAGGCTGCGGACGGTGGTCATGTTGACGCGGGGCCGATTGTTGCGCGGGTCCGCGACGGCCACTCCGTCCACGTCGTACCAATAGATGTAGAGATCCGCCGGGACCTGAGTCGTGAGCCGCCAGACCCCGGAGTCTCCCCTGGCGAGCGGCTGGTTGGCGAACGGCGCCGGCCCCTCGCTGCGCAGCGAGACCTCGGTGGCCTTCGGCGCGTAGAGCTGGAAGGTGATCCGGCCGTCGGTGCCGATGACCGGCGACGTGAGCGTGTCCTGCACGCGTCGTGGGCGCGCCGCGGGCGGCTGAGCGCTCATCGTCGCGGCGGCCAGCGCGATCAACATCCCCGCACGCACGACGGTGCGCCGAGGCGTTCGCGAGCTCATTCGGGGCACATCATTCATTGACGTCGTCCTCTCGTGGAAGTGGCAGCGCCGCGATCGCGCGCGCGGTGGGCTCGTCCGTGATCAGCGTGCCGACGAGCTGCGTCTGCATGGCGGCGGCGATCACTGGTGCCCGGGCCGGACCCTGCGCGAGCGCGACGACGTGTCGCGCACGACGGAGCTGGTCGACGGTGAGTCCGACGACGGGACCGTCGACGGCTTTGCCGAGCATGTGGCCGCGGTGGTCGAAATGCCGGTGCGCGATGTGCCCCATTGCCGCTCGACTATCGTCGGCAGGAACGCCGTCCGGAAGGGGAGACCCGATTTCCGTGTACAGTGTGTCGAGCGCATCCAGCGCGCCGAGTGCAGCCTGAATCTGCGGATCGGACTCCAGGTCCCGCCGGACTTCCTCGCTCTCGACGAGGGATGGCACGGGCAGCACCACCGCCGAGCCCCCGATCCGACGCGCCAGGTCGACGACGAGATTCATCAGCGATCGCTGCGACGCCTGTGCGCGCTCCCATCCGGCACCCTGCACCACGCTCACCCGGGAGGCGACCATCGGGCGAACCGCGTCGATCATGGCGGCGACGAGATCGGTGCCGGCGAGGGCGATCGTGTGGCCTGCCCTCGCGGAGCGCGCGAGATCGTCCGCGGCCGCGGCGCCGAGCTGCCGGCGAGCCGACTCCGGCGACTCGCCGATCGACGAGGGAACGATACGGACCTCGCGCAGCGCGAATCGCGTCTCCAGCTCCGTCTCGAGCGTCACGAGCACGCCTTGCGGCGGGCTGACCACGATGCGCGCGATGCCCGATTCGCGGGCGGCGCGAAGCAGGCGCGAGACTTTCGGGCGCGACAGGCGGAGTCGCTGCGCGATGTCGGCCTGCGTACAGCCGTCGAGGTAATACAGGGCACTGACCCGCGCGAGGAGACATGCGCCGGCATGCCGACTCGGCCCGTAGGCCGACGACGACGCCATCGGCATCACCACGAGATCTGCCTACCGGTCGTTACGCGCCGACGTCGTCGTGGCGCTCGACACGCGCACCAGGCGAACAGGCCCGAGGAGTCCCGACGGCAGCAGCGGCGAGTCCGCGCGGAAGGGGTCGAAGATCGCGAATGCATACTTGCGAGCGACTCCCGGCTGCTTGTCACCGATCAACCGATTGGGCCACAGGTTGCTCACGCGGATCTCGATGTTGTTCATCCCGGTCGTGACGGCATCGGTCACGTCGACACGGAACGGCGGCCGCCACGCATAGCCAACGGAGCGACCGTTCACGCGCACGTCCGCGATGCTCTTCACGGAGCCGAGGTCCAGTAGCAGCCGGCCCCCGGCCGCGCGCCACGCCGCGGACACCTGCACCGCCTTCGCGTACGTGGCGGTGCCCGAGAAATACTTCACCCCCGGATCCGCGCTCGTCGTCCACGACGCCAGCTCCGGGAACGCCGCCGCCGGCGGTGCGCCGAGGTTGGGCGGGAAGGTGACCGTCCATGGCCCCGTGAGCGTCGCGACATTCGTCTCGACGCGCTCCGGAACGCGTCGCGACGTCGCCACGGCGGGCGCGCGGAACATCACGAACACGGCATCGTACGCCGGCAACGGAAGCGTGACGACGGTGCGTCCACCTTCGATGCGATATGATGCCGGCGTGATGGTGCCATCGTCGGCGCGCCAGAGCTCGGGCGCCTTCCCGGCCACGCGGAAGCCGATCTCGCCACCCGCCGAACGCTCGGTCGTGTTGGCGACGAAATAGATCTCGCCGTCGCGCACGGATCGGTGCACGAAGAGCAGCGTGCTGTCGCCACGGAGATCGACATCCGGTGCGAGTGCAGCCGCGGCCGTTGCCGCGGCGAATGTGGGCACCACCTTGCCCGCCCCCGTGTCGCCGCCCCAGAGTGCATCGGCGATGCGCGTGAGCTCCGCGGGATCGTCGGACAGGCTCGGCGTCTCCACCGGCTTCTCGCCGACGACGACGCCGCC
>Ga0068859_100004198_pt1 | contig 14706 bp, 10 predicted proteins | sample KBSSwiS22_FD_66585 | JGI IMG/M metagenome (GOLD analysis project Ga0068859, IMG submission 66585) | Switchgrass rhizosphere microbial communities from Kellogg Biological Station, Michigan, USA - KBS Switchgrass S2-2 | ecosystem: Host-associated > Plants > Roots > Rhizosphere > Soil ...
TGTCTACTTATTGCTCCACGTGCCACAGCGGAAGAGTGAAAAGCGGCGGGCTCTCGCTGGAGGGACTCGACCTTCAGTCTCCCGTGGAGAACGCGCAAATCTGGGAAAAGGCGGTGCGCAAACTTCGCGGACGCTTGATGCCTCCTCCTGGGAATCCGCAACCCGCTCAGAAAGACATTGATTCGTTCGTCGCCTGGATGGAAACCACACTCGACTCCGGCATCAAAGGTCCCAGGGCGGGTTATGTGCCGATCCAGCGTCTGAATCGAACCGAATACGCCGCTGCGGTGAAAGCTTTGGTCGGCGTGGAGATAAAGCCGGCGGACGTTCTTCCGCAGGACATTCAGGTCGAAGGTTTTGACAACATCGCCGGCGCTCTCGGCGTATCGCCCGCGTTCCTGGAGCAATACATCACAGCCGCCCGGCAAATTGCGAAGGTCGCGGTTGGCAGTCCCCGGATATCCAACGTGAAGTACGGCGTGGCCGCGAACCAGGACAACGGGGTGGCGCCCCCACCGGGAACACGCGGGGGTATGCGATTCAAGCACAACTTTTCCGCGGACGGCGAGTATCGCATCAGCCTTCCCAATCTCAACGTAGGCAATTACACAAGCACACTCGAGAACGAGAGCACCGTCGTCATCATGGTGGACGGCAAAATTGTGTTTCGCAAACCGCTTGGCGGCCCTGAGGACCAGACTCTCGTGGACAAGAAAGCCGCCGCCGGGCGCGACGAGATCATGGCGCGCTTTACCAGGATTCCCGTACAGGTTCAGGCGGGTGTGCGTGACGTCTTTGTCGGATTCATCGATCGTTCGCACGTGGAGTCCGATGAGAATGTCGCCATAAGCTCCAACGGCATCGGCGATCTCGGATTCGGCGCCGGCAACAATCGGATGCCGCGTCTCCTGGACGGCGTGGAGATCGTCGGGCCATTCAATCCGACAGGCATTTCGAAAACTACCAGCCGCGCCCTGATCTTTGTCTGCGATCCCAAAACGATTGCCGAAGCCGCATGTGCGCAGAAGATTACCGAAAACCTGGCGCGCCGAGCCTTCCGACGCCCGGTAACCGCGGAAGAAGTGAATCGCCTCATGCAGTTCTATCAAACCGCGCGAGCGAACAAGGAGGCCTTCGATCAGGGGATCGAGCAGGTGGTGATGGGCGTGCTGGCCAGCCCGGAATTTCTCTATAGGTCGATTCGCGGAGTTCCGGCTTCTGCGCGCGCGAACACAACCGGCAACGGCGAAGTTGCGTTAACGGATCTTGAATTGGCTTCCCGCCTTTCCTTTTTCCTGTGGAATACAGGTCCCGACGATGAACTGCTGACGCTGGCGGCCGGCGGCGGACTTACGAAGCCTGGCGCAATGGACAGGCAGGTCACACGCATGCTGGCCGACTCCAAAGCATCGAGCCTCGTCACGAGCTTTGCCATGAAGTGGCTGAACATCGCCGATCTGGACGCCGTAAAACCCGACCCGACCCTGTTTCCGGAATTCAACGAGCCGCTGCGACGGTATTTTTCAACGGAAGCACGGGATTTCCTGAGCAGTATTCTTTTGGAAGATCGAAGCGTTGTGGATCTGCTGACTGCCGACCACACGTTCCTGAACGAGCGCCTCGCCAGCCATTACGGCGTTACGGGAGTTGTTGGTCCGCAATTCCGCAGGGTCACGCTGACCGACAAAGCGCGATTTGGATTGCTCGGCAAAGGCGCAGTGCTCCTGCGGACGTCATATGGCGACCGCACGTCTCCGGTCCTGCGGGGAGCCTGGGTGCTCGATAAGCTGATGGGCACGCCTCCATCGCCTCCACCGCCGAACGTCGCAACCACCCTGGATCAAAAGGAAGGCGAGAAGCCGAAAACGATCCGCGCACGACTTGAGCAACACCGCGAACAACGTCTGTGCATGCAATGCCACGGCGTGATCGATCCACCAGGTCTTCCTCTCGAGAATTTTGACGCGATCGGTCGTTGGCGAACGACGGATCGACAGGCGGAGAACGCTGTCATCGACGTCAGTTCCGTATTGCCGAACGGGGTCGCGATCAGAGGACCGGTGGAACTCCGGACGCAACTGTCCAGCCATCCGGCAATGTTCGCGCAGGCCTTGACCGAAAAGCTGATGATGTACTCGGTCAACCGGGAACTGGAATACTTCGACATGCCTCAAGTGCGCTCGGTTGTCCGTGCAGCAGCGAAGGACAATTACAAGTTTTCGGCAATCGTCCGAGGCATCGTCAATACCGATTCATTCCGCAAACAGGGGCCGCCGCCGAAATTAACGGCCAGGGCAGAAGCGGGAAAGTAATCCAATGAGGAGGAATTCATCTCCATGTTCATAACGAAAAAGCATCTCAGCCGAAGAACCGTCCTGAAGGGCGCAGGAGTAAGCCTGGCGTTGCCTTTGCTGGATGCGATGGTTCCTGCCGCCACGGCGCTGGCCCAGACTGCGGCGACTCCAAAGATGCGCATGGGCTTCTTCTACATCCCGCATGGCGCGATCATGTACAACACCACGCATGGCCCGGCGATGGATCGATGGACGCCGAGCGGCGCCGGCGCTGATTTCAAGCTGAGCCCGATTCTCTCGTCGCTTGAACCGTACAAGAAGTACGTCTCTTCCTTCGGCAACCTGGAAAACAAGGCAAGCGCGGGATCGGTTCATACGCTGAATCCTGCGACATGGCTCAGCGCGACACGGCCTGACGGCACCGGCGCCCACGCACACATGGCCCCGACCATCGATCAGTTGATCTCGAAGGTGATCGGTCAGGACACGCCCATGCCGTCGCTGGAACTCGCCTCCGAAACGACAGTACAGACCGCCGCGGGTGGTGGAGGCAACTACACCACGCTGTCCTTCCGCGATGCGTCATCGCCGCTGCCGATGGAGTACAACCCTCGGAAGGTATTCCTGCAGTTGTTCGGTGAAGGAGACACGCCGGAAGAACGAGCCTATGTCAAGAACCAGGCAAGCAGCGTGCTGGATCTCATCAAGGACCGCACCACAAAGCTACAGAACGAGCTCGGAAACAATGACCGTGCCGTCCTCGACGGCTACCTGGAAACCGTCCGTGAAATCGAGCGACGCGCTCAGAAGGCCGGCGCGTCGAATCTCTCAAGCCTGAAGATTCCCAACGCTCCCGTGGGCGAACTGGAAGATTTCGCCGAGCAGGTCAAACTGATGTTCGACCTGCTTGCTCTTGCGTTCCAGGCGGACCTCACGCGTGTGGCGTCGTACATCATGGTGTCGGAGGGGACTAACCGCACCTACAACCATCTCGGTGTGCCTGAGGGCTTCCACCCGATCTCTCACCACGCGAACGACCTCGTGAGAATCAACAAGCTCGTCAAGATCCAGTCGTGGCATGTGCAGAAATTCTCAGAGTTCGTCGCGAAGATGGCAGCAACGCCCGACGGAGACGGCACACTGCTCGATCACTCGATTTTCATGTACGGGTCGAACATGAGCAACAGCGACCTGCACAACAACTATCCCGTGCCGAACATCATCGTGGGCGGTGGAAACGGAAAGGTTAAGGTTGGCGGCCAGCACATCGTCCTGCCCGAGCGGACGCCGATCGCGAATCTTCACCTGACTCTGCTGCAGAAGGCAGGCATTGAGCGGGATAAGTTCTCGGACAGTACCGGCGTAATCGCAGGGGTCTAAGGAAGCAAATGCTCAGGTCGTGCAGATCCCTCATCCGGCCCTTCGGGCCACCTTCTCCTGGAGGGAGAAGGACCCTGCTTTACCTCCTTCTCTTCCTGATGCTCGCTGCCATGCCTGTATTGGCACAGACTCCAAAAGGAGCGCTCGCGAGTCTCATCGAAACGGGAAACCGTAAAGCAGCGCTCGAGCGGATACGGGCAGGCGCCGATGTAAATGAAGCACAACCCGATGGAACGCGTCCGATCCATTGGGCGGTCTACAAGGTTGACTACGAACTGCTTCAAGCGCTGATCGCCAAAAAGGCGACGGTGAATGTGAGAAACGAGTTCGGAGCGACGCCCATCGCGCAGGCGGCGAGCGTGGGCGATACCAGGTTGGTGAAGATGCTCCTCGATGCCGGCGCTGAACCCGAAGGCCCCAATCCCGATGGGCAGACGGCGCTGATGCTGGCGGTGAAAGCCGGCGAACCGGCCGTCGTCGAGATGCTGATCAAAGCGGGCGCCAGCGTCAACACGGTCGAAAGGTTTCACGACCAGACGCCGTTGATGTGGGCTGCGACCGCGCCGCGAAACGCGGGAGCGATGGTGAAGCTGCTTCTCGCCAGTGGAGCCGACCTCAAGCCCCGGGCTCGCTTCACAGACTGGCCGAGCCAGATTACGTCGGAGCCCCGCGCACAGTATCGCCCGACCGGAGGGCTGACGGCCTTTCTGTACGCGGCGCGCGACGGCTGCTACGACTGCGTTGACGCGCTGATTAGTGCCGGCGCCGACATCAATCTCCCAACGCCCGAAGGCGTGACGGCCCTCATTCTCGCGCTCGACAATGACCATAACGATGTCGCCAAACTCCTGCTGGACCGTGGAGCCAATCCACAGCTATGGGACTGGTGGGGCCGCACACCGCTCTATATCGCCATCGATCGAAAGGAATTTGCGCGAGCAAACGCTCAAAGCGTGCCGCCCTTTAAGGTTTCGAGCATGGAGATCATCGATGCCCTGCTGGCGGCGGGAGTCGATATCAATCCCCAGCTCAACATGCATCGCCCAAGCCGGAGCGGAAACGGCGGACGCTTTATCGATCCTCTGCTGAATACGGGTTGCACGCCTTTAATGCGGGCGGTTATCGGACAACCCATCCCGCCCACGCCGATTGGCGGCGATGTCGAGGTAGCCCGGGCGTTACTGGCGAAGGGCGCCAATCCCAAAATCAGCGCCATGGGGCTTACACCGTTTCTCGTCGCGGCCGGCGTGGGCGCCGGCTCCAGCGCCGGTACCGGCGGAACCGGCCTTGCTCTTGAGAGAAGCCGCGGCGGGCCGATCAACATGGAGTTGGTGGAACTTCTGCTCCAGCACGGAGCGAATGTGAATGATCAGGTCACCGGTACGCGAACCTATGCCTTGCGCGTGACCCGGGCGCCCTCCGCAAACGAAGGCAGAACCGCCCTCCATGTGGCGGTATTGGATGGCAATACGAGTCTGGTTCGCTACCTTCTTTCAAAAGGCGCCGACACCGAGATCAAGGACGCCGGTGGTCTCAAAGCAATCGACCTGGCGGGCAGTAAAGCAATTGGCGGAAACCGGACTGACGACCAGCCTGTAGCCCCTGCGACTGTAGCCGAGATTAAGAGCCTTCTTGAAAGCGCGACTTCCCGGAAATAGAACTGCAAAAAAATTCCCGAGTGCGCCTTTATTTGAACGTGATATCCAGCGTCCGCGTTTCGCCTGCACGTGTATCCACGGACTGCGAAACCTTCCCCAGCTTTTCGTGCCACGCCACGATTTCGTAACTGCCTTCCGGCACGACAAACTCATAGACCCCGTTTACTTTTGAAACCGTGTGGTAGGGATGCAAAAAGACGCCCACGTTTGCGCTTTCCCAATTATGGACATCGTCACGAATTGGAAAGATCTCTTCCTGCTGAAGGAACTGCGTGGTTTCCGCTCCCCGGCTCGCGAGCGAAATGTTGAATGGTTTGTTAGTGACCGGCCAGCCGTGAGCATTGTGCGCGGTTGTGTCGCTGTTTCGAATCACGAGGCCCTGCCCGACCTGCATCGTAATGGTATGTGGAACGAATCGGCATCCGAGCCGGTCAAGAAGGACGCCATTCGCCGGAGGAAAATAAGCCGCCTGAACCTGGGGCGTCGCATAAACGATCACGTCTTCCAAGCCTTCGTGATTGGACTGAGGCCCACCAGGACAACCTGGATCTGAAGACATGTTGATCACCCGAGCGGTCTGGGTTCCGTTGAAAATGATTTTTCCACGAACGGTCGCTGTGTTGCGTGGAGCCTGAGGGTTCTGTGATCCAAATATCAAGGCAACTCCGGCAGTCAGGCAGATCACCGGCAGAAGGATGCTCTTCATGTGCGATACGCTAGGCTCTCCCTCGAGGATGATCAAGAAATCGCGACTCAACAATTGCTTCGGCAAAGCTCGCGGGAGTCTAATAGCGCGCGGAGGAGAAGACCTGATGCGACGGATCTCACGTGTGATTGCTATCGGCGGACTCGTTACTGCGCTTGGATGCGCTTTTGCAATGGGTCAGGAACCGAAAGGCGGCATCCTCGGTACCGGCACGTTCACCGCCTTTGTCGAAAACATGGATCGCTCTCTGGCCTTTTTTCATGACGCGTTCGGCATGGACGTACCAGCGCTGCCTGCCACCGGTGAACGGCCGTACAACCGGGCCAACCCGCAACTGTTCGCGATGTTCGATATCGCAGGCGCAAGAGAGCGTCACCAGCCGGCGCGAGTCGCAGGAACACGCGTCACACTCGAACTGATGGAGATTCAGGACGTGCCGCATCAAACGATTCCCCTGCGGATCCAGGATCCCGGAACGGCGACAGTCGTGTTCATCGTACGTGATCTCGACGCGATGCTGGCCCGCGTCAAACAGGCAGGCGCAACAATCGCTACGCCTGGCGACAAGCCTGTCGCGTTTGCAGACGGCACGCGTGCCATCCTGATTCGTGACATCGATAACCGGTTCATCGAACTCAGGCAGCAGGCAGCCGCGGCAGCCGCCGGCGCAACGTCGGCAGGCGATATCCTCGACATGCGACTCATGATCACCGTTAACGACATGGACCAAACGAACCGCGCGTACCGTGACGTGCTCGGCTTTACCGTCGAAGGCGTGACCGCGTTCTCGGCGGACGCCCCGATGCGCGCACTCACGGGACTATCAGCGGCGCAAGTCCGGCGAAGCCGCGTCCAGGCACCGGGATCTGCACTGTGGATCGAATTCGTGGAGTTTAAGGGCGTCGATCGCACGCCCCTTCGCATGCGGATCCAGGACCGCGGCGCAGCACGACTTCAGCTGCGAGTGCAGGATGCAGATGCGATGGTGTCGAGGATGAAGACCGGCGGGCTGAAGGTGGTATCGGAAGGCGGGGTGGCGGTGCCGATTCCACCGAATCTCAAGGGTGCGCTTGTGGCAGATCCGAACAACTTCTTCCTGACGCCGTACGCACCGTGCGACGCCTGCGCGCCCGGAATAGGAGTACCCGCTCGTTGAGAGGGGGGCTTGGGTATCGGTTAATGGTTAATTGTTAGTTGAGGTACTTACTTTTCTTGATTTGGTACATCAAGGAATAGAAGTACCTTAAATAACAACTAACCATTAACCAAGCTCCTATGCCTTTCGCGGGCGTTTCGGAACAAACGCGAGGAACCGGCGGGGATTGTCCACCATGATGCGATTCAACACGTCGTCGGTCACTCCGGCAGCTTTCAGTTTCGGCAGAAAAACAGTCAGCGTTTTCGCGTAGCCGCTCGAGGCGTCCGCCGAGAACATCAGGTGATCGGCGAACCCTGCTTCGATGAGCGCCACCACCATCGGCACCTGCTGCGCATCGCCGTTTCCACCCTGTCGATCGAAACCCACAAACGCGCCTCGCCTGCAAAGGGTCTTGTGCACGTAGACGTTGGAGTCCACCAGATTGCCAAGGTGGCCGATGATGACGCGATCGGGTTTTACTCCCGCATCCTCGAGAATGTCGAGTTGTTCGAGTGCAGATTTACCGGGGATACCGGTGTGCGTGAAGATCGGAATGTTGGTCGCAACGTGCGCTCTGCCGACAGCACGAAAAACTTTGCGTTCATCGGCAGTGATCTCATCCCATGATCCGATTTCTCCGAACGCGCCAAGAGTGTCATCGTCAGCCTGCTTGACGAGCGCATTGAAGATCTCGTCTTCGCTCATTGTGGAAATCTCTTTGGGATAGAACGGCTGTGAATAGAATCCGCCGCCCGCCACGATGGGCAAACCAGTCTTCGACGAAACCTGACGCAGAAAATTGATGTCTCGGCCCATGTCCGGATGTCCGGCGTCAACGATGCAGGCCACACCGGCGTTCTTCGCAGTAGTTACTTCAGCGGACATCAGGTCCACGTTGTGCATGATGTCTGGCGCGGGTGTGCCTCGTCCGCGAGCTGCACCACCGCCACCTCCTCCGCCGGTATCTCCGCCACGAGGAGCGCCGCCTCCGCGCGGAGCAGGCGCAGGTCCGCCGTTGGCGGCTCGAACCGCTGCCGATGCGGCTGAAAAGCGGGCGTTGAAATCCGTAGCAAGCTGCATGTGTTCATGGAACAGCGTTGCGCCACCGGCGAGTTCCTCAGGAGCGTAGTCCTTGAGGAGAGTTCTAATGATCGCGCCTCTTGGAAATGCCGGCTGCTGCGCGGACACACGCATGGGGAATGCAGCAACCGCCGCGCCCAATCCAAGGAGTTCCAATGCCTGTCGTCGAGTGAGTTGTTGAGACATAGTGGAGACATTCTAGATGCTCGAGCACGGAAGTGTGAGCATTTAGAATGGCCCCTACTAGCTGAGGAATAACCGGGTTAGCCCCAGGGGAAATCCCGATGCTTGGCGCGGACAAGAACAGGTGACGCGATCCAACTAGGCCTGAAAATCCCTCATCCGGCCCTTCGGGCCGTCCTTCTCCCGAAGGGAGAAGGACAACTTGCTGGCCATTCCCTCTCCCACCGGGAGAGGGTGGCGCGAAGCGCCGGGTGAGGGATTCTCAGGCGACCGATTTCTCTGTCTCAAATTCTCATCAGAACTGATTTCGTTTCGGTATACAACTCAATGCCGTCGGCCGCTTGTTCCCTGCCGATACCGCTCTGCTTGAAACCGCCAAAAGGCAGCGCCGGATCAATCAGGTGGTGGCAGTTCACCCATACCGTCCCGGCTTCGATACGCCTGGCCAGGCGATGGGCGAGGCTGAGATTCTGTGTCCACACGCTGGCCGCGAGACCGTAGATGGTGTCGTTGGCCTGCGCGGCGATTTCGTCGGCATCCTTGTAGCTGTTGGCGACCAGCACGGGGCCAAAGATTTCTTCCCTGTACAGGGTCGAAGCAGGACCGCAGTTCTTGAAGATGGTCGGCTGAACGAAGTAACCCTTGTCGCCGTGCCGGCTGCCGCCCGTGAGAACTTCCCCGCCTTCGCTGCGCCCCTTCTGAATGTAACCAAGCACGCGCTCGTGCTGTTCCTTGCTGACCAGAGGGCCCATCTGCGATTCAGGGCTGCGGCCGCCGCCGAGTTTCATGGAGCCGGCAATCTGCATCATGCCGCCCATCACGTCGTCAAAGATGGGTTCTTCGACGAACAGGCGCGTGCCTGCCACGCAAACCTGGCCGTGGTTGAAGAAGATGGCATTGGCTGCGCCGGGGATAGCCTCGTCGAGGTTCGCGTCTTTGGCGATGATCACGGGGCTCTTGCCGCCCAGTTCGAGCGACACGCGCTTCAAACTGTCCATCGCGACCTTGCCGATGTGCTTGCCCACGACGGTCGAGCCGGTGAAAGCAATTTTGCGCACCAGCGGATGTTCGACGAGTGCCTGGCCGGCAACCTCTCCAAAGCCCGTGATCAGGTTGATCACGCCTTTGGGAAAGCCGGCTTGCTCGGCGAGTTCCACCAGCCGAATCGCGCTCAGAGGAGTCTGCTCGGCCGGCTTGAGAATGCTCGTGCAACCAGCGGCAAGGGCAGGAGCCAGTTTCAGCGCCGCCATTACCAGCGGAAAATTCCAGGGAATGATCTGTCCCACGACGCCGACCGGCTGACGCAGCGTATAGGCGTGGAATTCCATACCGGGAATCGGAACGGAGACATTCGTCGTGGCGCCCTCGATCTTGGTGGCCCATCCGGCGTAGTAACGGATCAGCTGAATGCTGGCCGGGACGTCGATCATCTTCGCAAACATCACCAGCTTGCCGTTATCCAGCGATTCCAGCTCCGCAAGCATGTCGGCATTGGCTTCCACCAGGTCTGCCCACTTGAGCAACAACGCCTCACGCGCCGTGGGAATCATGCGCGACCAATCACCCTGGAAGGCCTTGTGCGCTGCTTTGGCCGCTCGATCCACATCCTCGCGGCCGCCTTCGGCAACCTTGCAGATGACCTGCTCCGTGGAAGGATCGATCGTGTCGAAGGTTTTCCCCGAGGCCGCGGCTACCCACTGGCCATCGATGTAGAGTTTCTGGGTCCGGCCGATGAATTCCCTGACGTTGGGACTGAGGTCGGCAAATTCGCGAATGTCGGTGACTTGGCTCATGGTTGTCCTGTATGCGGAACGATCGCGCTTCCGTTGATTGATAGTTGAATAAGTACGACTTTCAGATCTGCACCGCTCTTGCTGAAAACACCGGTGCCAGATCCCTGAATCGGATTCGGCTGCCCCGAAGCAGCCCCCTCCAGCGTGTAATTGAATGCAGCCCAGGCACCGCCGTCTCCGAGTTCCCCGACCGCGGGAGGCTGCTGCGCAAAAAAGCGCAAGGCCATCACCGCCATCAGTCCGGCAATGGATAAAGCCCTGAACCTTTGCATGATGCTCCTTTCAAACCTTACCGATTCTGCGATGGTATGAATGCAGCCGGGCAATTGCAAATATGAAAGTGGCGGGAGATAGTGAGGCGGGGTGGATGCGCGGTTGAGAAGGAGTCGCGAAGCCACCGTCCGCGCAAACGGGGCGGCCTACATTCGCGTTTTGATGTCCCGATATGCCGCGCCGATGAGGCCTGCCAGAGCGCCGGTGTCAATCTCGACTCCAGGTCTCAGCTTCACGTGCCGCATTCGCTTACCTGTTCCTTCGAGCAAACGCGATGGATCGATCAGTGCCACGCCATGGAAGAAGCCAACATTGACATGAGAGGTAAAGGCATTGACATACGCGAACGGCGCATCGCCGACACAGACCGTAGGTGCACCATCGTGCAGCAGTTCGCGCACGTCGTCGCCGCAACCTCGCATCAGAACAAACCATTTGTGCGCGATGGAGCGCAACTCATGCGGAGGTGCTTTCATCCAGACCGTGATGGCGGGATCGCTCTCGACGGCCTCCGGGAACCGCAATATAGGATCCATGCTGAGTAACCCTCCGAGAAGGCGCCCAGGATCATAGCAGGCCTTGCGTTCGGGCCGGTCGCTGAGTTGCAATTGCGGTGTGCGTATCAGAGTAACGGATATCCGTGATCATTCCGTTCAGGAGCTCGAGCTGGCGCCGGATTCTCGCGACCTTCCCGGTTGGCAGAGCGGTGTTGCCGGCTGGTCGATTGGACCAAAAGGGTCCGGAGCCCCGATTGAACTCGACGAACCGCTTGACGGGTGCAGCCTCGGTGTCTTCGCCTTCAGCTACCATGTCCTGCTTTGGGGACGGGCGAAAGAACCTCCCGAGGTCTGGTCATTCCCTCAGGACAAGCCGACGGCCAGCCTTGTGCCGTTCGATCCGAAGCGATGGTTGCTGATCGATCGACAGGAACTCGGACGCGTCGCGATGGGTGGTGGCGATGTCAGGCTTCGATTCGATCAAAGCCCCATGCGCTTCGGGAACTACATTTTCGAAAGCCTGCCGGAGATTTCGGTTGCCAAAGACTGCTGTGCATTCTGCAACGAGCCCCTTCGCAGCTACTTCCGCGTGGGTAGTCAGCAGGTTTGCACGGCCTGCACGCAGAAGTTCAGGAAGGAGATGGACGCTAAACTTGCTGTGTATTACCGGCGAGCCCTGGCTGCTGGAATTGTTCTGGCGATGGTTGGGGGCGCGATTCACAGTGTTCTCGTTGCATCCGCACGCGTCAACTTTGGATCGACATTGATCGGAGTCCTCGTGGGTATGGCGATGAGGATTGGTTCCAAAGAGTCCGCAGGAATCCGGCACAGATTGACAGCAGTCGTCCTGACGCTCACTGCGGGTTCCCTGCCATGGTGGCTGGGATTGCTTCCTGTTGGCGGTATGTCCGTGGTCTATGTCGCAGGCGGCATGCTGGCAGCCTGGATCCTTTCCGCGCGTAATGCACGGACGGAGATTCACGGCCCCTTTCAGTCGAAGACCGCGTGAGTTCCGGTGACGTTGACCGAAATTCCACGCTTCCCCGGCAGGCTCTCGGGGCAACGTTTGGCGAATCGTCATGAAATTTGTCAGGGTGCTGGGCTTCCGCTACGATCATCGGCGGTGCGTGAATGAAGCTTATCTCTATAGCGGCACTCATTCTGGCGTTCCTGCCGGTTGGTCAAGGTTCGACGGGAATCATTGAAGGGATTGTTCTGCGAAAGGACTCGCGGACTGCACTTTCGGGAGTCCGAATTGGGATTGAGGAAGGGTTTCCATCCAGGACGCTGAGAACACCTTTCTTCACCGACACCCTGACGGATGGCAGCGGGCAGTTCACGGTTCGCAATGTTCCGGTGGGGGAGTTCGACATAACGGCAAGCCTTCAAGGTTACCTGGGGCAAGCTCACGCCAAAGTTGTCGTGAGCGCGGGCCAGCGCATTCAGGTTGCTCTCGAGTTGACCAAGGGCTCAACTATTCGTGGCCAGGTAATCGATAGCGAAGAGCATGCGGTCGCGTCCGTCAGAGTGGAAGCTCTTCAGCAATATACCGATGAGCTAGGCCATCGTCGCTGGGATTCCCGGGTAGCCGCCGGCACCACGAACAGTAACGGCGAGTATTCCATCCCAACCCTCGCTCCAGGTTCGTACTACCTCCGAACAGTTAAAGAGAATCAAGCGGAAGAGCCAGACATAGAGCCAACGATACGAGAAACCGTGTACTTTCCAGGTACGGCAGATCCGAATGTTGCAGCCTCCCTTGTTGTCGGCGAAAGCGCCGATGTCATCGCGGACATTCGAATCCCGCGATCCGTTGAAACGGCAACATTCAACATCTCAGGTAGATTGGTTCACTCGTTTACTGGCATTCCGCCCGACACCTTCGCAGGCGTTAACTTGATTAGACGAGATCGTACTACCCTGGACCCGACCTCGATCTCGGGAAAAGCGGATGCTGTAACCGGTCGGTTTGAAATTCGCGGTGTGCCTCCAGGAGACTACGAACTGCTCGCTGAGATCACCGTTGGACGGAACAAATATTTTTCACTGCTTCCCATTAATGTCCGTGCCCAGGACATTGAAGACCTTGCTGTTCATGTGTCTCCCGGCGTCGATGTGAAGGCTCACATCGTTGTAGACGACGCTCGGCAGGAGTTTGCGTTCTCCGGAATTCCCGCGAGCGTTCCCGTTGATGACGCCCTTCGAAGGCGAAGAGCCACCAACATTCGAGTGCGCCTGACAGGGAAGGATTTTCATCACAATCCGAACTCGATCGTCAGCGAGAGTGGCGGTGAAATGACTTTCCCAAGCGTGCCCGAGGGTACTTACGAGATTTCTGTGGGCATCGAGAGCGCAGGTGCTCCGCTCAATCCGGATTCTTATATAGATGATGTGCGCGTTGCGGGCAGGAGTGTTTATGACAGCGGGCTGCGGGTCGGATTGGATCCGATGGATTCTGTGGAAATTGCTGTTGGGACCAGAGGTGGATCTATAGAGGGAACGATTCCCCGGAAGGGTAAGGCCGGGGCAATCGTGATCCTGATTCCGGATTCTTTCCGTCGCAACAATTCCGGGTTGTACAAGCGCGAGGCAATTCCGGCATCGGATGACAAGGTGCGGATCCGAGGCATAGCACCGGGGAACTACAGGATTTTCGCAGTGCTCGACACCGTCGAGAGTCTGCCGTTCCGAAGCTCTGAGTTCGCAGCGCGATATGAGTCCCGTGCGGTTCCTGTCACGATACAGAAGGGCGCAACCATCGGGCCAATCGAGATTCCCTTGCTACCCTTAGAGTGAGAAGGGTCGCCCGGCAGGCGGAGTTGACGTAAGCCTTCAAGGCAGTCTCGCAGTGCGACTCATTCCTGGTGAGGATCCCCCGCAGCAGGTGCAGGCGCGGCTCCAGGCTTGGGCAGGTCAGCTTTGCCATCGAGGCCAAACACCAGCAGCATCGGTTTCTGCGGCGTGTTTACGGCTCCGGGATTGGTTGTTCCCAGACTCGCTGTGCCGCCCGTGCCACCCATCAGCGCGATGTACTGCTTTCCGTCGATCGCGAATGTGATCGGGGGGCCCATACCATTCCTCAGGCCCGTTGGCAGTTCGAGAAGCTGCTCGCCCTTTTCCGCGGAGTACGCAATCAACCGCCCATCAGGAGCCGCCTGAAATACCAGGTTGCTTGCGGTGCTCAGCGTACCGCCGAACCTGCTATTACCAACCGGCACACGCCACCGAATCTCCTGTTTCACCGGATCGTAAGCAACCAGAGTGCTGACATTGCCGTTTGGCAAAGGCTCGGGACCAATAGCAGCTGCAGGCGGCCTGCGCGTCAGTCCAGCCGCGTTGTTGTTCAGGCCGGTCTGCGATGGTCCTCCGACGCGCGCCGGTTCGGGTTTGAAGTCGTAGTTGACGGCGTAGTTGAACGTGTCCCATCCACGGGTCGGAATGTAGACGAGGCCGGTTTGAGGATTGAATGACATCGGCGACCAGTTGTGAGCGCCGCCTCCTCCCGGCGACACCGGTTGAGGATCCTTCCCGTACATCACTTCCGGATTGATGATGGGCCGTCCCGTTTTCTGATCGATCCCCTTCGCCCAGCTGACCCGAGAGAATGGCTGGGCAGAAATGAATTCGCCCGTGAGGCGATCGAGTACATAGAAGAAGCCGTTCTTGTTGGCCTGCATGATCACCTTGCGCGTTCTGCCGTTGAT
>Ga0068859_100004199_pt1 | contig 14704 bp, 9 predicted proteins | sample KBSSwiS22_FD_66585 | JGI IMG/M metagenome (GOLD analysis project Ga0068859, IMG submission 66585) | Switchgrass rhizosphere microbial communities from Kellogg Biological Station, Michigan, USA - KBS Switchgrass S2-2 | ecosystem: Host-associated > Plants > Roots > Rhizosphere > Soil ...
TGTCTGGCGCGTAGGCCAGGTCGCGCCCTTGAGCGATCGTCGTGATCGACGGTGTCTCGTCGAAGCTTGCGTTCACGAGCCAGGCTGCGTATTGGGCGTGCTCGTAGGTGTCGGCGACGACGATCGCGACCGGCTGGCCGTAGTAGTGGATCTCATCACCCTGCAGCGGGAAGAAACTCTGGCCCGGAGCGGGTCCGCCGACGAGCGAGGGCAGGAGGTGCGGCTCGCCGGGGATGTTTGGGAGGTTCTCGTAAGCCAGGACGGCGATGACGCCATCGGCAGCCAAGGCGGCGCTGGGGTCGATGGCGGTGATCCTCCCGCTCGCAATGGTTGCGCCGACGATCGCGGCGTACGCCATGTTGGGCAGGAAGATTTCACCCGTGTATCGGGCGCGACCCATCGTCTTTTCGTAACCGTCGAGACGGGAGACGGGCTTGCCGATCGAGCCGGTCACGCTGCCTGACCATTCATCGAGTGACGCAGGCCGCGGACGATCGCGCGCTCGGCGAAAGCGACCTTGAAGGCGTTACCGGGACGCGGCGCGGCGATGGAAAGCTCTGCGGCCGCTGCCCGGGCAAAGGACTCATCGCTCGCCGGTGCACCCCGCAACGTCTCTTCGGTGCGGCGCGCCCGCCAGGGCTTGGTGCCGACACCGCCGAGCGCAACGCGCACGTCAGCAACAACGCCGTCTTTGACTGTGAGTGCGGCGCAGACGGAGACCAGAGCGAACTCGTACGACTGCCGATCGCGGAACTTGAGGTAGAGCGATCCAGCCGCCAGCGGAGAGGGCGGCAGATCAATGGCCGTGATCAGCTCGCCATGGGCCAGCGGATGCTCGACCTGTGGTGCGTCGCCGGGGACGAGGTAGAAGTCGTCGATCGGAATGGTCCGTTCCCCGTCGCGTCCGGCTGTGTGTACTACGGCGTCGAAGGCCACGAACGCAACGGCAACATCGGACGGATGCGTGGCGATGCAGCTCTCACTGACGCCGAGAATGGCGTGGCCACGATTCAAGCCTTCGAGCGCCGAACAGCCGGTCCCCGGCTCACGCTTGTTGCACGGTGAGACACCGTCGCGGAAGTAGGTACAACGAACGCGCTGGCGTAGATTCCCGCCCATCGAGGCCATGTTTCGAAGCTGCTCGGAGGCCCCGAGGAGGAGTGCTTGTGAGACGGCCGGGAACCGCTCTGTGATGATCGGTGTCCGGGCAACGTCACTCATGCGGGCCAGGGCACCAATCCGAACCGTCCCGTCTCCCAGCTCGTCGACCGCCGTCAGGGGGAGGTCGTTGATGTCGACGACGCGGTCGGTGTGCTCAACGCCTAGCCGGAGCAGGTCGACTTTTGTCGTGCCGCCCGCGAGGAAGGTACTGCCGGGGTCGCCGGCGACGAGCGTGATCGCCGACTCGACGTCGTTCGCGCGGGCATAGCTAAACGGTTGCATCGCGCACCTCACGGATCGCCGCGCGAATGTTTGGGTAGGCCGCGCAGCGACAGATGTTGCCGCTCATGAACTCGGCGATTGCCTCGTCGGTCGACGCGTTGCCCTCTTCGATCAGGGCGATTGCCGACATGATCTGGCCGGGTGTGCAGTAGCCGCACTGGAAAGCGTCGTGTTCGACGAACGCGCGCTGCATCGGGTGCGGTTCGTCCTCGACGCCGACGCCTTCGATCGTCGTTACCTCCTGGCCTTCACACGCGACGGCAAGCGTCAGGCATCCCAGGACACGCCGCCCGTCAACCCAGACCGTGCACGCGCCACACGTTCCCTGGTCGCATCCCTTCTTCGAACCGGTGAGCTCGAGATGCTCGCGCAGCGCATCGAGCAAGCTGGTGCGCGGCTCCAGGTCGACCAGACGCTCGGTTCCGTTGACGCAAAGCGCGACCTGCGCGCTAGTCGGCCCACGCTCAACCTTCGTGGCGTGGTCGTACTGGACATCGATCGGCAAGGTCCTCTCGTTGCCGACTTTGATGTAGGGCATCGCGTCTCCGTCGATGGTTGCATTTGGCGACGCGAGCGTAGGTGCGGCGCGGGTTCGTTCGAATCACGCAAACGCGTAGTCGGCCACGACACCCTCGTAGTCACGAGAGGTGTCGATTGGAGCGGGCGCGCGGTATGGTCGGCGTCGCATGGTCACCGAGGGGCCGGCGTAGGTGTTGCACGACCGGTGCGAGGAGCGCGAGGCGCTGGTTCGGCTGCTTGAGGGAGTGCGCGGCGGACAGAGTCGGGTGCTGGTCGTGAGCGGCGAGCCGGGGGTTGGCAAGACGGCGCTGCTGGACTCCGCGATCAGCTCCGCGTCGGGGTTCCGCGTGATACGGGCGGTGGGTGTGGAGTCGGAGATGGAGCTTGCATTCGCCGCTTTGCAGCAGTTGTGCGCGCCGATGCTCGATCGCCTGGACCGCCTTCCCGCCCCCCAGCAGGACGCGCTCGGGGTAGCGTTCGGGCTGCGTGCGGGGGACGCGCCGGATCGGTTTCTGGTCGGGTTGGCCGTGCTGAGTCTGTTGGCGGAGATGGCTGTGGACCGGCCGCTTGTCTGTGTGGTTGATGACGCGCAGTGGCTTGATCGGGCCTCGGCGCAGGCGCTCGCGTTCGTGGCGCGACGGCTGTTGGCGGAGTCGGTCGTGCTGCTGTTGGCGACGCGTGAGCCCGGCGACGAGCTCGAGGGATTGCCGAGGCTCGTTGTCGAGGGGCTGCGTAATGGTGATGCGCGTGCGCTGTTGGGCTCGGTGGTCCGCGGTCCGTTGGACGATCGCGTGCGGGAGCGGATCGTCGCGGAGACGCACGGCAACCCGCTCGCGTTGTTGGAGTTGCCGCGGGGGTTGACGCCGGCCGAGCTGGCGGGCGGGTTCGGTTTATTGGACGCGCCCGGGCTATCGGGACGGATCGAGGAGAGTTTTCGCCGCAGGCTCGCGAGTCTGTCGGCGGAGACCCAGCGGCTGTTCCTGGTCGCGGCGGCAGATCCGGTCGGCGATCCGGTGCTGGTGTGGCGGGCGGCCGACCTTCTCGGCATCGGGGTCCAGGCGGCTGCCGAGACCGACGGGCTGCTTGCGATCGGCGCGCGGGTGACCTTTCGTCACCCGCTGGTCCGCTCGTCGGTGTACCGCGCGGCGTCGCCCGAGGAGAGGCAGGCGGTGCATCGCGCGCTGGCGGACGCGACCGATCCTGAGATCGATCCCGATCGCCATGCTTGGCATCTTGCCCAGGCCACGCCGGGGCTCGACGAGACCGTCGCGTCCGAGCTTGAGCGCTCGGCCGGCCGCGCTCAGGCTCGTGGAGGGTTGGCGGCGGCGGCGGCGTTCCTCGAGCGTGCCTCTGCGCTGACGCTCGAGCCCTCGAGTCGGGCCAGGCGCGCGCTCGCCGCAGCGCAGGCGAAGCACCACGCCGGTGCGTTCGACGCGGCACTCCGACTGGTTGGCATCGCAGAGTCGGGACCGCTGAACGATCTCCAGCGCGCCCAGGTCGAGCTGCTGCGTGGTCAGATCGCGTTCTCGCTGGGCCGCGGTAGCGACGCTCAACCCTTGCTGCTCAAGGCCGCCAAGCGGCTCGAACCACTCGATCGGAGACTCGCCCGTGAAACCTATCTAGAAGCCCTCAGCGCCGTGTTCTTCCCCGGCCTTCTGGCGAGCGGCGAGAGTGTACTGGAGACCGCCCAGGCCGCCAGGGTGGCGCCTCCACCGTCTCAGCCTCCGCACGCGTCTGATCTGCTGCTGGATGGCCTGGCGGTGCTGGTCACAGAGGGATACGCCGCAGGAACACCGATGTTGCGAAGGGCGGTCAATGCCTTCCGGGCCGAAGACATCCGCCGAGAGCAGGGGCACCGGTGGCTGTCGCTCGCATCCCGCGTCGCGGCATTCTTGTGGGACGATGAGGCCTGGGACGCGATCTCTACGCGCTTCGTTCAGCTCGCGCGTGATGCCGGTGCGCTGAGCGCGCTCCCCTTGGCACTCACCTCACGCGCGGGGGTGCATGTCTTCGCGGGGGAGTTCGCGATGGCCGCGTCGTTGATCGCGGAGGTGGCGGCGGTCAACGAGGCGACGGGTGGCAGCCTCGCACCGTGGTCCGCGCTGGCACGGGTGAGCTTCGAGGGCCGGGAAGCCGAGGGCTTCCAGCTGATCGAGGCCGCCACGAGGGAGGTGGTGCGTCGCGGCGAGGGACAGGGGCTGACGTTCGTTCACTGGGTAACGGCTGTGCTCCATAACGGTCTGCGTCGTTATGGGGAGGCTCTCGCGGCGGCGCAGCAGGCCGGCGAGGACACTCACCCCTCGTGGTGGCGCAATTATGGCTTGGTCGAGCTGATCGAGGCGGCCGTCCGGAGCGGGAAGCCGGAGCATGCTGTCGATGCCTTCGGCCAGCTTTCGCAGGCAACCGGGGCCAGTGGCACCGACTGGGCGCTCGGCGTCGAGGCCCGCTCGCGGGCGTTGCTCAATGACGGGGAAGCTGCCGAGGTGCTCTACCGCGAGGCGATCGAGCGGCTCGCCCGCACCCGCATCCGCGTCGAGCTCGCCCGCGGTCATCTCCTGTACGGCGAATGGCTGCGGCGCGAGCGCCGCCGGCGCGACGCGCGCGAGCAGTTGCGAACAGCCCACGAGCTATTTACGGAGTTCGGCATGGAAGCATTCGCCGAACGCGCCCGGGTCGAGCTCGAGGCGACCGGCGAGCACGCCCGCAAACGGACCGTCGAGACCGGCGACGACCTGACCCCACAGGAAGCACAGATCTCCCGCCTCGCCGCCGACGGTGCCACCAACCAAGAGATCGCCACCCAGCTGTTCGTCAGCCCCAGCACTGTCGACTATCACCTGCGCAAGGTATTTCGCAAGCTCGGGGTCAAATCCCGCACCCAACTCGCGCGTGAGTTGCTCCAACCGGGCACCCGCCGCGAGCCCGCGGCGCGGGAGTCTTGACGCGCACCCACCGCGGCTGATCTCGGGTGGCCGATGCCCGCGTGCCGTGACGCCAGACGAGTTCGGAGTCGCCCGCGTTCCGGGTGACCGACTACGCATTTTCGTGGTTCCGCACGTGATTCGATCCTCGCTCGTCGCTCGCACATTCGCGCTCACCACAAACCGCCGCAGGAGCAAACAATGACGCGCGAGACGCCGAACTCGGCCACGCGGCGTGCGTCGTCGTCCGATGCGATTTGCTCACTTCGCAGGAGGACGCTGCGGCGGGTCGGGTCGCCGCCAGTTTCCAAGTAACGAGCGGGTCCACTCCCAGTCACACGCGAGTCCCGCCTAGCGGGCGAGAACGTGAGCTGTGTCGGCGCACCGTGAACGAGGCTGTCGTTCTCCCTGTCGCACGAAGCGGGCTCGAGCCGGACCGATGCATCGGGTGCGACACCGGGCGCGGACGATGTGCGGGCGTCGTCTGACTGTCCTCTGCCTCGGGCGAATCGCGAGGCGCTGCCGCGTGCTATTCGCGGCAGCGGACCTGCGCGTCGCCGCTGAACAGCCGCCGACACGGCGGGAGCCGACGGTGGATGCGTGCTGCGCGCACGACGGCGCGCACCGCAAGGATGACGACGTCGGGCTGTCCGTCGCGCTGCTGGACGAAGTGATCGCTGCGCACGGCGACCACGTGGACATGGTCGCTGGACAGCTCGGCGAGCTCGTCCTGCATCGTCGTCCACAGGCGGTCCAGGGCCCGTGCCGGCGTCGGCGGCACGACGCGATGCCAGTCCTCGTGTGTACCGGCCGTGACGACGGCCAGCGGCGTGTCACCGAGCGTCCGCACGCCGCGCGCGAGCGCCGCGCCGGCCGCGAGGTCGACCCCGTCCTGTACCGGCCGGAACACCGCGCGGCGCACCGAGGGCGCGATGGACCTCGGCCAGATCGCCAGCTGACGTCGCGTCGCTTCGCGTCCGCGGGCATCGACGAGGACGAGGCCGGCCGTCTCGTCGGCGTGCTCGTGGGCGAACAACTCGGCGAGCATCCCGCCGTAGGAATGCCCGACGAGCACGTAGGGCCCCGGCAGGCGCGCGGCGCGCAGCAGTCGGTGCAGGTCGTCGACCTCGTCGGCCGCGTCATGGATGCCGCGCCGGGGCAGGCTGTAGCCCAGGCCCGCGCGGTCATACGCGCACGTCCTCGCCGAGCGGCCCAGCTGGGGCTGGACGTCGCGCCAGGTCTGGCTGTCACCCGGGAAGCCGGCCTCGAGGACCACCGTCGGCGTGCCCGAGCCCACGCAGGTCAGGTAGAGGGTCCGGTGGGCGCCGATGGCGACGAGCCTGCCCGGGCCGAGAACGGCTGCCGCAGCCGGCGCGGTCGTCGTGCGCTCGCTGCTCCGGCCCGTCTGGCCGTGGTCGCCGCACGACACCGCGAGGGCCGACGCCGCGACGAGCGCGAGTAGTCGACGGCGGCGCGTCGCCCTCTCGCGCTCGCGATCGCGGCGTACAAGCGCGGTCATGAGTGCCTTCCGACGGGTCGGTTGCGGCAGAGCGCGGACCGCCGGATCCAGCCGCGCGGATGGAGCGTGGCGCGGTGGATGCGGCCGATGCCGAATGCCCACCGTCCGGACGCGCTGTGGCGCTCGATGTCGAACGTGTCGCCCCGGTGCAGGACGCCGATCGGCCCGTCCCCGGGGCGGCGCCACAGCTGTGCGGCACCGGCGCACACGAAGCGGCGCGGGGCGGCAACGCTGCGCCCGCGGGCTGATCCGCCCGGGACCGGCCCGGTGCGCCCGAGCGAACCGCAGTAGGCGAGCTCCTCCAGCCGCGAGATCGCGATCTGGGCTCGCCGTGTCCCCAGCACGCTCTGGTCGGCGTTGATCGCGACGATCGCCTGGCGCGCGCCGTTCCGGCTGGACTCGGCCTCCGTCTCGTAGCCGAGCGTCTCGCCGCCGTGCCCCCACGAGGGACCGCAGCCATGGGGCGTCTCGACGAGTCCGAGACCCCATCGCTGCCCGTCGAACGGGAGCGCGGGACGCATCGCGGCGAGGAGTCGCGGGGGCAGGAGCCGCCCTCCGAGCAGCGCGCGATAGAAGCTCGCGAGGTCGTCGGCGGTCGAGACGAGCGCGCCGGCCGCCCAGGCGAACGACTGCCCGATGTCGCTGATGTCGAGCGGCTTCCGCGCACCGTGGTAGCGCGTGTAACCGTGTGCGTGGCGTCCGGCGATGCGCGGCCCGGCGTCGAGGCTGGTGGCCCTGAGGTGCAAGGGCGCGACGATGCGCCGGCGCACCTCGTCGGCGAGCGGCCGTCCGGTCGCCGCCTCGACGATCAGGCCCAGCGCGATGTAGCCGGTGCTCGAGTAGGCGAAGCCGGCCCCCGGCGCGAACAGCGGCGGGTGGGTCGTCGCGCGGGAGATCAGTTCGCGCGGAGCCCAGGTACGGCGCGGGTCGTCGAACAGGCCGCGGACGAACACGTCGTCGGCGTAGTCGGGGAGGCCGCTCGTGTGGCTCAGCAGCTGCCGGATCGTGATGACCGCGCCGCCCGGGACGAGCCCGGGCAGCCGGCGCTCGATCGGGTCGTCGAGGCCGAGCCTGCCCTCGGCGGCGAGCTGCAGGACGACGGTGGCGACGAACGTCTTTGTCACGCTGCCGACCCGGACGCGGTCGCCGGCGCGCATCGGCCGCCGGGTTACCAGGTTGCCAAGGCCGCTCGCGAGCCGCACCGCGTGGCGGTCGTCGCGGACGAGCACGATCGCGCCGGGCGCGCCGCTGCGCACGACGGCATCGAGCGCGCGTTGCAGCTCGGCGCGGTCTGGACGGTACGGCGTTGACGCGCGGCTTGCCGTCACTGCGGTCAGCGCGAGCACGGCGGTCACGGTGAGCGTGAGCGCGCTGATGCGCGCGATGGTGGCGTGGAGTCGTGGCATGGTGGTTCGCTCGGTCGGTTGGGTGCTAGGGGCAGGTCGCGATGCGCGTGAGGCGGTCGACGGCGCGCGCGGCCCGCGGGGGCAGGCCGAACAGCCCCGCTCCGGAGAGCGACCCGGTGGCGTTGGCGAGCACGACGACCTGGCGCTTTCCGCTGCGGCTGTTGAGCGCGTCGGCCACGTAGCCGGGGCTGGCGCCGGTGTGGCCCCAGAGCGCCCCGCACGGCTCGCGCACCCTCAGCAGGCCGAGCCCGTACCCGGTACCGGGCCCGAGCTGCGGGGCGGCGACAGTCGTCTGCATCACCGCGAGCAGGTCCGGACGGACGAGCCGGCCGCCGAGCAGGGCCCGGAAGAAGCGGGCGACGTCGTCGGCGTCGGAGACGAGCGCGCCGGCCGCCCACTGCACCGACGGACTGCCGACGGTGACGTCCTGGAGCGGCCGCAGGAAGTACCCGTGCGCGTGCGGGCCGGCGATGTCAGGGCCGGCCGGGAGGGTCGTCGCGCGCAGCCGCAGGGGCGCGAGGATGCGCCGTTCGATCTCGGCGGCGAGCGGGCGTCCCGTGACGCGCTCGATGATGAGGCCAAGCACGAAGTAGTTCGTGTCCGAGTACGACCAGCCCGCTCCGGGGGCGAACATCGGCGGGTGCGCGGTGGCGATCGCGATGATCTCGCGCGGCGCCCACGCCCGGAGCGGATCGCGTGAGGCCTGGGTGACGAAGTCGCGGTCGGCGCCGAAGGCGAACAGCCCGCTGGTGTGGTTGAGCAGCTGGCGCACCGTGATCCGCTCGCCGTCCGGGACGAGCCCGGGGAGCCAGCGCGCGACCGGGTCCTCAAGCGTGAGACTGTGCTCGGCGACGAGCTGCAGGACGACGGTGGCGACGAACGACTTGGTGATGCTGCCGACGCGAAAGCGGTCTCCCGCTCGCATCGGCCGCTTCGACCGCAGGGCGCCGTAGCCGGCGGTGAGGCGGGTCGTCCGGCCGCCCGCGCGGACGAGCGCCACGGCACCCGGCACCCCGGCGGCGACGACCCGGTCGAGGGTGCGCTGAAGCTCGGCGTCGCGTGGGTGCCGCCCTTGGTCGCCCGCCGCGCTTGCCGCCGCGCAGGGCGCGGCAGCGAGCGCGAGCAGCGCCAGCGGCAGTGCGATGCTCCTGGTGAGGGTCATGACGCGTTCTCCTTGGGGTGTCCTTGGGGAGCGCGCCGCGTCACTCGTACTGCAGGGCGTGCAGGACGTCGAGACGTGACGCGCGGCGGGCGGGCGGGATGGCTGCGAGCGCGCCCGCGAGCGCGGCGACCGCCGTGCAGGCGAGGAGCGCTCCGGCCGGCAGGTGCAGGCCGAGCCCCTGGTCGGCGAGCCCGCCGGTGACGATCGCGGCCAGGAGCACGCCGAGCGGCAGCCCGAGTGCCGCGCCGATGAGCGCGGTGATCACGCTCTCGTGGCGGATCATGCGCCGCGCCTGGCGCCGGCTCATCCCGATGGCGCGCAGCATGCCGAGCTCGCGGGTGCGCTCGAGGACGGACAGGATCATCGTGTTGACCATCCCGAACAGGCTCACGACGACCGACAGCGCCAGCAGGACGTAGAGGAGCACGAGGGTCTTGTCGAGCTCCCTCTGGTCGTTCGCGATCCACGCGGCCTTCGTGTCGAGCCGGGCGTCGGGGAACGGCGCGAGGGCGCCGGCGAGACGCGCCGTCGAGGCCGTGCCCGCGACGAACGTGTACGCGTTGCGGGGCTGCGGGAACGTCCGGTCGAACGCGGCCTGGCCGATCACGATGCCGCTGATCAGGCCCTCGACCGGCGCGGCCTTGTAGGTCGCCGTGACCGGGATCCGTCGTGTCGCGCCGTTCGCCGTCTGCAACGTCAACCGGCTGCCGATCGTCAGGCCGTGGTCCTCGGCATAGCTGTCGGGCACCATCGCGCCCGTTCCGAGGCCTCGTAGGCCGGACCCACGCCTGAGCTCGAACCGGTAGACGCGGCCGATCGTCGCGGGGTCGACCCCGAACACGTCGGTGGTCGCGCCAAGCACGCGGGCCTTGTCGCTGCGCACGCTCGAGGCGACCGTGACGCCCGGCGTCTCGGCGATCGCTCGCCCGGCGGCCGCGGGGAAGACGCCGGCGTCCGCGTTGCCGCTCGGCGACACGACGTGGCCGGCGCGGATCTGCCGGTTCAGCGAGTCGGCGAACGAGTGCCGCATGCCGGCGCCGAGCGTCGCCACGAACGTCACCAGCGCGAGGCCGATCATGAGCGCCGCCGCGGTCGACGCGGTGCGACCGGGATTGCGGACGGCGTTCTGCGCCGCCAGGCGTCCGGCCGCGCCGCCGAGGCTGCGAGCGGGCCGGCCGACCAGCGCGGCGAGCGGCCGCACGAGATGGCGCGCGATCAGCGCCACGCCCAGGAACAGCAGCACCGTGCCGGCCCCCATCGGCGCGAGCACGGCGCTCGCGGAGCCGCCGGCCAGGACGCCGTCGGCGATCCCCGCGACTCCGAGCACGATCATCGCGCCGGCGGCGTACGGCCGAGCCGGGGCGAGCCGCGACGGGGGCGGAAGCGCGCCCTCGCGGACCGCCGAGATCGGCGGCACACGAGTGGCGCGGATCGCGGGGATCAGCCCGGCGAGGATCGTCACGAGCGTCCCGGTGACCACGGAGATGGCCACCGTGCGCCCCGCGAGGACCATGTTCGCCTGCGGCAGGTCGGCGCCGAGCGCGGCGAACAGCGCGTCGAGCCCCTTGGCGATGCCGAGCCCCGCGAGCAGGCCGATCACCGACGCCAGCACGCCGATCACGAGCGTCTCGAGCAGCACAGAACGGAGCACCTGCCGCCGCGACGCGCCGAGCGTGCGGAGTGTCGCCAGCTCGCGAGCGCGCTGGGCGACCGTGATCGAGATCGTGTTGAAGATGACGAACGCGCCGACGAAGAGGGCGATCCCGCCGAACACGAGCAGGAACGTGCGCACGGTGCCGATGCTCGAGGCGACCTCCCGGGCGCCCTCGCGGGCCTGCGCGCCCGCGGTCCTGATCTCGGTGTCGGGGGGCAGCGCCCGGGTCAGCCGGCGGGCGAGCTGCGCGGGCGTGACGCCCTGTCGGGCGGCGATGTCGATCTCGTCCAGGCGGCCGGGCTTGTTGAGCACGGCCTGCGCGGTCGGGACGTCGAAGGCGGCGATCGTCAGGGCGCCGATCGTCGCGCCGCCGAGCTCTCCGATCCCCGTGATCGTGAAGCGGCGGACCGGCCCGTCGGCCTTCGCGGCGATCACGTCCCCGACGGCGTAGTGGTGCTCCTTCGCCGTTCCGCTGTCGATCACGACCTCGCGCGGGCCCCGCGCCCAGGTGCCCGACGTCAGCGCGATCGGGCTGAAGCGGGGCTGAGCCGGGTCGATGCCGAAGCCGATGCCCTCGCCGTTGCCGCCGCCGATCACCGTTCCGTCGCGCGCGATCAGCCGGACCGTGTCACCGACGCTGCCCGCGGCCGCCGCGACGCCGGGCTGCGAGCGCACCTGCTCGAGCATCGACGCCGGCACGGTCGGATGGGCGGCGGACTCGCGGACGACCTGCCGCGCGCTGACGATGACGCTCGTCTTCGCGTAGGCGCTGTCGAAGACGTTGGTGAACGCCCGCTGGATCGTGTCCGTGAGGACGAACGTCCCGCTGATCATCGCGACGCCGAGCACGACGGCCAGCGACGTCAGACCGGCGCGGGTCCTGCGCCGGACGAGCCCCTTGAGCGCGACGCGCATCATCGCCCCGTCACCTCCTGCAACGTGTCGAGGATCGTGTGGGCGGTCGACGGGCCGAGGTCGCGGGCGATGCGGCCGTCGGCCAGGAACAGGACGCGGTCGGCGATCGCCGCCGCGTGCGCGTCGTGGGTGACCATCATCGTCGTCTGGCCGTAGCGCGAGACCGAGTCGCGGAGGAGATCGAGGATCTCGCCGCCGGCCCGCGAGTCGAGGTTGCCGGTCGGCTCGTCGGCGAACACGACGGTCGGCCGGGAGACCAGCGCACGGGCGATCGCCGCGCGCTGCTGCTGGCCGCCGGAGAGCTCGGACGGACGGTGCCGCCGCCGGTCGCCGAGGCCGACCGCGGCGATCAGCTCGTCGACCCACTCGCGCGGCGGGGTGCGGCCGGCGAGCTCGAGCGGGAGGCGGATGTTCTCCTCCGCCGTCAGCATCGGAAGCAGGTTGAAGAACTGAAAGACGAAGCCGATGTGCTCGCGTCGCAGCCGGGTGAGCTCGGCGTCACCGAGCGTCGACAGCGCGGTCCGGTCGATCCACACCTCGCCCGCGCTCGGCCGGTCGAGGCCGGCGAGGAGATGCATCAGCGTCGACTTGCCCGAGCCCGAGGGACCCATGACCGCGGTCAGCTCGCCCTCGGCCACGGTCACGGAGACGCCGCGCAGGGCGGCGACGGCCGTGGCGCCTTCGCCGTAGCTGCGGCTGAGGTCGCACGCGGCGAGCCGCACAGGCGCCGGCGCGCCGTCGGGCGGCTCGTGCGGGTCGAGGCGTCGCTGTGGGAGTGCTGCAGGCATTGGATGGGCCCTCGTGATCGCGGAAGGAACGGACGACGCACGGTCCCAAGCAGGGCCCGGAAAGTCGTCGGCCGCAACTCCGAACCGCCCTCGTCGCCGGGTCGGATTCGCGGCGCGTCCGGCCGTCGCGCGGGCGGAGCGCGCTCATCCCCAGGTCGGAGCGAGATCGGCGCCGGGGTGGATGCGCGGGGACGACCATCGCTCTACGGTGGATCCATGTGGCCGCGCGCCGTGCCGCAGCGGTATGCCGTCGAGGCGCTCGCCCTCACGCTCGCCCTCGCGGGACAGATCGAGCTCTGGGCCCGCCCGGACGCGCCGCCCTCCGCCCTCGCCGTGACGGCGGCGCTCGTCGCGACCGTCCCGCTGCTGCTACGTCGCCGCCTTCCCTTCGCCGCCCCGGCCCTCGCCTTCGCCGGACTCGCGGTCATCTCGCTGGCCCGCCCGTCCGCCGTGCTCGGCGGCGCAAGCTTCACGCTGTTCGCGCTGATGCTCGCGTTCTGGGCCGCCGGCGCGCAGCGCGACCGCCAGCAGGCTGCTGCCGCCGCCGCGCTCGGCCTCGCGGCGGTCGCCGTCATGATCGCCAGCGGCGGTCACGGCGGCGTCGTCCGGACCGGCGATCTCGAGCTCAGCCTGTTCATCTGGTCGCTGATCGCCGTCGGGCTCCCATTCGGGGCCTTCGTCCTCCGCGGGCGCGCCGAACGTGCCGCCGACCTCCAGGAACGCGCCGACCGGATCGAGCGCGAGCGGGAGGCGCGCACACAGGCCGCCGTGGCCGCCGAACGCGCCCGCATCGCCCGCGACCTGCACGACGTGATCGCCCACAGCGTGACCGTCATGACCATCCAGGGGGGAGCCGCACGGCTGCAGCTCGACAGCGACCCCGACCGCGCCCGCGCGCCGCTGCTGGTCGTGGAGGAGACCGGCCGGCAGGCGCTCGCCGACCTGCGCCGGCTCGTCGACATCGTCGAACTCGGACACGACCACGAGCCCGTCCTCGCGCTCGCGCCCCAGCCGGGCCTGGCCGACCTGCCTGCGCTCGTCGCACAGCTCCGCCGGGCCGGCGTGCCGACGGACCTCGTCATCGAGGGGGAGTTCGAGCCGCTGACGCCCGGCGTCGAGCTCGCCGCGTACCGCATCGCCCAGGAAGCGCTCACGAACACGCTCAAGCACGCCGGTCCCGCGCGCGCACACGTCACCGTGCGCTACGAGCCGCAGGGCCTCCGGCTCGAGATCACCGACGACGGCCGCGGCGGCGCGACCCGGGGCCGGGGCGGTCACGGGCTCGTCGGCATGCGCGAGCGCGTCGCCCTGTACGGCGGGACGCTGGAGGTCGGCGCCCGCCCGGCCGGCGGCTTCGGCGTGTCCGCGCGCCTGCCGCTCGCGCGCCTGGCCGCGGCGGAGCACCGGAGCGCGGGCGGTTGCACACCCGACCCACCGGCGACATGATCGACGTCGAGACAGTTCCGGCCGGATCGCGACGCATGGGATCAGAGCCCTGGCTGAGGCGGCATGCCCTGGATGGCCTGGTGATTGCGCTCGCCGTCGTCCAGCAGGCCGAGGTGTGGCTCACCACGGTGCCCGGGCCCCGGCTCGCGGTCATGGTCGCGACGGCCCTGTGGACGCTCCCGCTGCTGCTGCGGCACCGATTCCCGTTCGCAGCGCCCGTGTTCGCCTTCGCGGTGCAGATCGCCGCGTCGTTCATCGATCCCGACGCGTTCGGCGGCGCAGCGACCGGGCTCGTCGCGCTGCTCCTCACGTTCTGGGTGGTCGGCGCCGAGAACCCCGAGCGCCAGGCGATCGCGGGCGCGGCGATCGGCTGTGCGACGCTCGCCGTCGTCGCCGAGACCGATGCCCGCCTCGACACGTCCGGTGCGGTCTTCGTGATGGCGATGGGGGTCTCCGTCACGGCGATCGCCAACACGATCCGGCGCCGGACCGTGCGCACCGCGGAGCTCGAGCGGCGAGCCGAGCGGCTGTCGGACGAACACGACCGGCGGATGCGGGCGGCGGTCGCCCGCGAGCGTGCCCGGATCGCAAGCGACCTGCATGACGTAATCGGTCACAGCCTGAGCGTCATGACCGTCCAGGCCGGCGCGGCCCGACTGCTGCTCGCCACCGACCCCGCCCGCGCGCGCGAGCCGATCGAGGCCGTCGAGGACACCGGCCGCGAGACGCTGGCCGAACTGCGCCGCCTCCTCGGGCTCCTGCACGAGCAGCCCGGCGCAGAGACGGGCCGGCCGCAGCCCGGCGTCGACCAGCTCGACGCGCTCGTCGAGCGCGCCCGGGCGGACGGCCGTCCCGTCGGGCTCGCCTTCGAGGGCACGCGCGCCGCGCTGCCCACCGGTGTCGACCGCGCCGCCTACCGCATCGTCGAGGA